>OBVP01000439.1_pt1 | contig 11046 bp, 9 predicted proteins | sample 1476191 | NCBI WGS metagenome assembly OBVP01 (sample SAMEA2580022, study PRJEB22360) | human gut metagenome | reverse complement strand
GGCTCCCAGGCCAGCAGCCCCGCCAGCGCAACCGTGACGTCATCGGCCCCGCCCGCACCGGGATTGTCCCCCGAGTCAGAGATGAAGGTAGGGCGCCGAGCCGTCAGCGCCCACTCAAGGCAGCCTTCCAGGCTGTCCACCGGAGCAACAAAGTCGAAGTCGTCGCGCACCTGCCAGAAGGCCTCTGCGAGCTCGCACGCGCCGTCGGCCCCCGCCTGCCGGTCATCGCCGTAGACGACGACGGCGCCCTGGCAGCGCGGCTGATCGGCCCAGGCGAAGCCGATCCAGATGGCGGCGTCCGTGACGCCGGGACGTGCTTCGACGTCGGGAACACGCGCATAGAGCGAGCGTGCCGGTTCGATGCGGGTCGAGGTCTTCTCCCCCGGCAGCAGCACCGGCACGTGCACCAGGGCCTTGACAGGCTTACCAGAGCCGTCCCGCAGGCGGGCCACGAGGTTGTAGGCCGCCCGGCGCACTGATTCACGGGCGTCCTCGTGGGGTGCCATGCGGTAGCAGGTCATGAGGTCGCAGCCGTCAAAGAGCGTGTCGGAAACGTTGCCGTGCAGATCCATGGATGCTGAGATCATCGGCCCTGGGCCCACGGCGCGGCGCACCGCCGTGACCAGGTCGCCCTCGGCGTCGTCCTCGCCCTCCACGCTCGCCGCGCCGTGGATGTCGAAGAAGACGCCGTCCAGGGGCTCGCTCTGGTGGGCCTGGCGCAGGCCCTGCTCGATCTCCTCGCGCCAGGCCTCATAGGCCCTGCGCTCGACCACGCCCCCGGGCAGTGCCCCGGCGTGCAGCACAGGCACCCAGTCCACTACCTGCGCCCACGGATCGTCCTTCCAGCTGTAACGCTCAAGGAGCTGCTGGCCTCGCCGCACCACGAAGTCCTTCTCTCCCGAGGTGTAGGGGGTAAAGGTAGAGGACTCAATGTGCAGTCCGCAGATCGCGATGCGTGGGCGACTGTGCCCCATGTGGTCTCCTCGCTCGGTGCCGCGAGCACCTTCCTAGTGCTCAGCGTCGGAGACGAGTTTAAGACCGATAACGCAAGCCATGAGGCCGGCCAGAAGCAGCACCTTGACCACCGACGTCGACTCAGCGCCGGTGACCATGGCCCAGGTGATGGTGGTTGCCGCCCCGATCGCCGTCCACACGGCGTAGCCGGTGCCCACCGGGATCTCACGCAGCGCATAGGCCAGGCCGCCCATGGACACCAGGCAGCTCACGGCAAAGACCAGCGTGGGAAGAAGCTTCGTGAAGCCCTCCGAGCGACTCATGGCAGTCGCCCAGACCGCTTCGAAGATGCCGGAGGCAATGAGGACGATCCAGGACATGACCGGCCCCTCTCGATAGTGCTGGGGCCGTCCCCGTGTGCGTCCGCGTCGCCGGGTCGTCCCGGCGCGGGCACGACCGTAGCACGAGATCTGGCCCCGTCCACTTGGCAGTGGACGGGGCCAGATCTCAGGCGATATGCCGGGCCGCTCAGGCGGCGTGGTCAGCTACCGGGCTCAGTTGCCGGTCAGCTTCTCGCGCAGGGCAGCCAGGGCCTCGTCGGAGGCCAGGGTGCCGGTGGACTCGGCCGGAGCCGAGGAGTAGGAGGCGGAGCCAGCAGCGGCGGTCTCGCCAGCCTCGGTCTCCTCCTCCAGAGCCTTGGCGACCTGAGCCTTGTGGGCCTCCCAGCGAGCGTGGGCAGCCGCGTACTCGGCCTCCCAGGCCTCGCGCTGGGCGTCGTAGCCCTCGAGCCACTCGTTGGTCTCCGGGTCGAAGCCCTCGGGGTACTTGTAGTTGCCGTTCTCGTCGTACTCGGCAGCCATACCGTACAGCGAGGGGTCGAAGTCCTCGGAGTTGGGGTCGACGCCCTCGTTGGCCTGCTTGAGCGACAGGGAGATGCGGCGACGCTCCAGGTCGATGTCGATGACCTTGACGAAGACCTCCTCGCCGACCTTGACGACCTGCTCGGGCACCTCGACGTGGCGCTGGGCCAGCTCGGAGATGTGGACCAGACCCTCGATGCCGTCCTCCACGCGCACGAAGGCGCCGAAAGGAACGAGCTTGGTGACCTTGCCGGGCACGACCTGGCCGATGGCGTGGGTGCGGGCGAAGGCCTGCCACGGGTCCTCCTGGGTCGCCTTGAGCGACAGGGAGACACGCTCGCGGTCGAAGTCGACGTCGAGGACCTCGACGGTGACCTCCTGACCGACCTCGACGACCTCGGAGGGGTGGTCGATGTGCTTCCAGGACAGCTCGGAGACGTGGACGAGACCGTCGACGCCGCCCAGGTCCACGAAGGCACCGAAGTTGACGATCGAGGAGACCACACCAGTGCGGACCTGACCCTTCTGCAGGGTCTGGAGGAAGTTGGTGCGAACCTCGGACTGGGTCTGCTCCAGCCAGGCGCGGCGGGACAGGACCACGTTGTTGCGGTTCTTGTCCAGCTCGATGATCTTGGCCTCGAGCTCGCGGCCGACGTAGGGCTGCAGGTCGCGGACACGACGCATCTCCACCAGCGAGGCGGGCAGGAAGCCGCGCAGGCCGATGTCGAGGATGAGGCCGCCCTTGACGACCTCGATGACGGTGCCGGTGACGACGCCGTCCTCCTCCTTGACGCGCTCGATCGTGCCCCAGGCGCGCTCGTACTGAGCGCGCTTCTTGCTCAGGAGCAGGCGGCCTTCCTTGTCCTCCTTCTGAAGGACAAGAGCCTCGATCTCGTCCCCGACGGAGACGATCTCGTCGGGGTCGACGTCGTGCTTGATGGACAGCTCACGAGCGAGGATGACGCCCTCGGTCTTGTAGCCGATGTCAAGGAGGACCTCGTCACGGTCGACCTTGACGACAGTGCCCTCGACGATGTCGCCGTCATCGAAGTACTTCATGGTCTCGTCGACGGCGGCGAGGATCTCCTCGGTCGAGCCGATGTCGTTGACGGCGACCGGGGCGGGGCTGGGCGTGGTTGTGGTCATTGAGTAGGTGCTCCGAATACGGACTGGTGGGTCGGGTCAGCAGAAACCATGCGTCCCCCTTGCGCGAACCAGCCCGGACTGGCCCACGGTGCGGTTGGTCCTCTGACAGAGGCCCTGGGGCGCACCCGCGTGACTCTACCAGGACGCTCCCAGGATGCACCCCCTGGGACCCTCCCCCAACTGCGTGCAGACCACGTGGAATCGCTCACGTTTGGCAGCTGTACGCCGTCGCCATGCAGACATCGGCCTGCCGCGCTCAGTGAGCAGCGGCCCGCCAGGTCGCTCCGCGCCCCACGGACACGTCCAGCGGCACGGACAGCTGTGCCGCACCGGACATCCGTGCGCGTACCAGCTCCTCGACCGCCTCGGCCTCACCCGGGGCGATCTCCAGGAGGAGCTCGTCATGGATCTGGAGCAGCACACGCGAGGCCAGCGCGGACTCGGCCAGGGCGTCGGCGACGTCGATCATCGCCTTCTTGACGATATCGGCCGCGCTGCCCTGGATCGGGGCGTTGAGTGCCGCCCTCTCAGCCATCTCACGGCGCTGGCGGTTGTCACTGGTGAGGTCAGGCAGGTAGCGCCGGCGTCCGAACATGGTCTGGGTCCACCCGTCACGGCGGGCCTGAGCAACCACGGACTCCAGGTAGTCATGCACCGCGCCGAAACGGGCGAAGTAGGCATCGCGCAGCGCCGAGGCCTCCGCATTGTCGATCCCCAGCTGGCGAGCCAGTCCGTAGGTGGACAGTCCGTAGGCCAGGCCGTAGCTCATGGCCTTGACGTGGCTGCGCTGCTCGGCGGTGACGTCAGCGACGTCGATCCCGTGCACCATCGCGGCTACGTAACGGTGCAGGTCCTCCCCCGAGCGGAAGGCGTCGATCAGCGCCTGGTCGCCGGACAGATGCGCCATGATGCGCATCTCGATCTGGGAGTAGTCCGCCGTCAGCAGGCACTCCTGCCCCTGGCCCACCGTGAAGGCCTCGCGGATCCGCATCCCCTCCTCGGTACGAGCAGGGATGTTCTGCAGGTTGGGATCGGTGGAGGACAGCCGCCCCGTGGCAGCCACGGTCTGCTGGAAGGTGGTGTGGATGCGTCCGTCGGCAAGCACCGCCTTGCGCAGGCCCTCCACGGTCTGACGCAGCTTGATGGCGTCGCGGTGCTCCAGCAGATGCTCCAGGAAAGGGTGCCCGGTCTTGGCGTACAAGGCGGCCAGTGCCTCGGCGTCAGTGGTGTAGCCCCGCTTGGTCCGGCGAGTCTTGGGCATCTTCAGCTCGTCGAAGATGACCGCCTGGAGCTGCTTGGGGCTGGAGAGGTTGAGCTCGTGGCCGGCGGCGGCGAAAGCGGCCTCGGCGGCGTGCGTGACCCGGGCGTCCAGCTCCACCTCGCGTGCCGCCAGCACCGAGTCGTCCACGGCGATACCGGCGTCCTCCATCTGCGCCAGGCAGGCCGCCACGGGCATCTCGAGCTCGGTGTAGAGCGTGACCGCCCCGCGCTGGGCCATCTGCTCGCCAAGGACCTCCTGGAGCGGCAGCAGGCAGGCCGCGCGGCGCGCCGAGGCCAGCAGGGTCCTCGGAGGCGTTCCGTCGGCCAGGGACTCCAGGTCGAAGGCCGTCTGCGGCTCGGGCCGGGGCCGGGGCCCCCCGCCCGCGAGGTGGGGCCTGGGCCAGGGACTCCAGGTCCAGGCCGAGCCAACGCTCAGCCAGCGTGGCGACGTCGTAGCTACGCTGCTCCGGGCGGCACAGGTAGGCAGCCAGGGCGGGGTCGGCCACCACGCCGTCCAGACCGATGCCGCGGCCCCGCAGCGCGTGCCAGCTCCCCTTGGCGTCGGCCACCACCTTGGGGTGATCAGGATCGGACAGCAGCTGGTCAAGCGCCTCCTCGTCCTGGGCCAGGAGGAGGGTCATGTCCACTACCAGCGACCGTGCGCCGTCGGAGACCGCCACCACCTGGGCGTCCCCGCGCCCTGGTGCCAGGGTGCCCACGACGTCGACACCGATGGTCACGCCTGCGTCACCCAGGTGACGGTGGATCCAGCCCTCAACCTGCCCCGGGGCGACCTCCCGGCCGAGCGTGAAGACCTCCAGGTCCTCCAGCACCTGCCGCGGGGAGCCCTCACCGGTGACCTCCTCAGCGTGATCGGCGGTGTCGGAGAAGCTGAGCACACGCAGCGCACGCTGGTGGAGCGTACGGAACTCCAGGCTCTCCATGACCCGAGCCACGGCGCTGCGGTCGGCCAGCGGCATCCGCAGGTCCGCGACAGGGTCGATCCCCAGGTCCAGGTCAGTGCGCAGCCGGTTGAGACGGCGGTTGCGGATGACGTCGTCGAGGTGGTCGCGCAGATTCTGCCCGGCCTTGCCCTTGATCTGTTCAGCGTGGGCGATGACGCCCTCCAGGCCGTCATACAGGTTGATCCACTTGGCCGCGGTCTTGGGCCCGACCCCGGGCACGCCCGGCAGGTTGTCACTCGTCTCGCCCACCAGGGCTGCCAGGTGCGGGTAGCGCTCGGGCGGGACACCATAACGCTCGGTCACCTCCTGCGGCGTCATCCGGCGCAGGGTCGAGACTCCCTTGATCGGGTAGAGCACCGTGCAGCGCTGCGTGACCGTCTGGAAGGAGTCACGGTCGCCAGAGCAGATGAGGACCTCCATGTCTTCGTCCTGGGCCTGGGCGGCCAGGGTGGCCAGGATGTCGTCGGCCTCGAATCCAGGCGCCGTCACCGACCGCACCCCGAGGGCGGCCAGGACCTCCTCAATGAGCTCGATCTGCCCGATAAACGGCTGGGGGGTCTGCTCACGCGTGCCCTTGTACTCGGCGTACTCCTGCGTGCGGAAGGTCCCACCAGGCAGGTCGAAGGCCACGGCGACGTGGGTGGGGGCCTCCTGCTCGATCAGTGACAGGAACATGGAGGTAAAGCCGTGCACCGCGTTGGTCGCCTGGCCGGTCGAGGTCGTGAAGGAGTCCACCGGCAGGGCGAAGAAGGCACGGAAGGCCATCGAGTGCCCGTCAATGAGCAGCAGCCGCCCACTCGTAGCAGGCGCGTGGTCAGTACCGGGCTGGTCAGGAGTAGTCGAGGTGGTGCTCACCGTGCCAGCCTACGGGTATGAGCCCGACCGAGTCTGCACGCCCGCCCGCCTCGACCCCGCTGGACTCGCCCAGCCTTGAGCAGGCCGAGCGCGGGACCCTCATGTCCACCCTGGCCATGGAGGTCACTGAGCGCAGCGCTGAGCGCACGGTGGTCAGGATGCCGGTGGACGGCGCGCTCCAGGTGATCGGCATCCTCCACGGCGGGGCCAGTGCGGCCCTGATCGAGACCGCGGCCTCGGTGGCCGCTCGTCAGGCCGCTCCCCAGGGCACGGTCCCGGTGGGGGCTGAGCTCCAGGTCAGCCACCTGCGTCCGGTACGTCACGGTCTCGTCACCGCCGTGGCTATCCCCGTCCACATCGGACGGCGTACGGCGGTCTACGAGGTCACGGTGAGCGACGACGCCGGCTGCCTGGCCGCGCGCGGCACCTTGCGCAGCCTGTTTACCTCGGTCGGTTAGGCACCCGCCTGAGACTGGCGGCCGGACCGGCCTGGCTACTCCTTGGCGGCGCCGACCTGCTCGATGACGGCGTCGGCCACCTCACGCATGGTCAGGCGACGGTTCATCGAGGTCTTCTGCAGCCACCGGAAGGCCTCCGGCTCGCTCAGCCCCATCTTCTCCATGAGCAGGCCCTTGGCGCGGTCCACGCGCTTGCGCGTCTCGAAACGCTCCTGCAGGTCGCTGATCTCGTTTTCCAGAGACTGGATCTCCTCGTGACGCGAGGCCGCGATCTCCAGGGCGGGAACGAGGTCAGCCGGGGTGAAGGGCTTGACCACATAGGCCATGGCGCCGGCCGCGCTGGCACGCTCGACCAGCTCGGTCTGGGAGAAGGCCGTGAGCATGACGACGGCGACGGAGTGGTTGTCCAGAATCTTCTCGGCAGCCGTGATGCCGTCCATCACGGGCATCTTGACGTCCATGACGCACAGGTCCGGCTCGAACTCGTCTGCCAGGGCAACGGCCTGCTCGCCGTCGGCAGCCTCGGCTACGACCTCGTAGCCGGCTTCCGTCAGGGTCTCGACGATGTCAAGGCGGATCAGGGTCTCGTCCTCGGCGACAAGGACACGACGTTTGGTGCTGGGCTCAGTAGTCACGCGGTGATTGTAGTATGGTCACCGTCGTTGTCGCGCGATGGTGTCGTGTCTGGCAGCGCTGGCGCCTCCGTAGCCCAATTGGTAGAGGCATCCGACTCAAAATCGGAGCGTTGTGGGTTCGAGTCCCACCGGAGGTACTGATTGTGCTCCGCGCCCCTGGCCCCACGTGTACGGGTGCGGCCGAGTGAAAGAACAGGTCTCTTCACTCGGCCGCACCCGTTGACGTTTTGGCAGGCCTGGCGGCCCGTCAGCGGTCAGGCCGATCAGGCCATGTAGTCGACCGTCTCGCCTACCGTGTGGACACGGATGGAGTTGGTCGAGCCCGGCGTGCCCGGCGGCATACCGGCCACGATGATGACCTCGTCACCGGGGCTGGCCAGGTGCTTGGCCTGCAGCAGCTCGTCCACCTGCGCCACCATCTCATCGGTGTGATGCACCGAGGGAACCTCGTAGGTGGTCACGCCCCAGGACACCGCCAGCTGGTTGCGAGTCGTGCGCAGCGGCGTGAAGGCCAGCAGCGGGATGGGCGAGCGCAGCCGGGACAGACGGCGCGCTGTGTCACCGGACTGGGTGAAGGTCACCAGGTAGGTGGCGTCCAGCTGCTCTCCCATGTCCGCGGCCGCGCGGGTCATCGCGCCACCACGGGTCTGGGGGTAGGAACCCAGCGGCGCGATGCGCTCGCCGCCGTTCTCCTCGACGTTCTCGATGATGCGGGCCATGGTCCGCACCGCCTCGATCGGGTAGGCCCCCACGGAGGTCTCGCCGGAGAGCATGACGGCGTCTGCGCCGTCGAGAATGGCGTTGGCGCAGTCCGAGGCCTCAGCACGCGTGGGCCGGGGGTTCTGGATCATCGACTCCAGCACCTGGGTGGCGACGATGACCGGCTTGGCCTGGCGACGAGCCAGCTCGATAGCGCGCTTCTGCACCAGCGGCACGGCCTCCAGCGGCATCTCCACGCCCAGGTCACCACGGGCCACCATGATGCCGTCGAAGGCTGAGACGATATCGAAGAGGTTCTCCACCGCCTGCGGCTTCTCGATCTTGGCGATGACGGGAACGTGGATCCCCTCCTCGTCCATGATCTGGTGGACGTCCTTGATGTCCTCCGCGCTGCGCACGAAGGACAGGGCGATGAGGTCGGCCCCGATCCGCAGGCCCCAGCGCAGGTCCTCACGGTCCTTCTCGCTCAGCGCCGGCACGGAGACCGCCACGCCGGGCAGGTTGAGCCCCTTGTGGTTGGAGACGTAACCGGGAACCTCGACCTTGGTGACGACGTCCGTGTCCGTGACGGCCACGACCCGCACCGCGACGTTGCCGTCATCGATGAGCAGTCGGTCGCCAGGACGGCAGTCCCCGGGCAGTCCCTTGAAGGTGGTCGAGGCGCGCTTGACGGTGCCCAGCACGTCCTCGGTGGTGATGGTGAACTCGTCACCCTTGTTCAGCATGACCTTCTGGTCATTGACGAAGGTCCCCAGCCGGATCTTCGGTCCCTGCAGGTCGACGAGGACGGCGACGGGACGGCCGGAGGCCTCAGCCGCGGCACGCACCCGCGCGATGACCTCCTCCTGGTCCTCGGCCCGACCGTGGGAACGGTTGATACGGGCCACGTTCATGCCTGCGTCGACGAGCGCCTGCACCTGCTCCGGAGAGTCTGTCGCTGGTCCGAGGGTGCATACGATCTTGGCTCTACGCATGGCTCACATCCTACGTGAGTTTGCCGGCGATAGCCCACCGCCACGGTGGTTCCACCGGCTTGGGACCATCGTCACGGGGCTGCGGTCTCGATCGCGTCATCGAGGTGACGTCGTGAGACGAGGACGTAGCCGACCAGTCCCGCCACGAAGACGAGCACAGAGGTCCACACGTTCAGGCGCAGTCCCGCAATGACCTGGGCCTCGTCCACTCGCAGGTACTCAATCCACACCCGTCCTGCGGTGTAGACCATGAGGTAGGCCCAGACCAGACGCCCACCCGTGGCCCCCTGGCGCTGGCGCAGCCGGCGCCCCAGCCACACCAGGAAGGCGGCCCCGGCCAGGTTCCACAGCGCCTCGTACAGGAAGGTCGGGTGGAACAGCGTCCCCGAGGCGTAGCCCGCTGGCAGGTGGGCGTCGTCGATCTGCAGGCCCCAGGGCAGCGTGGTCGGGCCGCCGAAGAGCTCCTGGTTGAACCAGTTGCCTAGCCGCCCTACTGCCTGGGCCACCAGCAGAGTCGGCGCGACGGCGTCAGCGAAAGGGGACAGTCGCAGCCCACGATGGTGCAGCAGCCACGCACCCGAGGCGACCCCGGCGGCGATACCGCCCCAGATCCCCAGCCCGCCATGCCAGATCTGGGGGATCAGCGCGAGGTTCCCGCGGGGGCCGAAGTAGGCGTCAGGTGAGGTGATGACGTGGTAGATCCTGGCTCCCACGATGCCCACCGGCACGCTGATCATCGCCACGTCCAAGGTGGTGTCGGGGTGCCCGCCCAGGCGCTGGTAGCGCCGCCCGGTCCACCACACGGCGATGAAGACGCCGGTCAGGATGCACAAGGCGTAGGCGCGCAGGGGAAAAGGACCGAGGTACCACACGCTCTGGGACGGGCTGGGGATCGAAACAGGTAGCACTCACAGAGCCTCTCGATGGATGGCGGTCAACAAGGAGGGGTGGGAGCCGGCGGCGACCAGCTGGGCCACGAACTGCTGCGGGTCGGCCGAGCGGATGAGGGCCTCGCCCACGAGCACCACGTCCGCACCGGCGCGGGCGTAGTCCATGACGTCGCGGGCGCCGCTGACCCCGCCCTCAGCCACGCGCAGCACGGAAGTAGGCAGCACCTCGGCCACCTGCTCGAACCTGCTCGGGTCGACCTCGAGGGTGTCAGGGTCCCGGGCGTCCACGGCCACGCAACGCGCCCCGTTCTCCACCGCGGTGATGGCCTCGCGCCTGGAATGGGCCTCGACGACGGCGAGCATGCCCAGCGAGGCGGTGCGCTCGATGAGGGACTCCAGGATGAGGGGGTCCAGCCGGGCGTCCAGCTTGAGCAGGTCCGCACCGTGAGCACGCGCCTCATGGACCTGATAGGGGGTGACGATGAGGTCATTGACTAGGACCGGCACGTCCACGGCCCCGCGCACAGCGTCCAGGTCGCGCAGGTCCCCGTTGGAGTAGACCGGCTCGGTGACCACCGAGACGCACGCGGCCCCTCCCGCCTCGTAGAAGCGAGCCAGCACGGCGACGTCACCCACGCCGCTGAGGTCGGCGAAGGTGGCGGTGGCGCGCTTGACCTCGGCGATGACGGAGACCGCCCGGCCCTCGGCACGCAGCGCGGCCAGGGCGTCCTTGGAGGCGGGAGCGGTGCGCACCATCTCACGCAGGCTCTCCAGGGCACGCTCCTGCTCGCGGCGCGCCACGGCGTGACGTGCCGCCTCGATGAGCTCCTCGAACGCGATCATCACTCACCTCCTGTCCGGTCAGGGACGCCAGCTGGTGTGCTGGCACCGCCACAGTGTGTGGCCATCGTCCTCGGTGGGGAGGGCTGAGGCAAATCCGCCGTGCCGCCGCTCACACCTCGCGCGGCTCGTCACGGTGCCCGACGACGGCGCCCAGGTCTCCCCCGGCCTCGAAGCAGGAGCGGGCACCGGTGTGGCAGGCTGCCCCGACCTGGTCGACCTGGACGAGCAGCGCGTCCCCGTCACAGTCCAGGGCCACCGAGCGCACGTACTGGGCGTGGCCGGAGGTGTCCCCCTTGCGCCAGTACTCCTGCCGGCTGCGCGACCAGAAGGTGACCCGCCCTTCAGTCAGGGTGCGGCGCAGGGCCTCGTCATTCATCCACCCCAGCATGAGGACCTGCCCGGTCTCAGCCTCCTGGATGAGGGCGGCCACCAGCCCTGCGGCGTCGCGCTTGAGCCGCGCGGCGACGGCGGGGTCAAGCTCAGGGT
>OBVP01000416.1_pt1 | contig 11902 bp, 9 predicted proteins | sample 1476191 | NCBI WGS metagenome assembly OBVP01 (sample SAMEA2580022, study PRJEB22360) | human gut metagenome | reverse complement strand
CTTGTGGTCAGCCCGGGCGGTCACCAAGGTGACCGAGCCGATTGACCGGGCGGTGCTGGCCGCGCTGGCTGGCGTCGTCGACACCGCGACGGCTGCCTTCGACCGCTACGAGCACGCTCGCGCGCTGGAGGCGACGGAGTCCTTCTTCTGGACCTTCTGCGACGACTACATCGAGCTGGTCAAGGACCGCGCCAACGACTTCGCGGGCACGCACGATGCCGCTGCGGTGGCCTCGGCCCGCACCACCCTCGCTATTGCGGTGGACACCTTTGTGCGCCTGTTCGCTCCCTTCCTGCCCTTCGTCACCGAGGAGGTGTGGTCCTGGTACCGCACCGGTTCGGTGCACCGCGCTGCCTGGCCCACCGCCGAGGGGCTGCGGGCGGGCGCCGGCGAGGCGGACGCCGAGCTCGTGGCGCATGCTGGTGTAGCGCTTGCGGCGCTGCGCAAGGTGAAGTCGGAGGCCAAGGTCAGTCAGAAGACGCCGATCCTCTCGGCGAGCCTGACCGTGGCTCCGGAGCTGGTCGCGGCGGTGGAGGCCGTGCGCGCTGACCTGCTGGAGGCCGCCAAGGTCACCGGTACCTGCGAGGTCGCGGCTGGCGCGCCGTCGGCCGCCGGGACGACGGCGGAGGGGGACGAGGCCGTCCAGGCGGCTCCCGTAACGGTCACTGCCGTCGAGCTGGGGGAGCCTCCGGCCAAGCGCTGAGCTCCACGTTCTGCGTGACATGACGCCACGGGACGGTCCACCGGGAGAGAATCCGGCGAACCGCCCGTGGCTTCTGCCTGTGACTAGGAGGCTGAGGACACGACCTGCATGGTCGCGCAGTCGACCACACCTCCTTGGTATGCAGCCGAGATCAGGGCGGCCTCGACGATCGTCGCGGTGCGGGTCCCTGCAGCACCGTCAGGCACGGGGGCGTGCCCGTCGCGGATCCCGCGCTTGAACGCGTCGATCATCTTGGCGTCGAGGTTCTCACCGAATCCGAGGAAGAGCGCGCGCCTGCCCTCATCGGTCATGCCAGACAGCCCGTGGCCGAACGGCGCGATGTGCGCGAGCGTCGTGGTTGTCAGCACGTCAAGCGTGAGGCCGCCCCACACAGGTGCCTGGGAGGGCTGGCTCCACGAGCAGTCGATGCTCAGGCTCAGTCCGTTGGCGTACTCGACCTGAACCAGGCCCGCCGTCTCGGCATCGACGCCGGGGACGGCGCGGTGGAGAATCTGGTTGGAGACCGCGCGGACCCGGACAGGCTCGGACTCAAACAGCGCGTCGGCCAAGTCGGCGACGTGGACGGTGTGGTCCACGAGTGCTCCACCGCCTGCGAGCCTGGGATCAGTGAACCAACGACGGTCACCAACTGGGATCTTGCCGTTATTGGTCCCGCTCAGGGCGACGACGCTGCCAAGCTCGTTGCGCCTGATGGCGGTGGCCAGGTCCTGGAACTCGGCCGCGAAGCGTACCGGGTAGGCAACCATGAGGAAGACCCCGGCGTCGGCAGCCAGGGCGGTGTAACGCTGAGCCTCGGCGCGGGTTACCGCGAGCGGTTTCTCGCACAGCATGGGGACACCGGCCGCTGCGGCCATCTCGATGAGCTCACCGTGGCGGGTGTTCTCGGAGCAGATGATGACTCCGTCGGGTTTCCAGGCGAAGAGCTCCTCATAGGTGTCGACGTAGCTGACTCCCAGGTGATCGGCTAGTGCCCGGCCGCGCAGCTGCCCGGGTTCAGTGGCAGAGGTCTGTGCACCATCCGGGTCGGCACACAGTAGCGTGACGTCTGGCATGGAGGCCAGCAGCGTGGCATATCCAGCAGCATGGACATGAGCGAAGGAAGCGACAGCAATCTTGAGTTGACGCGGCATCATGCCACCTCCAGGTTGTGGCAGGTCACGGGGCTGTTGGTCTGGATAGAACGTGCCACCGCCTGGGCAAGGCGGATCGCCGCGATTCCATCGATGGCGCTCACGACTGGTTCATGGTCGTGGTGCGCACGGGTGGCCAGGAAGTCCTCGATCTCGGCGGTGTACGGAGAAGGGCCTGAGGACGAGGGGATCGTGGTAGCCCCGTCGCTGCCGCCGTTGGTGGAGATGGGCAGGTCGTGGGCGGAGGCGTAGCTGAGCTTGCCGGTGGTGCCTGCCAGGGAGAACTCCGTGGTGAACCGCATTCCCGGCGGTCCCCAGATCGCTTGAACCTGACTGACTGCGCCGGAAGAGTGTGTCAGGGTGCAGTCAAGCATCTCGATGGGCAGATCGCCCTCGCCCTGAGCGTGGGCCAGGGTGGCGTAGACCGTGTCGACCGGTCCGGCAATCCACAGGGCTTGATCCAGGTCATGGATGGCGAGGTCCATGACAAGGCCACCTGAACGTTCCTCATCAGCAAACCACGAGGACCAGCTCGGGTAAGAACCAGCCCGACGGAACCTGCAGACGGCCAGCTGCCCGATCTCACCACGCTCGACCGCCTTCTTGGCCTGCACGTAGGCCGGGAAGAATCGCACCACGTGTGCGGGATAGAGCGTGCGGTGACATGAATGAGCGAGGGACGCGATCTCTTCAGCCTGGTCTAGCGTGCGCGCCAACGGCTTCTCGCACAGGACATCGAGTCCTGCCTCCAACGCCTGTCGAGCGAGCTCTGCGTGGGTGTCCGTGGGTGTACAGATATCAACGGCCTCCACACTCTCAAGCATCTCAGGCAGTTGCGAGCAGACCTGGATTGGTACGTGCCGTCCTCCGGTCAGACCAGGATTGCGCTCCTGCATCTGCTCCAGCTCACGGGCGAACTCCTCGGCACCCTGAAGCGAGTACAGGTAGATCGCTTGGGCGTGGGCGAGCCAGCCCGGCGCATGGGCACGGGCGATACCGCCTGTGCCAATGATTCCAAGAGAGATCACGAGAATTAACCTTTCATTCCAGAGAAGGCGAGTCCCTCGACGACGCGCTTTTGCAGCAGGAGGAACAGAATGAGAACGGGTGCCATGGCCATTACCGAGGCCGCCATCATGACCGAGTAGTCGACCTCGGTCCGGCCGGCCAGCGTGGCAATTCCAGCGCTCAGTGGCATCGAGGTCTCACGAGTAGTGACAACTAAAGGCCACAGCAGGTCATTCCAGGACCAGAGGACGGTGGTAATGGCAACTGCGGACAGGCCGGGGCGGGCCAGAGGCAGCATGACCTTCCAGAAGGTCTGGAAGGGGGAAGCCCCGTCCAGACGTGCTGACTCTTCCAGCTCACGCGGCAGTGACATGAAGGACTGACGCATCAGGAAGGTACCGAAGGCAGAGAAGATACCCGGCAGTGCTACGCCCCAGGGGGTCTCCAGCAGATGGAGGTCCTGGATGATCTGGTACTGCGGGATCAGGTAGACCTGGCCTGGCACCATGAGGATGGCCAAGATGAGGGCAAGGATGGCTCCCTTAAAGGGAAACCGCAGACGGGCGAAGGCATAACCGGCCAACGAGCACAGGATAAGTTGGCCGAGGGTACGGATCACTGTGATCAGGACGGACACTCCGAGCTGGTTGAGGAAAGGTAGCTTGGTAAAGACGTCCACGTAGTTGTGCCACTGCGGCGTCTCCGGGAAGAACCGGACCGGAACCGCTTGGATCTCAAAGTTGGTGGAGATCGACATGATCAATTGCCAAATAAAGGGAAAGACCATGACGATCGAGGCCAGACACAGTGCGATATGAGCCCAGGTGTCATTGCGCTTGACCCTGCGGGTGGGAGTCAATGCGCCCTTCTTGAGTGGCAGATTAGGCAAGATACTGCACCCACTTCTTCTGTAGCTTGAACTGGAGCGCGGTCAGGATTCCAACGACGAGCAGGATGGCCATCGCGATCGCCGCGGCATACCCCTTGTGGTTGACCATGAAGGCCTCGTTGTAGAAGAGGTAGACAAAGGTGCGGGTATGGGGCATAGCGGGATTGTTTGAGCCCATCATGGCGAAGAGAAGGTCGAAGACCTGGAACCCGTTGATTGCCTGAATAACCGTGAGGAAGAAGATAGATGGAGTGAGGAGTGGGACGGTAATGGAACGGAACTGGCGCCAGTGGGAGGCGCCATCGATCGAGGCTGCCTCGTAGAGCTCGGAGGGAATTGCCTGCAGACCAGCTGACAGGATGATCATGTTGAATCCAATGGAAGACCACATCCCTACGATTGACACTGCCACGATGGCAAAACCGGGTGTGGAGGTCCAGTAGGGCGGATCGGAGATACCAATGCTCCGTAGGGCCTGATTGATAATTCCGAAGTCCCCATTAAACATCAGACGCCATACTAGTGCGATTGCTGTAGGCATTGCGATGTAAGGCATGAAGAAAGCAATCCGATAGAGCTTGGCGAAGCGCAGCCCTGGCCTGGAGATCAGCGACGCAAATATCACTGCGATCGGGATCCCCAGCATGAGGACCACGGTGTAGGTCAGGGTGTTGACAGTGGCGTTGCCAAAGGCGGAGTCGGTCGCCAGCTTCTCGTAGTTGGCCAGTCCGACGAATTTGGAAGAGGTGCCAAAGACATTGGGCTGGGTGAAAGAGGAATAGAAGTTCTTCAGGATCGGGTAGAGGTAGAACACCGCCACGCCGGCGAGGACCGGAAGCACGAATAGCGCTCCGGTCCTCGCCTCAGCGAGGTGGATCCGACCGCGCGGCCTGGTCCTGGTCCGCTCGGGAGATCGCTGCATGGGGTTACTCCGACTGCAGCGCTTCGTTCATCTTGGCGGCGAGCTCCTTGCAGACCTCAGACACGTCCCGCTTGCCAGAGAAGGCCTCAGGCAGGAGCTGCTCCTCTAAGTCGTTCCACACCTGGGTGTTCCTGGATACCGGGTAGGGCACGGCATAGTCAGTGGCCGCTTCAGCAAATGCCTTCATGTTCCACTGAGGCTGGGAGTCTTGGAAGGTCTCCTGTGTGCCGTTGAAGGCGGGGTTGGCGATGCCTAGTTCAGCTTCCCTCAGATGCTGCTCCTTCTGTGCCAGGAAGGAGACGAAAGCCTTGGCGGCCGCCTTGTTCTCTGAGCCAGCTGCCACGACCGTGGTCAGACCGTGGATGACCGAGGCGCGCTGCTCGCCCTTGGGCAGGGGCGCGATGTCCACGTGGTCCTTGTTCGGCAGTTTCTCGGCGAACTCGGAGACGATCCAGGTTCCGGACCAGGTCATGGCTGCCTTCTCGGACTCGAACATGACGTTGGGCTTGGTATCCGCCATCGCTTCCAGGGACGGGCTGGCGCCTGAGGCGATGAGCTCTTTCCAGAACTCGATCCCCTTGATCGACGCATCGTGGTCGTAGCCGGACTTGCCATCCTCAATGATGAAGCCGCCTGCTTGATGGACGGTGTTGTACCAGCCCTCCTGTCCTCCAGCCAGGCCAGTGGCAACGCCGTAGACACCGTCGTCCTTCAGAGCAGTCGAGATGGTGTTCGCCGTCGTTGTGAAGTCCTCCCAGGTCCAGTCCTCCTGGGGGTAGGCCACCCCAGCGGCATCGAAGAGCTTCTTGTTATAGAACACAGCGACGGTGTCGTAGTCCTTGGGGACGCCGTAGTGCTTGTCCTCTACCGTGTAGAGGTCCACCAACGCCTGCGGGTAGTTGTCCCATGAGACATCAGCCAGGTCGTCCAGGGGTTCCAGCATTCCGTTGGATGCGTAAAGCTCGATATGCGGACCATTCATCCAGAACAGATCTGGGAGATTGTCCCCCTCGGCCTGGGTCTGCAGCTTGGTCCAGTACTGTGCATAGGGCGTGATCGAGGTTGTAATGCTGACCTCGGGGTGGAGTTTGACGAACTCTGCGATGTGCTGGTCGATGGCCACCTTCTGGTTCTGGTCCCAAAAGGAGAAGGTTAGGTTGCCCGTGATCTTGCCGTCAGAGCCGCCCGAGTCCTCGCCTCCTCCACAGGCAGCCAGGGTGAGGGCGACTCCGGTTGCCAGGCCGCTGGCCAGTGCGGTGCGACGGGAGATGGTGCGCATGGTGAACTCCTTTGTTCTGTGATGAGGTCGTGGGCAGGAGGCTCACGACTGCTTGCGCTGGTTGTTGTTGAAGTAGTTGATGAGGTCGTCAGGGAGGGGTGGAATCTGCTCGGGGCGCGACCCGTGGCGTAGAGAATCGGTGGCCTGAATGCCTGCAGCGACGGCGTACCAGGCGCCTAACGGTGAGGTATCCGTCGGCGCTCCATCGCGCACGAATCGGATGAATTCGGTGACCGTGAGGACATCAGCATCGCTATGGCCGCCGGCATCTCCCAGGATGGGGAAGGAAGTGTCCCCGTCAGGGGAGTAGTCCGAGCGCGAAGCCCATAGCCGGATGAGCCCGCCCTCGCCGTCGCCGAAGTTCTCGATCCGGCCCTCGGTGCCGATCACGGTGTAGTTGCGCCAGTAGTCGGGTGTGTAGTGGCACTGCTGGTAGGAGGCGTAGACGCCGGACTCCATACGCATCAGCATCATCGACAGGTCTTCGACGTCGATGGTCGGGTTGAGCCGCTCCTGGGCGAGAGGAGGCCAGTGGCTGGTGGCGAACCAGTCGCTCATCAGCTCATCAGAGTTGTCCGCCCTGCTGGCGACCTGGTCGTAGAGGGTCAGGCCTCCCATAGCCACTACCTCGGTTGTGTGAGAGTCGGCGAGCCAGTGCATGACATCGATATCGTGGGCGGCCTTCTGCAGCAGCAGACCACCGACGTGACTTCGTTCGGCGTGCCAGTCCTTGAAGTAGTAGTCCCCGCCGTGGCCGACGAAGTGGCGGCACCATATGGCCTTGACCTCGCCGATACGGCCGGAGCGGATGATGTCACGCATGGACCGCACGACGTTCATGTGCCGCATGTTGTGTCCGACGTACAGACCTGTGCCTGTGCGATAGGCGGTCTGGAGGATCCGGGTGGCTCCCTCGAGATCGATGGCTAGCGGCTTTTCCAGGTAGACCGGGATACCTGCTTCGAGCAGGTCGCAGGTGACCGAGGCGTGGGTGTCGTCAGGGGAGGTGACAAAGGCGATGTCGATGCCGGTCTTGACGAGTTCTTCGACGCTGCTGGTGACCGATAGCGAGTCCGGATCGCGTCGAAGGCGCTCACGCACGCGCTCACGCACGAGTGGGTGGGGATCACACACTGCGGTGATGTGCGCGTTGTTCTCTGGGCGTTCGCAAGCTAGGGCAAAACGTGAGCGCGCGCCGACGCCAACGATGCCTGCGCGTAAGGTCTCTGGCTTGCTGGACGATTGGAACAGGTTCATGACACTGTGAGATCCCTTCATAGAGGCTGCCGTGATGCTGGCGGTACCGGTGAGATGTACAGGGGTCGGAGAAAGGACTCCGGTCAGGACAGTGCCTGCTGCTGCCAGCGCCGTGTGGATAGCGCCGATGACAGAACCGGCTCCCTCCAGCTCCGCTAGCTCTAGGCGGATTCGTGAGCCGTTGTTGTCCTGGAGATCGTCTAGGCGCTGGATGACTTGGAGGATGGCGTCTCGCATATGGGCGTTGGAGGCGGAGAGCACGACGATGTCTGGATCGAGGACTGCCGAGACCGTGGCGATGGCCAAGGCCGTACGCGACATCCACTCCTCATCTGGCTCGTCGCCGGTGCGTAGATCGATGAGCTCGGAGATCTCTCCAGCTTTCCAACGACGTCCGCGGTGGACCTGGCCGTCGAGGATGAGCCCCGTGCGGGGCCCCCGGGTGAACTGGACCAGAAACAGGCACGAGTCTGCTTCAACCCGGTGTTCTTGGTATCGCAACGTGTACTCGCCGAAGGCGGCCATATTGATGTCGTTCTCGACTATGACCTGTACGCCCAGAGCCTGGGCCAGGCGTTCGGCAAGAGGAAAACCGGACCACACCGGGACAAAGTCAGAAGCGACGATGGAGCCGTCTGGGTCGACGACGCCGGTTGCTGAGACGCCTACCGCTAGTAGTCGCCCTGAGTCCTGCTGGGCCTGGGCAGCCTCGTGGATGAACGAGCTCAGCTGAGACAGGCGGCGGTCGGCATTGTCGGTGTCCAGGGTGTACTGGTGGGCGAGGAGAACCTCTCCTCGCAGGTTGACCACAACCAGGAGCATTGAGGTGGCTAGTAGGTCGACGCCGATGATGATTCCTGCATCTGGGCGGATGCGCCAAGAGGTTGCGGGCCGTCCTACCCCCTGGTCGCTGAGTGAGGCTTCTTCGGCAAGGCTGTTAGCGCACAGCTCGTCAAGGGTGGCGGTGACAGTCGGGCGGGAGTATCCGGTCTCCTGAGCGAGGAGCGAGACAGTCGTTGTCTGGTGGCGCCGTAGTGCTGCCAGGACGGCGTCGACCCTGGTGCAGTGTCCGTCCGTACGCCGACGAATTCGCTGATCTGAGGAGGTGCGAGTGCTCATCTTTGAGCCCTTTCTTGTGGCGTGACGTCAGTGGTCCGCACCACATCTTTAATGAAAGGGAGTTTAGCAAGGTGTCTGCATAATGCAAGTGGGAACGACGATAGAGAAACGGGCTGGGTGGGCCACTGCGATGTGGCGTTCTGAACCGGGGGCTAGACGGTGCGTAGCCCCCGGTTGCACACAGGAAACCCCGGTCTTGATGCGGTCTTGATGCGGGTGGAGGGCTAGGCCCCGAGCTCCCGGTCCCGGGCCACGGTGGCACGGAAGGCCTCAATGACTGCGCAGGAGAAGCCTGCCTGCTCCATCGCGACCACCCCGGCCACAGTGGTCCCGCCTGGCGAGCACACGGCGTCAACGAGGTCGGCGGGCGTCCGCCCTGCCTCGCCGCGCTCGCGCCGCTCCGCCTCCGCCTGGACCGTGCGGGCTGAGCCCGCCACCGCTTGCGCGACGATCTCGACAGCCTGGGCCTTGGGGATCCCACCCAGCACGCCGGCACGTGCCAGGGCGTCAATAAAGGTGAAGACGAAGGCGGGGGAGGAGCCAGCCAGCCCGATAAAGGCGGAGAAGTCCTTCTCCGCAAGCACCACTGTGCGTCCGACGGCCGCCATGAGCTCCTCGACGATGTCCAGATCCTCCTGGCCGGCTGCGCTCCAGGCGGACTCCCCGCGCCAGCCCCCCCCCCCCCCCCCCCGCCATATTCGGCATCGCTCGCACCACGCGGGTGCCCGCGGGCAGCATCGCCTCCAGCTTCTCCAAGCTCAGTCCCGCCGCGATGGAGACCACGAGGGGCTTGCTCGCTGCGAGCTCCTGACTGAGCTCTTCCAGGACTCCGGGGATCACATGCGGCTTGACGGCCAGGACGACGACGTCCGACTCCTGGACCAGCGCGCTGGCCTGCGCCACGAGCTCAGCGCCGGTCTGCTGCGCCAACCGGGCCGCCGAGCCGTGGGCAGAGGTCACCAGGACTCGGTGGCCCGCCCCGCCCTTGTCAGCGCGGCGGGTCAGGCCTGCTGCCACCGCCCCACGCACGATCGCGCCCGCCATGTTGCCCGCACCGATGAAGCCAAAAGTCGTCATGCGGCCAGGCTAGTAGATCAGCTCCGTCAAAGACGTTGCCTGCTTGGTCACCGGCCCGTACAGTCGAGATGACGGTCAGCTCGTCGGTGCCAACGAGGGCGAGGGCGACAGCGGTGACCGTGGCTCCAAGGAGTAACGATGCGATTCGTCGACGTTCCCCACATGGTTCGTTGGATGAGGCAGACCGGGCCGCAGACCTTGCTGGCCGGCATGATCGAAGCGATGGAGAAGGACTTCAGGCGGTGGGACAGCTTTGAGCTTCGTCCGCGTGTGGCCTCGCACTCCGAGATCGGCGTCATCGAGCTCATGCCCACCAGCGACGGGCAGACCTACGCCTTCAAGTTCGTCAACGGCCACCCTTCCAACCCCGCTCGGGGATATCAGACGGTCACCGCCTTCGGCGTCCTGGCTGACGTCCACAATGGCTACCCGCGGCTGCTGGCGGAGATGACTCTGCTCACCGCCCTGCGTACCGCAGCAACCTCTGGGATGGTCACCCGCCTGCTGGCCCGGCAGGACTCGCGCCACCTGGCCCTCATCGGTGCCGGCTCGCAGTCGGAGTTCCAGGTGCTGGCCAACCGGGCCGTGCGGCCGATCGAGCGGGTGAGCGTCTACGACGTCGACCCGGCGGCCAGCCAGAAGCTGCGCCGCAACCTCGCCGCCTACGACATCGAGGTCGAGATCGCCGACTCGGCTTCCCAAGCCGTGGCCGGGGCGGACATCATCACCACCTGTACCGCGGACAAGCGCAACGCTCAGGTCCTGTCCCGCCACGACATCCGCCCCGGCGTCCACCTCAACGCCATCGGGGGCGACTGCCCGGGCAAGACCGAGCTCGACCCCGGCATCCTGGACATGGGCCCGGTCTTCACCGAGCACACCCCGCAGACCCGGATCGAGGGGGAGATCCAGGCCAAGCCGGCGCACTACCCGGTCACCGAGCTGTGGGAGGTGCTGGCAGGCGCTCAGCCAGGGCGCACGAGCGTCGAGCAGGTCACGGTCTACGACGGCGTCGGCTTCGCGGTCGAGGACTTCACGGGCCTGGTCTTCCTGGAGGACTGCCTCAAGCAGCAGGGAGGAGAGCGCTTCTACGAGGAGATCGACCTCGTCGCCGCGCCCAGCGACCCCAAGGACCTGTTCGGGATGCTGAACTGAGATACCAGGGACGACGGCGGGGCATGCTGCCCGGTCAGCCCAGCACCGCCCATCCGCACGGTGGCAGGACGACGCCGTCGCGCTCGGCGCGCGGGGCGGGTGCTTGACGGTCCGTGGCCAGGACCGTGTGCGCGCCGCGGGTGGGCAGCCAGGCCTCGTGCTCCTCCAGGGACAAGGCCAGGACCACCGAGGTCGGTGAGGTGCCGGCATCCTGACCTCCCGGCTCCTTGGCTCTGGGGGCCAGCCTGAGGCTGAGGAGCCGGTTGTCCAGGTGCACGGTGGTGACCTCGGCGTCATGGAGCCAGGACAGGCGACGGCGCAGCGCGATGAGCTGGCGGTAGAGGTCCTCAACCTCAGCCCCTGGGCGCTGGCCGGTGGGCAGGGCTGGCTGACGTGACCAGGGCTCGGCCGGCAGCGCAGGGCGCACCGCGTCGTCGCCTCCCAGCCTCTCCTCCTTGACCCCCTCGAGCCCTTCCTCGTCCCCGTAGTAGATAACGGGCGTGCCAGGCAGCGTCATGAGCAGGGCGACGGCGTGGGCGAGCCGGCGCGCCCCACCGGGACGGCAGCCCAGTGCGCTGGCGATGCGCGTGGTGTCGTGGTTGCCGAGGAAGGTGACCGGCACGAAGACGGGCAGGAGGTGGGCGTGGCGGCCCAGGCACCAGTCGAGCTCGTAGAAGTTCTCCTCAGCCAGGCCGTGCCAGACCGCTTGCCACAGCTCGTACTGGGTAACCGAGTCCATGCCGGAGTCCGTGACCACCTGGGCGTAGTCGCCGTGGATCACCTCGCCGAAGACATACACCTCAGGAAAGCGCGAGCGCAGTCGGGGCAGGACCTGGGTCCAGAAGGCTGGCGGGACGGCGTAGGCAGCGTCCAGCCGCCACCCGTCCACCCCAAGAGCGCACCAGTGCTCCATCACCTCGCTGACCATCTCCACCACGTCAGGGCTGGTGTGGTCCAGCTCGGGCAGCCATTCCTGCCCCTCGAAGCGAGCGTAGTCACTGGGGGCGGCGCCCGGCGCCCAGCTCCCCTCAGGCCAGGAAAGCCGGTACATCCCTGCCTCGGGCGAGCGTGGGCCGCTCTGAGCCAGACCGGCGAAGGAAGGGTGCTCGATCCCGGTGTGGTTGAAGACGCCGTCGAGGACCACCCTGATGCCGCGCGCATGGGCCTGGTCGATGAGGACTTTCAGGTCCTCGTTGGTGCCCAGCCTGGGGTCGACGTGGTAGTAGTCAACCGTGTCGTAGCCGTGGGACATGGAGTGGAAGACCGGCCCGAGCAGCAGGACATTGGCGCCCAGGGTGATGAGGTGGTCCAGCCAGGGCACGAGCCGCGCCAGTCATAGGAG
>OBVP01000412.1_pt1 | contig 12004 bp, 8 predicted proteins | sample 1476191 | NCBI WGS metagenome assembly OBVP01 (sample SAMEA2580022, study PRJEB22360) | human gut metagenome | reverse complement strand
TGCCCACCAGTTCCTCCGGCTTGTAGTACATGGCGATGCCGGAGAGGATCTGGCGGTCAGTCCCGGAACCGTCGTCCAGGATGAACCTGAGGAGCTTGGCGCTCTTTTTCACGCTCTCACACGCCTTGACCTTCACGGCCCGGAAATCGCTCTTGCAGAAGGTGTCGAAGTCCACGCTCTCCTGGGCGAAGGGCTCCACCTCCACGGCGGGGAGGGCGGCCCTGCGGGCCTCGGCCTGTAGCTCGTCCAGGGCGGCCAGCTCCTTCTCCACGTCGATGCGGGGGAACAGGTTCTCCCCCTTGCTCACCGCCGCGCCGGCGGGGAGCAGGCCCCACGCTCCGGCGGACCCCCAGGTGCGCGCGCCCTCGTCCACGCCGAGCTGGGCGAAGATCTTCCCGCAGGTCTCGGGCATAAAGGGGGTGAGCAGTACGGCGGAAAGGCGCACGCACTCCAGCAGATTGTAGAGCACGTGGGCCAGGCGGGGCTTCTGGGCCTCGTCCTTGGCCAGTGCCCAGGGCTTGTTCTCGTCGATATACTTGTTGGCCCGGCCGATGAGCTTGAACACCTCCACCAGGGCGTCCTGGAAGGCGTAGTGCTCCATCTGCGCCTCGTAGCGGCCCCGCAGGCCGGCGGCCAGGGCGATGAGCTCCACGTCGTACTTCCGGGGGTCGTCCTCCGGGAAGTCCATGGAGAGGTTCACCTCGCCCTGGGCCTGGGTCAGCATGGCGGCCAGCTCCGCCTCGTCCCCGGTGGCGCCGCAGCCCTCCGGCAGGCGCTCGCCGAAGTACTTGCCCACCATGGCGGTGGTGCGGCTGACCAGGTTGCCCAGGTCGTTGGCCAGGTCGGTGTTGATGCGGCCGATGAGGGCCTCGTTGGAGAAGTTGCCGTCGGTGCCGAAGGGGAACTCCCGCAGCAGGAAGTAGCGCAGGGCGTCCACCCCGTAGCGCTCGGCCAGCAGGTAGGGGTCCACCACGTTGCCCTTGGACTTGCTCATCTTGCCGCCGTCCAGCAGCAGCCAGCCGTGGCCGTACACCTTCTTGGGCAGGGGCAGGCCCAGGGCCATGAGGATGGCGGGCCAGATGATGGAGTGGAAGCGCACGATCTCCTTGCCCACAAAGTGCACGTCGGCGGGCCAGAACTTCTCAAAGTCGTGGTAGCGGCCGTTGCCGTAGCCCAGGGCGTTGATGTAGTTGGACAGGGCGTCGATCCACACATACACCACGTGGCCGGGGTCGAAGTCCACCGGCACGCCCCAGGAGAAGGAGGTGCGGGAGACGCACAGATCCTCCAGGCCGGGCTTGATGAAGTTGTTCACCATCTCATTGACCCGGCTGCGGGGCTCCAGGAAGTCGGTGTCCTCTAGCAGATGCCGGATGCGGTCGGCGTACTTGGACAGGCGGAAGAAGTAGGCCTCCTCCTCGGCATCCACCACGTCCCGGCCGCAGTCGGGGCACTTGCCGTCCTTGAGCTGGGTCTCCGTCCAGAAGGATTCGCAGGGCTTGCAATACTTGCCCACATATTTGCCCTTGTAGATGTCCCCCTGCTCATAGAGCTGCTTGAAGATCTTCTGCACGGACTCCACGTGGTAGTCGTCGGTGGTGCGGATGAACCGGTCGTTGGAGATGTTCATCAGCCTCCACAGGTCGAGCACGCCCCGGGGGCCCTCCACGATGTGGTCGACAAACTCCTTGGGGGATACGCCGGCCTCCTTGGCCTTGTCCTCGATCTTCTGGCCGTGCTCGTCAGTGCCGGTGAGGAACATGACCTCACAGCCCCGCAGGCGCTTGTAGCGGGCCATGGCGTCGGTGGCCACGGTGCAGTAGGTGTGGCCGATGTGCAGCTTGTCCGAGGGGTAGTAGATCGGGGTGGTGATATAGAATTTCTCAGGATTCATCGGGCGTTCCCTCCGTTGTATCGTTTTCGGCCCGGGCCAGGAGCTCCGGCCGGCCGGCATTGTACAGAAGCGTCACCGTGGACGAGAGCAAATAGAGGATGGCGAAGCCATAGAGCAGCGTCGTGGCCAGATCGTGCTGGTCGGCCAGGGTGGTCAGGCAGAAGTAGATCCCCAGCAGGGAGAACAGCCCAGCCCAGAACACCCGGCCCCGCTCAAAGGAGAAGCCGGCGTGGAAGTAGAGTCCCAGCAGGGAGGCGATGATGGCGAAAAGCTCATACACATAGTCCAGCTGCACCGGATCTCCGGCCCGCACCTGGTAGGCGGCGATCAGCCACACGCAGCAGGTGTAGGCGGGCATCAGCAGGGTGAAGCTGTACTTGCCCCTGTCCAGGCCCTTAAAGCTGTTCTGCGCCGTCTGCATTACGCAGAAGAAGGAGACCGCCGCCAGGGCGGCCAGCAGCAGGCGGGTGTAGACGGTGTTGGTCCCCTGGACAAAGGAGAGCACCATCAGCACCGCCGCCCCCAAGAGCAGGAAGGCGGAGAGCACCATAGCGGTGGCGTACAGGGTGTTTCCCTTGGCCTGAAAGGCCTCGTCGTAGCCGGTGAAGGAGGGGTATTTGCCCCGGCAGAGCAGGGCCAGAACCGCCGCCATGGCAACCGAAAGGGCGATGAGGGCGAGAGTGGCCGGGGCGCCGGGAATGGGTAAGCCGGTGTCCGCCTCAAAGGCCGTGGCCAGCTCCCAGCGGCGCAGGACAAAGCCGGCCCCGCCGCCAGCCACCGCCACGGCGGGCAGCAGAATTTCTTTTCGCATGAAAACCACCCTTTCCGGATGAAATGAATTCAAATCCATAGTATAGCACACTTTGGCGGAAAGTGCACGATTTTTCTTACAGGCGCAGGCCCTTGATGTCCTTGATGCGGGAGAGGATGATGTTGCAGCTCAGGCTGGCAACGCCGGGCAGACGGTGGATGACCCGGTCCAGAAAGTCCTCCAGTTCCCCCTGGCCAGCCGCCACGGCGTGGACGTGGAGCTTGTTGCGGCCGGACACCTGGTAGATCTGGGTCACGGTATCGCTGGCGCGCAGGGTATTCACCACCGCGCTGAATTGGGCGGGCTCTACCTCAAGCTCAAAGTAGCAGGACACAGCACCGCTGATCTTCTGGGGATTGACAATGGTGGTGTACTCCTCGATCACGCCCCGCTCCTCCAGGGCGCGGACGCGGGCCTTCACCGCCACACGGGACAGCCCAACCGCCTGGCCCAGATCTGAGTAGGACATACGGGCGTTGTGGATGAGCAGCTCCACCAGCCGCCGGTCGATGTCGTCCAGACCACTTAAAAACAACGCCTCCGCCCCCTCTATCTGTCAAGCTGTGTTTGTTATCTTATCCCGGCTGAAGAAAAAAGGCAAGTATAGCCTTGTATTTTTCCTCTGGATTTGCTATGATTCTTACGAAAAGAAAGATAAAACATTCAAAACGAAAGTGCGTGAGCCAATGCAGATGGATTTGACCCGGGGTGGAATCACCCGCCCTATGCTGCTGTTCGCCGGTCCCATGATCGCGGGCAACCTGCTCCAGCAGTGCTACAACATCGCCGACACCCTCATTGTGGGCCGGGCGCTGGGGGCGTCGGCCCTGGCGTCGGTGGGGTTCTCCTTTACCCTGATGACCTTCCTCACCTCGGTGCTGCTGGGCCTGTGCATGGGCAGCGGCGCCCTGTGGTCCATGCTCTACGGCGCGGGCCGGGAGGAGGAGCTCAAGCGCTGCCTCTTCGCCTCCTTTGTGTTTATCGGCGCCGTGGCGGTGCTGCTCAACGTGGGGGTGCTGGCCCTGCTGGAGCCGGTGATGACCCTGCTGCGCATCCCCGCCGGGGCCTGGGACGAGACCCGGGCCTACCTGCGGGTGGTACTGCTGGGCGTCTGCTTCACCTTCCTCTATAACTACTTCGCCTGCCTGCTGCGCTCGGTGGGCAATTCGGTGGCCCCGCTGGCCTTTCTGGCCGTGTCCACCGTCCTCAACATCGGGCTGGATCTCTGGTTTGTCCTGGGACTGGGCTGGGGGGTGGCCGGGGCCGCGGGGGCCACGGTGCTCGCCCAGGGGGTGTCCGCCGCCGGTATCGCCCTCTACGGCTGGCGGCGGGTGCCCCTGCTCCGGCTGGAGCGGCGGCACTGCAAGGTGTCCCGGGGGGAGCTGGGGCGCATCATGAACTACTCCCTGCTCACCTGCGTGCAGCAGTCGGTGATGAACTTCGGCATCCTGATGGTGCAGGGGCTGGTGAACTCCTTCGGGGTGAACGTGATGGCCGCCTTTGCCGCCGCCGTCAAGATCGACGCCTTCGCCTACCTGCCCGTCCAGGACTTCGGCAACGCCTTCTCCACCTTCGTGGCCCAGAACACCGGCGCGCAGAAGACGGAGCGCATCCGGAGGGGCATCCGCTCCGCCGTGGGGGTATCCATCGGCTTCTGCCTGGTCAGCTCCCTGCTGGTGTGCCTCTTCGCCGCCCCCCTCATGGGCCTGTTTGTGGAGCCCGGCGAGACAGAGATTATCGCCGTGGGGGTGGAGTACCTGCGCATTGAGGGCATGTGCTACTGCGGCATCGGCATCCTGTTTTTGCTCTACGGCCTGTTCCGCGGCCTGGGGCGGCCCGGCGTGTCGGTGGTGCTCACCGTCATCTCCCTGGGGACGCGGGTGGCCCTGGCCTACCTGCTGGCCCCCATCCCGGCCGTGGGCCTGAAGGGCATCTGGTGGGCCGTGCCCATCGGCTGGGTACTGGCCGATCTGGCCGGGCTGGTGCTCTACCGGAGAAAACCCCTTCCGGCGGAAACGGCCTGCGCGCCGGAGGGATAAAAAACCGCCGCGGACGGAACGCCAGTCCGCGGCAGTTTTTGCTATTCCGGTCAATCAGTCGGCCTTCTGGCTCTCCAGGTACTCGTCGTAGGTCATCTTGCGGTCGATGAGCTTGCCGTCGGAGGTGAAGTCGAACACCCGGTTGGCCACGGTCTGCACCAGCTGGTGGTCGTGGGAGGCAAAGAGCACGTTGCACTTGACGGCCTCCAGGCCGTTGTTCAGGGCGGCGATGGACTCCAGATCCAGGTGGTTGGTGGGCTGATCCAGCAGCAGTACGTTGGCGCCGGAGAGCATCATGCGGGAGAGCATGCACCGCACCTTCTCGCCGCCGGAGAGCACCTTCACGGGCTTGTACACCTCGTCGCCGGAGAAGAGCATCTGGCCCAGGAAGCCCCGGAGATAGGCCTCGTGGGGGTCGGAGGACCACTGGCGAAGCCACTCCACCAGGTTGTCGTCGCAGTCCTGGAAGAACTTGGTGTTGTCCTTGGGGAAGTAGGAGAAGGTGGCGGTCTGGCCCCACTTGACGGTGCCCTCGTCGGGCTCCAGCTCGCCGGTGAGGATCTGGAACAGGGCGGTGTGGGCGTTCTCGTTGTCGCCCACGAAGGCGATCTTGTCCCCGTGGCCCACGATGAAGCTCACCTTGTCCAGCACCTTCACCCCGTCGATGGTCTTGGACACGTCGGTGACGAAGAGGATGTCCTTGCCCACCTCCCGGTCGGGGGAGAAGGCCACCCAGGGATAGCGGCGGGAGGAGGCGGGGATCTCCTCCAGGGTGATCTTCTCCAGCAGCTTGCGCCGGGCGGTGGCCTGCTTGCTCTTGGACTTGTTGGCGGAGAAGCGGGAGATGAACTCCTTGAGCTCCTGGGCCTTCTCCTCGTTCTTCTTGTTCTGGTTCTTCATCAGGTTCTGCATGAGCTGGGAGGCGTCGTACCAGAAGTCGTAGTTGCCCACGTACATCTTGATCTTGTTGTAGTCGATGTCCACGATGTGGGTGCAGATGGTGTTGAGGAAGTGCCGGTCGTGGCTCACCACGATCACGGTGCCCTCAAAGTCCAGCAGGAAGTCCTCCAGCCAGTTGACGGCGTTGATGTCCAGGTTGTTGGTGGGCTCGTCCAGCAGCAGGATGTCCGGATTGCCGAACAGGGCCTGGGCCAGCAGCACCTTTACCTTCAGCCGGGGGTCCAGGGTGGCCATGGCGCTCTGGTGGTACTCGGTGCCCACGCCCAGGCCCTGGAGGATGCGGCTGGCGTCGCTCTCGGCCTCCCAGCCGCCCAGCTCGGCAAACTCCTCCTCCAGCTCGCAGGCCCGGATGCCGTCCTCCTCGGTCATCTCCTCCTTCTCGTAGAGGGCGTCCTTCTCCTTGCCGATGTCGTACAGCCGCTGGTTGCCCATGATCACCGTGTCCATGACGTTGTACTCGTTGTAGGCGTTCTGATCCTGCTTGAGCACCGACATGCGGGTCTTGGGGAGGATGGACACCTCGCCGGAGGTGGGCTCCAGCTCGCCGGAGAGGATTTTCAGGAAGGTGGATTTGCCCGCGCCGTTGGCGCCGATGATGCCGTAGCAGTTGCCCTTGGTGAACTGGAGATCCACGTGGGAAAAGAGGGGCTGGCCGCTGTAGGCCAGGCCCAGGTCGGAAACTGTAATCATGTCGTACTCCTTTTTATGCGAAAATCATCATACGGAGCGGATTATATCACAGATTGCTCAAAGGGGCCAGAGAAAAATTGGACAAGACGGCCGTATGAAGGGAATGGATCGTTCAAAGCTCTGGCGGAGTCCGGTAAAATACGCAAGGAAAGGGCCGCGCCCCAGGCGCGGCCCTTTGCTGACGGAAAGCGGTTACGCGGCGGTGATGGCCAAAACGCCCTCCACCAGGGCGGACTCCGCGCCCAGTTGGGCGAGGAAGCCTTCGGCCAGATAGTAGTTGCCGTTGACGAGTACGGCGGGCTGGCTCACCGCAGTGCCGTCCACGGTGAGAGTCAGGCTGACGGCCTCGCCGGTGGGGGCGGAGCCGGGCATGGCCAGGGCCTCGCCCTCGTAGGCGGAGCCGGTGGCGACGGCCACGCTGCCGTCCCACGTCACATTGAACTGGGCGCCGGTGCCCTTCAGGGCAAAGGCGAGGTCGCGCAGGCGGTAGTAGGTATTCCCCTGGGCGTCGAAAGCCGTGGCCACGTCTTTGGCCGCGCCGTTTACGGTCACGGTGAGGGTCTCGGCCTTCGCCTTGGCCTGGGCCACCAGGGAATCATAGTCGGACAGGTTGTAGCTCTCGGCGTAGGGGGTGTCCAGCAGGCCGGCGTTGATGTAGCCCACCAGCTCCGCCCGGCGGGGGTCGTCCTCGCTCAGATCCACGCCCACGATCTTCCAGTTGTGGTCCACCTCGGGGGCCACGGGGGAGTGCTCGGCAAAGTAGGCCACGATCATATCCCGGATGGAGTTGGAGGACTCCCACTCCTTGGTGCCGGAGATGATGTTCTGGGCCTTCAGGGCGGAGGAGTAGCGGTAATTATTCACCGCCAGGGTCAGCTCCTGGTCATCCTGGAGGGGTGCGCCGTGGAACATGACGTTCTGGATGCGCTGGCCCTTGGGCTGGGACAGGTCGATCTCATAGTCCACGCCGGCAAACATATCGTAGAGGTAGTCGGGGTACTCGGGGTCGAAGGAGAGGTTGATATCCCCCTCCTGCCACTGGTTGTAGCACTCGGCGGACCACTCCATGTAAGCCTTGAGCTCCGCGCCGGTGACGCTCACCCGGTAAAGGGTGTTGTCAAACTTGTAGATGTCGAAGATGTTGCCGTAGTTGATGTCGCCCTTGGGCAGATCGCTGGTACCCTTGAAGAGGGCGGCGGCGGAGACGTCGGCGCCGGAGTTCTCCAGCTGGACGGTGTTGATCAGATCCATGACGGCGGTATCCATCACCCGGCCGGCGGGGATGCCGCGGATCTCGTTCTCAGGCTGGAAGCGGGCGGTAGTGCTTCCCAGGGACGCGCCGCCCTCGCCCTCGTCGCCGGAGCCGCCGCCGTTGATGTAGTCAATGGTCTTCTGATGGGCCTCGGCCACCAGGGGGATCTCCCGGAGCTCCTGGCTGGGGGTCACGCCGGTCATATCCACAATCTCCACCGAGCTGTCAATGATCTGATTGTCGGCGTCCAGGGTCAGATCAAAGCGGGCGATGTCCCGGCCGCCGTTGCGCACGCCGCCGATGACGGTGGAGCCCTGCTTCTCGTTGACCACCACATGGTTGTGGGCCACCTGGAGCACGTCGATCTCCGGGTTGTCGTCCAGAATCTTCTGGGCGGAGTCGGAGCCGCCCTCCTCGTCAAATTCGGCGTACATGCCCATATGGGCGGACACCATGATTACGTCGGCCTGGTCGCCGATCTCGTCGATGGCCTTGCCGACGGCCACGTTGGCGGCCTCATAGACGGCGTCGTCAATGCCGTCCTTGCCGCTGTCCCAGATGGGGACATCCGGGGTGACCACGCCGATGACGGCCAGCTTCACGCCGCCCCGCTCCACAATCGTCCAGCCCGCGCCGGTGACCGGCTCGCCCTGGGCGCCGGTGACGTTGGCGGCCAGAACCGGGAAGCTGGCCTGTCCCAGAATGGCCTGCATGGTGGGGATGCCCCAGTTGAACTCGTGGTTGCCCAGGGTCATGGCGTCATAGCCCATGTAGTTCATGGCGGTGACGACCGGATGGGGCTCCTCCGGGGTCTTGTTGTACAGATCGTCGGTCATGATGGTGCCCTGGATGTCGTCGCCGGCGTCGACGAGGAAGGTGTTGGGGTTCTCGGCCCGCACTTGCTGGATGTAGGTGTAGAGCCTGGCCATGCCGTTGTTGTCGGTCTCCGCGTTGTCTTCGTAGGAATAGCCCCAGATATTTCCGTGCATGTCTGAGGTGCCCAGGATGGTGATGTGCTTCTCGCCCTCTGCCTCAGCCGCAAAGGCGGCGGGCAGCAGGGATGCCAGCAGAGCTGCCGACGCCAGCAGGGAGAGCAGATGTCTTCCGCGGTGCTTTTTCATACGAGAGGGGTCCTCCTGATTTTATATTTGCCAGGCCATGTCCCCTGGCTGGTATCTTAATGGTAACACGGTCCGCCTGGCAAGTCACCTGATTTTTTCTTTATTTTTTCTCAGCAATGACTTTGCCGGCGGGTTTCCATTTCCCTATTTCTATGCTATAGTGCAGATGATATCGCGTTTCCCGGCCCAACCGGGCGGGGAAGGAGAGGAGAGAGCTGACATGGGAGAGGGTGCGCGCTGTCCCTGGGCAAAAACAGAGCATGAGATTTTGTACCACGACACGGAGTGGTGCCGGCCCTGCCGGGACGACCGGGCGCTGTTCGAGCTGCTGGAGCTGGAGGGCTTTCAGGCCGGGCTGAGCTGGAAGCTGATTCTGGAGCGGCGGGCGGCCCTGCGGGCGGCCTTCGCGGATTTTGAGCCGGCGGCGCTGGCCGGGTGGGGGGAGGACGAGGTGGAGGCCGCTCTGGCCGCCCCCGGCGTCATCAAAAACAGGAGCAAGGCCCGCTGCGCCGTCACCAATGCCCGGGCCTTTCTGGCCGTGGCGGAGGAGTGGGGCAGCTTTGCCCGCTACCTCTGGCACTGGGTGGACGGCGTGCCGGTGGACCACCGGCTGGAGCGGCCGGAGGACATGCCCGCCGAGGACGACCTGTCCCGCCGGGTGAGCGCCGACCTGAAAAAGCGGGGCTTCCGCTTTGTGGGGCCGGTGATTGTCTACTCCTACCTCCAGGGGGCGGGGCTCATTAACGACCATCTGGTGACCTGCCCATGGCACGGAGAGGGACTATAATTTGCAGGATTGCTTGCAAAATAAAACGGATGGTGCTATGATGTCCCTATAAAATGAAGGACTGCTTGCGAGGAGGCACCTGTACCATGAGCATCCAATACCGCTCCGAGCACGACTCCGTGGGGGAGAGGTCTGTCCCCAAGGACGTCTACTACGGCGTCCAGTCCCTGCGGGCGGCGGAGAACTTCCCCATCACCGGGCTGGCCGTACATCCGGAGCAGATCAACTCCATCGCGGAGATCAAGAAGGCCTCCGCCATCACCAACCTGGAGATCGGCCTGCTGGACAAGCGGGTGGCCGCCGCCATCGTGCGGGCCTGCGATGAGATTGCGGCGGGCCGGCTCCACGAGGCGTTCATCGTGGACCCCATCCAGGGCGGCGCGGGCACCAGCCTGAACATGAACGCCAACGAGGTCATCGCCAACCGGGCCATCGAGCTGCTGGGCGGGGAGAAGGGGGACTACGCCCTGGTCAACCCCAACGACCACGTCAACTACGGCCAGTCCACCAACGATGTGTTCCCCTCGGCGGGCAAGCTGGCGGTGCTCAAGCTGCTGGTGCGGGCCCAGATCCAGCTCGAGCGGCTCTCTGAGGCCCTGGAGGCCAAGGCGGAGGAGTTTGACGACGTGCTCAAGATGGGCCGCACGCAGATGCAGGACGCGGTGCCCATCCGTCTGGGGCAGGAGTTCCGGGCCTACAGCCGGGTGGTGCGCCGGGACATCGCCCGCTTCGAGCGGGCCAAGGACGAGATGCGCCGCCTCAACATGGGGGGCACCGCCATCGGCACCGGCATCAACGCCGACGAGCGGTATCTGCGCCGCATCATCCCCAACCTGTCCAAGGTCACCGGGCTTGAGCTGGTGCAGGCCTCCGACCTCATCGACGCCACCCAGAACCTGGACGGGCTCGTGGCCGTGTCCGGCGCGGTTAAGACCTGCGCCGTCAACCTGTCCAAGATGTCCAACGACCTGCGGCTCATGTCCTCCGGCCCCCGCTGCGGCTTCAGCGAGATCAACCTGCCGCCCCGGCAGAACGGCTCCTCCATCATGCCGGGGAAGGTCAACCCCGTCATCCCCGAGGTGGTCAGCCAGGTGGCCTTCAACATCATCGGAAACGACGTCACCGTCACCATGGCCGCCGAGGCGGGCCAGCTGGAGCTCAACGCCTTCGAGCCCATCATCTTCTACAACCTGATCCAGAGCGTGGAGACCCTGACCTACGCGGTACATACCTTTGTGGACAACTGCGTCACCGGCATCACCGCCAACCGGGAGCGGTGCCGGGACATGGTGGAGCACAGCGTGGGCATCATCACCGCCCTGTGCCCCCACGTGGGCTATGAGAAGGCCGCCGAGGTGGCCAAGCGGGCCATCGAGACCGGTGCGCCGGTGCGGCGGCTCATTCTGGAGGAGGGCCTGCTGGACGAGGCGGCCCTGGACAAAATTCTGGACCCCTACTCCATGACGGAGCCCGGCATCTCCGGCAAGGAGCTGCTGGAGGGGTGAACGGCCGGGGCCTCCGCCCGTGCGGAGGCCCAATTTCCTGTCATACCTTCCACAAAGGAGCGAGGTTCTGTGGAAAAGTCTCTGTTTACCTGCCCCATCTGCGCCGCCCCCCTGGAGCGGGGGGAGCGGGCCTATGCCTGCCCCAACGGCCACGCCTACGACAAGGCCAGAGAGGGGTATGTCCATCTGCTGCCCGCCAACAAAAAGCACTCCAAGGCCCCCGGCGACGACAAGGGCATGGCGGAGGCCCGCCGCCGGTTTCTCTCCGGGGGATACTACGGCCACCTGCTGGCCGCCCTGTGCGCCCTGGGGGCGGAGTACGCCCCGCCGGGGGAGGCGGTGCTGGACTCGGGCTGCGGCGAGGGGTACTACACCGCCGGACTGTGGGAGGCCCTGGGCCGCCCGCCCCTGGCGGGAATCGACCTGTCCAAGCCGTCGGTGCGCCTGGCCGCCCGGCGGGTGCCGGAGGGGGAGTTCGCCGTGGCCTCCGCCTACCATCTGCCTCTGGCGGATGCCTCGGTGGGGCTGGTGCTCAACTGCTTCTCCCCCCTGGCCCTGGACGAGTTCCGGCGGGTGCTCCGCCCCGGCGGGGCCTTCCTCTATGTGGTGCCCGCCGCCGACCACCTGTGGGAGCTCAAGCAGGTGCTCTACGACCAGCCCTACCGCAACCGGGAGGAGGACGTCCCCTACGAGGGCTTCTCCTACGAGCGGGTGGAGCCGGTGGAGGCGGTGGTGGACGTGGCGGGGGAGGCGCTGCGCGACCTGTTCCAGATGACCCCCTATTACTGGAAGACCCCCAGGGAGGGGGCGGAGCGGCTGGCCGCCCTGGACGGCCTGCGGGTGCGGGCCTCCTTCCGCGTCCATGTGTTCCGGCGCAGGTAGGGACCGGACACTGGCTGGGTTTTATGTGCTGTGCGTTCAACTGTAGGGGCGGCCTTTATGGCC
>OBVP01000405.1_pt1 | contig 12249 bp, 2 predicted proteins | sample 1476191 | NCBI WGS metagenome assembly OBVP01 (sample SAMEA2580022, study PRJEB22360) | human gut metagenome | reverse complement strand
GCGTGGGCGTGGTGCCCGAGCCTGAGACGGTTCGCAGGCGTCCGAAGTGGCTGGCGCCCGCGGCCGTGGGTTGCGTGCTGGTGCTGCTCGCCGTGGGCGGTGTGGCCGGCTGCCGTATGTGGTCGGCGCGCGAACTGGCCGAGGCGAAGGAGGCTTGCGCCGTGGCGGCCGACGGGGCGCGTGGCGCGGCGAACGACTACAATGCGGTCGTCAACGGCCAGGCCGCCGACGCCTCGGCGGTCACCGTCGACCAGGTGAAGGACGCGAGGACCGTGGACGCGCTGGCCAAGGCGTTGAAGACCACGGCTCCCGAGTATGAGGGGTGCGTGGCCGATTCCAAGGCCGGTTTGGACGAGGCGACGTCGAAGCTCGACAGGCAGGCCGCCTGGTACAAGACCCATGCCGCATCGCTCGGGAAGGCCGTCAAGGCGGTGGAATCCTCGAGGCTGGACAGGACGGTCGAGGACGCGGAGAAGCTGCTCGCCGATTCGAAGGGCAGGGTCGCCGACGAGAAGACCCGTAGCATGTTGGAGCAGGCCATCAAGGACAGGGACGCGGACGCGATCGGCGAGGCCGTGAACGCGGTGGACGGGTCGGTCAAGGCCAAGGCGAAGGCCGACGCCGACGCGAAGGCCAGAAGGGAGGCCGAGGAGAAGGCCCAGGCCGAACAGGAGGCCCAGGCGGCCGCGGCCCAAACGCAGGCGCAGCAGCAGGCCCAGTCCTATGGCGGCGGCTACTCGTACGGCGGAGGCACCGGCTACACCGGTGGAGGCTACACCGGCGGCGGCTACACGGGAGGAGGCACGTACACGCCGCCCGCGACCGGAGGCGGCAACGGTGGGGGTTCCGCCTCCAGCGGACCAATCAGCGGAGGACACGGAATCGGCACATGCACGGATGGCTGCGCATCCCTTCCTCCAATTAAGCATTAATAAAAAACTATCTATCCCGTACCGGTTATCTGGTACGGGATTTTTCATTTCTTGGTTTCTGTTTCCCTGTGTTTTTCCTGTGATATCGGTGTGGTTTTCCGGGGTGTGCGGGTGGGGGTCGTGGAGTCCGGCCTGTGGGACGGGTTCCGTGAGGGGCGGGAGAGGCCCGTCCTGTTGATCAACACAGGGAGGAGACCCTTATGGGTTTTCGTCATGATAGGGCGTCGGCCGGGCGGAGTCATGAACCGCTCGCGCGTGGCGCGCATGGGGCGGGGCCGGCACGCACGGTGCTTGCCGGCCTGGTGGCCGTGGCCACGCTGGCCACGGGCGGCCTGGTGGCGTCGACCGCGTATGCGGGCGGCGCGGGAGACAACCGTCCGGGCGGCCCGGCCGGCGGCCTTCCCGCGGGCATGTTCTGGCAGTACAAGGACGACGCGTCCGGCAGCTTCGGTCCGGCCGCGAACGCGGACGGCTCGCCGCGCATCGCGTCGGTGGAGGCCGCGTACAAGCGTGCCGGCGTGAGTGTGGTGAACGACGGCGTGTACGACGGGCCGGGGGCGATCCGCGATACGTTGCGGGGCGCGTTGTCGAAGTGCGTGGCCGGCTTCCGTCAGCGTCATCCGGGCGAGGGCGACGGCGACTGCCGTGTCGTGGGCGTGGGCTCGGTCGCGGGCCAGCAGGGCGGCAGATGGGTGTACAACGGGTCCGGCGGCTATTCGGCGTCCGAGTGGTACTCGTCCTGGGACTCGCAGATCAAACCGTATAAGTATTACTACGCAGGTACGCAGGAGTATGGTACTTCCACTCCGTTTGATGATGATCCGTCGAACAGCGTGGACAAGATCGCGTATGACAACATCGCGCGGGCCGATGCGACGCCGAACCTGATCATCATCGTGCTGGACAAGTACCAGCCGAAGCCGCCGGAGACGCCTCCGGCCCCGCCGACGAAGAAGGTGGAGCAGGGCACGAGCGCTGATGGCATGTCGAACGAGACGGTGATCTCGACGGGCACTGGCGTGGGCGGCAAGAGGATGGTCGTCCAGGATGCGATCGATCCGAACGGCATGGCGTACAAGGTCACGGGCCAGAAGGTCACGGACACGACCACCGGCCAGGACGTGTCCGCGAAGTTCACGTTCAACACGGCGGACGGGCAGCCGGCCCCGAACGATGTGGCCACGGCCACGTGGAAGGGCGGCGACCTGCCGGAAAGGCACACATTCGAGTACCGTCTGACCATCACGGTCTCGCTGCCTTCCACGTCGAAGGTCACGGACACGCCGTCCGTCACGTGGAACGACAAGGGCACGGGCAAGGCCGACGGCCACGGGTTCCCGACCTGGCGGCCGAACCCGGACAAGAGCTGGATCCTGTACCGTGACGGCAAGTGGCAAGCCGTGGTCGATCCGGGCGAGACGAACAGGACCGGCGCGGACGACATGAAGTTCCTCGACGGGGACACGGTCGGCTCCGCGGTGAACGGCACCGTGGACCCCGGTCTGAAGGAGGCTCCCTCCAAGCTGGAGCTGACCGACGACTGGGCCGCCGCCGACTATCTGGTCGACCCGCAGGACGCGTCGAAGATCCGCGTGTTCGCGGCCGAGGCCGAGCCCGACCGCACCGACACGGTCGACGGCGCCACGGTGAAGCACTACACGCAGACCAGCGTCGCGGACATCGCGAACAAGGGCACCGACGTGACCGACATGTTCGACATCAAGGTCGAGGGCACCGTGGCGACCGCCACCGCGAAACCGGACTATTTGAAGACCCTGAAGGGCATGAGGAAGGGCCTGCAGCTGACCCTGCTCGTCCCGTTCACCGTGAACTTCGCGGACGGCAAGGGCGCGGCCCGGGTGCGCGAGGACTTCGGCAGGAAGCCGGGCGACGAGGTCACGTTCTGCACCTCGCCGGACGGCAAGGAGCTGACCAACAAGGGCAGCCAGACCGTGAACGGGCAGACCGAGCCGACCAACAAGCCGAAGATCTGCGGCTACGTGCCTCCGGTGAAGAAGGACGTGATCGCGGAATCCTCGCAGGGCGGCGGCCAGGAGAGCGTGGACGGCAAGGTCGTCCACCCGGGCCAGAAGGTCGAGTACCAGCTGACCACCGAGCCGAAGCTGCCCGCCGACCTGGCCACCATGGTCACGAGCGTGGCGTTCACGGACTCCTATGACGAGAACCTCGTGCCGGACAAGCAGACCGTCGAGATGATGGACCTGAACACCGGCAAGGTCGTGCCGAAGTCGAAGTACGCGACCAGGTGGGATGAAGGCAGGCACCTGTTCCAGCTGACCGTGAAGGACCAGTCGCTGATCGGCCAGTGGCGCGCCTCCTCCAGCCCGCGCGTCCAGATCCGCTTCGAGGGCACCGTCAGGGAGGATGCCCCCGCCGACCACAAGATCGGCAACAAGTGGGTGCTGACCCTGAACAACAGCCTGACCCCGTCGAACGAGGTGTTCAACCTGCCGCCCGTCTTCAACCCCTCGAAGAAGGACACCCAGTCCAAGGAGCAGGGTGACCCGACCGTCTCGATCGACGGCAAGACGATGCTGCTGGGCGACACCGGCCACTACACGATCGACCTCGACGCCACGCAGAAGGACCAGGCCTACAAGGTATGGCGATTGGGCCTGACGGATGATTTCGATGACGAGTACGTGAGCATCGACCCGTCGAGGATCGAGATCACGGGCGACGACGGCAAGGACTACACCAACGCGTTCAACATCCAGGTGAGGGACGGCGTCGCCTACGCGTACGCGAAGACCGTGGACACCGAGATCCCCGCGACCGGCGAGACCGTGAAGGGCGACCCGCAGCCGACCGATCTGAAGGCCTACAGCGAGAAGTCCGACAAGGACCACGACCCGTTGAAGGACCCGGCCATCGACCAGTCGCTGCTCGGCCAGCACTACGCGGTCACCCTGCCCTACACGGTGGTCAAGGTCACCGACGGCTACGTGGTGAAGAACACCGCCACCCAGATCGTCAACAACGTGAGGAAGAAGACCAACACCGTCTCCAACCCGTTGAAGCCGATCAACCCGAAGAAGGACGTGACCGTGAAGGTCGGCGGCCACAGCGTCGACGGCAAGAGCGTGTATTTGAACAGCACGTTCCTCTACCAGCTGGATTCCAGCATCCTGCCCGCGGACCGCGCCTACCAGAAGATCGCGAACTGGGGCATCACCGACCAGCTCGACCCGGCGTACGACAAGGCGACCGGCCAGTGGGCCGTGTACGCGGCCCGCGACCTGTACCGGGGCGGCGAGGCCATCGCCAAGAAGGGCGAGAGAATCGCCGGCAGCGGCTTCGACAGCTCGAGGCTCGGCGGCGACATGTTCACCGCAAACATCGACCCCTCCACCGGCCTCGTGGACATCCAGGCCACCCAGGCGTACCTGGACCTCGTGTCCGCGGACGACGCGCACGAGCAGGGCTGGCGCGCCTACGTGCAGGTCACGCGCGTGAAGGTCACCGACCGCCACGAGAACGTGTTCACCGAGCACGTGAACGGCAAGGACCTGACCAGCAACATCGTGTGGACCCGCACCCCTGACCTGACCCCGGGCATCAAGCTCGAGAAGTGGGACAGGAGGAGCGGCTGGCCGAAGGGCGACCGCGACGACTCCAAGGACGCGCTCGACGGCGCGAAGGACGGCGACGTGATCGTGTTCACGATCACCAACACAAGCAAGGACGAGGACGGGCACGGCGCATGGTTCAAGGCCAGCGACCTGAAGCTCGAGGACCACACCATCGTCGGCGACGGCGAGGTGAAGGACCTCAAGTACCCGGACAACTGGTCCACGCTGGTCCTCAAGCCCGGCCAGAGCGTCGAGGTGACCGGCACGCTCACCGGATTCACCAAGGACAGGCACACCGACCGCGCCAAGGTCACCGGCACCCCGTTGGTCGAATGCCCCGTGGTGGACAAGGACCCGTTCGGCGACGCTTCCGGCAAGCCGTCCACAGGCGGCGAAGCCGGCGACGGCGACGGTCCCAGGCAGGTGACCGTCGGCGATCGCACGCTGTGCGAGGACACGCCAGTCGAGTCCAACACCGACGACTGGAACGGCCGCCGTTCGCTGCTGGGCGAGACCGGTTCCGCGATCCTGCCGCTCGGCGTGGGCGCGCTGCTCATGGCCGGCATCGGCGCCGCCGTCGTGATGGCCCGCCGCCGCAAGTCGGCGCATGACGACAAGGACGCGGCCCTCATGCCGCGCCACGCCGCCTGACCCGACGGGGCCCGTCCCATGCGCGTCGCCGCGTGGAAGGGCCCCTTCCCGGGGCCGGCATCCCGACCGGGACGCCGGCCCCTCATCCATGCAACGACATCGATCACTCTCATGAGGAACAACAAGATCGTGACGGCAATGGCCTGCGCGGCCGCGAGCATGCTGGCCGGCCTGACACTGGCTCCATCCCCGCCGTCCGACCGTCACCCGACCGGAGACGGTCGGACGGCGTGAGCCGGGAACTCTCCTGCAAACCGTACTTGGGACCCATCCCCCACACCATTGGAACAGCCGTATTCATTCACGGCACATCCCCGAAAGGAACCGAAAGACGATGAAACCCGGTCTGAGAAAGGTCGCCGCGCTCATACTCGCGTCCGTGACGCTGTTCGGCTCAGGCGCGTCGGCCGTGTCCGCCGCGTATGCGGACGATACGACCATGGGCACGTCCACGCGAATCCAAGCCGAACCCGACAAGACGACCACAGGCGGCGACGAGGCCGCGACGAAACCCGACGCCGGTTCCGGCGACGAGGCCGGAACCGGTGCGGACAAACAATCCGGCACCGGTGCGCCCGCGCAATCCGCTCCGCAGGCGGACGCGGGTCAGGCCGCGCCGGACGTGACCGTCCACGACATGCTCGACACGGACAGCGCCGCCGTGAGCAGGCTCAGGCTCACCGACCGCATCACCGGCACCGCGCCGTTCGACAAGGACAACGAACGCGGCGACGACAAGGACGAAACCAACGACATCGTCCGCTCCTACGATACGGTGACCTACGACTACGAGTACACGCTCACCCCCGACTCGACCATGGACTACTATCGGCGCACGCGCGTCGGCTTCCGGTTCGAACTGCCCTACCCGAAGGACAAGGTCACGTTCGACGCGGAGAAGATGGGCTGGGTGGACCACACGCCCGGCTACGAGCCGAAACTCACCACGGAAACCATCGACGGGACCGTCACGCAGGTGTACACCTGCTACCGTCTGTTGGAGCCGACCAGCCAGTCGCCGACCGTGAACCCCGGCACCGGTTCCATCGGCCTGTCGGTCGCCGTCAAGGGCGCGCCCCACGGCTACCGGTTCCATCCGACCGTCAAGGCGTGGCCCGCATGGGACGCCTCGAACCCGACGAACACGGGCACGCACAAACGGGCCGAGGACACGCCGAAGGATGTGACCGTCAGCGCGAAACTCAACCTGAACGTGCGCATGGTCAACTACGGCAACGTGGACAGGGGCGTGTTCGACTTCTCCTCGGGTGCGGCGAACGCGCCCAACAAGGACGAGGGCAAGGTGACCGGCTTGGGTTCGGGCATCGCATTGGTCACGGAGATGCGTTGGCCCGACCGGACGAAGGGTTTGAAGGGTTTGGAGGCTCCGTCCGGCAGGATCACCTATAGGCTTCGCTTGTCCAACCAGTATTCGGATGATACGAAGCCCGGGACGAAGCATCCGATGGAACGCCGTTGGCAGCCGTTGCTCTACGATTACGGGCATATCGAAGGCGACCATTATTCGAAGTATGGGCGGACGTTCGCAGATATTGACCTACGGTATAAGGCTCCGGGCGTCGCCGACCGTGCGGACGGATATGACAGGGTGGCGCGTGGCGACACGACAATCACGACCACGACCGGCGGGCAGGGCACGGACGTGACCGTCTCGTTCGACGGCTACGACACGTCCGTCTTCCCCATCCACAATAAACTGAACGGCACACACAATAAATGCAGCACGGATTACATGACGTCGGACTGCTCCACCATGCAGGTCGGAGCCATCCACACGGACGTATTGCAGTTCGTCACGCCCACCAGCCGTGACGGCCGGACCGTCGCGCAATATTACGGGAACGTGGACCAGACGGCCAACATCACCATGGACGACATGGGATTGACGGCCACCGGCGTCAGCGGAGACCGTCTCGACACGGCGGAAGACAATTCGAACCAGGCCTCCACCGGTGACGACCATGCGGGTTCGGCCCTGACCGTCCGCATGCCGGGCACGTACAGTACGCGCATCCGATACACGCACTGGAGCAACAGCATGTCATGGAACAATGCGGGCACGAGCGGCGACTGGCCGCAACCCGACTCCGTCAACGGGTCCGACAGTCTCATACAGGGGTCGAAACTACGCCTCCAAATAGGCCACAACATCATCATCAACTCCGAAGGCGACGCCGAAGTGATGGGCATGGGTTTGGTCAAACTCGACCCGAACAGCATCGAACCGGTGGACGACCATCCCGACACGCAGCCGACCATCCCCATGAACGTTTTCACATGGGGCGCGAGGGCAGCCAAACGGTCGAACGCAATCCCCTACTGGTACGCCGTCAAAAAGGACGGCACCAACTGGAAGGACTACAGGGAGCAGCGCGACACGAAAATCAGCGGCCTCGACTACTATCCGACCCTCAACGAGGCGAAAACCCATGGCACGATAGTCGGCATGCTGTTCGAAGACCACAACACGGTGGACCCGACCGGCACGAGCTTCAACCGAACATTCACGCCCATCGTCTCCCTGCCCGCCCACATCCTCGACACCGCGAGAATCGGCACGGTCACACCCATCGTCGCCGAAACCGCCTACTGGACGCGCAACAGCCTCGCCCGGACCGCGAACCTGAACGCGGACGCATCCAACACGCAATGGCAGCAATGGTCCGACAATCTCATCACCCGACTGCCCGAATACGCGAACAGCGTGAAACCCGACCTGACCTACAGCGGCGACACGTACCGTCCCGCCACGTTCGACGACAACGGCGCCTATCAGGGCGGCGACACCGCCGACACCCTGAAAGGCGACAGCCTGTACATAGCCGGCGAAACACCGCACATCGCCAAACAGGTCGCGCAAACCAACGAGGCAGGCAACACTAAAACCGTCTACGATTTGGACAAGGAACAGCGTGCGGTGGACTGGAAGCTCACCGCCACCGCCGACACGTCCACGACCACGGACGGCGGACAATACACGACCGACTACATCATCACCGACACGCTGCCCAAGGGCCTGACCTACGTGGACGGTTCCATGACGGTCGGCGGCCAATACTCGCAGCATACGCCCGACAAGGGCACGGTCACCGGCGGCACCCCCGTCACGCCGACGATCGTCGTGAACAAGAATGGCACCACCACCATGACCATCAGGGTGAACGGGGCGCGCGCCGATTCGGGCACGCAGACCGTCATCCACTATTCCACCACCATCGGGGACGCGTCCGACCCCGACCATGACGTGAGGAACAACGATTCGTTCACGAACCATGCGACCATCCAGTCGAAACGCAACATGGCTCCCCCATTGGCTTCAAAGGCGCAGATAGCCGACATGACGGTTCGCGTGTCCCGCACGCGCGCGACCGCGCTGGCGACCCGCGCCGACCCGCTGCTGAACGACATCAACCGCCCGTTGGGATTCAGGAACATGCTGGGTAACTTCTCCAAGAACGAGAAGACCGACCCGTATGCGGTGGACATCATGCCCTACACGGGCTTGAACCAGTCCAACTATCACGGCGACTACGTGATGGCCGGACTCACCGTCAAGGCGGGTGCGGGCGCAAGCATGAACGGCGTCAAAGTCTACTTCACGACCGACCCGAAATGGCGCAACGTGGACGCGACGAAGATAACCCGCGAACAGGTCACACAATGGACCGAAGCCACGGTGAATGCGACCACAGGCAAGGTGACCATCCCCGACGGCTACAGCAAGCCGGTGGCATGGGCGTTCACCTCGCCCAGCCTGCCCGCCAACGCCCGCTACGATTTCAGCCTGAGCATCAAACCTACAGGCAACAAGGCGGCCGACTCGTATGTGAACCGGTGGGCGGACGGCGACAACAAGGTGGACGCGGTCACGCAGGTCGTGGAACGCAAGGTCAACGGCGTCGCATGGTTCGACCTCGACCATGACGGCATCCGACAGGATTCGGACAGGCTTCTCGCGGACGTGAACGTCACGCTGGTGGACGCGAACGGCAGGACAGTCACCAGTGTGGACGGCAAACCCTGCACCGCCACAACCGACAGGAACGGCCACTACGAAATCGGTTCCATTCCGGCAGGTTCCGGGTTCAAGCTCAGGTTCACGCCGAAAACCGGCACCGCTTGGCACGGGCAGAACGTCACCGTCAAGAACGCGAAGGACGCCAGCGAGGCGACCGACTCCGACAGCGACCGGGAGGACGATTCGCACGGCAACATGGTCGCCGGCGTCATCACGCTGAAACCGTTCCCCGCGTTGGACGAGATGACGTCCGCCGTGTACGAGGACCCGAACGAGGACCACGGCATGAGCGGCACGCTCATGCCCGCCACGCCCGCCACGTTCAAAGCGGTCAAGGTGCTGGACGGTCGTCCGAACGGCGCTTGGACCGACAGGGACAGGTACGTCGCGGACATCACCGCGTTGGACGGCGCGCCCGCGAACGCGGTGCCCGCGTCTATCACGTTCGCCGACAACAGGACGCAGACGCTCCAGATCAACTCCAACGCTTTCGCCAAGGAGGGGGTCTACCGGTATCAGGTCCGGGAACGCAGGGGCGACAACCCGGGCGTCGCCTACGACAGCCGCACTTGGATTCTGACCGTCACCGTCACGGACGATTTGACCACGTTCACCCGTCGCATCACCGCCAACACGACGTGCGACGGCGTCCAATCCGACGCCATCCAGTTTACGAACACGTATCAGGCGAAGCCGGTCAGCGTCCGATTCCGTGCGCGCAAGACGCTCGCGGACCCCGACCATACGGGCGTCCGACTGCAAGCCGGGCAATACGAGTTCACATGCGTCGAGGACAAGACAGGCGGTCAGGTCGGCACGGCGAAGACCAACGACCAGCGGGGCGACGTCCTGTTCGACGCCATCTCCTACACGCGGCCGGGAACGTACGACTACACCATCCGGGAAACCCCCGGCGACAGGGGCGGCGTCACGTATGATGCCGCGAGACACCACGTGAGGGTCACCGTCACCGACGATGGGGAGGGACAGCTGCTCGCCGACGTGAAATACGACGGCGGGACCGCCATCCCCGAATTCACGAACACGTACCGGGCGCAACCCGCCACGGACACGCCGACCGCCGTCAAGAGGATGAGCGCGTCCGAAGGCAACAAGTACCCGCTCAAGGGCGACGACTTCGCCTTCACCCTCCACCAGCAGTCCGCGCCCGCCAACGTGTCGAACCCCGACCAGACGAAACGGAACGACCGGAACGGCGACATCCGGTTCGACCGATTGTCGTTCCCGCTCGTCGGCACCTACGTGTTCACCATGTCGGAACAGGATACGACCGTTCCGGGCGTCACCAAGGACGGGACCGTGGCGACCATCACCTACGTGGTCGAGGACGTCGGACACACGGGCAGGCTGAGCGTCACGTCCAAGACCGTGACCCCATCCACCGGCGATTCCGACGGGACCGTCACGTTCACCAACCGGTACAATCCGAAGAACGTCGGATACGCCATCGGCGGCGCGAAACGCATCGTCAACACGGACACGGCGACCGGTCGCATCCCGCAGGACGGCGAGTTCACGTTCCAACTGAACGCGGCGTCCGCGCATGATTCGGACGACAATCCCATCGACGCCGGCGACATCCCGATGCCCGACGGAAGCCGCGACGGCAAACTGACCGTCGCCAACAAGGGAACCGGGTTCACGTTCGGACGGATGACGTACACCAAGCCCGGCGCGTACACGTACCACGTGAAGGAGCTCGCCGGAACGGACAAGACCATCGGATACTCCACTCAGGAATACGACGTGACCGTCACCGTCACCGACCAAGGCGGCATGCTCTCGGCCTCCGCCGACCGTCAGGCCACGGACGTCCGATTCGACAACACGTACACGCCGACACCCGTTGACGTGACCGTGAAGGCGGACAAGCGTCTGACCGGACGTGATTTGAACGATGGCGAGTTCGCCGCCGAATTGAAGGATTCCGACGGCAACCTCCTCCAGACCAAACGGTTCGCCCGCGTTCCACGCGACGCGCAATCCGACAAGGCGACGGACGTCCGCGAAGGGGAAGGAACCCTCGAATTCGACAAGCTCACGTTCGACCGGGCCGGCGTGTACACGTACACCGTGACCGAACAGGACGGCGATCTGGGTGGCGTCACCTACGACAGGACCGTCCACACCGTCACCGTCACCGTCACCGAGGATGCGGACAGTCACACGTTGACCGCGAAGACCGAATACTCCACCGAAAACGGTTCCGAGGACGGCATCCGCTTCACTAACACGTACCAGCCGCAGAACGTGCTCGTGGAACTCACTGCACGCAAGCGTCTGACCGGACGCGGGCTGAAGGTCCACGAGTTCGAGTTCGAACTCGTGGACAGGGACGGCAAGGTCATCGACACCGAACGGAACGACAAGGACGGCGACATCCGGTTCAAGCCTCTCACCTACGGTCGTGACAACAACGGCATCGACGATTGCGGCGAACACCGGTACGTGATTCGGGAAAGGAACACCGGCGAGAAGAACGTCACCTACGACAGGACGGAACATCACGTGACCGTCACCGTGGGCGACGACCTGCAAGGCAATCTGACCGCCAAAGTCGAATACGATCCGACGGACGGGAAGACCGACAAGACCAAGGGGGATGCCGTCGGGGACAAGCCGTCCACGATCCCCGGCATGGTCACGACCACCGGAACCCGACCCGAGTTCACCAACTCCTACATTCCACCGGCGACCCCGGCCATCGTGAAGACGATTCGCCAACTCGCCAAGACCGGCGTATCCGCGCCCATCGTGGCGTTGGCCGCGTTCACGCTCTTGGGAGTGGGATTGATGCTGTTCCGCCGTCGCGGAAACCAAACCGAGACCGCGCGGCACAGGAAGTAAAGCCACGGTAGGCCAGTAGAAAGGCCGGGCAGGGGAGCTGATTCCCCGCCCGGCCTTTTCTTTTGCACCGGCTGCAAGGTGACGTCCTCTCTCTCGGCCGAAGCTGAACCGCACCCCGATTGTTGGACTGAAGAAATTCAGATTCGATGATCGGAGGTGCGGTTCA
>OBVP01000391.1_pt1 | contig 12967 bp, 6 predicted proteins | sample 1476191 | NCBI WGS metagenome assembly OBVP01 (sample SAMEA2580022, study PRJEB22360) | human gut metagenome | reverse complement strand
TTGGTGGGGGCAATCTTTTATTGCCAACAGATGCACGTTTTGAAGCCTATGGATTAGCTGATTTAGCTAAGTCATTAGAGGCTGTTTCTGTTAAGCAATGGCAACCTGGAAGTGAGCAACGAGAAGCGAATATTCAAACAGCTGCTCAGGCAAATATCGCGATTGCCTTTGCTGAGTTTTTACTAGCTGAATCAGGAACGATTGTGGTGGAGTCCAATGCGGGACAAGGCAGAGCCTTACATTTTTTACCGAATCATTACATTTCAATTATACCGTTTAGTAAACTCGTTCCACGTTCGACTCAGCCAGCAGCTTTTTATACAGAAAAAATAGAAAAAGGCGAAAAAATCGGCTCAGCGATTCACTTTATTTCAGGGCCTTCTAATTCAGGAGATATTGAAATGCAACTGGTTGTCGGGTTGCATGGTCCTTTAGAAGTTTGTTACGTGGTTGTGATGGATCGCTAAAACGCTAGAAGCATAATCAATTCAGCCCTTTTTAGAATTGATTATGCTTTTTTTATGAGCAGGATCAAAAAAGTAAGAATCAAATTTGAAAGAAATACGTTTTTTTTCTGACCATTTTGTAAAAAAAGCGTACATAAAAATTAATTGGGTGTTAAGCACTATAGGATTGATTTACTTTGTGGTAGAATATGAGACATAAGATAATAAGGTTTTTGGAGGAATGAGGTTGAAATCAAAAGAATTAATTAAAACAGTCGTCTTTTTTGCCTGTTTAGCTTTGGGTCTGTTTTTACTGAGACAATTTGTATTTACGCCTGTCGTAGTGAGAGGTCATTCAATGGATCCAACGTTAGCAGATGGTGAACGGGTAATTACGTTAAAAAACACAGAAATTAATCGTTTCGATATTATTACTTTCCCAGCGCCAGATGAACCAGATAAAAATTATATTAAACGTGTGATTGGTTTACCTGGAGATACAATTGCGTACAAGGATGATACGTTGTACATCAATGGAAAAGAAGTTGACGAACCCTATTTAGATGAATTTAAAAAAGCCTTAACAGATGGTCAACCTTTGACAGGCGATTTTTCACTAAAAGAAAAAGTACCAGCAGATAGCTACTTTGTTTTAGGTGATAATCGACGGAATTCAAGAGATGGTCGAATGATTGGTTTTATTCATAAAAAAGATATTTTGGGTGAAGTGAAATTTGTGATGTGGCCATTCTCACGGTTTGGTCCAATACCAGAAGTGTCAAAACAATAAAAGAGACAATGAGTAAAAGAGAAGGACGGAAATGTGTAAAAACAAACACATGTTTCCGTCCTTCTTTTGTGGTAAAATAAAGGCAGTGCAAAGGAAAAGGATGTGAAACCATGAGTGTGCAGTTTATTAGAGGAACCGCTGTGGCAGATTTAGAAGCGCCACTTATACAGGCGACAAAACAATGGCTAGAGGAAGACGCACAGCATGAAGTATTCTATTTAGTCCCGAACCATATTAAGTTTGAGCAAGAAATTCAAGTCTTGCAAAAGTTACGTCAATTACAGACAACTACGTCTGATTCAATAACCAGTACCCGTCTGCAGGTTTTTAGTTTTTATCGTTTGGCTTGGTACTATTTACAACATACACCTTTTTACTCGGCAGATGTTTTATCTGATGCAGGCGCTGCGATGATTTTCCGCAAAATTTTAGTAGAAGTAGAAGAAGAGTTACAAATTTTTAGAGGTGAAATTAACAAGCCTGGCTTTATTCAGCAACTATTTCAGCTTTATCAAGAAATGCGCGAAGGCAATATTGAGATTGCGGAGCTTTATCCATTTTTAGAAAAACAAACGGAGAACCCTAAAGGACAAGATTTACAACTTAAGTTTCAAGATTTAACGTTAATTTTTACGCGATTCCAATTACAAATGAGTCAGTATGGCTATGAATCAGCGGAGATTATTCAACATTTAAGCGAGTATTTACAAACGGTTGATTTGTCGAATGTTCAATTCGTTATTTCAGGCTATCAGCAGTTTACTGCCAGAGAATTAAAGTTGATTGAAGTGCTAATGGCGCAAGCAGGTTCTGTGAAAGTAGCCCTCTTATTGGACAAACAATATCCGCATGACTTACCTGATCCGCGGTCGTTATTTTATGAAGCGGGACAAACCTATCATCAGCTTTATCAACTAGCAAGACAGAAGCAAATTCCGATTCTTTCAGATTATGTGGAAAAGAAAGAGGTATTAATTACAAATCCAGACTTGCAAGGATTAAATGATTATTGGATTCAATCGCAAGAACACCTGCCTCCATTAAGCACAACTGACTGGAGGGGCGATGGCTTATTTCTGTGGCGTGCTGAAAACGTTAAAGAAGAATTAACACATGTTGCAACCGAAATTCGCCGTTTAGTAGTGGAAGAAGGGTATCGGTACAAAGAAATTCAGGTGTTGACTCGTGATTTAGATTGTTATGAAAATTTATTAGAACCGATTTTTGCGGAACACGAGATTCCTGTTTATGTCGACCGAGATATGGCTATGGATCGGCATCCTTTAGTCGAATGGATTGAATCTTTATTTGCTATTCATTCGTACAATTATCGTTATCGCGATGTGCTCCGTTTTTTGAGAACGGAATTATTTATGCCAATGAATCAACTCGCTAATTCTGAAGAAAGCTTGACTGATTGGTTAAACCAACGGAACGCTTGGCGCAGAAAAGTTGATATTACCGAAAATGTAGTCCTGGCATACGGCTATGAAGGTTATTATTGGTCGCAAGAAAAAGATTGGGAATTTATTCGGTATGATTTTGAAGCGGAAGAGCAAGAAGATGTCGCTACGATGGAAGAAGAGTCAAATGCGATTCGTCAATCGCTTCAACGGCTGCTACCTAGTTACTTTCAAGCAATGATAAGTGCCAAAACTGGTTTGGAAGCAGCGACCGTCTTCTATCACTTTTTACTGCAAAGTGGTGTGGCAACACAATTAAAAATGTGGCGCTTACAAGCTATCGAAGCAGGTCAACTAGAAACAGCTCGTAACCATGAACAGACTTGGGATGCATTGATGTCGTTACTAGATGAATACGTCACTGTTTACGGAGAAAGTTCGTTTGATTTTACAACGTTTCAAGAAATATTTGTTAGTGGCTTGGAAGGTTTGCACTATAGTAAAGTGCCGACAGCGATTGACCAAGTACAAGTTCGCGCAATGGATTTAACTCGACCTGGCGCTGCCAAGGTTACTTTTGCTATTGGGATGACGGAAGAAATTTTTCCACAAAAGATTGAAAATAAAACACTATTGTCTGATGAAGAACGGCAGACAATCAATGATACGTTAACGGAAAACCAATATTTACGTGGGACAACCGGACGCAAAATTGCGCAAGAACCGTTTGTTGCGTATCTTGTCTTTTCTTCTGCGCGAGAACGGTTATATTTAACCTATCCAAGTGTTAAAGACACCGCTCAAGAAGTCAAACCGTCTCCTTATTTTAAAAATATTCAAAAAGATTTAAACTTGCCCGTTTTTGAAAAAAATGAAACAACCATTTTCGATGATGAAACGACCAGTTTAGCCCATATTAGTACGTATCGGACGTTAATCGGTGAATTAACGCGTTTGAAAAGACAACGGAAAGAAACGCAAGAAGGATTGTTGCCTTTCTGGTTAAATATGGAAAAAGCACTAATGAACCAATCAATTGCGCCGCTAGCCAAGCAAGTTTTCGAAAGTTTAACGCATCAAAATATTCCTGAAAAGATTGATGAGGTCTTAGCAGAACCTTTATATGGTAAAGATATTTATACATCTGTTTCTCGGATGGAGAGTTTTTATCGGTGTCAATATCAATACTTTTCTCGCTATGGCTTACGTTTGAAAGAAAGAGATGTCTTTGGGCTTTCACCAGCAGCTACAGGAGAATTTTTCCATGAAGCATTGGATCAGTTCTTTAAATTATTGATTATGAATCAACGGAACTTATCTGAATTAACCGATCAGGAAGTCAATTTATTGGCGGAGGAAGTACTAAATAGTATTTTAGGGGATGCACGTTTTTCTGTATTAACGACCTCTAGTCGCATGAACTATATTCGCTATCAATTGAGTCAAACAATTAAAAAAGTCAGTTGGGCGCTGAAACGCCAAAGCCAACGAAGTGGCATGACGACTGTTCAAACGGAAGTGTTATTTGGCCAAATTGCCGCTAAAAAAGGAATTTCTGGTTTGGAATTACCATTAAAAAATCAAGGGAAGATTCATGTTCGGGGAAAAATCGACCGGATTGATCAATTGGTTACACCCGAATCAACCTATTTAGGTGTGATTGATTATAAATCGAGTCACCGTAAATTTAATATGACAGAAGCGTATTATGGCTTAGCCATGCAAATGCTGACGTACTTGGATGTGGCTTTAATGGATGCTGTGCAATTAGTTGGTCAAGAAGCTAAACCTGCTGGCTCACTTTATCTGCATGTACACAATCCTACGTTATCTTATGAAGGCAAAGACGACATTGAACAACAAATGCTTAAAAAATATCAGTTTGATGGTCTTTTGATGAAAGACCCAGATTTATTGGATCATTTAGATACGAGTCTGCAAGCTAAACAAAGTTCGTTGCTGTTTCCGATTGAAGAATCCGCCAAAGAACAAATTAAACCTGGTCGTCGCCAAGAAGATAAATTTGTGACAGAACCAGAACTAGGCGCGTTGCTTTCCCATAACCGAAATAAATTTATTGAAGCGGGGAATCAAATTATTGGCGGCGAAGTTCAACTTAATCCCGCTTATCAAGGCAAGGAACGGATTGCTTGTCGCTATTGTCCGTTTCGAAGTGTCTGTGATTTTGATGTGATGTTAAAAGAAAATAATTATCATCGTATTGAGAATTTATCCAAAGAGGAAATCATGGCGCGCTTGTTAAACAAAGATGAGGAAGGAGCAACCGAAGATGAGTAAAACAATTCCACTACGTCCAGCCAATGAGCAATTCACCGACAGTCAATGGCAAGCGGTGTTTGATGGCGATGAAAATATCTTAGTTTCTGCTTCGGCTGGCTCAGGAAAAACCACTGTTTTAGTCCGCCGTGTCATTGAAAAAGTCAAAAGCGGCGTCGATATCGATCGTCTCTTGATTGTGACGTACACTGAAGCCGCCGCCCGTGAGATGAAAGAACGTATCCAAGTGGCTTTACAAAAGGCAATGAATGAAGAACAAGATCCAGAAAGAAGACGGCATTTTTCTCGTCAAATTGCTCTTTTGCCACCAGCCAATATCAGCACGTTACATGCCTTTTGTTTAACTGTTATTCGTCGTTTTTATTATTTAATTGACATAGATCCAGTTTTTCGGATGTTAACAGATGAAACAGAAACATTGTTATTAAAAGAAGATGTTTGGGATGCATTACGTGAACAATTTTATGCGGAAAATCAAGAAGAATTTTACCAATTAACAGCGAATTTTTCCAATGATCGTAGTGATGACGGACTCACTAACTTAATTTTTTCTTTTTATGAATTTGCCAAAGCCAATCCTGATCCAGAGGCGTGGATTAATGGCTTAACACAAGCCTACGAAGTAGGGGATCAGCTAGGCGAATCAACGTTATTTCAGACGTATTTAAAACCGCTAGCCGTTGAGACGTTACAACGAACTCTTCAGCGTTACGAAGAAATGGTGACCTTAACAGAGGGCGAAGAGAAACTTCAAAAGATTTGGTATTTAGCTCAAAATGAAAAGGAACAAACAAAACAATTTTTACAATTTTTAGAGAGAAATGATTTAGAAAGCGCCTATAATTTGACTGAATTGTTGAGCTTTGACCGCTACCCAACGGTTCGTGCCGAAGAGTTGAAACCAACCGCGGAACAAGCCAAACAGTTACGAGAACAAAATAAAAAAGCGTTAAATGATTTGAAAAAGCAACTGTTTACACTTTCCCCAGATGCCATGAAACAAGTCTTGAAAGAGGCCACGCCCATTGTTCAAGAAATGGCTCACGTGGGGAAACAATTTATGGAGGCCTATGGCGCAGAAAAACGGCTTAAAAATTTAGTGGATTTTAACGATTTAGAACATTATACGTTAGCTATTTTAGCGAAAAATCAGGCAGATGGCTGGCATGCATCAGAAGCCTCGGTTTACTATCGCGAAAAATTTGATGAAGTGTTAGTCGATGAATACCAAGATATCAATCAATTACAAGAATCTATTTTGTATTGGTTGCGCCGTCCGCTTAGCACAGAAGGAAACCTTTTTATGGTAGGAGATGTGAAACAGTCTATTTATTCTTTCCGCTTGGCAGATCCTACATTGTTTATTGAAAAATACAATCAGTATGGGCAAGGCAAAGAGGGCAAACGAATTATTCTAGCTGAAAATTTTCGTTCTCGCAAAGACGTTTTAGACTTTACGAATTTAGTATTTAGTCAATTAATGGATGAGCGAGTGGGCCAAATTGCTTACGATGAGTCAGCTGCTTTGGTTCATGGTTTTGATCAATTTTCGGAGGCGGCTGATTATTCAACTGAATTGCTAATTTATGAAAAAAAAGCAACAGAATCAGTTGAATTTCCAGAATTACAATCCCCTGAGTTGTTGATTGAAGATAAGACAGAAGGGGAACTTTACGTTACTGCTTTGAAAATTCGTGAATTAATTGACCAAAATTTCTTAATTTATGATAAAAAGCTGAAAACGGATCGACCGATTACGTATCAAGATATTGTCTTATTAACGCCTACGAAGAAAAATAATTTAACTATTTTAGATGTTTTTAAATCATTAGAAATTCCAGTTCAAGTCAATGATGCTCAAAATTATTTCCAAGCAACGGAAATTCGTACAATGATTGCCTTGCTTCAATTGATTGATAATCCTTATCAAGACATTCCTTTGGCAGCTGTGTTACGTTCACCAATTGTTGGATTAAAAGAAAACGAATTAGTGCTTATTCGTTTGGCTAATAAGGAAACCAGTTACTACGAAGCATTTTTAACGTTTAATCAAAAGATGGAACCAACCATGGAGGAAGCAGTTGTTCAGGAAAAAACTATACGTTTTGCTGAATCATTAGAAAAATGGCGGGAACAGGCTCGACGCAACCAGATTAGCAACTTGCTGTGGACGATTTATCGGGAAACGGCCTACCTTGATTATGTTGGCGGGTTGCCTGTTGGCAAACAACGCCCAGCCAATTTATATGCGTTGGTCGATCGGGCCGCGGCGTATGAAAAAACAACCTTCCGCGGATTATTTCAATTTGTTCGCTTCATCGAAAAAATGCAAGAAAAAGACAAAGATTTAGCGGAACCAGTCGTTTTAAGTGAAGAGAATGCCGTACGCGTCATGACGATTCACGCTAGTAAAGGGTTAGAATTTCCGGTGGTATTCGTTTTAGATATGACCAAAGAATTTAATGTCAGTGATTTGAATGAACGCTATATCTTTGAAGAAAATTTAGGGGTAGGCATTCGTTATTTACAACCTGAAGAACGAGTTATGTACGATACTTTACCATTTTTGGCGATTAAACAAGTACGATTGAGAAAATTACTATCCGAAGAAATGCGGAAGTTATATGTGGCGTTGACACGTGCAGAACAGAAACTTTTTCTGGTAGGCTCCTATAAAGACCAAGCGGCGATGTGGAAAGAGTGGCTGAAAGTTGGCGATGTAGAAACACTGGTGCTACCAGTTGAAAATCGCTTGCAAAGTAAAAGTAGTTTAATGAATTGGGTTGGGATGACATTGGTACGTCATCAAAAAGCCGATGAATATCAGCAAGAAGTAGTAGTAAGTAACGTTCCGCAAGTCAAAAAGCACCCAGCTAACTTTCATATTCAGTGGTTCAACGAAGAACAACTACGAGCAGCCATTCAGCAATTACAATTGCCAGAAAGACAAGCAGAGGATTTAGCCGAAAAAGCGCAATTATCTGCTGACAAAATCAATCGTGGCCTTGCACGGTTAAGTTTCAATTATCCGTTTGAAGTGGCTACTCGGACCACCAGTTATCAGTCTGTTTCTGAAATCAAGCGAGTATTTGATGACCCCGATAACAAAGAAATTGGTAAAATTGAGGTTCGGGAAGACAATACTATTCAAGCGCAACCGTTGATTGTCAATCGAATGATTGAAGGAGATTTAAGTAAGCCTAAATTTTTAGATACGGTTCAAGCGCCCTCAGCAGCTGAAATTGGGACAGCAACCCATTATTTATTACAACTAATTGATTTAAGTACGCAACCTTCTTATGAGGAAGTGCGAGCTGTTCAAGAACGCTTAGTGGAAAATAAATTGATTTTACCAGCAATTGCTGAAAAAATGAATCTGGAACAAATCGTGGCCTTCTTTGACACCGCCTTAGGAAAACAATTGATTCAACACCATCAAACCGTTAGAAGGGAACAACCTTTTTCTATGCTGATTGAAGCAGAAGAGCTCATTCAAAATTATCCAGAAACGACACAAGATGATTTATTAATTCATGGGATTATTGATGGCTATATCGAATTAGACAATCAATGCATTTTGTATGACTATAAAACCGATCATGTAAAAGGCACCTCTCCCCAAGCAATTTCTGAAATTGTCGAACGGTATCGCGGACAGATGAATCTTTATCGTAGAGCGCTACAAGAGGCAACGCATAAAGAGGTGTCGCACGTCTATTTAATTTTATTAAATGGAGGAGTAATTATTGACATGCAGACAGGAAATGTTGTAGATTTTATAAAGTAGAAAAAATTAGAAGCAGAAACACTTACATTTTGTAAGGAATGTGCTATACTCATTGAAGAGGTGAGGAAGATGGAAAAAGTAAAAACAGAATCGTTTGTACTTTGTCCCAAATTTGAAAAATCATTTTCAATACTTGGTAAAAAATGGAATGGTTTAATTATTGATGTTTTATTAGAACGAGGTCCTCAACGTTTTGGCGAATTAAAAGAAAAAATTCCAATGTTAAGTGATCGTGTCTTAGTAGAGCGATTGAAGGAACTAGAAGCTGAAGGAATTATCACCAAAGCTGTTCGTTGCGGTGAAGGAAATCGCTTAGAATATTTCCTAACCGAAAAAGGCGAAGACTTGCAATTAGCAATGGAACAAATTCAACATTGGGCAGAAAAATGGGTAAAAGACGAAGAATGCAGTTGACCGCAAGCAAAACTTCTTGTAAACTAAACGTAATTAAATAATTAAAAAAACAGTGATGGAAACAAGTAGTTTGAATTGACGTGTTTTAGGGAGAGTCAGCCAGAGACTGGAAGCTGATTTACACAGTCACCAAGCGAAATTCACTTCCTGAGTTTGTTTGTTTTCAAGAAGAAAGCAAACCGGTAATTGCCGTTAAATGAAATGAGTGCATGACAACAATTTGTTATGAATTAGGATGGTAACACGATAGCTCGTTCCTTTGAAAGGAATGGGTTATCGTTTTTTTTAGTTTAAATAAAAGATAGAGGGGAACGCATAATGACATTACAAGCGCAATTAGAAGCTCTTAGAGACAATACGCTCAAAGAAATCGCACAAGTTGCTACTTTAAAAGAATTAAACCAAATTCGCGTAGAAACATTAGGGAAAAAAGGGCCAATCACCGAAGTATTAAGAGGCATGAAAAACCTTTCACCAGAAGAACGACCAGTGGTGGGGGGCTTTGCAAATGAAATTCGTGATTTATTAACCGAAGCAATTGAAGCGCGCAAAGTTGTTTTAGAAAACGAAGCGTTAAATGCGGCACTAAAAGAAGAAAGTTTAGATGTAACTTTACCTGGAAAACAAATGCCTCAAGGTACACGTCATATTTTGACACAAGTTATGGAAGAGATTGAAGATATTTTCTTAGGCATGGGTTATCAAGTAGTGGAAGGATACGAAGTAGAATCCGATCATTATAATTTCGAACGCATGAATCTACCAAAAGATCATCCGGCACGCGACATGCAAGATACGTTTTATATTTCAGATGAGATGTTAATTCGTACGCATACTTCACCAGTTCAAGCTCGAACAATGGAAAAACACGATTTTTCAAAAGGTGCATTACGAATGATTTCTCCTGGGAAAGTATTCCGTCGTGATACAGATGATGCGACACATAGTCACCAATTCCATCAGATTGAAGGCCTTGTTGTCGATAAAAATGTCACAATGGGTGATTTAAAAGGGACGTTAGAAGTCATGATGAAAAAAATGTTTGGTGAAGATCGTAAAATTCGTTTACGTCCTAGCTATTTCCCTTTTACAGAACCTTCAGTCGAAGTAGATGTTAGCTGTTTTAAATGTGGCGGCGCAGGTTGTAACGTCTGCAAACATACAGGTTGGATTGAAATTTTAGGTGCGGGGATGGTTCATCCAGATGTGTTACAAATGTCAGGGATTGATCCAACAGAGTACTCAGGCTTTGCCTTTGGCTTAGGACCAGATCGCGTTGCTATGTTACGTTATGGTGTAAATGATATCCGTAATTTTTATCAAAATGATTTACGTTTCTTAAATCAATTCAAGGTAAAGGAGTAGTTGAAAAATGTTAGTTTCTTATAAATGGTTAAATGAATATGTTAATCTTTCAAACGTTACTCCGCAAGAATTAGCGGACAAAATGTCTGTGACAGGTATCGAAGTTGAGGGCGTTGCTGTACCTGAAGAAGGATTAAAGAAAATTGTTGTCGGTGAAGTAAAAGAATGTGTTCCTCACCCAAACTCTGACCACTTATCAATTTGCCAAGTAGACATCGGTGAAGAAGAATTGTCACAAATTGTTTGTGGAGCACCAAATGTAAAAGCAGGAATTAAAGTCATCGTAGCATTACCTAGTTCAAGAATTGCAGGAAATCAAAAAATTAAAAAAGGTAAAATGCGTGGCGAAGTCTCTAACGGAATGATTTGTTCGTTAGAAGAGCTAGGATATTCAGACAATGTCGTACCAAAAGCCTATGCTGAAGGGATTTATTATTTACCTCAAGAAGCAGTGAATGGGACACCTGTTTTCCCTTATTTAGACATGGATGATGCGATTATTGAATTATCAATTACACCAAACCGTGCAGATGCACTAAGTATGAGAGGGGTAGCCTATGAAGTTGGCGCAATTTATCGTCAAACGCCTCAGTTTAATGATCCCGAACTCAAAGAAGATGCTTCAGATAACGTGGGAAATTACGTAACAGTGACTGTTGAAGATTCACAAGATGCGCCAGCGTATCAAATTCGTGTCATTAAAGATGTGACGATTGCAGAAAGTCCTCAGTGGTTGCAAAACCGATTGATGAATGAAGGAATCCGTCCGATTAACAATGTGGTGGACGTGACAAATTATATTTTATTATTATTTGGTCAACCATTGCATGCATTTGATTACCAAAAATTAGATAGTAAAGAAATCTTGGTTCGTCGAGCAACAGCAGCAGAAGAACTAATTACATTAGATGGTGAAACACGTCAATTAACAGAAGAAAATATCGTCATTACGAATGGAAAAACGCCTGTCGGTTTAGCTGGCGTAATGGGTGGGGCTAATTCTGAAATCAGTCAAGAAACAACAACTGTGGCTTTAGAAGCAGCATTGTTCAATCCATTGTCTATTCGCAAAACGTCTAAACAATTCAATTTACGGAGTGAATCTTCAAGTAGATTTGAAAAAGGCATCAACCAAGCGACAGTTGGGCTAGCTTGTGATGTGGCAGCCGCGATGATTGCAGAGTTAGCCGACGGAACAGTAGTCTCAGGCACTGCAATTGGTTCTGAAGTGGCCGTTAAAGAAGCGCAGGTAGCTGTGACTTTAGAACGAATCAACCAATATTTAGGCACTGCATTAGATGAAGCAACGGTGAATGAAATTTTTGAAGCACTCGGTTTTGCTTATGAAGTAAATCAAGGCGCATATGAAATTACGATTCCACCAAGACGTTGGGATATTGCGATTGAAGCAGATATTATTGAAGAAGTGGCGCGCATTTATGGATATGATCATTTACCTTCAACATTGCCAAGTGGAGAAACAGTTGCTGGAAGTCTAACCAAAGCACAACATGTTACGCGCCAATTAAAGAGCTTACTGGAAGGTCATGGTACGAGTGAAGCCATCAGCTATGCGTTGACAACAGAAGAAAAATCCCGTCAATTTATGATGAAAGAAAGTCAAACAACACGTTTGCAATGGCCAATGAGTGAAGAGCGTTCTGTGTTACGTATGAACTTAATTTCTGGTTTATTAGATGATGTCGCATACAATGTGGCACGTAAAAATAATAATATCGCCTTCTACGAAGTAGGACGCGTTTTCTACCAAACAGAAGATCCAACAAAAAATTTACCTACAGAAGAAAATCACTTAGCACTTGCTTTAACTGGTAATACAATGGTTAAAGATTGGCAAACAAAAGCAACAGCCGTTGATTTTTATACAGTAAAAGGCTTAGTGGAAAGTATTGTAGCTGTTTTAGGATTAACAGAAAAAATCAGTTATCAAGCGACAACGGCGATTCCAGAAATGCATCCAGGCCGGACAGCATGGATTTATTTAGAAGATGAAGTGGTTGGTTTTGTCGGACAAGTTCACCCAACGACAGCGAAAGCGTACGATATTCCTGAAACATATGTTGCTGAATTAAACTTGCAACAATTAGTAGCCACAGAAGCAGGCGGGGTTACTTATGAAGCAGTTTCTAAATTCCCAGCAGTTTCTCGAGATATTGCTTTATTAGTCGATGAAACAGTTACCAATCAAGAACTAGTTAAAACTATTTCAGATAACGCAGGTAAATATTTGAAAGAGATTCATTTATTTGATGTATATCAAGGTGAAAAACTAGGCGCTGGCAAAAAATCAATGGCGTATAGTTTAACTTTTGTTAATGCAGAAGCGACATTAGTGGATGAAGAAATTAACCGTTCAATGGAAAAAGTTGAAAAAGCGCTAATTGAAAAACATCAAGTAGAAGTAAGATAAAATAAAAACAGGAAAGTGGGGCATAAGTCGAAA
>OBVP01000388.1_pt1 | contig 13029 bp, 10 predicted proteins | sample 1476191 | NCBI WGS metagenome assembly OBVP01 (sample SAMEA2580022, study PRJEB22360) | human gut metagenome | reverse complement strand
CCCCGGCCTGTTTTTGTCCCTCACCGCTCCAGAAAGGCGGCCAGCGCCACATCGTACTCCGGCAGCCCATTGGCCGCCCACAGCAGCTCGATACCCAGCTCCCGCCGGGCCAGCGCCGCCAGATCAAAGCCGAACGCGGAAAAGGAGTAGCGCATCCGCTCCGCATTCCGGCAGGGCAGCCCGTCCCGCCGGGCGCAGCGGGCGCATAGCTCGCACCGCCCCGCCGCGATGGTCCACGCCCCGCTCCGGGTCTGCTCCAGCGCCAGAAGGGCCTCCAGCAGTCCCCGCTTGGCCGGTCCATAGGACGCCCGGCGCACCGCCTCAGCCCCCTCCGCCGTGGACACCTCCCGGCGCGTCTGTGCATCATAAAATACCTGCATGCCCAGCACATGGGCCGTCCGAAAAGGCCGCAGGGCCTCCGCCGCCGACGGCACCCCCGGCGGGCAGGACCAATCGTTTCCGTAGTCCGGGCAGGCCCGGCAGGCCTCCCGGAATCGCTCCGGGAAGCAGTATTCCCCCAGCAGGCGCTCCACCGGGAGCTCCGCCGCCGTTATCCTGGTCTGATACATTTAACCGCCCCCATCGGCGTTTTCTCTGCGTCCTATTATAGCGCATTTTCCGGCAAATGGGAACTCCCGTTTTCCGCCCGGCCGGATATTCTGTAGGGGCGGGGCTTGTGCCCTCCCCCCCGGGGGACAGGCGCCGGGGGTGGGCTCGCCCCCGCCCGCGGGCGGCCATAAAGGCCGCCCCTACATTTCCGGGGTTCCGTTTCCGGCAGGCTATCTCACGGCGCTTGTATGTAGGGGCGGGTACCCACACCCGCCCGGGGCTGGCCGGTGGCCCGGAAAGACGTGCCGATGTGGGCATCGGCCCCTACAAAGCAGGACTTACCCCCGCCTGTCCCCGTACGTCTCCACCCGTAGGGGCGGCCCTTGTGGCAGCCCGCCCCTACAAGCCGTCCAGCAGACAAGATCCCCGCGTCCGGCGGTATGCCGGGCGCGGGGGTGCCCCTATCTCCAGAGGGGGTAATAAGAATGGCAAATTATACGGCGCATTATCAATTACATCAATGGGAACCGGAGGACAGCTTTCTCCGCACCGACTTCAACGAGGACTTCGCCAAAATTGACGGTGCGCTGGGCGGGAAGGCAGAACAGTCTGCGGTGGATACGCTTGCCGAGCAGGTTGCCGGGAAATCCGAGCTGGTAACGGGGAGCTATACCGGAGACGGGGAGGCCAGCCGCACCATTGAGCTGGGTTTTTCCCCTAAGGCGGTACTGCTGGCCTCCGGTTCCGGGCCGATCAATTACACCAGCTCGCGTTATGGCGGTCTGGCCCTGGAGGGGGCAGAGGTAAACACGGACTGGGAATCCACCTCCGGCGAGCCGGTTCTCCGCGTCGTTACAGGGGGATTCCAGGTATTCTACGATTATGACGAGGAGGTTTTCTCCAACTCCGACCGTGACCGCTATCACTACCTGGCTTTGCGCTGAGAAAAAGAAAAACCCCCGTGCTTTAGCGCACGGGGGTTTTCCGCCCACAGGGTAAATTCTGATTGGATTACTCGGACACGCTAAAAGTGATAGTGATGTCCACGCCGTCCACAGTCAGAGTAGCAGTCGCAGTCTCGTCACCGTCAAAGATGCCGGCATCGGCCAGAGCCTTGACCAGAGTGTTAGCGTTGTCGCCAGTGGTCAGCCCCTTGTCGCTGGAATCATACCAGTTGCTGCCCTGGAGGCCGCCGTCCTTATCCCACACATAGGTCACACCGTCATACACGATGGTGGTAGCACCGTTCTTGTGCAGGGAGCCCAGGAAGCGGGCGGTATCCCAAGTAATGGCATTGGACTCGGTATCAATGGCGGACTGCTCAAAGGAGGCAGCCACCTTGGTGCCGTCGGAGTTCCAGGTGCCGTGGGCAACATAGTTACCCAGGTCGCCGTTCTGTCCCCAAGCGCCATCCGCATTCACCACGGCATCAGAGACGGCCTCCTCAACCTCAGCCACGGTCTCGTCGGTGATAACGCTGTTGTCCTCGTCCACATAGACCTCAATCACAGCGTCGTCATCGTAAACAGCGGAGATCACACCCTTGAAGTTGTCGTCCTCATAGTCGCGGGCCAGACGGCTGGGAGTGGTGGTCTTGCCGGTGCCGCCATCGTTTAGGAAGACGGTGTACTCGTCGGCCAGAACCAAATCCACACCGTCGAAGGACAGCACGCCGGAGGAGTAGGCGATCGTGGAGTCGACGTTCCAGACGCGCAGGTCGTTGCCGGAGACGGCGTTGTTGATGCGGTTCAGATCGCTGGTGTTGACATAGCCGTCAGCGTCGTAGGTCACATTACCGTACAGGCCAACCTCCACATCACTGGTGCTGTTCAGGTTGACAGTGCCGATCTCGCCGTTGACAATAGCGTCAAAGACATAGTACTTGTTATCGTCGGCATCCTGGCTGGACTCGTAATCGGTGTCCAGGATGTAGATGCGGTCACCCGCCACGCTGCCGGACACGCCCAGCTCGCCAGTCTCACCGTTGATGAACAGGTAGTCGGCATAGCCGTTGTCGTCCAAGATCGCAACGACCTCAACCTTGGCATCGGCCTCCAGGTGGGTGACGTTCACGTCGGGCACGTTGCGGATGCCAGTGTAGACATTCACGTTGTCGCCGCGGCGGATCACGAACACGGTGTCGTTATTCAGGCGGACGCTCTTGTCCAGAGAAATACGGGCATCGCCGGTTTCAATGATCTTGCCGATAGTATTAAAGTCCTTGCTAGCGGAATCATTGCTGTTCAGCTTGCCCAGCTCATAGGTGCCGTCGTTCTTCTCGTCATAGGAGAACCAGGTGTTCTTGGTCTTGTCGGTGCTCTCCCACTCAAGGTCATCGGCGTTAGAAACCTCGATGACAGCGGTGGTGCCGTCCACGAAGTAGGCCTTAGCCTCAAAGCTCTTGTTAACGCCGCCGATCTGAGCGACATTGGTGATGAACACGTAGTCGTTGGAAGCCTCCACGCCGTCAGCGTAGATGACATAGCCGTAAGTATCCAGGACCAGATCGTAGTCATCCTTCAGGTTGTAGGTGCTGCTGTAGCCCTGGCTGTACTCGTACTTGGTGCCGTCAAGCGTGACGTTCTTATTGGAGGTGTAGGAGGTCACAGTGCCGGAGACTACTTCGGCAGCCTGAATGGTCTTGACCTCGTCGCCCACAGCGGTGATCAGGACATAATCGCCGTCCTCAAATGCGGACAGGTTTTCAAAGTCGTCGGCAGACAGGGTGGTATTGACAGCAGGGAAGGTATCCAGGCCCAGATCATCCAGCTCCTCGTTCTCCTCGTCGTAGCCGCCGTCCACCTGAGCCACATAGGTGTGAATCTGAGACAGGATGACGTTGTTGTCGTCGTCCACAAACACCTGGGTCAGAACGCCCTTGGCAGTGCCTTTGGCGTCGTCGGTTTCGTTGTTCACAAAGTAGTCGGCCACGTCAGGGCTGCTGACCGGATCGCCATCCACGTAAACAGAAAAATCAGTGGGCTTAGAGGCGGTGATATCGTTGTAGACGGTGCGGCCGAGCACATCATACAGGTCGCCCTTATCCACAGCGGTAGTAAAGGTTCCGTCAGCCTCAGCAGGATAAGTGCCGATGATGTCGTTCTTCAGCTTCCACTGGCTGGCGGGGCGGGCAAAGTCGTCCTCACCGTTGACCTTTTTCAGATCTGCGAAGTAACGCTCACAGAACTGCTGGGTATCGTCGTTGCTGTCGCCGGCATAGTCGCTGTCGGTCTTGGAGACAGGTTCAGCGGCAGTGTTACCCACGATGATGGTGGAGCCGTCAGGCTGCTGGATAGTGGTGCCGCGGCTGGCGTAGCGCACCATGTCGGCCTCCAGGGTCTGGTAGGCCATCTGGGCAGCCTGCTCACGGGTCATGGCATCGGCCATGATTACACCGGACACGGCAATACCGGCATCCACGGCATCGGCGGCCACATTGACGGCCCAGTCGTTGCCCACATACTGCTCGATAGCGGGATCATAGCCCAGGGCCACCAGCAGCATCTTGGCAAATGCCAGTCCGGTCAGCTCACCCTCAGGATTGAAGGTGCCGTTGCCTGTGCCCGCCAGAATGTTCTGCTGGGCGCAGTAGCCGATGTAGCCGGCAGACCAGCGGTCGGCAGCCACGTCGCTGAACACAGTGGAGTTAGTGGTCAGGTTCTCGGCATCGTCGCCCAAGAGCATGCGGCAGATGATGGCCGCAGCCTGCTCACGGGTCAGAATGCCGGTAGGATCAAAGGCGCCCTTGTCGGTGCCCTCGAACACGCCGAGCGCGGTCATGACTTCCGCGGCCTCGGCGTAAGTGATCTCGTTGCCGTCGACGAAATCACTGCTCGCAGCGGAGGCGCCGACGACCATCATACCGACGAGCATGACAGCGGCCAGAACCAGGCTGAGAGTCCGCTTGAGGTTTCTCATTTGGATTTCCTCCTTCTGAATTTTGAGCCAGAGGGGCGTACGACGCCCCTTGCAAGCCATGAAAAAGGAGGGATTCCCCCCACATGCAGTTCCAAATGGCACAAAAGAGCGGCAAAAAGTGGCGTTGGTAGACCTCTGGTAGACACGCCGGGCATGCCAAGCACAAAAAGAGCCCGGAACCGCAACGGTTCCGGGCTCTTTTTGGTAGACATTTGGTAGACTTAGACTTAAAACACAGTACAGGTCACTTGAGCCAATCAAACACCTCAGCCAGGCTGATGCCCTGGCCGCGGGCGATACGGGCCACATCCTCGTACTCCGGCTTGGAGCGGACGACGCCCCAGCCGGAGGCGGTCTTGAGCCGCACGGGGCCGTGGGGGGTATCCACGGTGCGCTCACCCCGCTCCAGGGTATACCGGCGGCACACATTCTCCCGCACGCCCAGAGTGGTGGTGTGCCGGAAAAGCAGGCCAAGCAGCCTCTCCCGATCCTCCATGCGGCACATACAGGAGAACAGCACGGCGGGGCGGCCCTTCTTCATGCCGATGGGCGTGGTATACACGTCCAGTGCTCCGGCGGCAAGCAACTCCTCCTGGGCAAAGCCGATGGCCTCGGCGGTCATGTCGTCCAGATTGCAGCACAGCTCGGCCACCTCGTCCCCGCCGCCCGCGGTCTCCCCCAGCAGGGCGCGGACACAGTTGGCCGCCTCAAAGTCCTTGTTTCCCATACCATAGCCGATTTTTTCCACCTTCATCACCGGCATGGCGCCGAATTCGGTGACAAAGTGCTTGAGCAGCGCCGCGCCGGTGGGGGTGCACAACTCACCACGGATGGCTCCGCCGTAGATGGGCACGTCCCGGAGAATGTGGGCCGTGGCGGGGGCGGGCACGGGCAGGATGCCGTGGGCGCAACGCACCTGGCCGCTTCCAACGTGTACCGGGGAGGCCACGATACGCTCCACACCCAGCATGTGCACCAGCAGGCAGACCCCCACCACGTCGGCCACCGCGTCCAGGCTGCCCACCTCGTGGAAGTGGATCTCCTCCACCGGCGCGCCGTGGGCGTGGCTCTCAGCCTCCGCAATCAGGCCGTAGACCGCCTCCGCGTCGGCCAGTACCGCCTCGGGCAGCTCCAGATGGCCCAGCAGATGGCGGATCTCCCCCATTCCGGTGTGGTGGTGATGTCTATGGTCGTGGTCGTGATGGTGGTGCTCGTGTTCATGGCCATGTTCGTGCTCGTGGCTGTGCTCGTGACCATGCTCATGGCTACGGTCGTGATGGTGGATGTGTCCCTCCGGGGTCACGTCATAGCTGACCTCCTCCTCCCCGTGTACCGTCACCGCCACATGGGTGCCGGTGATGCCGCATTTGACGGCCGGTACGGCGGACACCGCCACGCCGGGCAGGCCCAGGCCGTTCATCTTCTCCAGAAAGGCTGCCTTGTCGTCCACAAGCTCCAGCAGGGCCGCCATGAGCATATCGCCGGCGGCCCCCATACCGCAGTCCAGATAGAGTGTTCTCATTTCTGTTTCCCTCCCATGTGGTTGATCATGCTGGCCAGATAGCCCGCGCCGAAGCCGTTGTCGATGTTGACCACGCTCACCCCGCTGGCGCAGGAGTTGAGCATGGACAACAGGGAGGACAGACCGTGGAAGCAGGCCCCGTAGCCGATGCTGGTTGGGACGGCGATTACCGGGCAGTCGGCCAGCCCGCCGATGACGCTGGCCAGAGCGCCCTCCATCCCCGCGATGGCGATGATGACGTTGGCGCTCATGAGCTCCTCCAGGTGGGAGAGCAGACGGTGCAGCCCCGCCACTCCCACGTCGTACAGGCGCACCACCTCGTTGCCCAGGGCCTCGGCGGTGAGGGCGGCCTCCTCGGCCACCGGCATGTCACTGGTACCGCCGGTGGCCACCACCACCTTTCCGCTGCCGTCGGGGGAGGGAAGGCTGCCTACAATGCCGATGCGGCCCATCTCGTAATAGGTGAAGGGGTGGGCCGGGTCAATGGCCGCCGCCGCCTCGGCCGACATGCGGGTGATGAGGATGGTGTCCTGCCCGCCGGAGCGCATGGCGTCCACGATGCGGGCGATCTGCTCCGGGGTCTTGCCCGCGCCGTAGATCACCTCGGCCACCCCCTGGCGGAGGCCACGGTGGCTGTCCAGCTTGGCAAAGCCCAGCTCCTCAAAGGGCTCCATTTTCAGCCTGAGCAGGGCGTCGTCCACATCCACCTGTCCGGCGGCCACCTGCTCCAGCAGGGCCTTGATCGCTCTCTGTTCCATTCAGCGCTCCTCCAAATCCAGCAGAATCGGCTTGAAATAGGGGGCCAGGGCCGCCCGCAGGACGGCCCGCTCCCGGACGGCCCGCTCCAGCTGTCCGGCCGGAAGCTGGAGCCGCGCCGCCCCGTGAAACACCCGCACCCGGAAATCGGCATAGCCCAGGCGGAACAGGGCGTCCTCCGCCCCCTCTACCCGGGCCAGGGCCTCCCCGGTAAGGGCTTCCCCGGTGGGAATCCGGGTGGCCAGGCAGGCATAGGCCGGCTTATCCCAGGTAAAGAGGCCCGCCTCCCTGGACAGGCGGCGTATGTCCGCCTTGGTCAGGCCGCACTCCCGCAGGGGGGAGCGCACCTCCAGCTCCCGCAGAGCCCTCATGCCCGGCCGGTCGCCGGCCTCGTCGGAGGCGTTGGTGCCGTCCAGCAGGACGGTGTACCCGTCGGCCGCGGCCCGCGCCTTCAGCGCGCGGAACAGGTTCTGCTTGCAGTAGTAGCACCGCTCCGCCGGGTTGGCCGCCACCCGCGGGTCGGCCAGGGCGTCCAGCTCCAGCACCGTCACCTCCACCCCCAGTTCCCCGGCCAGCCGGAGGGCGTCGTCCCGCTCAAACCGGGGCTGGAAAGCGGTCTTGATGTAGTATGGGCGGATATCCGCCCCGGCCTGCACCCCGGCGTACAGCAGATAGGCCGAGTCCACCCCGCCGGAGAAGCCCAGGGCGCACTTGGGATGGGCTGCGAAAAACTCGTTCAGCGTCATGTTTGACTCCTTACACGTCGAAGCGGTTGTAGGCCCGGAAGCAGTCCAGGCACAGCTTTTTCCCATTCTCCAGCCGGAGCAGGTGCTCCGCCGTCACCTCGCCGCAGCCGTCGCAGGGGAGGGACTGGAAGAGCCGGGCCTTCTCGGGCAGGGACAGCACGGCGGGCTTCACGTCGAAGAGGGACGCGGGGGCGGCGTCCTGGAGGTAGCGGAACCGCTCCTCCTTGGTCTGGTACTCCGCCGGAGTGGGGCGGAGCACCAGGCGCACCGCCTTGCCGGTCTTCCGGTTGTAGAAGGAAAAGGCCTGCTTGCCCCGGAGGTGAAAGAGCAGGTTGCCCTTGCCCACGCTGCACCCCAGTAGCACCTGAATGGCGTCCACGCCGCAGGCGTCGTTCTCCGTGATGCACACCACGTCCTCGTCGGCGGAGAAGTCCAGCTCCAGCAGCTCCATGGCGTACCGGGCGGCCTGGAAGCCGATGGTCAGGCCGCCGCACGCATGGCCGTGAAAGGCCACGCATTTCTCCCAGAGGGCTTGTCGATCCATATTCATTCGTCCTTTCTGCGGCGTAGGGCTAGCCCGCGTCAAACAGGCCGTCAAAACGCACTTGAATGTAGTCGTTGGGGTTCAGCCGGGCGAGCGTCCCCCCCTCCAGGCGGAAGAGACGGTCGGAGATCTTCAGGGCGCTGTCCAGATCGTGGGTGATGAACAGCATGGAGAAGCCCCGGCTGTTCTGGAGGCCCTTGAGCATCCGCAGCAGGTTGGCCTTGCCCGAGGGGTCCAGCATGGAGGTGGGCTCGTCGGCAATGAGGAGGGCCGGCTCCATGGCCAGGGCGCGGGGCATGGCCAACCCCCGGCAACCGGCCGGCCTGTGCCCCGGCCCCCCCGCTGCGGCTGGCCGCCGGACAGGGCGTGGATGCGCCGGGTGAGAAAGCTGTCGCAGGCGAAAAGGCCCACGTCCTCCAGCGCCCGCTCCGCCGCTCCGTCCTGAAAGCAGCCGGACAGGCGCATGGGCTCCTCCACCGCCGCCCGCACCGTCATGCGGGGGTTGAGGGCGGCCTGGCTGTCCTGGAGCACCATCTGCACCCCGCCCAAGCGGCGGTGGAGGGCGGCAAAGTCGGCCGGTTCCCCCTGGAACTCCACTGAGCCGCCGCCCTCCAGGGGGAGCAGCCCCGCCAGGGTGCGGGCCAGAGTGGTCTTGCCCGCGCCGGAGCGGCCCACCAGGGAGACGATCTCCCCGCTGTAGAGGGTGAGGTCGATGCCGTCCAGCACCCGCTGCCGCCCGAAGGCTTTGCAAAGGCCCCGGCATTCCAGAAGCGTGAGCACGCCCCCCCGGTTGCAGGCCAGGAGGCGGCCGTCGGGCTGCGCCGTCAGCTCCGGGGCATGGCCGGCGCAGGCGGGCAGGCTTTGGGTACAGCGGCCGTAGAAGGGGCAGCCGTGGGGCTGCCGGGTGTAGGAGACGGTGGTGGGGCGGATGCCCCACATGTCCCGCACCGGGTTGAGGCCCACCGCCGACTGGAGCAGGCCCCGGGTGTAGGGGTGGCGGGGGTGGTCCAAAAGGGCGCGGGTGTCCCCCGCCTCCTCCACGTGCCCGTCGTAGAGCACCACCGTCCGCCCGCCCAGGTCGGCGGCCAGCTTCATGTCGTGGGTGATGACCAGGAAGGCGGTGCCCAGCCTGCGGTTTAATTCCTGGATCAGCGCCGTGATCCCCCGGCTGGAGGCGATGTCCAGGGCGCCGGTGGGCTCGTCCAGCAGCACCAGGGCGGGGTTGAGGGCCAGGGCGTTGGCCAGCAGGAACTTCTGCACCATGCCGCCGGACAGCTCCCGGGGATAGCGCCCCAGATCTGCCGTCTCCAGACCCACCAGGGCCATCAGCTCCTCCATCCGCGCCGCCATGGCCGCCCCCCGGTACGCCCGGCACAGCACCTCCCGCAGGTGCTCCGCCAGGGTGAGGGAGGGGTTGAGCCACTCGGCCGAGTTCTGGAAGGAGAGGGCAAACTCCTTCATACGCAGGGGCCTGCGCGCCCGCTCGTCCATGGCCAGCAGCTCCCTGCCGTTGAGGTACACCTGCCCGCTGACCTGGGCCTCCGGCTCGGACAGGCAGGCGATGGCGCGGGCCAGGGTGGTCTTGCCGCTGCCCGACTCCCCCACGATGGTGAGCATTTCCCCGGCGTCCAGAGCAAAGCTCACCGGGTGAAGGGTGAACTCCGGGTAGGACACCGACAGGTTGTTCACTTCCAGCAGCACGGCTTGTCCCTCCTCTGTTGTTCCTCCAGCCCGCCCACCAGCAGGCGCAACAGCAACGTGGACAGCACCAGCGCCCCCACCGGCGGGAGGAGCCACCACGTCCAGAAGTCCGTCCGGTAGAGACCGGGGAAGTCCACGGCCCGGGCGATCATCATACCCCAGGAGCGGGCCAGCGGGTCGGACAGGCCCAGAAAGGCCAGGGAGGACTCCTGGAGAATGGCCCGTCCCACCACCGCCAGGGCATTGATGGTGAGCAGAGGCCACAGCTCATGGCCGATGTGGGTGCGGATGAGGTACCAGGTTCCGCCGCCGTAGAGCCGGGCCATCTGCACGTAGTCCCGCCGCCGGATGGAGATGGTCTTGGCCCGCATCTGCCGGGCCACCGGGGCCCAGGAGAAGGCGGCAATGATCCAGACCAGGTTCCAGGTGCTCTGCCCCAGAAAGGCCCCGATGACGATCATGACCGGGAGCTGGGGGATAGCCAGAAGCACCTGGATCAGAAAGGAGATCAGAGCGTCCGCCCAGCCCCCCGCAAAGCCCGCCAGTATCCCCAGGCCGCCCCCCACCGCAAAGGTGAAGGCGGCGGCGGCCAGGCCGATGCCCAGGCTACGGAAGAAGCCGGCGGAGATCTGGGCGTAGATGTCCACCCCCAGGTTGTCGGTGCCGAGCCAGTGGGCGGCGGAGGGGGCCTCCAGGGAGCCCCCCGACGGGAGCTGGGCCGGGTGGGGGTATCCGGTGACCCCCCACAGGAAACAGAGGGTCAGCAGCGCCAGCAGGAGCAGGGGAACCAGCCATTTGCGTCTCATGGTCCCTCCTCCTCTCCGTCCAGCCGGCGGTTGACCACGTCCGCCGCCGCCAGGCTGAGGAGCACCAGCACGGCGGACAGGAGGAACACCCCCTGGAGCATGGGATAGTCCCGGTACTGCACCGCCTCCCGCAGGACGGTGCCCAGGCCGGGGTAGGCGAAGACGTTCTCCACCAGAATGGTGCCCCCCACCGCGCCCCCCACGCTGAGGAAAAAGCGGGCCACGATGGGGGTGGCGGCGTTGCGCAGGATGTAGGCGGTGCGGATGCGCCCCGCGGTCAGGCCCTTGGCCCGGGCGTTGGTGAGGTAGGGCCTGCCCAGGATGGTGAAAAAGCTGGCCCGGGCGGTAAAAAAGAGCTTGGGGACCGTGACCAGGGTGAGGGCGCACACCGGCATCAGGCTGTGCACCAGGATGTCCCCCAGCCGCTGCCACAGGCCGTCGTACTGGGCGAAGTGGGTGTAGGCCCCGGAGAGGGGAATCCACGCCGCCCGGGCCGCCACCAGGAAGAGCAGGAGCACGCCGGTGAGGAAGGGGGGCACCTCCGCCAGGGCGGAGAGGGCCGGGTAGAGCGCCCGGTCGGCCCAGGGCCGGCGGACGCACAGCAGGGCCAGAGCCACCCCCAGGAGCAGGCTGAGGGCCAGGGTGCTCCCCATGATCCACAGGCTCCAGGGCAGGCGCTCCAGCAGAATATCCGCCACGGGCCGCTTATAGTGGATACTCTGGCCGAAGTCCCCGTGGAGGTTGTCCACAATGGTATCCCTCAGCTGTGGAAAAAAGGGCTTGTCCAGGCCGTAGTAGGCCCGCAGCAGCTCCTTCTGCTCCTCCGAGTAGGCGGCGTCCACATCGTCCCCGGCGGCCCCGGAGGTGTAGTCAAAGGGGTCGCCCGGCATCAGCCGGGGAATGGAGAAGTTGAGGAGATAGATGACCAGAAAGGCCCCCAGCAGCATCAGCAGCTTTTTTCCCATGCTTCTCCTTTCCCGGCGGGGCGGACCTCAGCGCGCCATGTAGGACAGGCGGTTCTGCTCCGCCTGCTGGTAGGCGTAGGTCTTCATCCAGCCGTCATAGACATCCTTGCGGTACATGGAGTAGGAGGACTGGTTGGCGATGACGATGATGGGGATCTCCCGGCTCACCAGCAGCTCCAGCTCCTGAAACAGCTCCACCCGTTTGTCAAAGTCGGTCTCGTATACCTGGCCCTCGGCCAACGCGGTCATCTCGGCGTTGGAGTAGCCGATGGCCCCCATGGAGTGGGGGTTGGTGCCGGAGAACTTGGACTCGTCGGAGAACAGGGTGCGCATGTAGGTGGGGGGATTGTTGCCCCAGCCGCCGTTGCCCACCAGGGCGAACTCGTAGTCGCCGCTGTTGATGCGCCCGTCCCGGGTGGCCGAGTCGTGGGCCTCCACCGCCACCTCGATGCCCGCGGCGGTGAGGCCGTTGCGGATGATCTCCGCGATGGCCAGGTCGTCCCCGTCGTCGCCGCACAGAAGGGTGACGGAATAGCCCTTCCCCGCAAAGACGGCGCGGGCCGCCTCCGGGTCATAGGGGTACTGCGCCACGTTCTCGTTATAGTACAGGCTGCCCTGGGGGACGTAGCCCGCGCTGCCCACCGTGCCCGCGCCGCGGAACACGCTGTCCACCACGCTCTGCCGGTCGATGGCGGCGTACCCCCCCTGCCGCAGGGCGAGCTCCAAAAAGTCGGGGCACCGCTCGTAGTTGATGAGCAGCTTGTAGCCCATGTCGTTGGCCTTCTCCACCACGCCGATGGACGGGTCGTTCAAATAGGCGTCCATCAGGTCGGCGGGCAGGGAGGTAATGTCGATCTCCCCGCTCTCAAAGGCCAGCAGGGGGTCGCTCACCGGCACAAACTGGATCTTCTCCGCCGCCTGCTCCCCGTTGCACCAGCCGTCGAAGGCAGTGAACTCATAGCTGCCGGTGGCCCCGTCATAGGCGGTGCAGGCATAGGCCCCGCTGCCTGTCAGATAGCCCTCCCCGGTGTAGGAGTTGGGATCGTCCACGCTCTCCCAGATGTGCTTGGGCAGGATCACGAAGGAGCCCAGGTTGGACAGGGTGTCGGCGTTGGCCTCCTTCACGGTGATGGTGATGGTCTGCTCATCCACCACCGTATAGTGGTCCACCAGATAGCCGTCCCCCACCCCCAGGGAGTTGGACACCGGGGGGTGCTCCTGATAGTAGTCCAGGGTGAAGGCCACGTCGGCGGTGGTGAGGGGCGCGCCGTCCTGGAATTGGGCGTCTGCAAAGAGGGTGAAGGTGTAGTCGTTGCCGTCCATGGACCAGCGCTCCGCCAGCCAGGGCACGTCGCCGGTCTCGTCCTTCTCCAGCAGGCTGCCGTACACCAGGCGCATCTTGGCCGTGCCGGGGCCGCGGGACTGGTGCAGATAGGGATTTGGGACGCCCCAGTCGGTGCCCCCCTCCAGGCGGAGGGTCTCCACCCGGCGGCCGGAGGCGGAGCCGCTCTCCAACGGGGCC
>OBVP01000386.1_pt1 | contig 13057 bp, 11 predicted proteins | sample 1476191 | NCBI WGS metagenome assembly OBVP01 (sample SAMEA2580022, study PRJEB22360) | human gut metagenome | reverse complement strand
CAATACGCAAAAGAACCCGACGAGAGTTAAGTCTCATCGGGTTCTCAGTCGTGGACGAATTAGAAGCATTGTTAGCTGCATAACCTTCAACATAGGATCAATAGCTGGTTAGATGGTCATCTCTCACACTGTTTGCACCAGATCCGCCCAAACGTTTGATTGGCTAAATCGATACGCTTTTGCATACTAATCCCCCTGTTTGATAAGAAGGTACTTAAAGAGTTGCTTTCAATTGATCTAATCGCCATTGGCACCATGAAATAAATGCTAATTCGTCAATCTTTGGAATGCCATAGGTTCTAGCATACGTTAACTTTTGAGTGGTAAGTAGTTGATCATAGGGCTTACTAATAATACCAACCACAAGGATATCGACATTTTTGTCAATCCCGTTGACAGGTTTTGCTCCTAGAATAGTTGCTAACTGTTGTGCCTGCAAACGACGAAAAGATCGCAAACGTCCGGTAAAGAGAATTCGTTTCCCCCTTAAATCTATCATGATGTTTACCTCTTACTAGGGGGAACGTTAGCTAAATCTTCTGCCTGATACTTTTCGATGCGATATAAGGTTACTGGTGCAATGCCTAACATGCGAGCAATTTGTCGCTTGGTCAGAGTTTCATCTCCGTCTTTCTTCCTATTTAAAAGGCGACAGGCTTCTTTATAAATATAGCGTTTTTGACGATTAGGTGAATGAGGCCCATACTCGCGAATTTTACCCTTATATTTGCCCTGGCGTTTGGCAATTTCGATGCCTTGTTGTTGCCGTATCTTAATGGTTTCCCGCTCTTCTTGAGCAATATATTTATATAATTCGACAATGATTGTCGTAATCAAGTTACGAAGGTTAGGATCTTCAATACTTGCAAAGCTAGGTAGGTTTAGCACATTCAATTGAGCGCCACGACGTTGAATGGTTTCGATGATGTCAGTTAAATCATGAGAATTGCGGCCAAGCCGATCAAGACTCAGTACCACTACTTCATCATCATCACGAATATAGTCTAACATTGCTTTCAGTTGAGGACGATCGGCATTTTTACCTGAAAGCTTCTCTTGAAAGATTTTATTAACACCGGCATCATGTAGCTGTTCAATTTGACGTGCCAGATTTTGATCACGCGTACTAACACGCGCATAACCAATTTTAGCCAATTCTAGATCACCTCCGGGTCACTTATATGTAACTAATAATACTCTCCATTCGTATTAGTTACAATAGGGTACCTCCTTGTGTTGTGAATATGCTGTTGTTGTATCCTAACTAAAGCACTTTCTTGATAGGTAATGCTAGTCATCAAATTGATGCACCGCCACCTCCAGAAGACCCACCACCTGTTGCAGATCCGCTATCACCGCCACTGCTACTGTCGTTAGAACCACCATAACTGTCACCATTGCTTCCTCCAGATCCACCGCTACCATTTCCAGGAAACACCAGCATGGCAACGAAAAACAAGACAATCATAACAGTTTGACTTTTTGGATTTGATTGAAATAAGTATCCTAAAACGAGCATTGCCGCTAAAACGACGATTGCAAGTTTAATTCGGATTGCATCGGTATCATGATGCCGAGTAACTCTCCACATCAAGGAATTCATTGACCTAAGTTTTTTGCTATTCGAACTGTATTCAGGGTCAAATACTGCTTTAATTTGATTATGTTTCTGTCTATATATGAATCGCGTAACCCAGGGCAGAACAATTATGACAATAAGCAACAGCAACAGTACGTGTTGCTCTATCCACTGTAATGCTGTGCGAGTCCTCAGGGCAGCTTTAAAGGAAGTGCTATTAGCAGTAGGATTTATGATGTTCTTCACTGATTCGAATACATGCTGGATCCCGCGATCAACCTCATAAACATTTTGAGATTTTAGTTCGGTCCGATAACGATCAAGAATTTTGCCGGCGTTCGCATCAGTGAGCGTACTTTCTAGGCCATAACCAACTTCAATACGGATATTTCTGGTATTACCGCTTTGATTTACAAGAATCAAGATACCATTATCACTGCTTGATTGACCGATACCCCAAGACTTAAAAACATTTGAGGCTAAATCATCTACATCTGCCCCGTTTTCTGTCATCGTCGCAACATAAATCTCTGGAACGTTTCGACTATCTGCCCAAGCCTTATTTGTGCCTGTAATGAGGCTTTTTGTTTTCTGGGAAAGAATTTGATCCCTGTCATAATAATATGAAGCGGGCTTAGCCGGTAGCGTTGACGCATCTACAACAGATATTGGTAGAAATGATGCGCTAATCAGAATTGTAATAAGTCCATACACTTTGAGTAGCCACACTAATAATCTCATAGAAGCCATCCTTTCGAACTAAGAAATTAAGTCTTTGTAGGGTATGAATGTCCAACATTAAGCGATTATAGTTGTCACGGCAGCCTCAAAACATTTCAACTGATCAACCAGACGCAAATTTCTTGATATCAAGGGATCAGCGAATAACTGTCACTAAGGTAACCTCATAAATTAGTGAGGAGGACCTTTACAAGCCCAATTGTGCCAGAATCATTTATAATAGTATAGGTTTATGCGAAAACCAATTCTAAATAATACAGTACAACAAAGGAGAACACAATGGCATTGACAGCCGACAAAGAGGCTTTAATCTGGAAGACATTAAACGAGACTCGGGGAAAGATTGAACCGTCAGAATACAAAAACTACATTTTTGGAGTCATGTTCTACAAGTTCTTATCTGAAAAGGCCCAACACTGGCTTAATCAGGTGTTACGTGGCGAAACATGGGCCGATGTTTGGAAACAAAATCCTGAAAAATCGGCGGGCTTTATGCAACGAACCCTTGGCTATGTGATTCAACCAGGCGACATGTTCTCGGATTGGAAGACCGCAATTAATGAAGACAAGTTCAATATTATGATGGTTTCTGATGCTTTAGTTCATTTCGATCAAGGTGTGAGCCCAGATGCCAAAGACAACTTTGCCGGAATCTTTACCGATATGGATCTCACCTCATCACGGCTAGGTGCCAATGCACAGACCCGTACGGCCACATTAATGGCTTGGATTAACCTCATGGATAAGATGGAGCTAGGTGAAGAGGCTGACATCTTAGGTGATCTATACGAATACTTGATTAGTATGTTTGCAGCTAATTCTGGTGCTAAGGCCGGAGAGTTCTATACACCACACCAAGTATCAGACGTTATGGCTCGTATTTTAACTGCTGGGCGTGAAAACCTTGAAGAATATAATCTGTACGATCCGACAATGGGATCTGGTTCATTGCTTCTGACAACAGCATCTCATATGAAAAATGCTGGCGTTCGTGGAGCCATTAAGTATTATGGACAAGAACTGATTACAACGACTTACAATCTTGCGCGTATGAACCTGATGATGCATGGCGTTGAGTATAATGACATCAACCTTCGTAATGCTGATACGTTGAATGGTGATTGGCCTGATGGTGTTGTTGAAGGTATTGATAACCCTCGTATGTTTGATGCAGTCATGGCAAATCCACCCTATTCACAAAAGTGGGATAATACGAATCGAGAAGATGATCCACGCTTCAGATTTGGAGTTGCCCCAAAGTCTAAAGCTGACTATGCATTCCTATTGCACAGTTTGTACCATTTAAAATCAGACGGTCGGATGGCAATTGTTTTGCCACATGGCGTTCTGTTCCGTGGGGCTGCCGAGGAACGTATTCGCAAGGAGCTTTTGGAAAATCGCCACATTGTGGCCATTATTGGCCTGCCCGAAAAGATCTTCACGAATACAGGTATTCCAACCATCATCATGGTTCTTGAGAAGAACCGCGCAACTGATGATGTGCTGTTTATTGACGCCTCAAAGGGGTACGAGAGGCAGAAAAACAGCAATAAATTAAGAGAAGAAGACATTAACAAAATTGTTGAAGCCTATCTAGCACATCACGATATTGATAAGTACGCACATGTCGCGACAATGGACGAAATCCGAGAAAATGATTATAACCTCAATATTCCACGCTATGTTGATACCTTTGAAGAAGAGGAGCCAGTCGATTCTGCGGAGCTATTAAGTAGTATGAAGGCTCTGTCTAAAGAAGAAAATCGACTTACAACTGACCTGAAAGAAATGATGAGCGATTTAGTGGTGACTCATCAAGAGGATCAGCAAATATTGGATGAGCTGAGGGAGGTTCTGGATTATGAGTAAGATTCGGGACCACCAAAGCACACAACCGGCTATTCGGTTCAAAGGATTCACTGATGCTTGGGGAGAGCGTAATTTGGGGGAGATATTTAACTATGAGCAACCAACAAAATATATTGTCAAATCTACAGAGTATGATGACAATTTTAATACTCCTGTTTTAACAGCAGGTAAGAGTTTCTTATTGGGCTATACAGATGAAATTAGCGGGATTAAAAATGCTACCGTAGAGAATCCAGTTGTTATATTTGATGATTTTACAACTGGCTCTCATTATGTAGATTTCCCTTTTAAGATTAAGAGCTCCGCAATGAAATTACTTAGTTTGAATGATAATTCTGACAATTTCTATTTTATGTTTAATACATTGAAGAATATAAAATATGTACCTCAAAGTCATGAACGTCATTGGATTTCTAAATTTTCATCATTTGAAATCTATAAACCTAGTCAGGAAGAACAACAAAAGATCGGTTCATTCTTCAAACAGTTAGATGCCACTATCGCTCTTCATCAGCGTAAGTTAGCTAAGCTTAAGGAACTTAAACAGGGCTATTTGCAGAAATTGTTCCCCAGAAATGGTAGCAAGTTCCCACAATTAAGATTTGCAGGGTTTGCTGACGCTTGGGTACAGCGTAACCTTGCCGATTTATCAGATGGATTTTCATATGGTCTGAATGCTGCGGCCAAAGAATACGATGGCGTACATGGATATTTGCGAATCACAGACATCGACGAAGTGTCACATTCGTTTTTACCTGAAGGACTTACTTCGCCTGATGTTCCAGAAGATCAACTGACAGATTATCGAATGGATGAACAGAGTATTGTATACGCGCGAACAGGCGCAAGTACCGGTAAGACGTATATTTACCGGGATTCAGACGGTGAGTTGTACTATGCTGGTTTCTTAATTCGGCAAAAGGTAAACAAAGAAACTTCGGCTCAGTTTGTATATCAAAATACTCTGACTAAAGCATGGGAACGATATGTTCAGGTAATGTCCCAACGTTCTGGGCAACCCGGAATTAACGCACAAGAAGTTGGGCGATTTGAGTTGGCCATACCCGAAAAGGCTGAACAAGATAAGATTGCGCACTTATTTAATAGTTTGGATAACCTTATCGCTGCAACTCAACGTAAAGGTGAGGTTCTCAAAAACTTGAAGAAGGCACTGCTCCAAAAGATGTTTGTATAGTTCGGATCTTGATTGACGACAATATCGCAGTTGCACAGTTTCGGAGGAGATGGGTAGATGGCGGAAGACAAGTTTGAAAAAGCGGTAATTGAGAAACTTAAATCGGAAGGTTGGACATACCGCGATGATTTATCTGGTGTAACCACTAAGGCTCTGTATCACCATTGGCGTGATATTCTGAACCAGAACAACGCACGCAAGCTCGACGGCACACCACTTTCTGACAACGAGTTCGAGAGTATCAAACTTGAACTTAACAAGAATAAGACACCCTATGATGCACAGCTGATGTTGGCGGGGTCAGGTGGCATTGGAACAGTGCCTTTGACCCGTGACGATGGAACAAAATTGGAGATAGAAATTTTCTATGGTGATGAGGTGGCCGGTGGTCATTCTCGTTACGAGATTGTCAACCAAGTTACATTTAGTGAGCTGCCATTTACATTGAGTGAAAAACGACGTATTGATATCATGCTCTTGATTAACGGATTGCCCGTTGTCCATATCGAAGAGAAGGATGAATCGCTGCAGAACCAATGGAATGCGTTTGAACAACTCCAAAAGTATGACGATGACGGCATGTATACCGGTCTGTTTTCATTTGTTCAGGTTCAATTTGTACTATCTCAGCACTCTGCTCATTATTTTGCCCGTCCAAAAAACGCTCAATCATACAATAAGGATTTCGTGTTTGGTTGGCGTGATGATAATGGTAAGGATGTAACAGCCACCATGGCGTTCATTCATCAAGTGATGGGGATTCCGGCTTTACACCGTTTAGTGACGGTTAACATGATTCCGGATGCAGCTAATGATAATCTGATGGTCATGCGGTCGTATCAAATTCAGGCAACACGGGCAATTATGGATCGCATGCGAACGATGGAAGCAAACAACTATATTGAAAAAGAAGGCGGCTATATCTGGCACACAACGGGATCAGGCAAGACCGTCACTTCATTCAAGGTTGCACAACTACTCGCATCGATGTCAAAAGTTCGTAACGTTCTGTTCATTGTGGATCGCGTTGATTTAGTAAAACAAACGTATGACGATTTTAAGTCCTATGCCTACAAAACCTTTGAAGACCGAATTCAAATTGTAAATGGACATAATCTGAAACAAGTGCTCAAGCAGAAAAGTGACCCATCATTTATCTACTTGATTACGGTGCAGGGCTTAGATAAGGCCGTTAAGTCAGGGTTATTATGCAATGATCGCAATGTCATTTTAATGGATGAAGCTCATCGGTCAGCTAGTGGTGATGCTGTCGCTAGGATTAAAAAGGCGTTTCCAAAGACAACATGGTTTGGTTTTACTGGTACACCTAATTTTTATAGCGATGAAGTTAATGAAGTGAAGACATCAAGGAATATCTCAACCTATGATATCTTCGGTAAGCGGCTCCACCGCTATACCATTAAAGATGCTATCGGCGATGGTAACGTTCTTGGTTTTGATGTGACGTATTACACGCCGGAAATTGAGGCATCAGCGAATGCTGACCTAACTGAGCCGGAATTAGAAAAGCAGGTGTATACCTCGTATCCATTCCGGAAGGCTGTGGTCGAGGACATCCTTGCTCATTGGCAAGAGAACCATTCTGGGCCAATTCAGGGGGGTGTTCGTCAGCCAAATCAATTTCATGGCTTGTTTGCTGTCTCCGGAAAACAGGCTGTCGTTGCATACTATAACCTGTTCAAAGAATTGGCTCCCGACCTTCGCGTAGCCATGACTTATTCACGTGATGAGGATAACGGAGAAGGGACGTCTGATTTGCAAGCTGCCTTGAAGCAGGCGATGACAGATTATGCAACGCGCTATCAGACCCGTAATTTCTTAGACGACAAGGATCCAGAACGGACTTACCTAACTGATATCACGAAACGTTTAGCCCACAAAAAACCTTATAATCAAAAATTGACCGTTGCTGAGGAAACTGCTCATCCTCAGCGACTTGACTTGGTCATTGTGTCAGATCAGCTGCTCACGGGATTCGATTCTAAGTACCTGAATATCATCTATATCGACAAACTGCTTAAGGAGGGCATGCTGATTCAAGCAATGTCGCGTACCAATCGAACGATTGACAAAAATGCTAAGCCGTATGGCAAGGTGCGCTTTTTCCGCAAAGGCGACGTTATGGAGGAAAATGTCAAGGAAGCTTTGATCATTTATACTAAAGGTGGTAATGATACGCTTGCCGACGCGAAAAAGAAGTCGGTGAAGGATGATCAACAGAACCTTTTTAACGACGATATTCTGGCACCAAGAATGTCGACACAAATTGATGAATTGCAACCAAAGATTGAGCATCTTAAGGAAATTGCCGGTGAAGACTTCAGTCAAACGCCTCGTTCTGAAAAGCTACAATTGGAGTTCGCGGTTTTAGCATCGGAGGTTAATCAACAAGTTCAACGATTAGTTCAGCAAGGTTATGCACTTGGTTCAGATGTTGATGTGCTAGACGCGGACGGCAAGGTAACTGGCGATAAGGCCAAGTTAAACATTAAGGACAATGATGAATTCAGTGCCCTGCAAGCCCGTCTGAACGATGTCAATGAGCTTTTACCGCCAGAAAAGAAGATTGACCTGACGAACATCAAAATTGCCATTGATATGTATAGTCATGAAATCATTGATTATGACATGTTAGTAGCATTAATTAATGCCTATATGGACGAAAAGACGCGGGAAAACCGGGATAATGTTGAAGAACACATTACCCCAATGGATGACGAGAGTCGACATGAAATTGAGGACATTCTTGATGGAATCGAGAATGGCGACTATAAAACACATTTCAACACGGATTCGCTGCAACATGCACGTAAGACCATCCGAACTGAACGCAAAGAACTAAAGTTACGTCGTTGGTCAGCTGACCACGGATCTAATGGTAATGCGATTGTCGAAGCCTATGATCTATATTTGCCAGGAGTTGGCTTAAATGATAACCCTAAGTTGAAAAATAAAATCACACAAATTGAAAAGGATCAGAACTTAGGATTCTTTGAAACCGCAGACTTCGAAGATGGCTTGCTTGCGTTTTTCTCCTCTTTAAGATAATCGATAACTCATATCCTGATGGTTTTAGCTCGAATATACCGGTTAATTTCTTTCGAGTATGCTCGTTAACGAAGAACAGAAGTTAAGTGAGAACCCTGTTCCTATGCTCTTCTAATGTTGAGATGAACTCTCGTCGGATTTCTGTTAGATTCGTTTAAAAGCCGACTATTTTGCTGAGATGTTCAACTTTATTCTTGTTCGCTGCATTGTTTAAACATTTCCTCCGATTCAATACGCTTAGCAATTCGTTGAATAGTGGATTTACTATAGCCGGTCAACTTAGCTACTTCGGTATAAGTGTGACGTCGCTCACCCGAAGTTCCTCTTAATAGCGCATAAGCATGTCTTTTTTGTGGTGTCATGCGTGCCAGCGGTCTCCCTTCTTTAAAATTCGGATTATGTTTCTTAGCATATGCCTTACCAGCTTGTGTGCGTTCAACAATCATATCGCGCTCCATTTCAGCGAAGGCCAGTAGCATGGTTCGCATTAATCTTGCAATCGCCGTTAGTTCACCCTGTTCATTGGTTGCAAAGCGCCCTAAATTTAAAACATCGACACTGATGCCACGATCCTGTAAATCATCTAAAACAGTTAAGGCCTCTTTAGTATTACGAGCTAAGCGATCTAGTTTGGTTACGATGATAACGTCTCCTTGATCCGCTAGTTCGATGAGCTTATCAAACTTTGGACGTTGGACGGTTGTTCCTGTATATTTTTCTGCGAATAGATTCTCGGATCTAACTCCAGCTGTCTTTAGTTGTGCTATTTGATCATCAAGCGATTGTCCGAGCGTCGAAACGCGTGCATAGCCATATCGAATCGGTTCCTGAATATCATTTGATTGTTTTTCACCAAAATGTGTCATTCAATGCCCTTACTTTCTGCGTATAAGTTTTTGAATACCGATTAACCCCATTATTGCTCAATCTGAATGTGTGTTCAAGTACTGTTAAGTTAGTGAATACGTCACATGAATAAAAACAGCCACCTTATCAGAGTTGGCTGTTTTTTGATAATCCAAAATCATCTTTACTCATGGGATTAAACCTGATGATGTTTGATGCTAAATTAATCAGGAAATCGCTACAAACTAGAGAGTACTACCGTTTCTTAACTTTTTACGTAGCAACAATAGGTTACACTTAAATGTTGTGGTATAAGAATTTGTAGACAAGCGTTTAGCATTTTCGGATTCTTAATAATTATTAAGAATATCTCTTTGCGTGCACGTGTTACATTTTCAAATAAAAGCTTTTCTGAATCATAATAAGTGCCAGTCCCTGTTAACCTTCGATTTACATATTGGTATCCTGGTCCAATAAAGACTACAACACGATCAAACTCTTGCCCGATTACATGGTGAGAGTTTAACGTAGTTGGATCATTAAACGCGCGATAAAACTCAACGTTATACAATGATGTTGTTTGATTAATAACTTTCCACCCAGACTCCTTTAATCTTTTCGCAAAGTCATAGGCAGTATATTCGTTGTTAAAATACTCGCAGTGAATATGTTCTGTACTAATCGAACTATGCTGCGTTTTGTCACTTTGATTAAATAGTTCCCTTACAAAGGCTGCTAATTCATGGTTTGTTCGAATCTTCTTTGTTAAAGTTATTTGATTACTTGATGGCACTTTTTTTAGGATTTCGTTGAATGTTTTGTCGCCATCCTCCGATTTATGCAACCATTGTTTTGAGTCTCCTGAAAAGATAACCTTGTGGGGACCAATTAAAGCCTTAACTACTTCACTAATTTTCTGTCCAATCCTTTGAGCTTCATCCACTATAATCAAGTCATACTTCATCATTTGTGTATAGCTTTTCATGAATGTTTTCAATGACCAGATATTCCATCCATTTTGAATTAATTTGCCTTGCCCTTTATTTAGTATTCCACAGTGTACAACACAAACTTTCATTTTTTTAGTCATTGCTTTTTTTGCAATATCATAGGCTAACAAAGTCTTACCCGTTCCTGCTCCACCAGTAATTGAGAATAGGTTATTTTGACTAGTTTCAACTAATTCTTTAAACTTTGCTTGTTGATCGGTAAGAAAGTATTTTCCTCTTAAGAACCGTTGCGTATCATTAAATGGAGAAACTAGATATTGACACGGATCAAACAACTTATCAATATTTTTTTGCGATTTTCCAATAAGGTCAAAATGTTGTTTAAGTTCTATTGGAGTGCTGGCAATAAGTTTGTTCTCTGCGTTTAATTTATACAGATAACTATTTTTTCCGTTTACTACATAGGAAAAAGAAGCTATCTGAGAAAACGGAAGTGAGCTAAGATAATACTTGTTTTGAATCAACTGGTTTTCAATTTTATTTATTGGAATTGGTCTGCTCTTGAATTCCACGTTAAGAATTTCGCTTTCGGAAAATCGGAGTAAATCAAATTCTTTGCTGATTTGGGGAATACTGTAATCAAGGTAGCAACAATCTGTATGACAAAGCGGGCCCATGTCAGTAACAAGCTTTGGATACAGGGATACTTCTTTGGGAATCTTTGATAGTCCCATGTACTCACAATATTTTTTTAGAGTTCTTCATTTTCAATAGAACTAATTGATGCTAAGTCAACAGGGCGTTTCATAGGTGTCCTCCATCTTTAGAGCTGTTTAGTGTCTTTTGAGCATGAAGCGAAGAAAGGCTAACGTGACCATCATTGCGCTAGTGTGAAGATTGCGTCCACAGTTCTTCCAGAGGCGACGGCACTTTTCTAGCCAGCCAAAGCTTCACTCAATCACCCAACGTTGTGGGGTTACGTGGCCATGCTTTAAATGGCTCTGGTGCAAAGTTTGCTCGTTAACTTCATTTAAGTATACTTGATGACAAGAAACGAGGGATCGCGAGCATGAATCATTTTAAAGGACGCCGCTTTCAAAAGGACATCATCTTAGTAGCCGTTGGCTACTATTTTAGATTCAGTCTCAGCTATCGTGACATCGTTGAATTGCTACGTGATCGCAGTGTTAGTGTGCATCACACCACCGTCATGCGTTGGGTTCATCATTATGGCCCCATCTTTAAGGCTTTATGGCGTCGACATAAAACTAGTCACTCTAAAAGTTGGCGAATCGATGAGACCTATATCCGAGTTAAAAACCGTTGGGCCTATTTGTATCGTGCCATTGACAGCAACTGTCTGACACTAGACTTTGAGCTACGAAAGCATCGTGATTATGTCGCAGCTTACCACTTTTTGAAACGTCTTTTGACGACCAATGGTCGTCCTGATTGCTTAGTCACTGATCAACATCAAGCAACGCTGAGCATCAATTTTTCTTGAGGTATGCCCCCAATCCCCCCTTGTTATTTTGAGAGCGGTCAAAAATAATCGCGTAGTTACGCTTAGCAAACGCTTCGGGGTGCTTTACCCGTTCACTAAAGAACGCTTTATGCGTGACACTTTTGTACACTACATGAGACAATTAATGACTACCAAGTGCTGTTTGTACCATGTGGGTGTATACTTTAGAAAATTGAATATTCGCTATCTGGTAATCAGTAGATTGGTGGTACTAACAATGGGCGAAAAGTTGTATAGGTCTTTAACAGGCGCTGATGAACACTTACTCAAGTCTAAAGAAAATCCCGACCACGTACGCGGTCTATCTCGTGATGCTGAAAATAAAAATCCCAATATTCCGGAATTCGAGGAAATCGACCTTGACGATCTTTTGGCCGAATACAACGATTCGTATTCACACATAAATTCCGCTTCGTATGCAGACATCTCAAGCCAAGAAGAAGATGTACATTTAAGCATTGAGCAGAAAGAAGCAGCACGAATTCTTGGCGAGGAACTTGCACAAATAATCATAGCTGGAAGCACTTCGCTATTCCAAAAAGTGATTGCCCCATGGTGGAAAGATCATGCGTGGCCGGCAATCGCTCGACAAGGCAATCACCTGAAGATCCAAATTTCGAAAATTTGCCTTCCAAGGAAATTCAATCAGCCTACTAAATTTCCCGTAGAAGGAATCAATAAGGATCCTCGAATAGACAAGCTCGTTGAACCAATACTTATTCAGATGAATGTTGCGTTTGAAATGGAACAGCCTGAAACACAGGAACAAGTGGTGAACTTATACCATCACTTGCTAGATGTTACCCATCGAGTTCAAGTTATTGGTCGGGTACAAATTCACCAAAAGAGCAAATCAGATAAAATTGCAACTAAACGTGAAAAGGAACTGGATCTGTTATTAGTATTACAACTTTCCAACATGCTCAACACGCTTTTAGCAAACCATAGCATCCGTCTTGATACGGATACTATGAATAAGATGCTCACACTAACGGATGAGCGTATTGCCAGTAACAGAGCCTACGTGCCTGTGCAGTTGGATAAAATAGCTACTGCTTTGAATTCGATTCAAAAAAATCCTGCTCCGTTGCGATTACAAGATTAGTTTCTTTACCGCCTATAGTCTTCTTCACCTAGATTGCATAATTAAAGTTACCACCCAGAAAATGTGAAAAAAGACCTGTCCGTTCTTGCTAAAATGGTGTTTGCATAACATACCATCTAGAGAGAAGGACAGGTCCCATGGCCATTATAACCTTAATTGAACGATCTCAGATAGAACT
>OBVP01000382.1_pt1 | contig 13188 bp, 10 predicted proteins | sample 1476191 | NCBI WGS metagenome assembly OBVP01 (sample SAMEA2580022, study PRJEB22360) | human gut metagenome | reverse complement strand
CCTCTCCCCAAACCCCATACCAACCCCTGGTCGCTTCGCTCCCTAAAAAGGTGTGGCTTCGCCACGTTTAACTCCGGCTATGCCTGCGCGCCTTTGGCTTGCCCTAGCGCGCTTCGCTTGCGTGGCTCAGAAGAGCCTCAGCTGAAGCTTCGGCAGGGCTAGCGCCATACACCGACAAAAGCTCGTTGCCTAAATTTGATCAATCACTAATGCTTTTCATTTGTGCCATGAACCTATGCTGATAAAAACGGCTTAGAACGCTTATATTTGCGTTCTAAGCCGTTTTTGATGTAAAGAGCATTAATTGTACCCGTCAGAGTAAGAAACGCTAGCACGGGCCCTTTAGCGCTTTTTAAAACTCACTGTTTTGATAACCAATCCTCAACGATATTTGATTTGGTCACTCTGACATGGTACTTAGCCAGATCCGGATTTTGATTCACTTCCTGTTGCTTTTTTGCGACCAACTAATCCAATTTTGCAATCGCCTGATCGGTCAAGGTGAACATGACCCGGTGAGTTTCGTCTTGTTTCGTCATCTCAAAAACCTCCTGAATGGTGATGATGAACGGTAGTCTGGCAAACCAACCCGACGTTAAAATGGCGTCACGTTGCCGGACGATTTTTGGCAAACAGTTGCAACGACCCTGGTCAAAACATGCACGTTTTGACCAGGGTAAAAGATCAAAATAAATTGAGTTGCGATCCAATCTATCTCAAAAATCTGTTCGGCTGGATCGACCACTTTTTGAGACTGCTTGGAACGCGCCTAAAATCAAGCAAGAGCATAAGGCAAAACTGACCCCAAAATTGGGGTAAACCGCAGTGCGGTTTGGTTTGTCGTGATAGCACGTTGGGGTCAAAAGGTGTCGTAAAACACGATTCACTCCACGTGAAAAAATTTCGAGCGTGTAGTAAAACGCGTTTTACTACACGTGGATTATGCCAGTTACGACATGGGTTAGCGCCATTCACTACACGTAAATAGCTTTTTACGACACCTGAGCAAGATTATTCGCTTATTGGTCATAAACGAACGGTTTTTGGCGTTGCAGCGTACACAACTCTATAGTGGCTTGCCTGCAACATGAGATGTGTATAGCGAGTTACTCGAATTGAAGCATAGGTGTTGCTTTAACAGAAAATATCGAGATGCTTGTCACACAACAAAAGGTTGCATTAACCGTATCTTCAAAGTTGCATGAATATAAACTGACCTGTTTCCTAAACGCAACTCATATATTACACGATGTTCAACTTGAACGAAACTCATATATTACATGATGTTAAACTTGAATTAAACTCTCAACGCAAGAATATGCCAACACCACGTGTAACATCGTGCAAGGATCAGCGAAAAGATGTCGTCAGAAGCTGTTTGAATTTTGGCTTCGAAGGGGTGACTCACCCCCTCTTCAAAATAACAAGGGGATTGGGGGCACGCCCCCAAACAAAATTGACGATCAGCGCAGCTGATTAATCGTCAATTTCCTGCAAAAGGGTACCCTCTTGCAAATCTCGCGACAGTAGAAAATCGTCAAAAAGGCAAAATCGGAGAATGGCTGATTTTGCTTTTTGTTTAGAGCGTGACTGCAAAACCGTGGCGCTAAAACATAACGATTTTATGAAGCATGGTGCGAGCAACTTATTGCTTGGGCGCCAATTGTTTCTGAGTTGTTTGAGCACGCCTTGCTCGGCTCATTTGGCGACTTCCTCGTCGTGCTCTTTGTTTTAGGCAAGCAGTTCATTTGCTAGACAATTAGGCATCACTATGCTCCCTAATTGTTTAGCAAATGGTTTGTAAAGAGGGGAGCTGCGCTCCCCTCTTTACTCCCTAAAAAATAGCCGTTACCGAAGAGGCAACGGCTATGAAAAGAGATCGGTTTTGTTTTGTGAAGCAGCAAAAATTGTGTTCATTTAATCGTCTTTTAATGCTTGGAGTTAGTTAATTCTTGAATCAATAAATCTTTTTTAGCGCTATCCACAACTCTGTAATTGGAACGCCATAGGTTACTATCTTTACCTGCTAGCTGCGGATTAGTATTTGTCTCAAAAGTATTCTGTACAAGTTGAGATCCCACTTTTTCCCAGACATCCTTTGGATCAAACCGCCAGACTATTTCGGTATGACTATCGTCCTTAAACTCTAATAGCGCTCGAAATGCTCCAAAAATAGGCATAATATATCCACTGGCAATACTATAAGAAATTACATTTGAGGTGTATGGAGAGTGGTAGCTTCCGGCACCTTCAATTCCGCGTACATGACCAAAGCGTGCTTTAGATCCAGTTGCAGTTTTGTAATCCTTGTATTTTTGAGGGATATCACTTTCTATCAACTCATAAAGTGAAACTAAGTCAGGGAGAAGCGGTGCTAATTGTTGATAAATATTTCCACTTCCCTTATCCAATTCATTCTTAACGTCCTTAAATACCATGGATTTTCCTGAATATGCTTGAACGGGCATACTCATATCATTTTTGAATTTATTAATGTTGAATGAAAACAAAAGCTTCAATAGCTCTACTACAGGGATTCTCTTCGGATCATTATCTTTGTATCCAACATCATTTGCATACGATTGGTTCTTGAGAGCTTCCTTTATAAATTCAAATTTCCCATCAAGCTCATATAGTGCAATATCGCTCACTTCAACAGAAGTATTCCGTGCATCAGCTAAACCGACCACATCTAAATCATGTCCGACAATTATTTCTAAGCGCACATATTTGTGGACCTTTGCCGGTATTTTTCCCCTATTATCAATAATTGCGCGATATGTGTGACCGCCATCAAGGAGTCCATATTTAAGAGTTTCATCTCCAAAGTCTAAAGTTACTTTATGAGACGACGTATCATATACAAAAGATTTTGCTGTAATGACCATACCACGATTATTAATGTCAAAGTTGGTATTGTCATCGGCCACGGCATTTAACAATGCTTTGGCCACCGATGTCGTCATCTTAGGTTTTCTGGGGTTGACATCAGTTGGAAATGTTTCCGGTAAATCATTGAAATCCACCCAGATAAAATATGTCACGATACTTTTATCGGCTGGTGAAGTAACAGAACGAACATTTTGCACAACAAATTTTTCTTGACTCATAAAAATATCCTCATTTCTTTTTAGTTTTTCCTGACAAACTTCCATTGCTATAAACACATGATAAAGCTTGAGCCTTTTTATTAAAAGGAACCAAGGTTCCTTTTGACCTAGACGGTGTAAAAATATATGATGAGTGTATGACTAAAAGAACAAAAAAAGCTTCTATTTTTGATCCACGCCAAGTCGGCGGCATAATCCAGAAAAGACGTTATTCCATGGATATGCAAAATCAGTCACGCCAATGCTTTATAGATAGTTGCGTCAATAAGGGATTACTTCCTGCAGAATGGATATCCGAAAAAACTTTAACAAATATTGAGAACGGTCATAATCTGCCTAGCCTAGAAACTCTGTATAAATTATCTATTGCTTTAGAAACAGATATCTCTGACTTAATGAATGAAATCATTGATCAGCATATTAGCCAATCGTAAAGTACTGCATTGAAGACATCAAACAACTTCTTAGAGTCTGTTTGGTATCTAGCAAAAATCAGGATAATCAAGAGTAAATTCCCAAAATCAAGCTCTAGGAGGGAAGTATAGAACCTTTCTTAAACTCCCCCCAAAAAAGGCAGTTACCCATTCGGTAACTGCCTCAAAATGATCGTTTAACTTTGACCTGCAAAGCATGCTAAATATTCTGTAAATGATAAAGGAACTCATCTCTTCTTGGGTATTTGGCTTGTAAGTCATCCAAAACTTTTGCAACACCCTTATCTGTTTTCCATTTCCACCCGTCAATGTCTGGATCATATTCATAACGAATCGGATTTCTAGTACCTTTAACACGCTGTCCAATCCATTTGTCGTATGGAGCTTCGCCTTTAGTTAAGGGGCGACCGCCTACAAAGAAGTATCTTGATGAATTAGGATAAAGAGCCACGTCAGAAAAGTGTGCGACTAGTTTTACCTCTCCTTCAAAACAAAGCGCAACATATTCCTCAGAATTGACTCTCGCGCCTAAACGCCAAACTCCTTTATTATGATCCCAGAGTTCCGAATCAGTTGCATTGAACGAATAACCAACCCATTTTACTGAAGGTTCATTAGGGTAATTTAGAAGTGCCGCTCGTTGAGCTGACAGGGTGATAAAAATCATTAAAACACCGCCTTTTTATTTCTTGTGACATACTTTCTGATGATCTAGCATTGTCTTAAATACAGCACTTAACAAGTGTATAATTATAAAGTCACAGAATCCAGTGTTTATTCAAAAACGGCTTTATTTATATATATATTTATAAATCCAAAAAGAGGGTTTATAAATACGTTTTATTTTAGAAAGAGTTCAGTGAAGTGTACCCTAACGGATCGTCCAGAAACATCTTGAAACAAAGCCTAAAATCCGATTCAAATAAGTGACCCGAAACGATTTCTGGGATCGTTTCGGGTATTTTTATGGGTAGTCGTGTGTAGCCATTGCTATAATTGACATTAGATTGCACGAGATGAGGACGGTTATATGAGCAAGACCATCAAAGAGTTAGCAAATGAATTAGGCATAAGCAAACAGGCAGTGAGTAAGAAACTAACCGCCAACTTCCGGGCCAACCACGTAACAACCGTTACCACCAACGGCCGCCAACAGTTGGTGATTGATGATGATGGCGTATCCGCATTGAAGTCCCAACATATAGCAAATCATAACCAACCACCAACTGCCAACCAACCAACCACCAACGTTGTCGACAACAACGTTAACTTGGTTGATGAACTAAAAAATCGCATATTGGCTCAGGAGAATGAACTATCTCAAAAAAATAAGCAAATTCTTGCTAAAGATACCCAATTGGAGAACATGCAGAAACTACTTGATCAATCGCAACAACTCCAACTAATGGCTGAAAATAAACTTAAGAAGCTGGAACCCCCCCACAACGACACTGAGAGCGGTTCTGAACTAGCAGATGACCAAACGCATGAACGAGCGCCAGAAGCACCTGTAAAGGCTGAAAGTAGTCCAGAACAGCCGCCGTCTTTTTGGCAGAGATTGTTTGGTGCTGGAAAATAGAGAATAGCCACCGTGCCCACGGTGGCTATTTCACTAAGGCTTAAAATCCTGAAGCCGTCAGGGCAGGGCGTGATCAGGTAGACCAGTGGCTATTCACAAAGTGGGGCGCACGAGGCTAAGCATCATTATGTCAACTATGTGGATTCCATAACGAAGTTTTGACTATTTTTGATTGGTAATTAAAGTGGTGTTAACTGCTTTTTGGTATACTAGTTCAGTCGCTACGCCTTTTCGCGTGATACCGCGCCTAAAGGTGGTGATAGTTCATGAATTCATTCGATAAAGCGATCATCGCGCCGCTGCTTGTCGGTGTGTTTCTGCTTTTGTTGAAATACGCGCTGGATAACCACAAGTAGTGTGAGTAGCGACTAATTCCAGCACCTGGCACCGGGCCATCATCTTCTTGCGGAGATGATGGCTTTTTTCGACGTATAAGGCATTATAAAATTTTGGGGTTCATGAATCCTTGGTACTCAAGGGTTCAATTACTTTTGATCCCGTCAAAACTTCGGTAAAATTTTGGTATGAAAAAGAATATTCTTCAGACGATCTTTTTCGACAAACATCAGAACTGGGCTAAATTCTTGAAGAATCATGGACGAAGAATTCGGCCGGTGGTCAAAAAAGAAGTTGCCAAATTTGAATCTTGTGGTGATATTCGGAAAGGCTATCGCTTATTTGTTTGTGAAGGCTGTCATAGCACCAAACTCATTGCGTTAAAATGCAAAGGCAAGTTTTGCCCGACTTGTGCTGTGGGCGAAAGCCAGCGATGGAGCGATTTGGTTGCACATGATATGTTTGCCGTTAATCATCGACATGTGATCTTTACGATTGATGAAGGCTTACGCGAGATCTTTCTCATGGACAAATATCGATCGGTGCTACTCAAGGGTTTGATGGATGAAGCGGCGCGAGTAGTTTTGGAAGCGTTGGGAAAGAATAGGAAGGTACAGGGCGGTGTGGTGGCCGCCCTGCATACCTTTGGATCAAAACTAGAATTTAATCCGCATGTGCATATGGTGGTCACGATGGGCGGGATTACCCCGGATGGACAGTGGAAGACCTATGATTATCTTCCGTATAAGCGCCTAAGAGTTTACTGGCAAAATGCAGTGCTTAAGCTAATTCGCCGGACACTCTCGCCATGGGATAAGAAAAGAGTTCAACCACGCTTACAACGAGCCTACAAAGCCAATGCGGAAGGCTTTTACGTGAATGCCCCAAAGCGAAGTCGTACACACCTCAAAGGGTTACTAAAATACATCAGCCGTTACATGAAGCGGGGTCCCATCGCCATGGATCGAATTGTCATGTACGACGGCGAATCTGTGCTCTTTTCGTACAAAGATAAACGAACCAATCGCAAAGAGACGCATTTAATGTCAGTAGAAGCCTTCATTGGGGTGTTGACTCGGCATATTCCCGATCGACATTTTAAAACGATTCGCCGTTACGGCATTTACAGTCGACGCATCAAGACCTTAATGAAACAAGTTATGGCAGTGTATCAAAAAGCCGTTAGGCGGCGCTTGGTCGAACTGAAACAGGTTATGAGGGTTAAGTCATGGACAGAAAAAACAGTCGAAGTATTTGGTTATGATCCCTTGAAATGTTCCGATTGTGGTGAGTTTTTCGAGTTCATGGGGACGAGTGTGGCCAAAAATGGGCGCCTCAAGGTACAATATGCGAAAGATCGACAAGCACGCCACTACATGTTGGAGGTAAATCAAAACATTGCGAAAGAAGCCTATCAAACCAAATACAAGCAAGCAGAAGCAGCAGCATATGACCGATGCCGCTTCAGTTGGGAACGACAACGTCGAATTTATCTGTCAGAAATGCCACAAGCATGAGGAAATACCACGAGAGATTGTGATCATGCTTGATGGAAGTGACTTAGCGTATAGTCCTGATCAACCGCCTCAATTTGTGTGTGAAGATTGTGGTGGTGCCATGTCACCGGTGTATTACCGAAACGAACTTGGCTATGAATTTAGACTCGAAGACAAGTAAGTGGCAGTGGCCACTAACTAAAAAGACCTCAGGGCGGGTTTCCCTGAGGTTTTCTTATGTCCCAAAATGCTGATATGACAACATTTTTAGTTTATGCCACATATTATTGACCAAATCCAAGCGTCTTTTGTTGACAAACCTGTACGTACAGGTAAAATAAGCTCTGTAAGTGAAATCGCTTTCTGGAGGGGGAAGAAATGCGTAAGTACGATGTCATTTATCAGGATCTGAAGGACAAGATCGAAGCAGAGATTTATGTAACGGGATCGTTGCTACCAAGTGAACGGACGTTGCAGGAAATGTACCGGGCATCGCGCGACACGGTACGAAAAGCATTGCAGCAGCTCAAAGGCGACGGGTTTATCCAGTCGCAAAAAGGTAAAGGTTCAACGGTGATTAATCGGCAGGAATACGTTTTCCCCGTTTCTGGAGTTGTGAGTTATGCCGAACTGGCCAAACAATTTCACTTACAGACGCGAACCGTCATTTTGGCCAATCATTTTGCAACATTACCAGCCAAGTCGTTTAAGGATGTGGATCCGCACGTCACGACGAAGCAGATGCGGTTTTTGAAGCGGGTGCGGTATTTGAAAGGTGAGCCGGACATCATCGATATCGATTACCTTGATCCTAAGGTGGTGCCGCCGATTCCGGAGTCGGCAGCCAAAGATTCGTTGTATGCCTATCTTGAAGGTCAGGTGGGGTTGACCATTGCCTATGCGACCAAGGAAATCACGGTGGAAACAGCTACCGAAGAAGATCGGCGTTACCTGAAGTTGCCCCAGGCCGCAGTGGTCGTCGTAGTTCGCAGTTGCAGCAGTCTGGTCGATACAACAAAGTTTCAGTACACGGAGTCGCGGCACCGAGCGGATCGGTTTAAGTTTCATGATTTTGCTCGGCGGATGCGGCCGTGAATGGTAGCAAACCCAGCCTGCAATTAATGGTTGAGATTAAGGAGGTGCGCGATGGGATTTCATAAAAAAGTCATTTATCAGCTGTATCCCAAGTCATTTTATGACAGCAATGGCGACGGGGTCGGTGACTTGCGTGGCATTATTGAAAAGATTGATTATCTTAAGTCATTGCATGTCGACATGATCTGGTTCAATCCATTTTTCGTGTCACCGCAATACGATAACGGCTATGATGTTGCCGATTATCGCAATATTGATCCGCGTTTCGGCACGATGGCGGATTTTGACGAATTGGCTAAGAAACTCAAAGAAGCTGGGATCGATATCATGTTGGACATGGTGTTGAATCATACCAGCACGGAACATGAATGGTTCCAGAAGGCGTTGGCTGGCGACAAGCATTATCAAGCCTATTATTATATTCGCCCGCCAAAGCCGGATGGCAGCTTGCCGACTAACTGGGAAAGCAAATTCGGCGGACCAGCGTGGGCACCGTTTGGCGACACCGGCAATTATTATCTGCATTTATATGAACGCCGCCAAGCTGATTTGGATTGGCACAATCCAGCAGTTCGGCAAGAAGCCGCAGCGATTATTAACTTTTGGCGTGCCAAGGGTGTCCACGGATTTCGGTTCGATGTGTTGAATGTGATTGGCAAGGCAGAAAAACTGGTCGATGCACCGCCAGAGGTTGCCAGCAAAACGCTGTACACGGATACGCCGATTGTTCAGGACTATCTGAAGGAACTGGCGGCTAATAGCTTCGGCCAGGATCAAAACAGTGTCACGGTGGGCGAAATGAGTTCCACAACTGTTAAGAACTCAATCGCCTACACGAAACCGGAAAATCATGAATTATCCATGGTCTTTCAATTTCACCATTTGAAGACGGATTATAAGAACGGTGAAAAGTGGACGAAAGAACCGTATAACTTCAATGCGTTGCGGGACATTTTGCACACTTGGGGTCAACAGTTAGATCAAGGCGGCGGCTGGCAGGCGCTGTTCTGGAATAACCACGATCAGCCGCGGGCACTCAATCGTTTTGGCAACGTTGACAAGTATCGGGTTAAAAGTGCCGAAATGCTTGCTGCGGCGATTCACCTCAGTCGTGGCACCCCGTATATCTATATGGGTGAGGAAATCGGCATGACCGATCCGCACTACCATTCAATGGCTGATTATGTGGATATCGAAGCCAAGAATGCTTACAAGGCTTTGCTCAAGGAAGGTCAGTCGGAAAAAGCGGCGTTTGCCATCATTTTGGCGAAGGCCCGTGACAACAGTCGGACGCCGATGCAGTGGGATGATTCGGCTAATGCCGGCTTTACCACCGGTACACCTTGGCTGCGACCGACGAATCAAAAAGAAATCAACGTCAAAGATGAGTTAGCGCATGGCGAAATTTTCCAATTTTATCAAAAGTTGATTGCGTTGCGAAAACAATATGACGTGATCAGTGACGGCAGTTATGAACCGTTTGGAATCGATATTGACCGCTTGTATGCGTACGAACGGGTTGCTGGTGAGGATCATTTGTTGGTCCTGAATAACTTCAGTGACAAGGCGATCACAGTACCGCTGCCAAATCGATTCCAATCCGCAAAAGTGCTTATTACCAACGAATCAGGATTAATACCAACTGCAACGATGACATTGCCGCCGTACGCGACGATTGCATTGTTGACATCGGAAGAGAATTAAGGAGGAACCAAAAATGGCTGATGAAAAGAAGCTACACATTTTGGCGCCTGTTTCAGGGCTTGCCATGGCGATTACAGACGTCTCCGATCCGGTCTTTTCACAGAAAATGATGGGTGATGGCTTTGGCATTGAACCATCAGATAGTCAGATTGCTGCGCCGGTTGACGGACGCATCATGATGATTGCCGATACCAAGCATGCAATCGGGATCAAAGCCGATGATGGGGCCGAGTTGTTGATCCACTTGGGTATTGATACGGTTGAATTGAAAGGCGCACCGTTTGAAATCGACACCGCGATGGATGCCAAAGTCAAAGCCGGCGACGTGATTGGTTCCATGGATTTGGATGCGATCAAGAAAGCCGGCAAAAAGACCACGGTCATTGTTGCGATTACCAATACCAATGATGTGGTTGATCATCTTGATGTCACCCCGGGCGAAGTTAAGGTTGGTGAAGAAGTTGCCGTGATGACACCTAAGGCAGCTGCGGCTACATCAACAGCCGTGGCGACGCCGAATAAGAAAGAAAGCAAATATGCGGCGACTGCCCGCCAGATTATTGCCGATGTCGGCGGGGCGCAGAACGTCAATAGTTTAATTCACTGTATCACCCGGTTGCGGTTTTATCTGAAAGATGAACAAAAGCCGGACGATGACATAGTGCGCAACATTCCGGGCGTCATTGATGTTGCCCGGGCAAATGGTCAGTATCAGGTGGTCATTGGGCAAGCCGTCACTGACGTTTATGATGAAGTCATTAAACAATTAGGCCCCGGCTACTCTAATGCTGAAGGTACTGCGGAAGCCATTAAAGAAACCCAAGCAGAGGCTAAAGATACCAGCTTCTGGGGCACAATCAAACGTTGGACCCAGGCGTTGATCGGGACGATAACCGGATCCATGATTCCGGTTATCGGACTGTTGGCCGCCAGTGGGATGCTCAAAGGTGTTCTCAACATTATGACCACCTGGTTCCATCTTTCAACGACGGATCCGACATACGTGATTATTAATGCGATGGGCGATGCAGCTTTTTACTTCCTACCTGTGATCGTTGGTTTCACGGCCGCGCAAAAACTTGGCTCGGATCCGGTTATCGTTGGCATTATCGGTGCGTTCCTGATTTATCCATCAATTGCTAAGATTGCAACGGCTGGTAAAGTTAGTGGTACGTTACTGGGCATGGGGGTCAATGCCAGTTTCTTCGGCTTACCTGTCCACATTGCGAATTACACGTATTCGATTTTCCCGATGATTTTTGCGGCATGGATGGCAGCCAAGCTTGAACCGTGGATCAAGAGCTGGATGCCACTGGTTCTGCGGATGATTTTCACGCCGCTGGTTGAAATCTTCTTAGTCGGCATGACGGTTGTCTTGGTTGTCGGGCCACTGATCACGGTGCTGTCTGGTGCGATCACATCCGGGATTCAGGCATTGCTCAGCTTGACGCCAATGATTTCCGACGCCATTATTGCCGGTCTGTATCAGGTTCTGGTTATCTTCGGATTGCACTGGGCGGTTATCCCGATTATTACCGCACAATTGTCTTCGGCACACCCAGAGTCCGTGCTTAACGGCATCGTCTCCATTTCCATGATTGCCCAAGGTGCCGGCGCGTTGGCTGTCTGGGTTAAGACTAAGCACAACCCAGCACTGAAAGGTTTGTCTATTTCCGCGTTCATCAGCGCATGCTGCGGCATCACCGAACCTGCGATGTATGGTGTTAACTTGAAGTATGGCCGGGTCTTTGTCTTTGCTAGTATCGGTGCCGCAATCGGTGGCGTTGTCAATGGCCTGTTAGGTGTTTCGATGTACGGATTCACTGGCAGCTTCATCGGTTTTCCATCATTTGCTGCTCCGGGTTGGGCACACAATCCAGGCAACTTTGCCGGATTCTGGATTGCTTCGGTTGTGACCTTGGTTGCCGCCTTTCTCTTGGTTTACTTCTTCGGTTATAAAGATGCCGATGCCAATGCGGCTAAGGCAGCACCTAAGAAGAAGCGCTTAGGTAAGACAGTTGAATAATGAGTTAAGGCTTCACTGAAAAGTGGTTCGAAATGACAATCGTGTCATTTTGGCAAAGAATCAAAGTCTAGAAGTCTAGTAGTAAACACCGATGTCGTTGGGCATCGGTGTTTTTGCTTGGCAAAAAAGCGGGGACGATCATGATCGGAGAAACGCCACAAAAAATTGTGCCGATTTCGATAAAAATAACTGGCAGTCACCGCATAATTAGGGCACACTAAAAAGTGTTCTCATTGAACGCTAATTTTTTATGGAGACAAAAAACCCGTGCAGCTTGCGGACTACACGGGTTTGTGATGTTCATAAATTCATTCGATTAGGTTCATTTTAGCATAGATTATAACCAGTTGCATTTATAAATCTTTGGTTGAGGATCTGCGTGCAAAATTATTGTGAATTTCAACTTGAACTACTTGTCGTCCTCGCTTGGCTTGAAACAATTCCAAATCCATATCATCAATTTTCATATTTATTTCTTCGATTGATCTAATTAGAACGCTTTTTTTTAAATCCTTGTAAGCGTAGTTTTTGGGAGCGCCTAACCACTTTTTAAAGTCATCCGGAGCGCCTTGGACTATCGGGATTGATTGACCATTATCTTTATCAGACTCACGCATCAATTTATACAGCAAAATAGCATATTTGCTTTTGAGCTGGACAGTGTCATGTAAAAGATACTGAGTATAGTGACCATTATCCTTGAGACGTAAAAGAAAAGGCGCAAAGTCTTCATTAATTTTAAGTTCTATTTTACCATTTTCCCAAACCTTAGCACGCTCAAACCAACCAGTCATCGTGATTGATCGTTCTACCTCGTTGTAAATTCTGACACTCTTAGCGCGCATGTCATTGAGATTTTGAGCTAATTGAGAATATGTACGACCGCTACGTTTTAATTCGAGTACGTTAGATAATTCGTACATAGATGTTTGAATGACATTGAAGTTCTTGTCATCAGGCTTAATTTTGGAAATTACATAATCCATAATTTTAAGTTCACGTGCATTCAAGTCATGGCGAGCTTTGGTGATAAGGTCATTGTGTTCAGCAACCAAAAAATAGCGTTGATCGTTTATTTCGTCTTTGTTAAAGTCACGGTCATTTTTCCATAAGAGCTTCTTTACATCTACCATACAGAATCACCTCAAGAAGTATTATACATTAAAAGGAGAACAATTTTGTCTCCTTTTAATTTTTACCCCCCTATCGTGTGCTTTTTACCCCCCTATCGTGTGCTTTTTACCCCCCTATCGTGTGCTTTTTACCCCCCTATCGTGTGCTTTTTACCCCCCTATCGTGTGCTTTTTACCCCCCTATTAGTCGATTCAAGGCCTTGGTTGAGGCATTCTTGCTTCCCTAAGTACTTAAAGTATTTAAAAGTATTTAGAAGTATATATAGCGCGCGCGA
>OBVP01000381.1_pt1 | contig 13201 bp, 11 predicted proteins | sample 1476191 | NCBI WGS metagenome assembly OBVP01 (sample SAMEA2580022, study PRJEB22360) | human gut metagenome | reverse complement strand
GAGACGCCGAGGGGGGGGGGGCCCCCGGGCGGCCTGCTTGCCGCCGCAGGCCATGGCGGAAATCACCCCTGTCACCTGGAGGGCCGCGCAGACACAGTCCTCCAGCGCCGGTGTGATCTTTCCGGCCCGAAGCTGCTCAATTGTCTCACACCCATGCTCCAGCAAGAGCCGGTAGGTGTTTTCAGACAGGAGCTGGGCGCTCTGGGAGAAGAGGTTCTTTTCCCACTGATTGGAGAATTGAATGTTGTAGCTGATCTCCGGGTATTTCGCCATGGCATCCACTATGCCTGCCGCGTAGAGACGGGCCGGACAGTCCCTGACGATAAAGTCCAGCTCGGCTATCACGGCAAAGGGCGGGTACCGGGTCCAGTTGTTCCCCACGAACGCGCCCTCGTCGGTGTACTCTACCGCCAGCCACGCTGAGGCGGCGCAGGTAGCCGCAGAGGTGGGGACGTTGATCGCCCGCACCCCCATATGGTCAGCCGCTATTTTAGCCGTATCCAGCGCGCGGCCGCCGCCCACGCCCACCACCAGCTCCGCCCCGTATGCCTGTCCGGCCTGGGCCACACTTCGAACATTGCCGGGGCAGCAGTGGCCGGAAAAGAGCCAGATCTTTGTATCCACACCGCTTTGCTCCAGGCTGCGGAGCACACGTGCCTCCACCTTGGGCCACACGGCGGCATCCGCCACCACCAGCGCGCGCCGCCCCAGCAGTACGGCGTCCCCTCCCAGATGAGAGAGGACGCCGCTGCCTTGATAGTATCTTCCTGAACAGAGCTGAATCAAATTCCCATTTCTCATATGTACGCCTCTGATCAAGCCGCAGCCCTGCGGGCCGCCAGCTTCTTCTTAATATAGGGGAAGAACAGCATAAACAGCGACAGAAGGATAAAGAACAGGCTGATGGGGGAGGTAAAGAACGTCGCCCAGCTTCCCTTGGACACGATGAGCGCACGGCGCAGGTTGGATTCGCACAGCTTGCCCAGCACCAGGCCGATGACCATGGGCGTCATGGGCATGTCCAGCTTGGTCATGAAGTAGCCGAAGATACCCACGCCCACCATAAAGATGGCGTTGAACACGGAGTAGTCGATGGCATAGGCGCCAATCACGCACAGCATGACCAGAATGGGGACCAGGGTGCTGGTGGGGACGCGGGTGATGTTGACGAAGCCCCGGATGAATACCCGGCCCTGGAGGTACATAAAGATATTGACGGCGATCAGGCCCAGCATAATGGTGTAGACCCACTCCCCGTGCTGGGTGAACAGTTGGGGGCCGGCGGCGATACCCTGCATGGTAAGAGCGCCCAGAAGCACGGCCGTGTTGGTGTCGCCGGGAATGCCCAGGGTCAGCAGGGGGATCAGGGTGGCGCCCGTAACGGCGTTGTTGGCCGACTCGGAGGCCACAACCGCCTCCTCGGAACCGTGCCCGTATTCCTCGGGATGCTTGGAGGTCCGCTTGGCTTCATTGTACGCCAAGAAAGAGGAGATGGCCGCGCCGGTGCCGGGCACCGCGCCGATAAACACGCCCAGAATGCTGGACTTGAGCAGCACCATCTTGTATTTCAGTACGTCGCGGAAGCGGGTCTTCTCCTTTTCCACCTTGACCGCCGTTCCGGTGGCCTTGTTCATGTCCCGGGCCTTGGCCATGATCTCCGTGATGGCGAACAGGCCGATGAGCACGGGAATGGTATCAATACCGCCCTCCATGCGGTTGATACCGAAGGTGAAGCGGCTGACGCCATCCATGGGATCGATGCCGATGCAGGAGATCAGCAGCCCTACAAAGCCCATCAGCAGCCCCTTGATCTGGGACTTTCCGCCCACGCTGGAAATAATCGTCAGTCCAAAGAGAGCCAGGGCGAAATACTCGGCCGGGCCGAACTTCAGCGCAAAGCTGGCAATGGGCGGCGCGGCAAACAGCAGAACCGCACAGCTGAACAGGCCGCCGATGGTGGAGGCGGACAGTGCATCATGCAGAGCTCTTAACCCGTGCCCCTTCTGAGCCATCGGGTAGCCGTCCAGCGAGGTGGCAGCCGAGGCCGGCGTGCCCGGCGTGTTGATCAGGATGGCGGTGATGGAACCGCCGTAGATACTGCCGCAGTAGACGCCCAGCAGCAGCATAACCCCCGGGATGGACGCCAGGCCGTATGTGAGCGGCAGCAGCAGCGCCATGGCCATGGTGCCAGTCAGGCCGGGCAGCGCGCCAACCATAATTCCGCCGGCCAGGCCGACGTTGATCCAGAGCAGGTTCTCCAGGGTAAAAAGGCTGCTCAAAACGGATTCAATCATGCTCCTCTCCTCCTCTTAAGGCAGTCTCACGGAGAGCAGGAAGGTAAATCCCGCCCAGATGGCTACCGCCGCGGCATAGACCACCGGGTAGGCCCAGATCTTTTTCACGCGGAAAATAAGCAGAATAACGGTGGCTGCCAGAAGCGTGGAGATAAAATACCCCAGAATCTGAAACAGTGCCGCATAGATCAGAATCACAGCGGCCAGCAGAAGCGCCCGCAGCTCGTCCCGCAGGGCCCGCTTTCTCTCCTCCTCGGAGGCAAAGGTTCCCGTGCTGTCGGCGCCGCCCGCCTTGCGGTGCTTCACAATGGTGGTGAGCATCAGCGCCAGGCTGAGAATCACCATGCAGGCCCCGATAAAATAGGGGAATACGCGCGGGCCCATGACGGACACGCCCGGATCTTGAATGGTCAGCGGAACCGAGATCAATACCAGCGCTCCCAGTATCAGAAAGAAAAAGGAAGCAATCATATCCTTTTTGTATTGACTCATAAGCTCCCTCCTTTGTTAAGGTATTGTTCTCCGGGCCGCGGGCCGCCGTCGGTCCATGGCCCGGAGAGCGCTTGCTATGTGTTTGGCAGAGGGATCAGCCGACCAGCAGCTCCTGGTTCACGGCCGCCTCCTCGTTAATACGTTCCACCATCTCCTCGGTGGTCAGGGTCAGAGGCAGGAGCTGGTTGGCGTCGCAGAACTCCTTGTACTCGTCGGTCTCGGTGATGGCAGTCAGGGTCTCGGTCACCTTGGTCACCACGTCCTCGGGGGTACCGGCGGGCAGCATCAGGAACTTCCAGACGCTCATCGTCACGTCATAGCCCATTTCCTTGAAGGTAGGGATATCCTTCAGGTTCTCACGTGGGTCCCGCTCGTCGTTGAAGATGCCGATGGCCACGGCGTCACCGGACTCCACATACTGCATGACCTCGCCGGGATGTCCGGTGCAGACGTCAATGTGGCCGCCCAGCAGGGCCGCAATGGTGGGAGAGCTGCCGTCATAGGAGATGCCGGTTGCCTCCACGCCGGCCATGCCGAAGAACTGCTTCTGGGACAGCTCCATCAGGCTGCCGCTGCCGGAGAAGCCGTAGGTCACGGAGTCCATCTCCAGCAAATCGTCAACGCTGGTGATGCCGGAGTCCTTGCCCGCAATCATAATGATGGGCTCATTGGACAGGGCCGCCACAGGGATAAAGTCGTCAATGGTGTAACTGACCTCGCGGACGAAGGGCTGAAGGGTAAACACGCCGATGGCCTCCTGACAGAGGGTGTAGCCGTCGGGGGCTGCGTTCTTGAACTCCGTGGTAGCCACGGTGCCGCCCGCGCCGCCGCTGTTCTGTACCACCATATTGACGCCGAAGTACTCGTCGCGGGCGCCGATCTCGGAGACAATGCGGCACAGGCCGTCGGAGGTTCCGCCAGCATCCCAGGGGCATACCACCGTGATAGTGCTGCTTGGATAGCTGCCGGTGCTGCCGCCTCCCTTTTCGGTTTCGCCCTGATCTCCGCAGGCCGCCAGAGGCAGCGCCAGCGACAGGGACAGGGACAGTGCAAGGACTTTCTTCAGGTTTTTCATAGGAATACCTCTTTTCTTCTTATGATTTTTGCCGCACAGGCGGCGGGTTAACAGGAATAACAGAGCGCTTCCCACAGGCCGGCCAGATAGCATACACCCATCGCCCGGTCGTAGAGGCCGTAACCAGGGCGGCCCCGCTCGCCCCACACCATCCGGCCGTGGTCGGCGCGTATCACGCCGTCAAAGCCCCTCCGGTGCAGGGCCGCCAGAATGGCCGCCATATTCAGGCTTCCCGAGGCGGTCAGATGTCCGCTCTCACAGAAGTCCTCCTCCCCCTCCCAGCGGACATTCCGCCCGTGGACAAAGGGAATTTTGCCCTCCGCACAGAGGCGGTCTGCAATCTTGACCACATCGTTGGCCCTGCTGCTGCCCAGGGAGCCGGTGCACAGCGTCACACCGTTGGATGGCAGATCCACCGCGCCGGTCAGGCGGAGCAGATCCTCCAGCGTGGATACCACCCGGGGCAGGCCAAATACCGGAAGAGGCGGGTCGTCCGGGTGGATGGCCAGGCGTATTCCCAGCCGCTCCGCCTCTGGGACCACAGCCTGTAGGAAATAGCGCAGGTTGTTCCACAGCCCCGCCTCTCCCAAGGCCCGGTACTGGCCCAGCAGCGTCCGGATTTCCCCCTGCCGGGTGGAAAAGTTCCAGCCGGGCAGCGTCCAGACATCCCGCTCCGGGTTCATGCGCTCCAGCGCAGCCTGGTGAAAGGCCAGGGTGGCGGAGCCGTCCGGCAGGGGCTGCTCCAGCTCTGTGCGAATCCAGCCGAACAGGGGCATGAAGTTATAGCAGACGGTATGCACCCCATGGCGAGCCAGCCGCTCCAGGTTTTCCACGAACTGTCCGATGTACCGCTCCCGCTCCGGGCCGCCCAGTTTGATGGACTCATGAACCGGCAATCCCTCCGCTACCGAGAAGTGCAGGCCTGCCGCCGCGGCCCGGGCGGCCCGGGCCGCGATGTCCTCCTCCGGCCACAGCGCTCCGGCCGGGATGTGATAGAGCGAGGTGACAAGCTCCGTCACCGGCGGGATCTGGCGGATATGTTCCAGCGTGACTGCGTCCTCGGGCCCGTACCAGCGGAAGCCGAAGGCCGTCATCCCACTTGGCCCAGAAGCTTTTCCAGGCCCTCCTCAATTGTCCGGCTCTCCTCCCCGCTCAGATCACGGAAGGGGAACCGGGCCGGCCCCATGTGGAAGCCCTGCAGCTCCAGCATCTTTTTGTGGGCCATGACGGGCATAACGCTCCGCACCAGCCCGCGCAGCTTCAGAAGCATCCGCTGTATCCGACGGGCCTGCTCCAGCTCACCGGCATAGTAGCAATCCCAGAGCTGCTGGCACTGCTTTGGAAACACGCTGGCCATGGCGATAATCGCGCCGTCTCCTCCGGACTGTAGGACGGGGAGCACCTGGGCATCGTTTCCGGTAATCAGCTCGAAGCCCTCCGGAAGTTCCAGGCACTGGTACTCCTGAAACGTCAGGAAATCCATGCTGCTGTCCTTCAGGCCCGCCACGTTGGGGCAGGTGTCGCACACCTCCTGTACCACCTTGGGCGTGATGGGGTTATGGGTCATCCCCGGCATGTTATACAGATACAGGGGCATCCCCTCCGCCAGCTCCGCGGCCTTGCGGAAGTAAGCGGTCAGAGTCTCGGCGTCATAGCTGTGGTAATAGGGCGCGGTGACCGACGCCGCGTGGGCGCCCTCATGCCTGGCCCAGTCAAACAGCTCCTTCATGTCCGCCAGATTCATGGCCGTGGTGTTGAACAGAATACAGCTCTCCGGCCCCGCTCCCTCCACCGCCGCCGTCAGGAGCCTTTTCCGCTCCTCCAACGTCAGATTGACAAACTCTCCGGTGGTGCCGCAGACGAAGACGCCGTGTACTCCTGCATCCGTAATAAATTGGGTCAGCCGCGTGTATTCCCCGTAGTTGATGCTCCCGTCCTCCCGAAAGGGGGTCAATTGGGGGGCGGAAATACCGCGCAGACTGCATATTTTGGACATGGAGTCCCTCTCCTTTCCTGACTGACGCTTTGTCAGTCCAAAATAGCGCCTCTGGCCGCCGGCTCCACATTGCGGGCGTAGCGGGCCAGATAGCCCTCAGTAACCTTGGGCTGGTAGGGCGGCAGCTCGGCCAGCCGCCGGGCGATCTCCCCGTCGGAGAGGTCCACGTGCAGGGTCCCGGCATCGATGTCGATGTCAATGCGGTCGCCGTCTTGCACAATGGCGATGGGGCCGCGGCGGGAGGTCTCCGGGGAGACGTGGCCGATGCAGGGGCCGCGGGTCGCGCCGGAGAAGCGGCCGTCGGTCACCAGCGCCACCGACTCAGAAAAGCCCATGCCCACCAGTGCCGCGGTGGCGGTCAGCATCTCCCGCATGCCGGGGCCGCCCTGGGGGCCTTCGTTCCGGATCACCAGCACTTCGCCATGCTGTACCACGCCGCCGTAGATGGCCTTGACGGCATCCTCCTCACACTCAAAGCAGCGGGCAGGACCGCTGTGCCTGCGCATGGCGGCCGCCACGGCCGACTGCTTGATCACTGCGCCGTCGGGGGCCAGATTGCCCTTGAGTACCGTGATGGAGCCGTGGTCGCTGTAGGCGTCGGACACGGGGCGGATCACCTCCGGGTTGTGTTCAACCACCCGCTCCACATTCTGGCGGTGGGTTTTTCCGTTAACGGTCATCTGATCCAGGTTGATGAGTCCGTCCAGCTCGCGCATCACGGCGCCCACGCCGCCGGCCTGATCCAGATCGAGCATCGTATGGCTGCCGGAGGGCTTGATTTTGGCCAGATAGGGTGTCTCCGCGGACAGACGGCCGATCTCCTCCAGAGACATGCGCAGCTTTGCCTCGTGGGCGATGGCTGGCATGTGCAGCGTCATGTTGGTGGAGCCGCCCACGCTCACTCCCACCCGGACCGCCAGCTCCAGCATCTCCTGGGTGACGATGTCCCGGGGCCGGATGTCTTCCTCCACCAGGCGAACCACCGCCATGCCGCTCTCCTTGGCCACCCGGTTCTTCTTGCCGCTGACCGCGTGGGCGCAGGCGCTGCCCGGCATCGTCAGGCCCATGGCCTCCGCGATGATGGACATGGTATTGGCCGTTCCCATCATAGCGCAGGAGCCGGGGGTAGGGGACATCAGCCCCTCCATGTACTCATACTCCTCCCTGGAGATCTCTCCGCGGGTCAGCTTTCCCGCCATCTCCTTCAGCTCATAGGTGCCGTACTGCTTCCCCTTGTATACGGCCGGCATCATGGGGCCGCCGGTGACGAGCACGGTGGGGAGGTTGATGCGCAGTGCCGCCATAATCATGGCCGGCACAATCTTATCGCAGCCGCCGATGAGCACCAGGCCGTCCAACTGGTGGCCGCCGGCATAGACCTCGATGGAGTCGGCGATCACCTCGCGGCTGGGCAGCACGCTGCACATTCCCACATGGCCCTGGGAAAAGCCGTCGCAGAGGGAGATGGTGTTCACCTCAAAGGGGACGCCTCCCGCCTCCCGCACGCCGTCCTTGACCAACTGGCCGATGCGGTTGAGGTGGATGTGCCCGGGATGCATCTCGTTATAGGTATTGATGACGCCGATAAACGGCTTGGCCAACTCCTCGTTGACCAGACCCATGCCCCGCAGATGGGCCCGGGGACCCGCCATGCTCAGGCCGTTCACTACCTTGGAGCTTGGGTACTTTGGGTCCTTATAAATCAGATCCATCGGTTCACTCATGCAAATCTGCCTCCCTCATCTCTCTTTTTCGATACCCGAATGGGATAGTGCCAGCCCAGCTTCTCTGTAATGCGGGCCGCACACCGCAATATTTCCCCAGAGTAGGACAGCGCCTTTTCCAGGGAGAAGCGATAGTCCGGCGCGGCAATTCCGATGGCCGCCAGCACCTGGTTATCCACATCAAACACCGGCGCCGCGATGCACACCACGTCCGTGTGGTGCTCGTGGTTATCCACTGCGTAGCCCTGAATCCGGATCACCTCCAGCTCCCGCCGCAGATCCTCCGCGTCGGTCAGGGTCTTGCCGGTGAAGCGCTCCCGTTTCACATGGGCCAGGTAGTTCTCCAGCCAGCTCTCGGATTTCCACGCCAGGATCGCCTTCCCACCCCCTGTACAGTGGAGCGGAATCCGTTTGCCCACCGCCGAGTGAAGCCCTACAGAGCTCTTTGCCCCCAGCTTTGCCAGATAGATGGCCTCCATATCCTCCTCCCCGATGAGGTGGATGGTCTCCAGGCTCAGATCGTTCAGATAGGCCATCTCTCCTCTGGCGGCCTCATAGAGAAAGTTTGTCTTTTGGAGCTGTATGGCCAGCAGGCGCGCCTCAAATCCTGCCCGGTAGCACTTTTTTACCTCATCCTTGATGACAAACCCGCAGTGCTGCATCTCCTGGAGAATCCGGTGGGTGGAGCTGGGCGGAATCCCCGTGGCGGCGGAGAGCTGGGCCAGCGAAATCTCCCCCTCGCAGTCGGCCAGCGCCACCAGGAGCTGCAGGGCCTTCATGGAGCTGTAGGTCCGCATCAATTCCTGCAATTCTTTTTTGTGATGCATAGCGATCTCCCAAACATTCTATATATAGAAAAACTAATTTATATTTGATTTTCGTTTGTATATTAACTCCTTTTTTTCGCCATTTCAAGGCGCAAAAGTTGGTCAATATTTTCCAAAAACCAGCTTTTTTTGCAACATTTCAAATATGGAAATCATATGCGATATGAGGGACGCCCTTTTGTTTTATTTATTCTATATACAAAATTTCTTTCTCAAAGTGCACAAAAAAAATTACTACTTTTCTCCCCTCCGCTCCGGGGTGCATAGCCTCTTCTCCCACCTGCCAGACCGTCCCGCCCAACAGGAGTCTCCCGCTCTGCAAGTCAAAAAAGTGACTCAAATTTTGTATATTATTTACAATTTTAAGGAATATCACAAAAAGTCCGCAAAGTGTCTTGACTGTATTTGGTCAAAATGTTATACTCACCTCGTCAAATGTAAACGATTACATCAGAGGTGAAACAGGATGCGTGCCCCAACGATTTCGGAGGTCGCCAAAACCGCGGGCGTCTCTGTCGCTACTGTTTCCAGAGTGGTCAACGGCAGTCCCTCGGTGTCCCATGAGACCCAGGCGCGGGTGCAGGAGGCCATTGAGCGGCTGGGCTACCAGCCCAACGTGTGGGGCCGGAGCCTCCGGCGGGGCGAGAGCCGGGTGGTACTGGTCATCGTACCAAACGTAAGCAACCCCTACTACGCCCCCATCATCGCCGGGACGGAGGACCGGCTCCACGAGGACGGCTACAGCGGCATGCTGTGCATCACCAATGCCGAGGCGGAGCGCCGGGCGCTTTACCTGGAATTTTTGAAGGACGGCCGGGCCGACGGCGCCATTCTGATGGAGCCGGCCCGGGACGACCCCCATGTGACCGGCATGGCCCGCCACTACCACCTGGTACAGTGCAGCGAATACTGCGACAACCAGGCGGTGAGCCATGTGTCGGTGGACAATCTGGCCGCCGCCCGGGAGGTGGTGCTCACCCTGGCCGGGCTGGGCCACCGGCGCATCGGGTTCATCGGCGCGGACAACGACTTCATGTCCACCATCGCCCGCCGGCAGGGCTATCTGGACGGGCTGCGCGTTCTGAAGATCCCCCCGCGGGAGGACGACCAGACCTTTGCCGGACGGGATTACAGCTTTGCCTCCGGCGTGGAGGCCGCCCGGCGGCTGCTGGCCCGGCCGGAGCGCCCCACGGCCCTGTTCTGCATCTCCGACGTGCTGGCCCTGGGCGCCGTGCAGGCCGCCCGGGAGCTGGGCCTCCGGGTGCCGGAGGACTTGTCGGTGGTGGGGTTTGACGATGTGGAGTACGCCGTGATGGGCCACCCCAGGCTGACCACCGTGCGCCAGCCCTGCTACGAGCTGGGCCGGACGGCAGGGGAGCTTCTGCTCACCCAGATTCAGGGCGGGCCCCGTGGACGGGCGGTCTATCTCCCCCACACCCTCATTGAGCGGGATTCTACGGCACGGTGTGCCGTTGGATCATAAAGGAAATGGATCTCAATATTTAAGGAGGAAACAAGCATGAAGTTCAAGAAACTGGCTGCGCTCACCCTGGCCGGGGCCATGTCCCTGTCTCTGGCCGCCTGCGGCGGCGGCGGCGGTGACACCGCCTCCCCTGCCCCCAACACCGGGTCCCCCTCCGCCGCCACCGATACCCCCGCGCCTGAGGGCGAGGTCTACAAGATCGGCGTCCTGGCTCCCGAGGTGACCCACGGCTGGTCCGCCGGCGTGGCCTACTACGCCGAAAAGCGCTGCGATGAGCTGGTCGCCGAGGGCAAGATTGAGAAGAAGATTTTGATCAGTGGCGACGCCGCCGAGATGACCACCCAGTTGGACGAGTTGAAGACCTGGGGCGCCGACGCCATCGTGGCCTTCCCCCAGTGGGAGGGCATGGAGGTGCCCATCCAGCAGGCCATTGACGAGGGCATCACCGTGGTGAACTTCGACATCGCCATCGAGGCCGACGGCGTGTACCGCGTATCCGGCGACAACGAGGGTATGGGCAAGGACGCCGCCGAGTACATCATTGATAAGGTCGGCACCGAGGGCACCGTGGTTGTCCTGGACGTGCCCACCTCCGGCTCCGTGGCCGAGCTACGCAAGAAGGGCTTTACCGAGACCATGGCGGCTGAGGCCCCCAACATGGTTCTGAAGGAGTACGCCACCGAGTTTACCCGCGAGGCCGGCCTCTCGGACATGGCGGACATCCTGACCGCCAATCCCCAGATCGACGCCGTCTTCTCCATGGACGACGAGACCTCCATCGGTGCCCTGCAGGCCATCCGTGACGCCGGCCGCACCGACATCAAGGTCATCACTGGCGGCGGCGGCTGCCAGGAGTGGTTCAACATGATGCTGGCCGACGAGAACCAGGACATCTGGCTGCAGTCCGATCTGTACTCCCCTGTCATGGTGGAGGACGCCGTGGACATGGCTCTGGACATCCTCAACGGCAACGCCCCCGAGAACCCCGTGAAGATCATCCCCACCGAGCGCGTGGATCGCGAGAACGCCGCCGATTATCTGGACGAGAATTCTCCCTACTAATCAGATTTCCCGCTGATAAAGGGGCTATGGCACCAGCCATAGCCCCTTTCCCGAAAGAACAGAAATGGATGTGATCCCATGACACTGGAGATGCGCGGCATCTGCAAATCCTTCGGTTCCAACGACGTGCTCAAGCACGTGGACTTCTCCATTCAGGGCGGGGAGATCTGCGCCCTGCTGGGCGAGAACGGCGCGGGCAAGTCCACACTGATGAACATACTGGGAGGCGTGCTGCCCGCCGACCGCGGTGAGATCGTCATCGATGGCACCCCCGTCCACTTCCGCACCCCCTCGGACTCCCTCAGCGCGGGAGTCGCCTTTATCCACCAGGAGCTCAGCCTGATCAACGATCTGGCCATCTACGAGAACATGTTTATCGGCCGGGAACTGAAAACCAAATACGGCCTGTTGGACGCCAAAACCATGATTCAAAAGACCCAGGAGGTCTTTGACCGTCTGGAGCTCCACCTGGACCCCCGCACCATGGTGCGGGAGCTGGATGCGTCCTACAAACAGATTGTGGAAATTTCACGCGCCATGATGATGGAGGCCTCCCTGATTATCATGGACGAGCCCACCACCTCCCTGACCGACCCGGAGATTGAGCGCGTGTTTGATATGATGCGTATGCTTCAAAAGCAGAACGTGGCCATCGTCTTCATCTCCCACAAGCTCAAGGAGGTCATGGAGGTCTGCAACCGGTACACCGTGCTGCGGGACGGCAACATGGTGGCCGCCGGGCCGGTGGCCGAGGTGACCACCGCCGACCTGGCCCGGTTCATGGTGGGCCACGACGTGCGCACCGAGAACCTGCACCAGGACAAGGAGCTGGGCGGCGAAATCCTCCGTGGGGAGGGGCTGGGCGACGGCACCCACTTCCGGGATATCTCCTTCACCGTCCGCGCCGGCGAGGTGCTGGGCGTCACCGGCCTGCTGGGCGACGGCCGCAGCGAGCTGTTCCAGGCCGTCTTCGGCGACCTGCCCTACACCGGGCAGCTCTTTGTGGAGGGCCAGCCCGTCAAGGTGACCTCCACCCCCCAGGCCATCCGGCTGGGCATCGGCTATGTCCCCCGCAACCGCAAGGAGAACGGCATCATCAAGGACATGGATATCGTGGAGAACGGCTCCATGGTCACCCTTCCCCGGCTGGCCCGCCGGGGCCTCATCGACCAGCGCCGCCGGGACGCGGAGTTTGACCGCCAGGTAAGCGAGCTGCACATCAAGATGGGCAAAAAGACCGACCTCATCACCAGCCTGTCCGGCGGCAACCAGCAGAAGGTGGTGCTGGCCAAATGGCTGTCCGCCCACCCCAAGGTGCTGATTCTGGACAACCCCACCCAGGGCGTGGACGTGGGTGCCAAGGAGGAGATCTACGACATCATCCTGCGGCTGGCCCGGGAGGGCGTGGCCGTTGTGGTGCTGTCCAGCGAGGCCCAGGAGATCATCCGCGTGTGCGACCGCGCCCTGGTTCTGTACCACGGCGCCCTCCAGGGCGAGGTTTCCGGGGCGGACATGAACGAGCAGACCATCATGCACCTGGCCACCGGCGGCGCGGCGCCTTCCGCACAGGCAATTCATACAGAGGAGTAACGGCTATGGGAACGAAAGAACTGGAAAAGAAATCCTCCGGCGGCGGACTGGTCGCCGCCTGGAAGCAGAACCCCCTGGTCAGCACCGGCCTGGTGCTGATCCTGATGATCGTCGTCCAGACCGCCATCATGATCTACAACTTCGGCGAGGGCAGCGTGGGCGAGCTGATGCTCTCCCTGCTGACCAACTGGCTCAACATCCTGCGCAACAACGCCCCCGTGGGCATCATCGCCCTGGGCATGACCTTCGTCATCATCTCCGGCGGCATTGATCTGTCCGTCGGCTCCACCCTGGTGGCCGTGGGCGCTATGGTCATGATGGTGGTGGACGGCAGCGCCACCGGCCTGCTGGCCGGCATGGGCATCACCGGCGTGCCCGCCTACATCATCGCCATCGCCGTGGGCCTGGTCTTCGGCGCGCTGCTGGGCTGGCTCAACGGCGTGCTCATCGCCCACGGCAAGCTGCCCCCCTTCATCGCCACCCTGGGCACCATGCAGATCTTCCGCTCCGTCACCCAGCACCTGACCCAGCACGCCAACCCCTCCGTGCCCAAGGGCTTCCTCCAGATCGCCAACCTGAAAATCGGCAGCTTCTACATCATGCCCATCCTCTACTGGCTGGCCATCGCCCCCGCCCCCCATGTGGTGTTGATGAGCAT
>OBVP01000376.1_pt1 | contig 13495 bp, 9 predicted proteins | sample 1476191 | NCBI WGS metagenome assembly OBVP01 (sample SAMEA2580022, study PRJEB22360) | human gut metagenome | reverse complement strand
CCTGGCCCTGCCCCGCACCTTCACCACCGCCGCCGTCCACCTCTGCATGAAGGACGGCGACCTGAGGGGCCTTTATCGCTGACAAATCCCTGTTGAGAGTTCCCGGCGGAACGGCTCCGGCCAACTGGGCGTGTGCCGCAGCTTAGCTGCGGCACACGCCCTTTTTGCATTCTGGAGAACTGATATGCGTCCAATGGTTTCCATGCAAAAGGTACGCAAGTAAAGGATAACCTTCTGGAATGGGGCGGTGAAAACTGTGAATTTGTTTCTGAGAGCCATGTCGTTTATGATAAGTACAGAAATAGGGCTGTTCAGCGCTGTAAAACTGGAGAATTTAGACAGTATGGCAGCCACATAGGAGGGACGTTCTATGAGTGCAAACGCACACACCGCCGTAATGACCGACTTGGAGCAGCGGATTCAGGATGGCCGGCAGCTCTCCGCTCCGCGGCCGCGCATCAACAGGATCATGGAGGACCGCTTTTACGGCCGGAAGCCCCGGGTGGATATCCAGCGAGCGGTGCTCTTTACGCAGTCCATGATGCAGACGGAGGCCTATCCCCAGGTGCTCCGCACCGCGCTGGCCATCCAGTACATGATGGAGCACATAGAAGTGGTGATCCAGCCCCATGAGCTCATTGTCGGCACGGCCGGCGGTCCGGGCCGCTACTGTGTGCTATATCCTGAGACCCGGGGCGGCCAGTTCCCGCGTGATCTGCCCAAGATCCTCAAGGCGGAGGGCAAGGCGGGCTACGCCATGACCCAGGCGGAGGTGGATACCGTTCTCAACGAGGTGGTTCCGTACTGGAAGGGCAAGACCTCCCATGAGCTCTATCTGAACATGCTCCCCAGGGAGACCCGCAGGGTGATCTACGGCGACGAGGAGTATGCCACCCAAGGCCTCATCTTTGACGAGGCCAACAACGCCCACACACTGAGCTGGACCGGCTCCTATGAAAAGGTAATCAGGGAGGGCCTGGAGAGCATCATCCGCGAGCTGGAGGAGAGGAAGGCGGGCATCGAGGGCAACCTGCTGCACAACCAGATGGACAAGATCTACTATCTGGACGCCGCGATTCTCTCCTGCAAGGCCATGATTACATATGCCCACCGCTATGCGGACAGGGCCGAGGCGATGGCCGCGGAGGAGAGCGACCCGGTACGCCGGGCCGAGCTGGAGACCATCGCGGAGATCTGCCGCCATGTGCCCGAGCACCCCGCCCGGAACTTCTATGAGGCGGTGCAGGCCCAGTGGTTCCTTCAGGTGGGCTACCGGCTGGAGAACATGAACGGCGGCGGCGTGGGTCTGGGCCGACTGGACCAGTATCTCTACCCCCTCTACAAGGCGGGCCTGGAGGACGGCACCCTCACGGAGGAGCGGGCCATGGAGATTCTGGAATGCATGTTCATCAAGGTGGGCGAGGTGGTTCCCTACCAGGGCAAGAGCACGGCGGGCGGCCACGAGGGCTACACCCACTTTGAGGCCCTTTCCCTGGGCGGCCTGACCCCCGACGGCCGGGACGCCACCAATCCACTGACCTACCTCATCCTCCGCTCCAAGAAGGAGTTCCCCTTCCAGTATCCCGATGTCAGCCTGCGGGTTCACGCCAATACCCCGGATAAGCTGCTCCGGGCCGCCGCCGAGGTGGTGAAGGTGGGATACGGCTGCCCCAAGTTCTTCAACGACGAGGAGTTTATCACCCACTACATCGCCGCCGGCGTGCCGCTGCCCTTGCCCCGCGACTAGGCCGCCTGTGGCTGCTGCGGGGGCCGCCTGCCCGACTATGAGACTTACCTGGCCGCGGTGTGCAACCTGAACATCACCGCCGTCCTGGAGATGGCCATGAGCGACGGCTGGGTTCACTTCGGGGACGGGAAGTACGAGAAATTCCTGGATACGCCCATCCCCGCCGGACAGATTCAGAACATGGACGATCTGATGGTCAACCTGGAGGCGGCGTTTACCTTCTTTGTGCGCCACATCATGAAGCGCACCGGCACCCTGGAGCAGAGCAACGCCCTGAAGCTGGCCTGCCCGTTTACCTCCGCCCTCAGCGAGGCGGGGCGGATCAACATGAAGGATCTGCACCAGCCCTGTGACAGGGACTACGGCCTGTATATCGACAACGGTGCGGTAAATGTCATTGGCATCGGCACCCTGATCGAATCGCTCTCCGCCCTGGATGAGTTCGTATTCCGGGGCAGGGAATTCACCCTGGAGCAGGTCCGCCAGGCGGTAAACGCCAACTTTGAGGGCTATGAGCCCATGCGCCAGAAGCTGCTCAGCGCACCCAAGTTTGCCAACGGCGACCAGCACGCCCTGGAGCTGGCCCGCCGGTTTGACGCCATGATGCAGAACGTCATTGTCCGCCACCGCACCATGCACGGCGGACAGAAGCACCTGAAGTTTGTGCCGGTGGCCTCCCACGTGGCCCTGGGCGGCAAGACCATTGCCACACCCAACGGACGCAGGGCGGGCGTGGCCCTGTCCGAGGGAATCTCCCCCACACAGGGCACCGATGAGAACGGCCCCATCACCACGCTTAACGCCGTGGCGGCCATCAACAGCCATGCCCACGACCTGACGATGCAGCGCCTGCTGAACATCAAGCTGTCTCCCGCATTCCTGGAGGGGGAGAGCGGTATTCAGAACTTTATCCAGATCATCCGCACCTTTGTGGATCTGAAACTGTGGCACATTCAGTTCAACGTCGTCAACCGGGAGACCCTGCTGGCCGCGCAGAAGGACCCGGACAAATACCGCAACCTGGTGGTGCGTGTGGCAGGCTACTGCGCCTACTTCACCGACTTGAGCGAGAAGCTGCAGACGGAGATTATCAACCGTACCGAGCACACCAGCATGTGCACCGAATAAACCATCCGCAGGAGGGAGGTGGGGCAGCATGAGCCGATCCGCAGTGGGAACCATCTTCAATGTGCAGCGCTTCAGCCTCCACGACGGCCCCGGCATGCGGGACCTGATTTTTCTAAAGGGCTGCCCGCTCCGGTGCGAGTGGTGCGCCAATCCGGAGTCACAGCATGCGGAGCCTGAGTTGAGCTGCCGCCCTCCCAAAGCCTGCGCCTGCCGGGCCTGCACGGCTGCGTGCCCCCCCGGGGCTGCCGCCGTGGCGGTCGGCGGCCGGATTCAGGTGGACCGCGCCGCCTGCCGGAGCTGCTTTGCCTGTGCCCGGGCCTGCTGCTCCGGCGCGCTGAGCCGGATCGGTGAAGCGCTTGACGCCAGGACCCTGGTGGAGCGGGTGATGGCCCAGCACATGAGCTGGCGCGCCGAAGGCGGCGTGACGCTCAGCGGAGGTGAGCCTCTGGCCCAACCCGATTTTGCTGCCGAGCTGCTGCAACGGTTCCGGGAGGAGGGGGTGGGGACGGCCCTGGAGACCTGTGGATACGTGCCCTTTGAGGCGTTCCAGAAGGCCGCGCCCTTTTGCCAGCTTATCTTTTTTGATCTCAAATGTATGGCTTCGGAGGTACACAGGCGGTACACCGGGGTGGACAACCGGCGGATTCTGGACAACCTGATGGCGCTCTCCCGGGAATTCCCTGATTTGCCCCTCCAGGTGCGCACCCCTCTGATCCCCGGCGTCAACGACGGCCGGGAACAGTTGTCCGAAATCGTGCAGTTCCTGCGGAGGCTCCCATCGCTGGCCGACTACGAGCTGCTCCCCTATCACAACTGGGGGGAGGGAAAGTACCGCCAACTGGGCCGGAGCTATCCCCTGGCCGGACTGGAGCCGCCGGACAGGGGGACGGTAAGGCGCCTCAACGACGAGCTGCGGGCTGAGTTGGGCCTGCGACCGGGACAGGAGTGATTTTCATGGATATCATTGATTTTCGTTACCGTCCGCCCTATGGCAGCTACCGGGAGACCATCATGTACCGGGATCTGGAGCGGGCAAAGCGCTGTTCCGAGGCGTTCGGTATGAACCAGTCCCCGGCTGTGGCTGCCAGGGATATGGAGGCGTCTCTGGCGGAAATGGATCGGGCGGGCATCGGCATGGCGGTGCTGGCCGGACGCAAGGTACTTCCTCACATCGGCGTTGTCGACAATCAAGACATTGTGGATCTGATCCACGCCTACCCCGGGCGGTTTACCGGCATGGCGGGGGTGGACCCCAGCGACGGGCCGGAGGCCATGGAGGAACTGGAGCGGTACGTCGTGGGCGAGGGCCTGCGGGGCATCGTCATGGAACCGGGACTGACCAAGACCCCCATGTTCGTGGAGGATGAACGGATTTTCCCGCTCTATGAGCGCTGCCAGGCGCTGGGTGTCCCCGTCATGCTCATGGTGGGCTCCAACTGCGGCCCGGACATCGAGTACTCCAAGCCGGAGTACGCCGAGCGGGTGGCCAAGGCGTTTCCCAAATTGAACATCATCCTCTCCCACGGAGGCTGGCCCTGGGTGACGGAGGCCATTCACGTGGCGTATCGCTATAAAAATGTCTATCTGCTGCCGGATTTGTACCAGTTCAACGGCCCGGGAAGCGGAGAGTACCTGGCTGCGGCGAACTATATCCTGCGGGATCAGATGCTCTTTGGTTCCGCCTACCCCTATGTCTCCCTGCGGGAGGCGGTGGACTACTTCCTGGAGGGGCGCCTGAGACCCGTGGCCCAGCCCGCTTTCCTGGCCGGCAACGCCCGCAGAATCTTGGAGCTGGAGCGTGTGTGAGTCCAGCCTGAGATAAATACAACCTTCAAGGGAGGTCTCAAATGTGAGTACGCAACTGAAAGCACAGCAAGGATTGACCAATCTCACTCCGATCAAGGTGATCCACATCCTGATATCCCTGGCAATCATGGTCTGTTTCAAGTTTGTCCCCGCCGCGGAGCCGCTGACCCCTCTCGGGGTGGAGGTGATCGGTATCTTTCTGGGGATGCTCTATGGCTGGCTGATCGCCAACGACTCCTTCTGGCCCAGCATTTTCGGCTTGCTTTTCCTGGGCCTGAGCAGCTACTCCACCGTACCCGCCGTCCTGAGGGATGGCTTCGGCAATTCCACTGTCCTGCTGCTGTTCTTCTTCTTCGCCTTTACCAACATCATCAGCGCCGCCGGTATCACTGAGTATATCGCGCGCTGGATCGTCAGCCGCAAGGTTGTGCAGGGCAGGCCATATCTGCTGACCCTGATGATCTTCTTAGCCATGTGCGCGCTGGTCATCATGGTTTCCTGCGCTGCGGCCACCATGGTAATTTTCCCCCTGATCAAGGAGATCTGCCGCCTCTACGGCGTTAAGCCCGGCAGCAAGTGGGCCTCTATCACCCTGGTGGGCACAATCTGTGTGGGCTGCTCCTTCTACATGCTGCTGCCATTCAAGTCTCTGCCCGCTGTGGTGTTCTCCAGCTATACCCAGATGTCCGGCGGCGACTCCATCGCGCTTGTCCCATATCTGGCGATCGTGGTCGTCATCACCGCTATTACCATGGCCCTGCTGCTGGTGCTGATGAAATTTGTCCTCCGGTGCGATGTCAGCGTAATTGCCTCCAGCAACAAATCCATGGAAGAGCTGCCCAAGCTGAGCCGGTATCAGAAATTTATCATGGTCTTCTTTGTGACCGTGATCGTCCTGCTGCTGTTCCCCTCCTTCGTGCCCAAGACCTTTATTGTCAGTACGGTGCTGAACAATGTGGGCGCCACCGGCATCCTGCTGGGCGCTGTCGGCGTCTATATTATGGTCAGTCTGAAGGAGGGCATGCCTGCCGTCCAACTGTTCTCTAAGAATATTGGCTGGTCCATCATCTTCCTCCCCCCCCCCCCCACCCATATTGGCCGCCGCTCTGAGTATCGCCGATGCCATGGCCGCCGAGTCCACCGGAATCTCGGCCTGGCTGGTGGAGCTGATCACGCCGGTGGTCCAGGGCAAGAGCCCTCTCGTCCTCACCGCAGTAATGTGTGTCGTCGGTATGGCCCTCACCAACGTGGCTAATAACATCGCCACCGCAGCCATGCTGACGCCCATCGCCTACAGTGTGGGCATCGCCTGCGGCGCCAATCCGGCGGCACTGGCGGTCTGTGTGCTGCTGGCCACCAATGTGGTTATGGCACCCCCGCCCGCCAGCGCTCCTGCGGCCATTGTCCACGGCGAAAAGGAGTGGATTCCCGGAAGTGACGCCGTGAAATACGGCCTTGTCTGCTGCGGCATCACCCTGGTTCTTATTCTGGCCGTGATCTTCCCCATGGCAAACGTCATGTTCTGATGCAGCAGGGGCTGGAGCATACGTGAAAGGCCCCGCCGGTATCCCAACAGGATACCGGCGGGGCCTTTCAACCTTTTTATTTGCAGGTGCAATCCTTGAAGTATCGCTTCAGCGCACACACCACCGATTGTTCCTCCCGAAGCAGGGACTTTCCTGATTGGTGGACCAGCAGGAAGGTGGCATGTCCGAAATCCAGTCCATGAACCATGACGGGCTGCACCGCTCCCTGGCTGACAAAATACTCGTACTGGGAGGTAAACCTGGGAAAGATAGCGGCGCACCTGTTCTGCGCCACATACTGCAAGATGGCGTCCTTGCTGTGGCAGCGGAATCCGGCCTCTCCACTGAAATAGTGTCCGAACAGAAGCCAGTTGTCGTCGTTTACGTGGGAATAGGTGCCAAGGGGCACCTGCGCAAGCATCTGAGGCGTGATTTCCCCTGTCAGAGCCAGGGGATGGCCGGAGCCGAGAAACAGGTATTCCGGGTCTTCAATCACCTCGCAGCAGTCCCAGCCGTTTTTGCGGATCCGCTCCAGGGTGGCGGTCGAGTCCGCCTGATTTTCCTTGCGGATCGGGAGCAGGCCGATGTGAACCCCGTTCTCCTCCATTTTGTGAATGATCTCGCTGCGCCGACATTCGTGGAGCAGCAGATTGATGTCGGGGTGCCGGTCCTTCAGGCAGGGGATAAACCCCGCGGAGAGAAAATTGCACATGGTGGTGGTGCTCTGTATGTGTACCTCCCGGGGAACCTCCTCCAGAGGGGTGGATTCCTGCCAGCCGTTCACCATTTGAAGAATGATCTTTACGTCCCCGTAAACCCACTTGCCATAGGCGGTGACCTCGGTGCCCCGGCTCGTCCGCCGCAGCAGCTGGTGCCCCAGCTCGTCCTCCAGGGCGTCGATCATCTTACTGACAGAGGGCTGGGTGGTGTAGAGCTCGTTAGCCGCTTTTGTGAAGGAGCTGTGCTGCACTACTTTATCGAATGCGATAAGCTGTTCGATGCGCATAGCGGAACCTCCCTTTTTCAGGCCGCACCGGGGCCCACAGTCAGATCGCCTCGGATATGGCATCCCCCATGTCGCTGCAGGAGAGCCGCTTGCCTCCCGGAGTCATAATGTCGCCGGTGCGGTATCCGTCGTCCAAAACCTTGACAATGGCCGCCTCAATCGCGTCGGCCTCGACGGTCATATGGAAGGAGAGGCGGAGCATCAGTGCCGCAGAGAGGATCTCGGCAATGGGATTGGCAATGTTCTGGTCGGCAATGTCCGGCGCTGAGCCGCCGGCGCACTCGTATAATCCCTTGCCCTCGCTCCCAATGTCGCCGGAGCCGGCAATACCCATGGAGCCGGCGGCACTGTTGGCCAGGTCGGACAGGATATCGCCGAACATATTTTCTGCCGCGATTACGTCAAAATACCCCGGCCTGCTCACCAGGCGGGCGGCGCAGCCGTCAATCAGCATGGTCTCATAGTGAACCTCAGGGTATTCCTCGGCCACCTTTTCATATACCGTCTGCCACAGCACGCCGGTCTCCATGGCGTTGGGCTTGTTTACCATCGTGACGTGCTTTTTGCGGCCCATGGCCAGGTCAAACGCGCAGCGGGCGTGCCGCTCGATCTGTGACCAGGTGTAGACGCACTCATCGCAGGCGGTCAGTTCGCCGCCGATCTCCTTCCTATACTTGCCCGCATAGAAGATACCCGCAGTATTCTCCCGCAGAACAATGAGATCCAGTTCCCGGGCCACCGTATCCTTGAGCGGAGAGGCCTGGATCAGTTGGGGATAGACCTTGGCCGGACGGATATTGGCAAAGAGCTCCATGCCGCGCCGGAACGAAGCCAGGGCCTTCACTGCGGCCTCCTTACGGCTTGGGTATTTTTTGGTGCCGTTGGCGCCGGTGAAGGTGTATTTGCGGGGATCACCCACCGAGCCGAACAGGATGCTGTCGCAGGAACGCCCCAGCTCATAATCCTGCGGACGCAGGGCATCGCCGTAGGCCTCCAGACCGGCGACACCGCCGATTATATCATAATAATGGAACGTGTGCCCAAATTTCTGTGCGACCCGCTCCAATACCTTGATACTTTCGTTGACGACTTCCGGACCAATTCCATCCCCGCGCAAAACGGCAATTCTCTTTTCCATGGCAGGCACACTCCCAATCTTTATAAGAATATATACGATTTGTTTTGTGCAATTTCATTATACCAAAGCTTATCATGTGAGAGAAATTCCAAAACAAAAGGGTTACCTTTAGAAAAGTTATGGAGGGCTTTCGCTCCGGCGTATGCCCGAGCGAAAGCCAGGCCCCCGGAGCAAAACGCTCCGGGGGCCTGGCTTAAGAGATGTAAAAAACCGTATGTTTATCAGCAGTATAAAAGGGCCGCCCGTTCCCGCCGGTCGATTTTCGCCTGAAAGCGCGCCATACATTCAGCGGGGAATCCTGGGGCCGATGAGTAAGACAACATCATTGCTCCCGAAGCAATCAATAGCTCATCTGCGGCACTAGGCTCTGCTGGGGCTGCACAGGTGAAGGTCCGGGCAGCGAACCCTTATCGGGGGGATGACGATGGCTGCGCCGGAAGCTGGCGGCCGGTGTGGTCGATGGTGTAGTCCACGTTGTATTCCCCGGGGAGAATCAACTCGGAGATGGGGACAAAGGTGTAGCCCTCCTGTAGCAGGGTTTCGAGGATGGCGGGCAGGGCCTCGGGGGTATGGAGGGCGGCGTTGTGGAAGAGAACGATGGACCCGGGCTGGACCCGGCTCACCACCCGCTCCGTGATCTCCCTGGCGGGGAGATCCTTCCAGTCCAGACTGTCCACGTCCCACTGGATGGGCTCCATCCCAATGGAGCGGATGGACGTAATTACATTGTTGTCGTATTCTCCGTAGGGGGGGCGGATCAGGGTGGGGCGCACGCCGGTGACGGCCTCAATTTTGTCGTTGCAGGCCTCCACATCGGCGACGATCGCCTCGCTGGAGAGCTGAGACATGTGGGCGTGGGAGTTGGAGTGGTTCATCACCTCGTGGCCGGCGTCGTGGAGGGCCTTGACGGACTCCGGGTATTTGTCCACCCAGTCCCCCACCACGAAGAAGGTGGCCTTTACGTTGTATTTTCCCAGGATGTCGATGAGCTGCTGGGTGTCCTCATTGCCCCAGGCGGCGTCAAAGGAGATGGCCAGCATCTTCTGGTCCCGCTGAACGCAGTAGATGGGAAGCTGCCGGTCGGTGGCGGAGGCCTCCGCCACTGCCGGGGCGTTGACCAGGGCAAACATGGCCGCCGCCAGCAGGGCGCACGCCAGCACGGTCAGGGTCCGGCGCCGCAGGATCAAACACTTCATACAAAAATCCGCTCCCTTCTCAAATAGGCCGTTTTTTCATTTATATGTAAAGGAGTGTGAGCGCATGCCCTGGCGAAATCTTAACGCAATCTTTATATGAAAGTGAAAAAGGCAGCGAAATTCCAACAAAAGCTGTGATATAATATAATGTAAAATTTTATGCAGGGGAGGCGGGAACCATGACGGACCAGCGGCCGGATCCGGACGCACTGCTGCGGGAGCTCAAGCTGAAAGAGGAGACCAGAACGGGAAAGCTGAAGATATTCTTCGGTTATGCGGCGGGTGTGGGCAAGACCTACGCCATGCTGGAGGCCGCCCACCACGCCAAGGAGATGGGCGTGGACGTGGTGGCCGGGTACATCGAGCCGCACGTCCGGCCGGAAACCCTGGCTCTGCTGGACGGGCTGGAGCAGCTCCCCAACAAGGAGATCCCCTATAAGAATATCACGCTGCGGGAGTTTGATCTGGACGGGGCCCTGGCGCGGAAGCCCCAGCTCATCCTGGTGGATGAGCTGGCCCACACCAACGCCGCTGGGAGCCGGCACCGCAAGCGCTACCAGGATATCGAGGAGCTGCTGCGGGCAGGCATCAGCGTCTACACCACCGTCAACGTGCAGCACCTGGAGAGCCTCAATGACGTGGTGGCCTCCATCACCGGCATTGCGGTGGCGGAGCGGCTGCCCGACCGGATCTTTGACCGCGCCGACCAGGTTGAGGTAGTGGACATCGAGCCGGCGGATCTGCTGGAGCGGCTCAAGGAGGGCAAGATCTACCGGCCCAACCAGGCGGCCCGGGCCATGGACCACTTCTTCACCCTGAAGAATCTGGCCGCCCTGCGCGAGATCGCCCTGCGGCGCACCGCAGACCGGCTCAACCGGGCGGCGGACACCGGGGTGGGCACCAAGGCCAAGAGCAGCGAGCACATCCTGGTCTGCCTGTCCGGCGCGCCGTCCAACGCCAATGTCATCCGCACGGCGGCCCGCATGGCGGAGGCCTTCCGCAGCAGCTTCACCGCCCTGTTCGTGGAGACCTCCGACTTCAAGGACATGAGCGACGACAACCGCAGCCGCCTGCGGGCCAACCTGCGCCTGGCGGAGGAGCTGGGGGCCCGCATCGCCACGGTGTACGGCGACGACACCCCCCTCCAGATTGCCGAGTACGCCCGGGCCAGCGGCGTGACTAAAATCGTCCTGGGCCGGAGCAATAACAAGCGCTTCTTTTGGGAGCGGAGCAAAAACCTGGTGGACCGGCTCAACGCCCTGGCCCCCGATCTGGACATCCACATCATCCCGGACACCTACCCCGCCTACCGGGCGCCGCGGAAGAGCTGGAACCTCAGCGAGCGGTTCACCGTCAAGGACGCGCTGCGCACCCTGGTGATCCTGGCGGTGTGCACGATGGTGGGCCTGGCCTTCGCCTATCTGGACTTCAGCGAGGCCAACATCATCATGATCTACCAGTTGGGCGTGCTGGTGGTGGCCATGGTCACCAGCGGGCGGCTCTATAGCCTGGCGGCCTCCATCCTGTCCATTCTTATCTTCAATTTCTTCTTTACCGTCCCGCTGTTCACCTTCCACTTCAACGACAAGAGCTATCTGGCCACCTTCCTGGTGATGTTCCTGGTGGCCTTCCTGAGCAGCTCGCTGACCACCCGCATCAAGCGGCAGGCGCGGCTGGCCTCCCGGCAGGCCTACCGCACCCAGGTGCTTCTGGAGGCCAGCCAGACCCTCCAGAAGGCGGAGGGCCAGGAGGCCATTCTGGAGGCCATGGCGGTACAGCTGCGCAAGCTGCTGGAGCGGACGGCCCTGTACTACCCGGTGCTGCCCGACGGCACCCTGGGCCAGCCCCGGTTCTTCCCCGTGGAGCCCACCGTGGACGCAGGAGCATACCTGGGCCCTGACGAGACGGCGGTGGCCTCCTGGGTGCAGAAGAACAACAAGCACGCCGGCGCCACCACCAACACCCTGCCCAACGCCAAGTGCCTCTATCTGGCGGTGCGGGGGGAGGGCAGCGCCCTGGCGGTGGCGGGTATTGCCATCGAGGAGGGCCGGGAGCCTGACGCCTTTGAGAAAAACCTGATGCTGGCCATCGTGGACGAGTGCGGCCTGGTGCTGGAGAAGGAGCTGCTGGGCCAGGAGAAGCACCGGGTGGAGGAGCAGGCCCAGCAGGAGGCCCTGCGGGCCAATCTGCTGCGGGCCATCTCCCACGATCTGCGCACCCCGCTGACCGCCATTTCGGGCAACGCGGGCATCCTCATGGAGAACGCCTCCGTGCTGGACGCGGCCAAGCGGCGGCAGCTCTACACCTCCATCTACGACGACTCCATGTGGCTGGCCAACCTGGTGGAGAACCTGCTCTCCGTCTCCCGCATTGAGAACGGTACCATCCGTCTGAAGATGGAGCCGGAGCTGCTGGAGGAGGTGTTCCAGGAGGCCCTGACCCACCTGGACCGGAAGGCCAAGGAGCACACCATTACCGTGGAGCTGCCTGACGACATGCTCATGGCCAAAATGGACGCCCGCCTGATCGTGCAGGTGGTCATCAACATCGTCAACAACGCCATCAAATACACGCCCCCCGGCTCCCATGTCCAGGTGTCCGCCCGGAAGCGGGGTGAGAGCGTGGAGGTGCGCATCGCCGACGACGGCCCCGGCATCTCGGACGAGGCCAAGGCCAAGCTGTTCGACATGTTTTACACAGCCAACAACGCCCGGGGCGACGGGCGGCGGGGCCTGGGGCTGGGCCTGTCCCTGTGCCGCTCCATTGTGCAGGCCCACGGCGGCTCCATCACCGTGGAGGACAACTATCCCAAGGGCGCTATCTTCAGCTTTACACTACCACTTGTGGAGGTGAACACCGATGAACAAACCTCAAATCTTGATCATTGAAGACGACAACGCCATCGGCAACCTGATTTCCACCACCCTGGAGACCCAGCACTACCAGTACCGGCGGGCCAAAAACGGCGCCTCCGGCGTGCTGGAGGCGGCCTCCTGCCGGCCCGACGTGATCCTGCTGGATCTGGGCCTGCCCGACATGGACGGCGTGGACATCATCAAGAAGGAGCGCACCTGGAGCAACACCCCCATCATTGTCATCTCCGCCCGCAGCGAGGATCACGACAAGGTGGAGGCCCTGGACGCCGGGGCGGACGACTATCTGACCAAGCCCTTCTCGGTGGAGGAGCTGCTGGCCCGGCTGCGGGTGTCCCTGCGCCGGGTGCGCTATGACAGCGAGAAGGTGGACGAGGCGGCCAGCATCTACCAGAACGGCGGGCTGAAAATCGACTACGCCGCCGGCTGCACCTACCAGAACGGGAACGAGGTCCACCTGACCCCCATCGAGTACAAGCTGCTGTGCCTGCTGGCCCAGAACACCGGCAAGGTGCTCACCCACAACTACATCCTCAACAAGATCTGGAGCAGCGCCCTGCCCTCCGACACCCCCTCACTGCGGGTGTTTATGGCCACGCTGCGCAAGAAGATCGAGCCGGATCCCAGCCACCCCCGGTATATCCAGACCCACATCGGCGTGGGCTACCGGATGATCCGCCAGCCCGACGAGGAGGCCGGGGCGGAGAGCGAGGCATGAGCGGGGGAGGAGAGGCCATGCTGTATCCCTACCGCCCCGCAGGGGAGCACCGGCTCCCCGGACTGCGGCCCGGGGGAGCGGCAGGCCCTGGGGCGCTGCTGGGCCTGATGCGGGATGTGGGACAGCTCTTTGACTGCGAGCCTACGGTGCTCCAGCGGCCGGACAGCCCGGTGCTGCTGCTCTTCTACCCGGACACGGTGTTCCAGTGGCGGGATCTGGCGGAGGTGTGCGGCGGCGCGCTGGCGGGGCTGGAGGGCCTTTGGCCCGTGACGGTGTACGGCACCACCGCCCGCCGGGAGACCGGCGAGCTCCGGGCCGCCGTCCGGAGCGACGGCGCCCCCGTCATCCGCCTGCGCG
>OBVP01000375.1_pt1 | contig 13693 bp, 11 predicted proteins | sample 1476191 | NCBI WGS metagenome assembly OBVP01 (sample SAMEA2580022, study PRJEB22360) | human gut metagenome | reverse complement strand
TGACCAGACTCGTGGCGGCGGGCGACGGCCTGGCCGCGGTGTTCCGCGACTTGGGGGCCGACGGCGTCATCAGCGGCGGCCAGACCATGAACCCCTCCACCGACGACATCCTGCGGGAGATCGACGCTACCCCCGCCGAGGTGGTCTTCGTCCTGCCCAACAACAAGAACATCATCATGGCGGCCGAGCAGTGCGTCCGCCTGGTGGAGGGCAAGCAGGTGGTGGTGCTCCCCACCAAGACGATCCCCCAGGGCATCTCCGCCCTGATGGTGATGGATCCCGAGGCGGAGGTGGAGGACAACCGCGCCGCCATGGCGGAGGCCATCGGCCGGGTACACACCTCCGAGATTACCTACGCCGCCCGGGATAGCGACTTCGACGGCTTTGCCATCAAGCGGGGCGACTACCTGGCCCTGACGGAGCACCAGCTCTTCGGCACCGACCGGAAGCTGGAGAAGCTGCTCCGCCGTCTGGCGGAGGCCGAGGCCCAGCAGAGCGCCGAGTTCATCAACATCTTCTACGGCCAGGACGTCAGCGAGAAGGAGGCCCAGAAGGCCCTCAAGCTCTTTACCGAGTGTTGTCCCAACGCCGAGATCACCCTGCTCTCCGGCGGTCAGCCCGTATACTACTATATGATCTCCGCTGAATAATCCGATCAGCGGCTAAAAACGCCGCCCCGGCACAGCCGGGGCGGCGTTTTTCATTCGTCGGTTCCCTTATCCTGGGGGCGGTCCGTTCAGCTCAGGGTACCGTTGACATCCTGGGGATTCAGGATTGTGATGCGCCCTTCCATGTCGGGAGCGACGGTACCCTGCTCCTGGATGTACCGGGAGATCACGGTGCGGTAGTAGTCGTTGGTGCGGTATACCAGCCTGCAGCCGGGCAGCTCCTGGGTGGCAGTCTCACTGTTGGAGGAGGCGCCGTCGGGGTTGAGCACATTAAGCATGGTGTACCCGTCACCGCCGCCACACATGAAGTCGTTGCAGGCCAGAGTGTACCAAGCGTCCAGATCCAGAGGGGTACCGTCAACCATGGTAACGGAGACGATGCGCTCGCCGACAGGCTTGGAGGCGTCAAAAGTATACTGGATTCCGGAAACCTGGGGGAACTTGCCGTTGAGCTCTGGATAGGCATCCACACCGTTCTCCAGGGCCTCCCACACGGTCTGGCCGGTGACCTCCACCAGGGTGACCTTGTTGTCGAAGGGCAACATGCCGAAGATGTCGCCCACAGTCACGTCACCGGCGGTTAGGCCAGCCCGGATGCCGCCGCCGTTCTGGATGGCGATGTCGGCGTCACAGTAGTCCCGCAGGGCATCGGCGGCCAAGTTACCCAGGGGGCTCTCCTGGGCGCGGACCAGGGCACTGGACCAAGGGATATCGGAGGCGCACCGGCCGATGACCACCTCCATCTGGGCATCCAGATCCGCCTGGTAGTCGGCGATGATGGTCTTGACCTCGGGATCCTCAGGCACATCGGAGGAGAGGATGATCTGGTTGAAGGTGTAGCCCAGTAGCTCCCCGTCCTTCACATTTAGGTTCGTCTGGTTGACACAGGTGCCTACGCCGCCGGGATTGATCACCACAGTGCCCTCGATGTTCAAGGGGCGGCCAAAGGTGTCGTTTCCGCCGCCGACCTCCATGTCGATGCCGTCGATACGGGTGGGTACCTCGTTGTTGGCACCGTGGAGATGCGCCAGCATGATAACCAGATCGGCCTCCTCATTGGCCTGATCCACCACTTGCTGCCCCACCTCCCAGTGGTCGTGAAAGTCAATGTCCTGGGTGTTGGAGTAGTGGGTGGTAGCCTTGCTGCCGTCGTCGGTCAGACCCACAATGGCCACATTCAGTCCGCCCACCTCCTTGACGATGTAGGGGGCGAACTGCTCAGGGTAGGTACCATCCTTCCAGTAGGTGTTGGCGGAGAGCATGGCGTACTCCGCCCGCTCCGCCAGGGAGAGCAGATTGTCAAAGGCATAATCGAAGTCGTGGTTGCCCAACACGGTGGCATCATAGCCTTGGGCGTTCATCACGTCCACGCTGGACTGGCCCTGGGACATGTTGGCCAGGTCGGTGTTGTAGGGGGAGTCTCCACCGTCCAGGATCAGGGTGTTGGGGTTGCGGCGCTCGGCCTCGTCAAAGAGCCAGGCCGCCTTAGCCGAGCCGCCCACCTCGCTGCCGGAGCCGGAGGGGGTATAGGACATCATGTGACCGTGGATATCAGAGGTTGACATGGTGGTGATGATGGTCAGATCCTTGATGGCGCTGTCCAGTATATAGGCCGCTTCGCCCCGGGTGATCGCCGTACCGTTCAGGGGCAGGTCGGCGGGCAGCAGGCCGTCCTCAGCGCCCTGGGCTAGGAAGTCCATGTTCTTGTCCGCGCCATAGACAGCCTTCATCACCGCCAGAGCGAAGTCGTCGCGGGTCATGGTTTGCTCACCGCAAAACTCCCCGTCGATCTGATCCATGAGACGGGCCTCTAGCACGGTGTTAGCCGCAGTCTCCGCCCAAGTGCCCACGGCATCGGGGGCGGCAGGCATGAGCACCGCAGCCAGGGTAGCCACGGTGGTGTCGGTAGAGTAGAACTGCTTGGTCACCGGCTCGGGCACAGTGCCGTCCTCATTGACCTCGGGGACGGGGGCCTCCATGAGGAATACCGGTACTAGATCAAATGCCTCATAGAGTAAGGAGGCCGCGTCAGAGCGGGTTAGGAGATCGTCGGGACGGTAGGCACCGGTACCGTCGCCCCGGATGACGCCCTCTTCGGCTAAGCGCTGGATACTCTCGGCATAGGTGCCGGAGGCATCGCTGACTGCGGCGGCGGCCGGCACAGCCAGCGATAAACTGATGGCCGTAGCTAGCGCTAGGACAGGAATACGGAAGTGCTTCATATCTGGGGTCTCTCCTTTCATCTCTGAGCGGACAGGGCAGTCCGTCCACATATCTGCATTGTAGCACAGCCGTCCCGCCACCACAAGTAAAACTCCTGTAATCGGTGTGTAAAAAAGGGCCATCCGATACAGCTGGACGGCCCTTCTGCATATTTTTACAGCACCTTGGACAAAAACTCTCTGGTGCGCTCCTCCTTCGGATTGGCAAAGAAGGCGTGGGGCTCGTTCTGCTCCAGAATGTGTCCGCCGTCCATGAACAGGACGCGGGAGCCCACCTCCCGGGCGAAGCCCATCTCGTGGGTGACCACCACCATGGTCATGCCCTCGTCGGCCAGCTCCTTCATGACCTCCAGAACCTCGCCCACCATCTCGGGGTCCAGGGCGGAGGTGGGCTCATCAAAGAGCATGACCTTGGGCTTCATGGCCAGGGCCCGCACGATGGCGATGCGCTGCTTCTGGCCGCCGGAGAGCTGAATGGGATAGGAGTCCGCCCGGTCCTTGAGACCCACCCGGTCCAGCAGCTTCTCCGCCTCGGCATCGGCCTCCTCCTGGCTCATGAGCTTGGTCTTGACCGGGGCCAGGGTGATGTTTTTCCGAATCGTCATGTTGGGGAACAGGTTGAAGTGTTGGAACACCATGCCCATCTGGCGGCGGATGGCATTGATGTCGGTCTTGCGGTCGTTGATCACGGTCCCCTCAAAGGAGATTGTGCCGGAGGTGGGGGTCTCCAGCAGGTTCATGCAGCGCAGGAAGGTGGACTTTCCGGAGCCGGAGGGCCCGATGATGACCACCTTTTCCCCCTGCTCGATGGTCTCGGAGATATCGTCCAGAACCAGGTTCTTTCCAAAGCGCTTGGTCAGGTGTTCAACGGCGATCACTTTCCCTCAGCCTCCTTTCCATTTTGGCAAAGATGACGGAAAGTACCTTCGTAATGCAGAAGTAGACGACGGCAATGATAATCAGCGGCGGCATGGCGTCCATGGTACGGCTCTGTACCGTGGAATATGCCTTGGTCAGGTCGGTCATACCGATGTACCCCACTACGGCGGTCTCCTTCACCAGCACAATAAACTCGCTGGCATAGGTGGGCAGGCAGTTCTTGATGCCCTGGGGGAAGATGATGCTCCACATCGTCTGTCCGTGGGTCAGGCCCAGGCTGCGTCCCGCCTCCATCTGCCCCTTGTCCACCGCAAGGATGCCGGAGCGGAAAATCTCCGCCGTATAGGCCGCGGAGTTGAGGCCGAAGGCGATGATGCCCACCGCTGTCTTGTTGGTCCAGGTGACCAGCACCACGAAGTAAATAAACATGAGCTGCACCACCACGGGGATGCCGCGGATGACGTCGATGTACGCCTTGGCAGGGCCGCGCAGAATCCTGTACCGGGAAATTTTCATCAAACAGAGGAGCATTCCCAGCACCGTGCTGATGCAGATGGCGCCGAGGGTAATGGCCAGTGTGTTCCCCAGGCCGGAGAGATAGAGCTTCCAGCGGTCGGCGGCGACAAACGCCAGGTAGAAGCGGTTACCCAGCTTGGCAAGCTCCTGTAGAAACAGCTCCACCGAAAAACCTCCTTTTTCGTTTTTTCCAAAACACAGGGAGAGCCTGCGCCGCCCAATGCGGCGCAGGCTTTCCACTTTTTAGTTGGCCTTGCTTATTTCAGCACCACGATCGCCTGGGTGGCCTCGTAGTACTCGTTGGTGAAGTCCATCACCTGCTGCTTCTCCTCGGTGATAGAGATGCCGGCGGCCAGGAAGTCCACCTTGCCGCTTTGCAGGGCGCCGGGCAGGGCGTCGAAGTCCATGTTCTCAATCTCCAGATCATAGCCCATGGTGGCGCACAGGTACTTGGCGTAGTCGATATCGAAGCCCATCAGGGTCTCGCCGTCGTCGCCCACGTACTCAAAGGGCTCGAACTCGGCATTGGTGCCCATGGTCAGGGTGCCCTTGGACTCATAGGAGGGCAGCTCGGGCAGCTCTACATCCTCGTTGGAAATGTGCTTCTGCACCAGCAGGTCGTAGGTGCCGTTCTCGTTCAGGGTCTCCATGGCGGCGTTGAACTCCTCGGTGAGCTCGGAGCCCTTGGGCAGGCCGATGGCATAGGCCTCCTTGGTGTCGGAGGCGGCGAAGGGCAGGATCATCATTTTGTCGGCGTTGGCCTCCACCAGCTTCTGGGCGGGCAGGGAATCCACCACCACGCAGTCCACGCGGCCGTTGAGCAGCTCCATGCCGCAGGCAGTGACCGCCTTGAAGCGGCTGACTGTGGCATCGGGGTAAGTATCGCTCACCAGTGCGTCGCCGGTGGTGCCCTCCTGTACCGCGATCTTGGCGGTAGCCAGGGCGTCAGCGGAGGTCCAGTTGGCGGGACTGTCGGCGGCAGGAGCGCCGCTTTCTGTCACAGGGGGCGTGCTGCCGGCGGGGGTTTCGTTGGTGTCGTCGCTGCCTCCGGAGCAGGCGGTCAGCAAACCGAGGGACAGAACTGCGGTCAGGCCGAGGGTGGCCAGCTTCTTACTTTTCATAGTGCATTCTCTCCTATTCCTTGTGTGCCCTGCGTGGGCTTTTTTGATGTTCTTATTATACATCATATTCATAAAAATGCAATATTTATTCATTCGTCAAAGCACACAAAAAAGAAAGGGCGGAGCCATGCGGCTCCGCCCTTTTGTCCAATCAGAGAGGAATTTAACCCTTGGTAGCGTGGAAGAACAGGAAGTTGCCCAGCGGGGTGTAGTACATGCCGTGGACATCGTCCGCCACCATGTAAGGCTGAGAGTAATAATACAGGGGGGCAATGGCCTGGTCCTCGCCCACGAGCAGATCCTCGGCCTGGTGCATCAGCTCCATACGGCCAGCAGCGTCGGAGTCGCTCAGGACCTTGGTCATGATGGCGTCGTACTCCGCGTTGGAGTAGTGAGCGTCATTGTTGCCGTTGTCGGTCATGAACATATCCAGGAAGGACACGGGGTCGTTGTAGTCGGCAATCCAGCCGTTGCGGCAGATGCTGTAGTCGCCCTTGGTACGGGTCTCCAGGAACACGTTCCAGTCCTGGTTATTCAGAGTGACCTCAACGCCCAGGACGTTCTTCCACATGGACTGGAGGGCCTCGGCCACGGCCTGGTGCTTGTCGTCGGTGTTGTACAGGTAGGTGGTCTCGGGGAAGCCCACGCCGTTCTCATAACCGGCCTCGGCCAGCAGCTTCCGGGCCTCCTCGCAGTTGGCCTCGTAGTCGTCCTTGGACACGCTCCAGTAGCTGCCGCCCACAGTGCGGAAATCGTCGCCGGAGGTACCCTCGGCGTCTACCACGCTCACGGGCACCCAGGCGTCAGCGGCAATCTCGCCGGCCTGCGTCACCTGCTCCACGATGTAGTTGCGGTCGATAGCCAGGGAGAAAGCCTTGCGCACCAGGGGATCGTTGAAGGGCTCCTTGGTGTTGTTGAAGCAGGCGTAGTAGCTGCCCAGATAGTCGCCGGGGATCACGGTGCCGTCAGTCAGCAGCGTGGCCATCTCATCCGGGGGAGGATTCTGCATGTAGTCCAGGTCGCCGTTCTTGAAGGCGGTGAGCTGGGCGTTGGCATCGTCCATCAGCTTGAAGGTCAGCTTCTCCAGGGTGATGCTGGAGGCGTCATAGTAGTTCTCGTTGGGCACCATGACGATCTCGGCGTCGTGGGTCCAGGAGGCCATCTTGAACGCGCCGTTGGTCACATAGGTGCTGGGATCCTGGGTCCAGGTGGCGTTGCCCTCCACGATGTCCTCACGCAGAGGCATGCAGTTGGGGAACGCGCAGATGTCCAGGAAGTAAGGGCAGTTGTAGGTCAGAGTGACCTCAAAGGTGTGCTCGTCGGGAGCGGCGACGCCCAGCTCCTCCTTGGGCAGCTCGCCGGCGATGATCTCGTTGGCGTTCTTTACCATGGCGATAATGGTGTTGTAGGGAGAGGCGGTGGCGGGATCCACCAGGCGGCGCCAGGAGTACACGAAGTCGTTGGCGGTCACGGGCTGGCCGTCAGACCACTTGGCATCCTCACGCAGCTTGAAGGTGTAGGTATAGGTACCGTCCTCATTCGGAGTGACAGTGGGCTCCTCGGCGGCCATGCCGGGCTCCAGCACGGCGGTAGCGCCGTTGCGCCCGTCGCCGGAGGGATCGCTGTCCACCCACTTGTAGAGGCCCTCAAACAGGTGGGTAATCATAACGTTGCCGTCCACAGTACGGTTCATGCTGGGATCCATGGTCTCGGGCTCGGACGCGAAGCACACGTTCAGCTCGTTCGCAGCACCGGTGGTGCCGGTCTCCACGGGAGTGCTCCCCTCGGGAGTCGGGGTGGTCTGGGTATCTCCGGTGCCGCAGCCGGCCAGCAGGGACACGGACAGCGCAGCGGTCAGGCCCAGAGCAAGGACTCTGCTCTTTTTCATTCGCTTTGTACCTCCAATCAATTGTGATCCTCTATTTTGTACCAAAATGCCCAAAAGCATTGATACACTATGTATCGCTGCCCCGTTTCGGGGCAGCGGACAGGGGTCCCCCTGTCCATTGCAAAAATACATTTGTCTTTAATAGTCTACATTATAGCACATGGCAGACGCTTTGTAAAGCCGCACTTTACCAGATACTGTCTGCTCCAAATCACGGCAAGGCTCTGAAATCAGCCCAGCAGATGACAGCCGGCCCAGTAAAGGCGCGGACATTTCCTGCGGGAAATGTGTCGCTTCGCTCCAAAGCCGCGCCTTCCAGGGGGAACCAGTTCCCCCTGGATACGCGCCTGCGGCGCGATACCCCCTCCGCTCTCCGAGGGGGACCGAAACCGACCGTCACGTAGGGCGGGGGCTTGCCCCCGCCGTTGGCAAAGCCACTGTGCCGGAACCTCGCTTACCCCAGCAGGTGGCACGCGGCCCAGTAAAGGCGCGGACATTTCCTGCGGGAAATGTGTCGCTTCGCTCCAAAGCCGCGCCTTCCAGGGGGAACCAGTTCCCCCTGGATACGCGCCTGCGGCGCGATACCCCCTCCGCTCTCCGAGGGGGACCCAAACCGACCGTCACGTAGGGCGGGGGCTTGCCCCCGCCGTCGGCAAAACCACTGTGCCGGAACCTCGCTTACCCCAGCAGGTGACACGCGGCCCAGTGCCCAGGCGCGTGCTCCTTGAACTCCGGCACGGCCTCCTTGCACTTGTCGGTGGCGTAAGGGCAGCGGGTGTGGAACCGGCAGCCCTTGGGCGGGTGCATGGGGGAGGGAATATCGCCCTCTAGCACGATGCGCTGGCGCTGGCGGCTGACCTCGGGGTCTGGCACCGGAACGGCGGAAAGCAGGGTCCTGGTGTAGGGGTGGAGAGGATTCTTGTTGAGCTCATAGCTCTCGGCCAGCTCCACCAGGGAGCCCAGGTACATGACGCCGATGCGGTTGGAGATATGGCGCACTACCGACAGGTCGTGGGCGATGAACAGATACGTCAGGCCCAGCTCCTGCTGCATGTCCTCCAGCATGTTGACCACCTGGGACTGGATGGACACATCCAGAGCGGAGATGGGCTCGTCGCAGACGATGAACTCGGGCTTGACTGCCAGGGCGCGGGCAATGCCCACGCGCTGCTGCTGGCCGCCGGAGAACTCGTGGGGATAGCGGTTTGCGTGCTCGGTGTTCAGGCCCACCATGCCCAGCAGCACTTTGATCCGGTCGGTGCGCTCGGCCTTTGAGGAGCAGAGCTTATGGATGTCCAGAGCCTCGCCGATGATCTCGCCCACTGTCATGCGGGGGTCCAGAGAGGCGGAGGGGTCCTGGAAGATAATCTGCATCTTGCGGCGGTAGGGCAGCATATTGACCTGCCTGCACTTGGGAACCTTGACGTGCTGCTTCTCACCGTTCTCACCGGCGGGCCAGGGATCCTGTCCCTCGAAAATGGTTTCGCCGCCGTACTCGATGCGGCCGGAGGTGGGGGTGTAGAGCTGGAGAATGGTTCGGCCCAGGGTGGTCTTGCCGCAGCCGGACTCACCCACCAGACCCAGGGTCTCGCCCCGGCGGATAAAGAGGGACACGTCCTCCACCGCCTGGACGCCGGGCCCGTGAACGCCCTTGACCGGAAAGTATTTTTTCAGGTGGTCCACTTGAACCAGGATGTCATTCTTCTCACTCACGGCCGCTCACCTCCTGATCCTGTACCGGCTTCTCCTGTCCGGCCTTGTCGAGCTGATCCTGCACCCGCAGCCAGCAGGCGGAGCGGTGGCCCTCGCCCAGCTCCACGTAGGGGGGCATCTTCTGCAGGCAGATCTTCATGGCATGCTCACACCGGGGGGCGAAGGGGCAGCCCTCGGGGGGATTGAGCATGTCCACGGGCGTACCCTCGATGGGGATCAGCCGCTCATAGCTCTCGGCGTCCACGCGGGGCATGGAGCGCAGCAGGCCCACGGTGTAGGGGTGGCCGGGCTTGTAGAAGATGTCGTCTACCGGCCCCTGCTCCACGATCTTGCCGGCATACATGACGGAGACCTTGTCGCAGATCTCAGCCACCACGCCCAGGTTGTGGGTGATGAAGATAATGCCCATGTGAGTCTTCTTCTGGAGCTCCTTCATGAGCTCCAGAATCTGGGCCTGAATGGTCACGTCCAGAGCAGTGGTGGGCTCGTCGGCAATCAGCAGCTTGGGGTGGCAGATGAGGCCCATGGCGATCATGACACGCTGGCGCATGCCGCCGGAGAACTCATGGGGGTACTGCTTCATGCGCTTGGCCACGTTGTTGATGCCCACCAGCTCCAGCATCTCCATGGCCCGCTTGGCGGCGTCGGCCTTGGAGATTTTCTTGTCGTGGGCCCGCAGGGCCTCGATGAGCTGGTTGCCCACGGTGTAAACGGGATTGAGGCAGGTCATTGGGTTCTGGAAAATCATGGCCACCTCGCTGCCCCGGAAGGAGGCCATCTCCTTCTTGCTGAAGGCCAGGACATCCCGGCCCTCGAAGGTGATGGAACCGCCGATGACCTTGCCGGGGGACTGGAGCAGGCCCATGATGGAGTAAGCCTCCTGGCTCTTGCCGGAGCCGGACTCGCCCACAATGCCCATGACCTCGTCGTAATCCAGGTCATAGCTGATGCCGCTGACGGCCTTGACCTCACCTGCGGGGGTAAAGAAGGAGACCCGCAGATCCTTGACTTCCAGCAGCTTGCCGGACTTTTCGTTCTGTTCCATTGATTGTCTCCTCCTCTCTTATTTCTTCAGACGGGGATCCAGGGCGTCCCGCAGGCCGTCGCCAAACAGGTTGAAGGACAGGATCATAATGCTGATGATGATAGCGGGAATGATCAAACGGTAGGGGTAGGTGCTGATGCCGCCCAGCGCGTCGGAGCACATGGAGCCCAGGCTGGTCAGGGGAGCCAGCACGCCCACGCCCAGGAAGGACATGAAGGACTCAGTGAAGATGGCGGACGGGATCTGCAGGCAGGTGGTGGCCACGATCTGGCCGATGCAGTTGGGCAGCAGGTGCCGCTTGATGATCCGGCCGCTGGAGGCGCCCAGGGCACGGGCCGCGGTCACGTATTCCTGTTTCTTGAGGGTGAGGATCTGGCCGCGGATGATGCGGCTCATACCCACCCAATACAGGCAGGCAAAGGCAATGAACATGCCCATCAGGTTGGGGCCCACCTTCTTAAAGAACTCCGCCAGGAAGAAGCCCTGGTGGTCGGTGATGAACTGGGTGACATGGGGGCCCATGGCCGTGGCGATAAGCAGGATGATCAGCACGTCAGGCAGGGAGTAGATAACGTCCACGATGCGCTGCATGACCACATCCACCGTACCGCCGAAGAAGCCGGAGATGGAGCCGTAGAGCGCACCGATGACCAGCACGATCAGCGCGGCGGTGAGGCCGATGATCATGGACACCCGGGTGGCAAACATGGTGCGCACCATGATATCGCGGCCGTAGCGGTCGGTGCCGAACACATGGGGGAACACCTTCTCGCCGTCGGCGATGCGCTGCAGCTCGTCGTTGGAGTAGCCGAAGGGCTGGGCGGAGTAGCCCAGGGCCTTGTAGATCTCCTCCTCGCTCATACCCTCGTACTCGGCGCCGCCGCCGGCCTTGGCCTGGGCGCGGATGAGCGCCTTGTCCTTGCTGCTGAGCTCCTCGCCGCGGGCGGCCGCCTCCGCTTCAGCGGCGGCAACGGCCTCGTCGGGGTCCTGGGAGGAGGTGGCCTCCTTATAGGCCTGTTGGGCCTCAAGGGAGTAATGCCAGGGGTAGAGGTTCTCTGCGCCGGCGTTGAACTGGTCGTATCCGTAGGGTACCAGCATGGGGCCAACAAAAGCGAACAGCACCAACAGTACAATCACGCCCAGGGCCACCATGGCCACCACGTTCTTGCGCAGGCGGCGCCAGGCATCCGCCCAGTAGGATACGCTCTTGCGCTGCTGGATGAAGTCCTCCTTCTCCCCGCTGGTAGCCGGGGCGAAGTCCGCCGCCGTCAGGTCGTTCAGCTCCAGCAGGGGGTCCACATCGGGCTGAAGGGAGCCAAAGACAGCTTTTTTCTGTTTCTCTGCCATTTTTACTCTCCTTTCGTCAGATCGATGCGGGGGTCCACCACGCGGTAGAGGATGTCAACCACCAGGTTCATGATGACCACCAGGGTCGCCAGGAAGATGGTGGTGCCCATGATGATGAAGTAGTCGCGGTTCTGCACGGACTGCACCAGATAGCGGCCCAGGCCGGGAATGGTGTAGACGGTCTCCACCACGAAGCCGCCCACCAGGGTGAAGGCGGTGAGGGGGCCCAGGTAGGTGATGACGGGGATGACACCATTGCGCAGGGCGTGCTTGAAGATGATCCTGGGGGTCAGCAGGCCCTTGGCCCGCGCGGTCTTGATATAGTCCTGGCCCAGGGCGTCCAGCATGGAGGAGCGGGTCAGGCGGGCAATATAGCACATGGGGTAAAGGCCCAGGGCCAGACAGGGCATCAGGTAGGCCTTGGCCCCCTGGGAGGCGTCAAAAATAACGTTGATGCCCATGAATTTAAAGGGCGCCCCATCATTGCAGAAAAGCATCAGCAGGAAGGTGGCCACCACGAAGCCGGGCATGGACACACCCAGGGTACACACCACCCGTAAGACGCTGTCTACCCATTTCCCACGGTTATAGGCCGCCAGACAGCCCAATGGTATGCCCACCGCCACGGCCCATACCAGGGCGATGACGCCGATCTTTGCGGAGAGGGGGAACTTCTCCGTGATGATGTCCAGCACCGGACGGTCCTTCTGCATCTTCAGGGAGACACCGAAGTCCTGGTCCACGATGACTCCCTTGAGGTAGCGCAGCATCTGAACCCCAAGGGGGTCATCCATCCCGTACTTGGCCTCCATGGCCGCCTTCTGCTCCGGCGTAATCTTTTCGTCGTTGAACGGGCTGCCCGGCACGGACATCATCAGGACGAAGGTGACGCAGGCAACGACCAGAATGGTGATGAGGGCCATGATCACCCGTTTCACAATGTATTTTGCCATTCTTTCACTTCCCATATTATTCTCTGTTCACGCAATCGAAACTGCCCCATCGTAAGCGTTTCTCCATTTTATCGTAATTTGTCCCATGCGTCAAGAGTATGGCCCTCCAAATTTGATGGAAACTCCCCCTAATCTTGCATGTGTCCTTCATACAAAGACAATTTTCCGCTTATCTGTCCACATATTATTTCGCTGTCAGACGCTTTTCGAGTTGTGCCAGCCAAAAAACCGCCTTTTTTCATAGTGTGGAATTTAAATATTCCGTATATTATTCACCTATTCGCCCTTTTTATGCAATTTCGGCCGGGTATGCAATTCCCACCGCTTGAATCGCTTTTCTGCATAAATTGCAAAAAGGCGGGCACGGACCGATGTCCGCGCCCGCCATGGGCTCCGCTCAGTCGAAGCCCAGGCCCATATAGCCGTGGGTGCCCTCCCCCCAGAGCGCCCGCTTTTCGGCGCTGTACCACTTAATCATACCGAATGGCTGGAGGTAGCTACCCTTCATGCCATCCCATAGTGCAGGGGTGCGCACATAGCAGCGCGCCCCGGGGAGCACCCGTTCCAGCGCCGCCAGCCCGCGGCCCATCTTGTCCGGGGACAGCAGCAGCTCCTTGAACAGCACACTCTCCCCGTCGGTGTACTCGGCGGCGGCGCAGCCCTCCGCGCCGTCCACGCTCAACCGGTACAGCCCGCCCCCCGACAGGCGGCCCATGCCCTGCTGGTAGCGGATCAGCTCCTCCGGGTAGTCCACGGCGGGCGCCCCCTCCAGCAGGCGGCGCCGGATGGCGTTGTACTCCCCCGGCTCCACGGGTTCTGCCCGGTCGCCCTCCGCCGCGGGCTGGAGCATGCTCTTGAGCAGCTCCAGCTTCCGGGTGGAAAAGCAGGGCGCAAAGCCCACCGTCCCGAAGAATTTGAACAGGCTTGGCTCGGCGGGCACAGTGGTAACGCAGTCCGCTCCCCGCTCGGCCAGATAGCCGTCCACGAAGCGGAGAAGCTGCCGGCCGTAGCCCTTGCTGCGCGCCCCGGGGTCGGTGGCCAGGGCGTAGATATACCAGCCCGAGGCGGTTCCGCCGCCGGGCAGGGTCAGCGTCTGGGGCAGCAGGGCCAGCATGGAGGCCAGCCGCCCCTCCTCCACCACCTCAAGAACGTCGGCTGAGCCCCCGCAGCACTCGTAGAACCAGTCGATATAGCGGTCCTCGTCCCCAAAGGCCGCCTTCCACAGCGCCTTCTGGGCCGGAACCTCCTCCGGACGGCCGGGACGCATCTCCAACATAAGCTGCTCCTTTCTATTACAATAAGTTTTGGTTGGAAGCCCAGCATCCGGCTGGGCTTCTTTCC
>OBVP01000371.1_pt1 | contig 13776 bp, 9 predicted proteins | sample 1476191 | NCBI WGS metagenome assembly OBVP01 (sample SAMEA2580022, study PRJEB22360) | human gut metagenome | reverse complement strand
CCTTGGTCTCCCCCGCGCCCCCCGCCCCTCGCGAGGAGGCCTGGGAGCAGGCGCTGGTAGCCGGCGACTTCCGCCTGACGCTGCGCACCGGTCGCGGCTCGACGGAGGGGTTCCGCACACCTGACCAGATCCCGGCCGAGCGCCGCGAGCAGGTGGAGAGCTACCTGGCTCAGGACACCTCCGTGATCATCGGCACCTATGACGAGGTCGCCGAGGTCATCTCCTCCTTCGCTGCCAACCACGGCACCGAGGAGATCATGCTCATCAGCTATATCGACGACGTCGAGGCCAAGATCCGTCAGTACCGCGAGCTCGCTCACCGCGTGCTGCCCACGCGCTGACCTCCACGGATCTGCACTCCGATCCCGGTACGGTCGAGGCATGACCTCCTACGCGCCACCGACCTGCACCCCGGACCAGGCTGCTGACCTGCGCAAGGACCTGGAGGCCACAGGCTGGGGCGTGGACGCCGTCGCCCACCTGCTCGGCGAGGTGGCTGACGCCGCGCTGCGCCGTGAGATCCGCCTGCCTGCCCTGCGTGCGCTGGGGCGCGTCCTGGCCGAGGACCGCTCCGCCGGCGCGACCCCGACGCCGACGGCGGTGCTCACTGCCCTGTTCATGCTTGGCCAGGCCGTGCCCGCCCGTGAGCTGGACTGGGCGCTGCGGCGTACCCGCACGGCAGGAGCCGTGGCCATGGGCCTGGTGGAGTCCCTGCCTGAGGAACCCAGCCAGGGCGCGGCGCGCGGGCCCCTAGTCCGGGCCTGCGTGGACCTGCGCCCTCACGAGGTGAGTGGTCTGGGCCAGGACGGTGCCGACCTGCGCTGGTGGGTTGCCTCGGACCTGGGAGAGCTGGAGACCGGGCGCGCCCTGGAACCGGACCACGTGCTGGGGATCGGAGGCGCCGGGCTGACGCTGGCCAGCCTGACCCCGCGTCAGCCTGTGCGCACCGCCCTGGACCTGGGGTGCGGCTGCGGCATCCAGACCCTCTACCTCCTCCAGCACGCCGAGCACGTGGTGGCCACGGACATCTCCACCCGGGCGCTGGCCTTCACCGCTTTCAACGCCGCCCTGGCCGGGGCGGACCCTGAGCGCCTGGAGCTGGTTCAGGGCTCCTTCCTGGAGCCTGTGGCCGGACGCCGCTTCGATCTCATCGCCACCAACCCTCCGTTCGTGCTGACCCCGCCTGCCGTGCGCGAAGCGGGGCTGCCACTCATGGAGTACCGCGACGCCGGGCGCCCGGTGCTGCCCGAGCTCGTGCCCGCGCTGGGCGATCACCTGGAGGTCGGGGGCACGGTGGTCATGCTCGGCAACTGGGAGCACCACCGCTTCCAGGACTGGCGCGAGCGCGTGGAGGCCTGGCTGCCTGCGGACGTCGACGCGTGGGTCATCGAGCGCGAGACCCAGGACCCGGTGGAGTACGCCACCATGTGGCTGCGCGACGGCGGTGCGGTGCCGGAGAGGGACCTGGCTGGTTTCGAGGCGGCCCTGGGCGCCTGGATCGAGGACTTCGAGGAGCGTGGCGTGGAGGAGATCGGCTTCGGCTACCTCCTGCTGCACCGCCCTGACCCCCAGCACGACGGCGGGACCCGCCAGCCCTGGCGGGTCCTGGAGGAGGTGGCGACCCAGCCGACCGGCCCGCTGGCCGAGCATCTGGCGCGCTCGGTCGAGGTGCGTAGTGGCCTGGCGGCCATGACCGACGCGCAGGTGGCCGAGCTCCACCCCGTCCTGGCGCCTGACGTCACCGAGGAGCGTCACCTGCGTCCCGGAGACGACGAGCCCACGGTCATCCTGCTGCGGCAGGGCGCTGGCTGAGCGCCAGGCGGGAGTGGCTGACGGCGAGCTGAGCGTGGCGCAGGTGGCCGACGCCGTCGCCTCACTGCTCCAGGTGGACCCGGCCGCACTGCGGGCGCAGATGGTCCAGTCCACCAGGCGGCTGGCCGCAGACGGGTTCGTGGAGCTGTGAGTACCCAGCGCGCGGCTTCCCTCGGGCGCACCGCCGTCGTGCTGCGGCGGCGTGCCGTGGCCCTGGCGCTCGCCAGCTTCGCCACGGTGCTGGGCAGCTGGTACCTCATGGTGGCCACCCGCGCCGGCGCTCAGCTCGAGCAGGCCGCGATCACGGGCTCGTTCATCGGGGCCCGCTTTGTCACCAGCCAGGCTCGCTGGCTGCTATCGACCGTCTCGATGCCCGCGGCGGTCGCCCTGGTCATGGTCATCCTCGTCATCGGCCTGTGGGGCAGCGCCCGGCGGCGTGCCTGGTGGGCGGCGGCCGTGGTGGTTGCCGTCAACGTCTCGACCCAGGTCCTCAAGCACTGGGTGCTCACGCGCCCGGACTACGGGGTGAGCCTGCGCTACGACGGCGCGGTGATCGCGGCCTCGGGCCACACGGCGATGGCCGCCTCGGCAGCCGTGGCCCTGGTGCTCGTCGTCGGTCCAGCCTGGCGGAGCGCTGCGGCGTGGGCAGGTGCCGCCCTGGCGGCGCTCATGGGCTACTCCACCCTCGTGTGCCAGTGGCACCGACCGGCTGACGTGGTGGCGGCCATCGCCCTGGCAGTGGGCTGGGCGGCCCTCGCTGTGGCCTGTGGGGCCTGGAACTCACCTGCTGACCTTGATCCGCCCCGGCTCCCGCGTGCCGGTGGCGACGGCGTGGCTCGCCGCCCGCGTCACCCGCGTCACCTGCGGGTGCTCGTGTGGGGCGGAGCGGTGTGCGGCGTGCTCGGCGTGGCGCTGACGGTGGTGACCTGGGTCCGCCTGGAGAACGCGGCGAGCCGAACGGTGTCCTTCATGGCCTACGTCGGTGGCGCGCTGGGGACGGTGGCCGTGGCTGCGGTCGGGATCGGGCTGCTGGCAGGCCTGGGGCGGCCGCGTTCGTGAGGCACCGTGGGCGCCGTTGCCCCCAAGGCTCAGGACGGGCGAGGTCGTGCGGGGTCATGCGGTTGCGGTGACGGTCCCGCTCGTGTGAAGGTCATGCCCGGTACGCTCTTCGCAGTGCCGATGTCCTTCACGCGTCTCAAAGGAGAACAGGATGACCACCGATGCGACCGCCAGCTCTGAGGAGGCACTGCTCAGCCAGTCATCGACCCGGTCTGGCGATGTCGCCGACTCGCGGCTGAGCCCTCAGCTGGCTCGGGCGGTGCGGGCCCTGGCCGCCCGAGGTGCTGTGCTGCTGCGCAACGAGGACCAGACGCTGCCGCTGCAGGCCAGCGAGCCGGTGGCCTTGCTGGGCCGTGTCCAGAAGGACTGGATCGCCGTCGGCTACGGCTCGGGTGGTGACGTCAACGCGCCCTACGTCACCAACCTGCTGGACTGCCTGCGAGAGCAGGGCGTCGCCGTCGACTCCGAGCTGGCAGCCCTGTACGAGCAGTGGTGCCAGGCCAACCCCGTCGACCCAGGCACGGAGTGGGGCAAGTGGCCGCTGAGCTTCCCTGAGATGGAGCTGGCTGACGACGTCGTCGCTGCGGCCGCGCAGCGCGCGCGCACCGCCGTGGTGGTCATCGGCCGGGCTGCAGGTGAGGACCGTGAGTCCGTCCTGGAACCGGGCTCCTACTACCTCCAGGACGCCGAGCGCCGCCTCCTGGAGCAGGCAGTGCGTTCCTTCGAGCGCACCGTGGCTGTCGTCGTCACCGGCAACGTCATGGACCTGGCCTGGGCGCGGCCACTTGGTGGGGGGGCCCTGCTGCTGGCCGGGTGGGGTGGCAGGGGGGGTGGCCGCGCCATCGCGGACGTCCTCACCGGTGCCGCCGAGCCGGGCGGTCGCCTCACGGACACGATCGCCCGGACCTACGAGGACTACCCGTCCGCTGGCCACTTCGGTGACCCGGAGGCCAACGAGTACACCGAGGACGTCTTCGTCGGCTACCGCTACTTCGAGACCTTCGCGCCCGAGGCGGTCCTCTACCCCTTCGGCTTTGGTTTGGGCTACTCCCAGCACGAGATCACCGGCGAGGGCGTGGAGCTGACCGAGGACGGCGCCTGCGTGGCCGTCACCGCCGTCAACACCGGAGACCTGCCCTCCTCGACCGTCGTCCAGGTCTACGTGGCCAAGCCGGGTGGAGGCCTGAGCCAGCCCGTGCGTGAGCTGGCCGGCTTCGGACGCACCGAGCAGCTGGCACCGGGTGAGGGTGAGGAGCAGGTCATCGACGTCCCCTGGCGGGACATGGCCTCCTACGACGACTCGGGCGTCACCGGCCACCGCTTCGCCTGGGTCCTGCCGGCCGGTACCTACACCTTCTACGTCGGCTCCGACGTGCGCTCGGCCCAGGCTGCCGGCAGCGTCGAGGTCGAGGAGACGCTCGTCGTCGAGCAGCTGGAGCAGGCTGCGGCCCCCGCCGCGGACCACCCCTTCGAGCGTCTGGCGCGTCAGGAGGACGAGTCCGGGACGATCGTGCGCGGCTCGGAGCCTGTGCCGGTCAGCGAGGTGGACCTGCGTGAGCGGATCCTGAGCCGCCTGCCCCAGGCCCTGACGCCTGCACAGGGTGAGGGCGAGCCGGCGGTGCGCTTCGAGGACGTCCAGGCGGGCCGAGCTAGCCTGCAGGACTTCGTCGTCTCCCTCAGTCCCAAGGACCTGTCCTGCCTGGCCTACGGTGACGTGACCATGGACTCCCCGCTGGGTGCCAAGGGCAATGCCGGCGCGCTGGGCGGCGTGACGCAGGAGCTGCGCGCCCTGGGTGTGCCGCCGTCGATCACGACTGACGGCCCCTCGGGGATCCGCCTGGCGGCGACCGCCTCCCTGCTGCCTTGCGGCACGGCCCTGGCCTCGACCTGGGACCCGGAGGCCGTGGAGGAGATGGCGGCCCTGCACGGCGAGGAGATGGCGGCGCTGGGCTCGGACATCCTGCTCAGCCCCGGCATGAACATCCACCGTGACCCGCTGTGCGGGCGCAGCTTTGAGTACTACTCCGAGGACCCGCTGCTGACCGGCCTCATGGGCTCGGCGGTGGTCTCGGGCGTCCAGTCCACCGGTCGGGCTGCCTGCCCCAAGCACTTCGCGGCCAACAACCAGGAGACCAACCGCATCTTCAATGACTCGCGGGTCTCCGAGCGCGCCCTGCGCGAGATCTACCTGCGTGGGTTCGAGATCGTGGTGACCGAGGCGGCTCCCAAGGTGCTCATGACCTCCTACAACAAGGTCAACGGCGTGTGGGCCCACTACCACTACGACCTGGTGACCACGATCCTGCGTCGCGAGTGGGGCTACGAGGGCCTGGTCATCACCGACTGGTGGATGCGCATGGCTCAGGACCCGACCTTCCCGGCGCTGCGTGACTCGGCCTACCGCGTGCGTGCAGGTGTGGATGTGCTCATGCCCGGTGGGGACAAGCACTTCTCCACCGTCCGCGATGACGCGATCATGGACTCCTACGGCCAGGAGGAGGGCATCACGCTGGGTGAGATGCAGGCGACGGCGGCGCACGTGCTGCGCTTCCTCGTGTCCTGACTGACTGCTCCTGGCTGAGGAACGGTCCTCGCGGAAGGACGTCCTGGCTCGGGAGGTGTTCTCGCTGGGGAACGCCTTGGCCAGGGAGCTGTCTTCACATGAGGAACATGTGGCCCGGGAGCTGTCCTGGCTGAGGAAGATCTTGGTCCGGGAGCCTGGGGCCGTGGTGCTGTGACGAGGCGCCCCCACAACCATCAACGGTTGCGGGGGCGCCTTCTCGTGTTGTTCGCCGCTACCCCGTGGTGCCCGCGGCTACCCCGTTCTGTCCTTCGCTACCCCAAGCTGCTGCTCGCTACCCCGTCGCGCGCGCTAGGGGGTAGCGAAGAGCGCGAAGGGGTGGCGACGGCGGTAGTGATGGTGCGCTAAGGGGTAGCAGACCTAGGCCGCGGGCAGGTGGACCGTGAAGGTGGTGCCGTGCTCTCCCGCGGGGGAGTCCTCGGCCCGGACCGAGTCGACGGTGAGGACGCCGCCGTGCGCCTGGACGATGGCCAGCGCGATGCACATGCCCAGGCCCGTTGAGCCGGTGCGCCGCTCGCGTGAGGCGTCACCGCGGGCAAAACGCACGAAGAGCCGGTCCCGGACGGCTGGGCCGATCCCTGGGCCATCGTCTGAGATCGAGATGACCAGGTGCCCGACGGACGGCGTGCGCGGGAGGGCTCGGGCGCCCAGGCGTTGTCCTCCATAACCGCCGGCTGCGGGGGCACGGGGCGGGTGTCGTAGCGCAGGCTCGTCACCACGTGCGTGCCAGCGGGAGTGTGGACACGGGCGTTGGTGAGGAGGTTGACGAAAACCTGGCGCAGTCGCGCCTCGTCCGCCATGACCGCTGGGAGCTCGGCCTCCTCGCCGTCCTCGGCCTCCGCCGCCTCATCGCTGTCCTGTGAGGAGGACCCCTGCGCCGGGGCGTCAGCCAGCGCGGACAGGTCGAGCTCCCACTGCTGGTTCGGGCCGGCCGCTCGGGCGTCGGCAACGGTATCGAGGAGGATGCCCAGCAGGTCCGTCTCCTGGTAACGCAGCTCGCGACCTGCCTCCAGGCGGGCCAGAAGCAGGAGGTCCTCCACCAGGCCGGTCATGCGCACGGCCTCGGAGCGGACCCGGTCCAGGGCGTGGACGGCGGAGACAGGCAGCTCGACGTCGCCCCCCTCCCGCTGGATGAGCTCGGTGTAACCGCGGATGGAGGCCAGAGGAGTCCGCAGCTCGTGGGAAGCGTCAGCCACGAACTGCCGGACCTGGGTCTCCGAGCGCTGGCGCGCGGCCAAGGCCGAGTCAACATGGTCGAGGAGGATGCTGAGCGCGGTACCGACCTGCCCCACCTCCTGGGAGGAGGACAGGTCCTCATCATCCACGCGCTCGTCGATGCGCACCTCGCCGTGGGCCAGGGGCTGGGAGGCCACACGCTCGGCCGTGGCGGCCACACGCTCCAGCGGCCCGAGGGAGGTGCGGACCATGGAGCGCCCGACGGTGGCGGCGATGACGGCGCCGATACCAGCGATGATGGCCTCGACGAGGAGCTGGGTACGGATGAGCTCGTTGTCCGAGGCCATGGACAGGCCGGTGATGACGATCTTGCCGGTCTCTGACTCCTCGCTCACCAGGACCCGGTACTCGCCCAGCGAGGCGACGGAGGTGCTCACGGGCCTGCCAGTGACCTTGAGGGACAGCAGGTCCGAGATCTCCTCGGAGGAGAGGTTCTGGTAGACCCCGTGGGCGTCGATGTACCCCGCCTTGACGGCGCCAGAGGGCGAGGCGACGACGCTCAGCGTGCCGGTGGACTGACCAGCGGCATCGAGCCCGGCGGGAGGATCCTGGGCAGGCCTGCTCTCGGGGGAGATCGCGCCACCGCTGTCTTGCGCCTGGGTAGGCCGGTCCTCAATGTCATGACGGCGCACGGCGGCACGCTCATTGGCCGCCAGGAGCTGGGTGTCCAGGCGGTCCATGAGGGTGTGGCGCAGGGTGAGGGTCGAGAAGACCCCCATCAGCGCGCTCATGATGAACATGAGCCCGAGGATGCCGACGGCCAGGCGCGTGCGCAGGCTGTGGCCCCGGGCGGCAGAGGCCCGCGGGCTGTCGTCACCGGATCCTGACGCGGTCTGAGAAGGCGGAGGGGTCACGGACACCGGGGGAGAGTACGCGGGGGCGCCCGACGCCGCCCACACCTCAGCGCGTCGGCGGTGCGGCGTCCGCCGGCTTGAGGACGTAGCCGACTCCACGCATCGTGTGGATCATCGGCTCGCGGCCCTTGTCGATCTTGCGGCGCAGGTAGGAGATGTAGAGCTCGACGATGTTGTCCTGGCCGCCGAAGTCGTAGTTCCACACGCGGTCCAGGATCTGCGGCTTGGACAGCACACGGCGGGGGTTGCGCATGAGGTAGCACAGCAGCTCGAACTCGGTGGCGGTCAGGTGAATCTCCGTGTCACCGCGCCAGACCTCGTGAGAGTCATCGTCCATGCGCAGGTCGCCGACCTCCAGCACATGGTCGTCCTGCTCGGCGTGGGCGCCGGAACGGCGCAGCAGGGCGCGCAGACGTGCCACAACCTCTTCCAGGGAGAAGGGCTTGGTCACGTAGTCGTCGCCACCGGCGGTCAGTCCGGACACGCGGTCCTCGACCGCGTCCTTGGCTGTGAGGAAGAGAACGGGGACAGAAGGCTGGCGGCCACGGATACGACGCATGACCTCCAGGCCGTCAAAGTCCGGCAGCATGATGTCCAGCACGACGACGTCGGGCTCGATCTCCTGCGCGGCCTGGACAGCCTTGACACCGGTGGCCGCAGTCGTCACGTCCCAGCCTTCGTAACGAAGCGCGGAGGCGAGAAGGTCGGCCAGCATCTGCTCGTCGTCGACGACAAGAACTCGTACCGGAGAGCCGTCGGGCGCGTCAGGGTGGTAGCAGGGGTACTCATAGCCTGAAGTCAACACGAGTCGTCTGTGATGAGGCTGTGAAAATGTAAGAAGTCTGTGCGTCGCACCAGTGCGTTACAGTCGGGACGTCCACGGCTGCCGTGCCCTGATCCTATGCACAGGCGTCCGATACTCGCACTCCGGCCCCGAAGAAGGTTCACGTGTCCAAGAAGCTCGTCATCGTCGAGTCGCCGAACAAGGTCCGCTCGATCGCGGGGTACCTCGGCTCGGACTTTGACGTCGAGGCCTCCGTCGGGCACATCCGCGACCTGGCCCAGCCCTCTGAGCTCCCGGCGGCAGAGAAGAAGGGGCCGTACGGCAAGTTCGCCGTCGATGTCGAGCACGGTTTCAAGCCCTACTACGTGGTCAACCCGGACAAGAAGAAGACCGTCGCCCAGCTGAAGAAGGCGCTCAAGGACGCTGACGAGCTCTACCTCGCTACCGATGATGACCGCGAGGGAGAGGCGATCGCCTGGCACCTGCTGGAAGTCCTCAAACCCAAGGTCCCCGTCAAGCGCATGACCTTCACGGAGATCACCAAGGAGGCGGTCACCCGAGCCCTGGAGTCCACCCGTGAGCTGGACACGGACCGGGTCGATGCCCAGGAGACTCGCCGCATCCTCGATCGCCTCGTCGGCTACGAGGTCTCGCCGGTGCTGTGGCGCAAGGTGCGCGCGGGCCTGTCGGCCGGGCGCGTGCAGTCGGTGGCCACCCGTCTGGTGGTCGAGCGCGAGCGCGAGCGCATGGCCTTCAAGGCGGCCGGCTACTGGGGCGTGGAGGCCGAGCTGGGGACCACCGGCTCGCTGGAGGAGTCCGGACGCACCTTCACCGCACGGCTGGCTACCCTCGACGGCCGCCGCGTGGCTACGGGACGTGACTTTGGTGACGACGGCGCCCTGCGCCCGGCCGCCGTCAAGGCTCACACCGTCCACCTCCACGAGGGCGGGGCCCGCGCCGTCGCCGACGCCGTCATGGCCTCGGCCCCGACCGTGACCGAGATGGAGACCAAGCCCTACAAGCGCCGCCCGGCGGCGCCCTTCACCACCTCCACCCTCCAGCAGGAGGCCTCGCGCAAGCTGCGGATGAACCCGCGCGAGACCATGCGGGTGGCTCAGGGCCTGTACGAGAACGGCTACATCACCTACATGCGTACGGACTCCACGGTGCTGTCCGGCCAGGCCGTGGCGGCCGCTCGCGCGCAGGTGGCCGAGCTCTATGGAGCGCAGTACGTGCCGGCCAAGCCACGCCTGTACGCCACCAAGACCAAGGGTGCGCAGGAGGCTCACGAGGCCATCCGCCCGGCCGGAGACCACTTCCGCACTCCGGCCCAGGTGGCCGGTGCGCTCTCCGGCGCCCAGTTCCGCCTCTACGAGCTCATCTGGAAGCGCACCGTGGCCTCGCAGATGGCCGACGCCGTCGGCCAGACCGCCACGGTCAAGGTGGAGGTCCCGCTCAAGGAGGCCAAGGGTGGGGCCCGGGACTCCGGCGTCACCTTCCGTACGGCCGGCTTCACGGCGTCGGGCACGGTCATCACCTTCCGTGGCTTCCTGGCCGCCTACGAGGAGGGCCGGGACGCTGAGCGCTACGAGGCCGAGCCGGGCAAGGCGGGCGCGGCAAGCGCCGGTGAGGTACGCCTGCCGGCTATGGAGGTCGGGGACGTCCTGGACGCCAAGGTGGCCGAGGCCTCTGGCCACGAGACGACGCCGCCGCCGCGCTACACCGAGGCGAGCCTGGTCAAGGCCCTGGAGGAGCGGGAGATCGGACGCCCCTCGACCTACGCGGCGACGATGTCCACCATCGCTGACCGCGGTTACGTCGAGCACCGGGGCCAGGCACTGGTACCCACCTGGCTTGCTTTCGCCGTCACCCGGCTGCTGGAGGAGAACTTCTCCGAGCTGGTTGACTACGACTTCACGGCCTCGATGGAGGCGGATCTGGACCGTATCGCCGCCGGCGAGGAGGACCGGGTGGCGTGGCTGACCCGCTTCTACTACGGGGACGGCGACGGCCAGGGAGCGCAGCCGGGCGAGGGGCCCGAGCAGGGCCTGAAGGCCATGCTGGACAACCTCGGCGAGATCGACGCCCGCGCCGTCAACTCCATTGAGATCGGTGAGGGCATCACGCTGCGGGTGGGGCGCTACGGGCCCTACCTGGAGGATGAGGAGGGCAAGCGGGCCAACGTCCCGGCCGACGTCGCCCCGGACGAGCTGACGGTGGCCAAGGCCAAGGAGCTGTTCGAGCGCGCGGCTGACGACGGGCGCGAGCTGGGCGTGGACCCCTCCACCGGGCACGTCATCATCGCCAAGGACGGGCGTTACGGTCCCTACGTCACCGAGGTTCTGCCGGAGCCGGAGGGCACGCAGGAGCCGCAGGACGAGGCTGCGCCGAAGAAGCGGACGAGCAAGGCCAAGACGGGCCCGAAGCCCCGGACGGCCTCCTTGTTCAAGAGCATGGGCCTGTCCACGGTGACGCTGGAGCAGGCGCTGGACCTGCTCAGCCTGCCGCGGGTGGTGGGCCAGGACGCCGAGGGCGTGGACATCACCGCCCAGAACGGCCGCTACGGGCCCTACCTGAAGAAGGGTACGGACTCCCGCTCCCTGGAGAGTGAGGAGCAGCTGTTCACCGTGACGCTGGAGCAGGCTCTGGAGATCTTCGCCCAGCCCAAGCGCCGGCGTGGTCAGGCGGCTCCCAAGGCTCCGCTGCGTGAGCTGGGCACGGACCCGGTCTCGGGGCGTCCCGTGGTGATCAAGGACGGCCGCTTCGGTCCCTACTTCACGGACGGGGAGACCAACGTGACGCTGCGTCGCGGTGACGACCCGGCCACGGTCACCCCGGAGCGGGCGTATGAGCTCCTGGCGGAGAAGCGGGCCAAGGGGCCGGCCAAGAAGCGCACCACCCGCAAGACGACGGCGAAGAAGACGACGACGAAGAGGAAGACCTCCGCTCGCGGATGATCTCGGGGCCTGTCTGCCAGGCGTGAGCCAGACCGTGCGCTCGCGGACCCCGGGCCTGACCGTGCGGGCTTCCTCCCGCCGCCCTGCGGGCGAGTCGCTCGCGCAGGCCTAGCCGGAGCCGACTGTCGCCGCGGGTGGGTGGCGCGGGCAGATTCGTGTCCCACCCTCCGGCTACCCTGGCGCCGTGACCCACGAACACCGTGACCTGCCCCTCGCCCCCGGCTCCCAGGCCGGGCCAGGCCTGTTCCTCAGCTTCGAGGGCGGCGACGGCGTCGGCAAGACCACCCAGATCCACCGTCTGAGTGGTCTGCTGGAGGCCGCCGGGGTTGACTGCCTGGTCACCCGCGAGCCCGGTGGGACCGAGCTGGGCGCCGAGATCCGCCGGCTCCTGCTGCACGGGGGCGAGGTCTCGGCGCGCGCTGAGGCGCTGCTCTACGCCGCGGACCGCGCCCACCACGTGCAGACCCGGGTGCGCCCGGCCCTGGCCAGGGGCGGCGTCGTCATCACGGACCGCTATCTCGACTCCTCGGTCGCCTACCAGGGGGCGGCTCGCAGCCTCGGGTCCCAGGAGGTTCGGGATCTGTCACTGTGGGCCACCCAGGGCCTGCTGCCGGACCTGACCATCCTGCTGGACGCCGAGCCTGGGATCGCGGCGCGTCGTGCGGGCGAGCGCGCGGCCCTGGACCGCCTGGAGCGTGAGCCCAGCTCCTTCCACGTCGCCCTGCGTGAGGAGTTCTTGGCTCTGGCGGCAGCGGAGCCAGGGCGCTTCGTCGTCATCGATGCCGATCGCGGCGTCGAGGAGGTCGCCGAGCAGGTTACGGCCGCGGTCGTCAGGCTCATCCGCTCCAGGACTGAGTCTCCCGGTGGCCATGTCCCTCAGGCTGACGCCTCCCACAGCCAGGTCCCTCACCCAACAGGCGGCGCCTGGGCTGCTCTGAGCGCCTTCGCGGCCACCTACGGCGGCAGGGAGGTGGGACGATGAGCGTGTGGGAGGACGTCGTCGGCCGGGAGCAGGTGGTGGCCACCTTCCAGGCAGCCGCTGCCGCGGCGCGTCTGCGAGCCCTGGAGCGTGAGGACGCGGGGACGGCGCGCGAGGCTCAGACACGGCCGGGTGGAGGCGCCCAGGGCGGCGTGGACGCCTCGGCCATGACTCACGCCTGGCTCGTCACTGGCCCGCCGGGCTCCGGGCGCTCGAACGCGGCCAGGGCCTTCGCGGCTGCCTTGCAGTGCACCGGGCCGCAGCCTGGGTGCGGGCAGTGCAAGGCCTGCCGGGACGTCATGAGCGGCTCCCACCCCGATGTGGTTCGCCTGGCCACGGACAAGCTCCTCATCACCATGGAGGAGGTCAAAGAGCTCATCGGTGAGGCCCAGCGTCGGCCCTGGACCGGGCGCTGGCGCGTCATCCTCGTCGAGGACGCCGATCGCATGGTCGAGCGCACCACGAACGTGCTGCTGAAGTCCATCGAGGAGCCCCCGCCCCAGACGGTGTGGATCCTGTGCACCCCCTCGGCTGACGACGTCCTGCCCACCATCCGCTCGCGCTGCCGCCTGGTGACGCTGCGGATCCCCCCGGCGGCCGCCGTCGCCGAGCTGCTGGTGCGCCGTGACGGGGCGGATCCCGCCCTGGCAGCCCGGGCCGCGAGGGCCAGCCAGTCCCATATCGGCCTGGCCCGCCACCTGGCGACCGACCCTGGCGCGTGGGAGCGGCGTCGTCGGCTCCTGCTGGCACCGGTGAGCCTGCGCAGCGTTGGGGACGCCGTGCTGGCGGCCGCCGAGCTCGTCGACAGCGCTGAGGCCGAGGCTAAGGAGGCCACTGAGCAGCGTGACGCCGCTGAGAAGGCCGAGCTCCTGCGTGCCCTGGGCATGGAGGGAGACGCCAAGGTTCCCCCGGCGCTGCGTGCGCAGGTCAGGCAGCTGGAGGAGGACCAGAAGCGGCGGGCCAAGCGCGCCCGCACGGACGTCCTGGACCGGGCGATGATCGACCTCCTGTCCTTCTATCGCGACGTGCTGGCCACGCAGATGGGATCGGACGTCGAGCGGGTCAACACGGACCTTGACGAGGTGGTGACGCAGGTGGCGCGCAGCACCGGTGCTCCCCAGTCCCTGGCCCGGATCGCGGCGATCGAGGAGTGCCGGGAGCGCCTGCGCTCCAACGCGGCGCCGCTGCTGGCGGTCGAGGCGCTCATGGTCCAGCTCCGTCCGCAGGCCTGAGGCTGGCTCTGCCCGGCGCGAGTGTGCAGGTAGCGCCTTGGCAGTGCAGGACGAGGCTGCACACTGGTTGTCACACCTGCACACTCACGGCTCAGTGACCGGCCGCTACCTCGCGCTCGCGGGCCGGAGCGAGCTCGGTGGCCGCCCAGGTTGACAGCAGGGCCAGGGCGTCAGCGCTGGGCGAGCCCGGCTCCACGCCGTAGAGCAGCATGGTGAGGTCAGGGGCGGTGCCCATCGTCGCCGGCTCGTAGGCCAGGTGGATCTCGCCGACCGTGCGCTCCC
>OBVP01000360.1_pt1 | contig 14081 bp, 13 predicted proteins | sample 1476191 | NCBI WGS metagenome assembly OBVP01 (sample SAMEA2580022, study PRJEB22360) | human gut metagenome | reverse complement strand
CATCTGTCCGCACGCCCCCGCGCCTTAAACTTTCCCCCCTGCTGGCCGTAATTGTGGATACGCTGGCCGCCGGTGGTGATCTCCATCCCCCGGAAGAGCAGATCGAAGGAGAGGGTGTACCGGGGGTCCTCCGGATCGTCCATGGTATAGAAGGGGCGCTTCCTGCCGGGGTAGTGGGTGACGAACACGAAGTCGCTGCCCCACACCTCCTTGGCGTACCGGCCGATGTGCTGCTCCTCCTCCGGCTCCAGATCGTAGGGCTCCCGGATGGCATAGCCGTAGGCCTCCGCCGCCAGGCGCTTGGCCTCGTCAAAGCGGACGGCTGGTATGTGCTGTGCATCGGGCAGCTCCGCGCCCAGCAGGGCCAGCTCTCCGGCGTATTCCTGCCGGAGCAGGGCTACAAGGCGGCGCAGAAAGCCCTGCTCCAGCGCCATCAGGTCGGTAAAGGAGCGGAGAAAGCCCATCTCCAGATCCAGGGAGGTATATTCGTTCAGGTGCCGCTGGGTGGCGTGCTTCTCCGCCCGGAACACCGGGCCGATCTCATACACCCGCTCAAACACCCCCACCATGACCTGCTTGTAGAGCTGGGGGGACTGGGCCAGCACCGCCTTCCGGCCGAAGTAGTCCACCCGGAACTGGCTGGAGCCCCCCTCGGCCCCGGCCCGGCCCAGCTTGGGGGTGTGGATCTCGGTAAAGCCCTCCTCCTGGAGAAACTCCCGGAAGGCCCGGCAGATGGCCGCCTGGATGCGGAACACCGCCCGGGCGCGGGGGGCGCGGAGGGTCACCGGGCGGAGGGAGAGCTCCGTGTCCAGGCTGACGGAACTCTTTTTGGACAGGGGCACCGGCGGGGGCGCGGCGGGCCAGGAGAGCACCGTGCACCGGGCCTCCGCCAGCTCCGCCCCGCCGGGCGCCCGGGGTTCGGGCCGGAGTAAGCCGGAGACAGAGACGGCGCACTCCTCGCGCACCCCCTCGGGACGCCGGGGGCAGACGCACTGGACCAGCCCCTCCCGTGTGCGCAGGGTGAGGAAGGTGACCCCGCCCAGATCCCGCAGGGCGTGCACCATCCCGTGCAGGGTGACGGCCCGGTTATTCCGGCCCACCACCGCCGCGTCAAATTTCGTTGCCAAAACATCCATGCCAATCACACCTTTCTGCAAAAAAAGAATAAAAAAATCCCGAAGCCGGTTTTCCAGCTTCGGGACGGAACAAACTCCGCGGTACCACCCAAAATTGCGCCGTCGTGTGCAACGGACGCCACTCGGAACCCTTAACGCGGGTGGGACGGGCGCGCCTACCCCCTGAGGCCAGGGCTCGAGACGCCGGCTCAAACGTGTTGCGCCATCCCATCCTGCCGGACCGGGCTCTCAGTCGGTGACCCGGATTCTCTGTCGGCCCTCACGGGCGGCGGTCGTTCTCTCTGCCTTTGTTGAGCGTAGTATACGCAGTTTGAAGGCAAAAGTCAAGCACAAAATTTTTTTGCACCGGGGGCGCGGGTGTGGTACAATGTCGAAAACCACACACAGAGGTGAGAGACTATGAAGGATTGGGACGCCCTCTATGAGGAGTGCATCCACTGTCAGAAGTGCGGCCTGGCGGAGACCCGGACCAACGTGGTGTTCGGCGAGGGGGCCAGGGACGCGGAGGTCATGTTCATCGGGGAGGGCCCCGGCGAGCAGGAGGACCGCACCGGCCGGCCCTTTGTGGGCCGGGCGGGCCAACTGCTGGACGATATGCTGGCCATGATCGACCTGAAGCGGGAGAAGGTGTTCATCGGCAACATGGTTAAGTGCCGCCCGCCCCAGAACCGGGACCCCCTGAACATCGAGCAGGAGGCCTGCATCGGCTATCTGCGCAATCAGGTGGCCCTGCTCAAGCCGAAGATCATCGTCTGCCTGGGGCGCATCGCCGCCATGAAGCTCATCAAGGAGGACTTCAAAATTACCCGTGAGCATGGCCAGTGGCTCGAAAAGGCCGGGGTGTGGATGATGGCCATGTACCACCCCTCCGCCCTGCTGCGGGATCCCCGCAAGCGGCCGGAGAGCTTTGAGGATCTGAAGAGCCTCCAGGCCAAAATCCGGGAGGTCTGTGTGCGCACATACTGAAACAAAAGTGAGGCGGAATTCCGCCTCACTTTTGTTTTGTGGTCACCCGCTTGATGACCTTCAAACGGGCAAACTCCTCGCGCTCCTTCTCCTCCAGGGCGTCGGTGATGAAGCGGATGGTGCCGTCCAGGCCGGGGATGACAATGTTCTGTAAAGCGTTGGCCCGCTTCTGGGTCTTTTTGATGGCGTCGGCCAGGCGGTAGATAGAGGTCTCCACCTCCGCCAGCCGGCGGGTCAGCTCCTTGACCCTGTAGAACTTGAGGTAGCACTCATCCAGCTCGGAACAGGTATCCCCCATGCCGTACTCCGGCCGGGGCGGGGGGGACTGGCCGGGGATGCGGGGCAGCTCCACCCCCATAACGGAGCGGTAGCGCAGGGTCAGGGAGTCGTCCACATCCACCGCCTCCGCGATGCGGTCGCAGATGCCCAGGCGGATGTTGGCCGCCTGGAGGGCGGTGTACGCCTCGGTAAAGACGGCGTCGATCTGTCCCTGCAACTCCTTGGCGGTGTCCATCATGCCCATGAGTTCCCGGATGAGGATGTTGCGCTTGCGGTCCATCAGCTCGTAGCCCGTCTGGGCCAGCATCCGGGAGCGCTTGGCGGCGATCAGGTTGCCCTTGGTGGGCAGCAGATTGGCCATGGCGGTTGACCTCCTTTCCGGCTATGACTGCTTCCGCTCAAAGAGCTCCTTCCACGCCCCCTCCACATAGTGAGCCTCGATGGTCTTGGCGTCCACCCGGTCCAGCTCGCCCCTGGGCAGCATGGTCAGCAGCTTCCACCCAAGGTCCAGCGTCTCCGCAATGGTGCGGTTGTCCACCAGGCTCTGGTGGACAAACCTGCGCTCGAAGGCGTCGCCGAAGGCCAGATACTGCTTGTCCAGCTCGCTCAGCTCGTCCTCGCCGATGACGCTGGCCAGGCTGCGGGCGTCCTGCACCTTGGAGTAGGAGGCAAAGAGCTGGTTGGATACGTCGTAGTGGTCGTCCCGGGTGAAGCCCTTGCCCACGCCGTCCTTCATCAGGCGGGACAGGGAGGGGAGAATGGCGATGGGGGGATAGATGCCCTTCTGATCCAGCTCCCGGTCCAGCACGATCTGCCCCTCGGTGATGTAGCCGGTGAGGTCGGGGATGGGGTGGGTGATGTCGTCGTTGGGCATGGTGAGCACCGGCACCTGAGTCACCGAGCCGGTGCGGCCGTGGATCATGCCCGCCCGCTCGTAGAGGGAGGCCAGATCCGAGTAGAGGTAGGCGGGGAAGCCCTTGCGGGAGGGGATTTCCCCCTTGGAGGAGGAGAACTCGCGCAGGGCCTCGCAGTAGGAGGTCATGTCGGTGAGCACCACCAGCACGTGGTAGCCGTGCTCAAAGGCCAGGAACTCCGCCGCCGTCAGGGCGCAGCGGGGGGTGAGGATGCGCTCGATGATGGGGTCGGAGGCAAGGTTGAGGAACATGACGACCCGGCTCAGGGCGCCGGCCTCCTCAAAGGAGCGGCGGAAGAACTCGGCGGTGTCGTTCTTGACGCCCATGGCGGCGAAGACGATGGCGAATTCCCCGTCCTGGTTGGGCACCCTGGCCTGCCGCACGAGCTGGGCGGCCAGCTCGTTGTGCTTCATGCCGGAGCCGGAGAAGATGGGCAGCTTCTGCCCCCGGATGAGGGTGGCGCAGCCGTCGATGGCGGATATGCCGGTGTAGATGCAGCTGCGGGGGTACTTGCGGGAGACGGGGTTGATGGCGGAGCCGTTGATGTTGCGCCGCTCCTCCGGGTAGATCTCGCCCAGGGCGTCGATGGGGCGGCCCGCGCCGTCGAACACCCGGCCCAGCATCTCCTTGGACAGGGCGATGTCCATGCTCTTGCCGGTGAAGTGGGTGGAGGCGTTCTCCAGAGAGATGCCCCGGGTGCCCTCAAATACCTGGAGAACCGCCCGGTCGCCGTCAATGAGGATGACGCGGCCATAGCGGCGCTCCCCGTTCTCCAGAGTGACCTCCGCCATCTCGTCGTAGGCCACGTCCTTGACCCCCTCCAGGGCAATGAGGGAGCCGGACAGCTCCGAAAGGCCGATGTATTCCAGTCTCATGTCAGTGTTTCACCTCTATCTCCAACCTCAGCGGTTGGCCTCGTTGACCTGCCGCAGGGCGTCCTCAATGGCGGCGTCGTACTCCGCAAACTTCTCCTGGCCGTCGTTGGGCACCTCGTACTTCATCTTGGCCAGAGACTCGAAGATGCCGGTCTCCTTGAGCTGGGACAGGGGGATGGCCCGGGAGACGATGTCCTTGGCCCCGTGGTAGAGCTTGAGCATCAGCTCCATCATGCGAAGCTGCTTGTCCAGGGGCACATAGGTGTCGATGGCGTGGTAGGCGTTCTGCTGGAGAAAGCCCACCCGGAAGAGCTTGGCGGTCTCGATGATGAGCTTCTGATCCTCGGGCAGGATGTCCGCGCCGATGAGCTTGACGATCTCCATCAGCTCCGACTCCTTTTGGAGCAGGTGCGCCATCTGGTGGCGGCAGGTGACGAACTCCGGCCCCACGTGCGCGTCGTACCAGGGCTTGAGATCGTCGGCGTACTCCGAGTAGGAGGTCAGCCAGTTGATGGAGGGGAAGTGGCGGGCGTAGGCCAGGGCGCGGTCCAGGCCCCAGAAGGTGCGCACATAGCGCTTGGTATTCTGGGTGACCGGCTCGGAGAAGTCGCCGCCCTGAGGGGAGACGGCGCCGATGACGGTGACGCTCCCCTCCTTCCCCTCCAGGGTCTTCACATAGCCCGCCCGCTCGTAGAACTCGGCCAGCCGGGAGGCCAGGTAGGCGGGGAAGCCCTCCTCGGCGGGCATCTCCTCCAGCCGGCCGGAGATCTCCCGCAGGGCCTCCGCCCAGCGGGAGGTGGAGTCGGCCATGAGGGCCACGTGGTAGCCCATATCCCGGTAGTACTCGGCGATGGTCATGCCGGTGTAGACCGACGCCTCGCGGGCGGCCACCGGCATGTTGGAGGTGTTGGCGATGAGGATGGTGCGGTTCATCAGGGGCTGCTGGCTCTTGGGATCCAGCAGCTCGGAGAACTCCTCCAAAGCCTGGGTCATCTCATTGCCGCGCTCGCCGCAGCCCAGGTAGACGATGATGTCCGCGTCCGACCACTTGGCCAGCTGGTGCTGGGTCATGGTCTTGCCCGCGCCGAAGGGGCCGGGGATGGCGGCGGCGCCCCCCTTTCCGATGGGGAAAAGGGTGTCGATGATCCGCTGCCCGGTGACCAGAGGCCGGTCGATGGGCAGCCGCTGGGCGATGGGGCGGGGGGTGCGGATGGGCCAGCGCTGGGCCAGGGCCAGGGGGTGGATCTGCCCGTGGTCGTCGGTGAGCTCCACCAGAGTGTCGCTGACCCGGTAGGCCCCGGCGGGCGCCACCTTGGTGACCCGGCCGGACACCCCGGCGGGCACCAGACAGCGGTGGACGATGAGGGGAGTCTCCGGGCAGGAGGCATAGAGTGCGCCGGGGGCGAGAACGTCGCCTGCCTTTACATGGAGGGTGACATCCCACGTCTTCTCCTGGTCCAGGGAGGGGATGTTCAGCCCACGGCCGATGAAGGGGCCGCTCTCCGCCTCAATGACCTTGAGGGGGCGGGCAATGCCGTCGAAGATGTTGGTCAGCATGCCGGGGCCCAGGGTGATGGCCATGGGGGCCCCCTGGCTCACCACCGGCTGGCCGGGCTTGAGGCCGGCAGTGTCCTCGTAGACCTGGACGGTGGTGGCCGAGCGGTCCACACTGACCACCTCGCCGATCAGGCCCTCCTCGCCCACGCTGACCATATCCATCATGGCCAGGCCCTTGCCGCCGGTCACCTTGACGACCGGGCCGTTGATGCCGTGGATGGTATAGTGCGTTTGATTCATTGGAAGTACCATCCTTTCTTATTCGTCGGAGAGCGACAGGCCGAAGAGCTCGGCAAAGTGGCCGGACAACTCGCCGGCTGCGCTGTCAAAGGAGGAGTCCACCCGCAGGCCCAGATCGGGGGACTCGGCGATCAGGCCGCCCAGGCGGAAGTCCCCCTCCCGGAAGGTCAGGCGGATTTGGGGCGCGGAGGCGGCCAGGGCCTCCCGAAAGCTCAGATCGTCGCCCCGCAGGGTAACCAGCACCTCCTCCGCGCCGGAGAGCTGCTCCAGCGCCTCGGCCAGCAGGGCAGTGAGCCGCTGGCCATAGGCGGGAGTGCGGGTGAAGGCGGCGATTTTGGCCCGCACCAGGGCGAAGACCTCCTGGGCCATCTCGGTGCGGCGCAGGTAGAGGGCCCGCTTGTTCTCCAGCATATGGCGGGACACGCCCCGCCCGGCCTCCGACTGGATGCGGGCCACCTCCCCGTGGATGTATTCGTAGGCCTCCTTCAGCGCCGCGTCCTCCGCCTCCTGAAGGCGGAGCTCCCGGCGGCGCTTGACCTCCGCGAGGGCGCGCTTGCTCTCGTCGGCGGCTTCCGCCAGGATTTTGGCGGTGAAGCGGTCCAGCTTTTGATTCATATCAGGCATAGTTAACCTCCTCACGGAGCTGGTCAGAGCTTGACTCCAATGGCCTCCCGGATGTAGCGGGTGATGGAGTCGGGGGCGCGGCTGGCGCTGTGCCGGTCGGGGATCTCCACCACCAGGGGCCGCTGGGCGGTGAGCTTCAGCGGGGCGATGAGATCCTGGCACAGGGCGGCCAGCTTTTCGGTGATGAGCAGCACGGCGATGTCGGGATCGGCGGCGGCGGTCTGGATGGCGGCGCGCACCAGGGGCTCCTCCCGCACCACGACCCCTTCGATGCCAGCCAGGCGCAGCCCCACCTGGGTATCCGTGCTGTCGGTGATGACGAAGTATTTCATAAGTTGCCTCTCAGCGTTTCGCCCGCCCCGCGGGCGAAATCAAATCAAAATCCGTGCGGAGCAGGACACACCCCAGGGTGCCTTCTCTTGCCCCTCGGGGCAATTCACCTTGTGCGCCTGCGCAGCACACCGATACCTCTGGACGGATTACACGAAGAGCAGCAGCAGCGCCACGATCAGGCCGTACAACGCCACACCCTCGGCCAGGCCAACGAAGATGAGGGCCTTACCGAAGGCCTTGTCGTTCTCGGAGATGGCGCCCAGGGCGGCAGACGCGGAGGAGGCCACGGCGATGCCGCCGCCGATGCCGCTCAGGCCCACGGCCAGGGCAGCGCCTACGTACTTGAGGCCCTCGGCGATACCGCCAGCCGCCGCGGCTGCCGCCGATGCCCACCACGCTGGCCAGCACCAGGAAGGCGAAGAAGGAGGCGATGTTGGCTCCAAGGGCCCACTTGGCCCTGCGTCCGGTGTACTTGCGGATGCCGATGAGGAACAGGGGGGAGAAAACCGCGAAGGCGGCAAAGAACAGGACAATGAATTTCAGCATGGTGACTACCTCCTCAGGATTACCCGTTTGTGCGGGCAGCATAGTCGATTTTTTTCGGGACAAAGGGGATGCCGCCGTCGTCGTAGAAGCGGCCGAAGAGCTCGTAGAACTCCAGACGGAGCACCTGGATGCCCACCAGAAGGCCCTCGAAGCCCATGACGAAGGCGTTGCCCAGCACCAGGATCAGGATGCCCGCCGGGCCGCCCACCCCGCCGGCCAGGCCGGCCAGCATGTGGACCACCAGCATCAGGCCCACGTGGGTGATGGCATAGGCGCCCACGCGCATGAAGGACAGGGTGTTGGTCAGGTAGCTGAGCAGGGTCTCGAACAGCTCGAAGAAGCCGGTGCCCAGCACCTCGCCCACTGAAAATTCCCTCCAGTGGGGGTCCTTGGCCAGCAGATGGGACAGCGGCTCCCGCAGGAGCATGAGCACCAGGGGGAGAATGAGCACGGGCAGCACATAGGCGGGGGTGAACAGGTTCACGCCGAAGGCCAGGGTGGACACGGCCGCGGTGAGCAGTCCGGCGTAAAACACGATGCCCGCCGCGCCGTTGGGCCCGAAGAGGATTTTTTCATAGTTTTTCTGGCGGATGCCGTTGAGGATGTTGATGACCATCACCAGCAGCAGCATAAATACGCCCAGACAGATGGACAGAACCAGCAGCAGCAGGACATTGCTCACCACGCCCAGGCCCGCAAAGGTAGTCTCCTCCATGATTTTAAAACCGGGGAGAATGTCCTCAAAGCCGAACACCGACCCGTAGACGCAGCCGAACAGCGCGCCGGACAGGCCGCAGCAGGTGATGATGCCGCCCAGCCACATGCCCTTCCACCTGGCCAGTACAAGGCCAATGAGGGCCAGACAGAGCCCCTGCCCCAGATCGCCGAACATGATGCCGAAGAACAGGCAGTAGGTCAGGGCCATGAACAGGGAGGGGTCCTTCTCGTTGTAGGCGGGCAGGCCATACATCTCCAGGAAGGGCTGGAACACCCGGCCCAGGAAGGAGTTCTTCAGCTTGGTGGGGGGCTTGGCGTGGCGCACGTCGTCGGCGGTATCGGCCACGCAGGACAGGTTGGGGAACCGGGCGAGCGTTTTCTCAATCTCCGGCACCGCCGCCGCCGGCACCCAGCCGGTGAGGTAAAAGGTGCCCTTGCTGCGGCAGGCGTACTGGCGCAGCCCGCAGCACTCGCTGTGGTAGCGCAGGTAGGAGTAGCTGGATAGAATGTGCTCCCGCTCATGCCGGCGCAGCTCCTCCAGCTCCTGCCCCACCTGGGCCACCGCCGCCTGGGCGGCCTCCACCTGGGCGTTGAGCTCTGCCGTGGCGTTGTCCACCGTCCCGCCGGGCGGGTCCTCCAGACGAATGCGTACAAAGTGCAGGGAATTGAACAGGGAGTCCACCTTGTGGTGGGCCTCCTTGGTGGTGAAGTAGACCCCATATACCCGCCGGGCGCCCAGGGTGGTGGGGACGAAAAAGATGTCCTCCTCCTCGTTGAGGGCCTCCCGGAAGCCGTCGTAGGTCTCCCGGGGCAGGTAGCCGTATCGGAACCGGGCGTGATCCAGGCCCCAGAGCTCGTCCAGGCTGACGTTGAGTCCCCGGAGGTTCTGGAGCTGGTCCACCATGCTGCGGGCCTCGTCGGCCTTGTGCTCCAGCTCCTCCCTCCGCCGGTGCAGGGCGGCGATGCGCCCGGAGAGGGAATCGAAATAGGAAGCGAAATCCTCCAAGGGGGAAGCGGGGTCGAAGGGGGCATAGGCCAGGGGGATGCCCGCCTCATCGGCCACCTCCACCGAGCGGTGGAGGAGTGCGCTGTAGGGGTTTTCCAGCTCCAGGGGCCGCAGGCCCTTCACGCTCCGCATGAGCTGCAGGGCGTTTTCCGGGTGGAACTCCTGGTCGATGACGCAGGCGCGCACCACATCGTCAAACCGCTCCAGCGGCCCGGCGATGGTGAGCAGCTTCATCGGGACAACGGACATTGCGGTAGCTCCTTCCTTGACATGGGCTTGGGGGGCTTATTGGCCCACCAGATCTGCGAGTTCTGCGCGGTAAGGGACGCCGTATTTCACCGACTCGATCACGTTAATCAGCACACTCAGCTCCAGCTCCTTGAGCTCCAGGTACGCCACGGCGGTGTAAATGGAGGGGGGCACGGCGGTGAGCTGACGCTTGTTGAAGCGGCAGATGGCCCGTTGGTAGTACTCCTCCACCGCGCCCACCGCCACGCCGTCGAAGCAGTCCCGGTAGGGGGAGTCCCGCAGCAGGGCGAAGACGTCGTCCACGCCGGGGGCGGCGCAGAGGGCGCGGGTGAAGTCGGGGTTGAGGCGGTAGTGAAAGGGGAAGAGAACGCGCAGATAGGTCTCCGGCTCCGTCTGGGGGAAGTAGGTTTTGAGGCGGAGCACATGGATGATGTTGAGCAGGTCGATCTGCTCCCCCAGGGCGCGGAGAAGTACCTTCTGGGTGCGGCCGGTATACTGCCGGTGGACGATGCGGTAGAGGTGGGAGAAGTAGGCGGTGCGCAGGGCGGCCTCCGCCAGGGTGAAGTCGGGCAGTGCGCCGTCCCGGCTTGGGCGCAGGTGCCGGAGCACGGGCGCGTAGATGGTGTCGCGGGCGGCGTCCAGGAGCTGGTCGTAGCTGGTGCAGGAGGCCAGGGCCCCCTCGTCCAGCCGCAGGCGGAGGGGCACCGCAGACGTGGGGGGAGGCTCCTTGGCATAGCGGCCGGTCTTGAGCCGGCGCAGGGCGGCCAGGAGGGCGCTCCGCTCCGCAGCCCGGAGCTGGAACTGCATCAGGGGCTTGTCCTCCCGGGGAACGTAATAGGACAGGCTCCGGTACTCCAGCCGCAGCTCGTCCCGCAGAGCGCCCTCCATCTCCACCCGGCCCACGTAGGACCAGGCGCCGGGGGGGACCAGGGACAGGGCGCGGCTCCAGCCCGGATGCTGCCGCAGGGCCTCCAGCAGTTCGGCCTCATTTTTCAGCCCGGCCAGCCGGGCAAAGTCGTCCGCCCGCAGGCGCTTGCCGTAGAGGGCGCGGATCTTGGCGGACAGCGCGCCGTAGGTCATCTCCGCGTTTTTCACGGCTGTACGCCCACGATCAGGGAGAACAGGGTGTCCACCCAGCGCTCCTTGTTTTTCTCATAGGACGCCTCCACCGCGCGCATGGTCTGCTCCAGCTTTCGGTCCAGCCGGTCCAGCGCCTCCTCGGCGGCGGCCTCCTCAGTCTGCTGCACCTGCTCCAGCCGCTGCCGGGCCCGCGCCAGATAGCTCTCGCGCATAGCGGAGATCTCCTGCTCCAGGCCGGCCTGGAGCTGCTGCCGCCTGGCACGGGACTCCTCCGCCAGCACCTTGGCGCCCTGTTCGGCGGCCATGATCTGGCTGACCATCTCGGCGTAGTCCATCGTAACACCTCCGTCGTTGTTTGAAGTGAAAAGGGATTTGTACGTCACCGTTTATCATACCATATTGAGAGATGGATTTCTACAAGAAAATGGCAGGGATAAATAAAATATTTCATCATACCGCACAAAGCGGCGAATGCCGCGCGAGGGAGCTTGAATGCGCTATTGTAATCCTGGGAGGGGGCGTATATAATAAGAGTTTATAAAGCTGTCCCGCGGCTTGCGCGGGCTCAAATGCAGATGGGAGGAAGTATTATGGCAAAGCTGCTCCGGCTTCTGGAACAAGACTGCACGCTGACCCATGAACAGCTTGCATCCATGACGGATATGACCGTGGCGGACGTGAAGGCCGCCATTCAGCGCTATGAGGCGGACAAGACCATCCTGGGCTATCAGGCCATCGTGGACTGGGACCGCACCGACCGGGAGGCGGTCACCGCCCTCATTGAGGTGAAGGTGACGCCCCAGCGGGGCGACGGCTTTGACCGGGTGGCCGAGCGCATCTACCAGTACGACGAGGTGGAGAGCGTCTATCTGATGAGCGGCGCCTTTGATCTCACCGTCATTATCTCGGGCCGCACGCTGAAAGAGGTGGCCCAGTTTGTGGGGGAGCGCCTGTCCACCCTGGAGGACGTGACGGGCACCGCCACCCATTTTATCCTGCACAAGTACAAGGAGAAGCACCTGATCTTTGAAAAGCAGGAGCAGCAGGAGAAGGAGTGGATCTTTTCATGAATTACGATGAAATACTCTGCCGGCGCATCCAGGAGGTCAAACCCTCCGGCATCCGGCGCTTTTTCGACATCCTGGAGGAGATGAAGGATGCCATCTCCCTGGGCGTGGGGGAGCCTGATTTCGTCACCCCCTGGCACATCCGGGACGCGGGCATCTACTCTCTGGAGAAGGGCTTCACCAAGTACACCTCCAACGCCGGCATGGCGGAGCTGCGCCGGGAGATCGCGGCCTACCTGAACCGCCGCTTCGGCCTGCAATACGACTTCGCCCATCAGATTGTGGTCACAGTGGGCGGCAGCGAGGCCATCGACCTGGCCCTGCGGTGCATCCTCAACCCCGGCGATGAGGTGATCATCCCCGTGCCCTCCTTTGTGTGCTACGGGCCCCTGACGTCCATGGCCGGGGGTACGCCGGTGTACGTGGAGCTGAAGGCGGAGAACGAGTTCCGCCTCACCGCCGCGCAGCTCCGCGCCGCCCTCACCCCCCGCACCAAGGCCGTGGTGCTCCCCTTCCCCTCCAACCCCACCGGCGGTATTCTGGAGCGGGCTGATCTGGAGGCGCTGGCCGGGGTGCTGAAGGACACCAACGCCATGGTTCTCTCCGACGAGATCTACGCCGAGCTGACCTATGGCCAGAAGCACGTGTCGCCCGCCAACCTGCCCGAGCTGTACGACCGCACCATCGTGGTCAACGGCTTCTCCAAGAGCCACGCCATGACCGGCTGGGGCAAGGGCGACCCCAATGCGGCGGTGACCATGACCGGCTGGCGCATGGGCTACGTCTGCGGCCCCGCGCCCATTCTCCAGCAGATGCTCAAGCTCCACCAGTTCGGCATCATGTCCGCCCCCACAACCAGCCAGTACGCCGCCATTGAGGCCATGCGCAACGGCGACGTGGACATCGAGAAGATGCGGGACGAGTACGACGGCCGCCGCCGCTATCTGGTGGAGGGCCTGCGCCGCATCGGCCTGCCCTGCTTCGAGCCCAAGGGCGCCTTTTACGTGTTTCCCGACATCCGGGGCACCGGCCTGACCTCCGACGAATTCTGCGAGCGTTTTTTGATGGAGGAGAAGGTGGCCGTCATTTCCGGCTCCGCCTTCGGCCCCGGCGGCGAGGGCTTCATCCGCTGCTGCTACGCCACCAGCATGAAGGACATCGCCGAGGCCCTGACCCGCATGGACAACTTCCTGACCAACCTGCGCAAGAAGCAGGCCCGGGAGGGCTGAGCTTCCATCCACCCCCATTCATAAGAGGAGGCAGCATATGTACATCACCTGTCTGGACATGGAGGGCGTGCTGGTCCCCGAGATCTGGATTGCCTTTGCCGAGGCCAGCGGCATCCCCGCCCTCAAGCGCACCACCCGAGATGAGCCCGATTACCACAAGCTGATGGAGTACCGCCTGGGCATACTGCGGGAGCACGGCCTGGGGCTGCGGGAGATTCAGGCTACCATTGCCCAAATCGACCCCCTGCCCGGCGCGCGGGCCTTTCTGGACGAGCTGCGCAGCTTCACCCAGGTCCTGATCCTCAGCGACACCTTTGAGCAGTTCGCCCAGCCCCTGATGAAAAAGCTGAACTGGCCCACCCTGTTCTGCAACACCCTGGAGGTGGCGCCCGACGGGGCCATCACCGGCTTCCGCATGCGCTGCCCCCAGTCCAAGCTGACCACGGTGAAGGCCCTACAGTCCATCGGCTACGACACCATCGCCGCCGGGGACAGCTACAACGACCTGGGCATGATCCAGGCCAGCCGCGCCGGCTTCCTCTTCAAGAGCACGGCGCAGATCAAGGCCGACCACCCGGAGGTGCCCGCCTACGAGGGCTTTGACGAGCTGCTGGCCGCCATCCGGCGGGCCATGGACTGAGGAGGGCGGACGTATGCGCGACCCGTTTGACGGCCTGGCCTTCCGCCCGGCGGACATCCTCCTGCCACAGAACTGTGATTACACCAAGTGGTCGGTGGTGGCCTGCGACCAGTACACCTCCCAGCCGGAGTACTGGCAGGAGGTGGAGGAGCTGGTGGGCTCCGCCCCCTCCACCCTGCGCCTGATCCTGCCCGAGAGCTGCCTGGACGGCCCAAGCGTGGAGACCGACATCATGGAGGTTAACAACACCATGACCCGCTACCTGCGGGAGGAGCGGTTCCGCACCCTGCCCGCCAGCCTGATCTATGTGGAGCGGCGGCTGGACAACCTGCGCCTGCGCCGGGGCCTGGTGGGCATGGTGGATCTGGAGCAGTACGACTACGAGCCCGGCGCGGAGGCCCAGGTGCGGGCCACCGAGGGCACCGTCATGGCCCGCATTCCGCCCCGGGTGGCGGTGCGCAAGAACGCCCCCCTGGAGCTGCCCCACGTGATGCTGCTGGCCGACGACCCGGAAAAGACGGTGCTTGAGCCCCTCTCCGCCCGCAAGGACCAGATGGAAAAGGTGTACGACTTCGACCTCATGGAGCGGGGCGGCCACATCGCCGGCTGGCGGCTGGGCGGGG
>OBVP01000359.1_pt1 | contig 14180 bp, 9 predicted proteins | sample 1476191 | NCBI WGS metagenome assembly OBVP01 (sample SAMEA2580022, study PRJEB22360) | human gut metagenome | reverse complement strand
CGCTAACAAGCATAGCATGGACACTGAGTAGGTGTCTTTTTGCGTTATCCAAAAAGGGCCTACACGTTCAGTGTTGATTATTTCTCAACACCAGAAAGTGTAGACCCCTTTTTGCTCATGACCGGTATCGACTCATCGTTGGCGTTTAAATGCAACGATAGTTAGCGGCATGATTAGTTTGCGTGTGACATCTCATTGAGAAACAGTAGCGCGTTTCTAGACTAGCGCACCAATTCAGACTATGGGCTGATTATCAAGTAGTTCATAAGTATGCTAAGATATGGCAAGTTATTTCATTCCAAAGTATAAACAGGCACCATTAATATAACGCGTGATTTGGCGTAGGCAGAAAAGTGCGATCAGTGATTAGCCGTTAACACCCGTTTGGGGATCGCGATTGCGAGCGAACGTTTCAACTATTTTCTATTTCAGAAAACGCATTAAGGGGAGAACAACGATTGCTAGACTTAAAACATATTAAAAAATATTACCAGACAGGCGACTATACGACCAAAGCGCTTGACGATGTCTCAGTTCAATTCCGGGAACAAGAATTTGTCGCCATTTTGGGCCCCAGTGGGTCGGGGAAAACGACGTTACTGAATGTAATCGGTGGCCTTGATCGTTATGATTCCGGTGATTTGCTCTTACACGGGCGATCAACCAAAAATTTTAAAGAAGCCGATTGGGATGCCTATCGTAATAACTCGGTTGGGTTTATTTTTCAAAGCTACAATCTGATTATGCATCTGAGTATTTTGGAAAACGTTGAACTTGGTCTGACTTTGAGTGGTGTGTCAGCAGCAGACCGCCGTAAAAAGGCCGAGGCTGCTTTGACGAAGGTCGGTTTGAAGGCACATATGGGTAAGCAACCCAATCAACTTTCCGGCGGCCAGATGCAACGGGTGGCCATTGCGCGGGCAATTGTCTCGGAGCCGTCGATTCTATTGGCCGATGAGCCGACGGGAGCACTAGATACCGAAACTAGTGAAGAAATTATGCGCTTAATTGCTGATTTATCTCGCGAGCGGTTGGTAATCATGGTCACGCATAATCCTCAACTGGCGCATGAATATGCAGAACGGACGATTGAATTCAAGGATGGCAAAATTCTTTCTGACTCACGGCCATTCAAAGATGAAGAAAAAACTGCCAGCTTTGACCTGCATCGAACCAAAATGAGTTATTTCACGGCGCTTAAATTGTCATTTACTAATATTATGACCAAAAAAGGTCGCACTTTTTTGACGGCATTTGCTTCCAGTATTGGGATTATTGGCATTGCCGTGGTTTTAGCACTTTCCTCGGGCTTTCAAAAACAGATTGATAATACGCAAGCGGAGACTTTGGCGCAATTCCCGATTACGATCTCGACTAACGCTACTAGCTTAACAGCAGGAGCGGCGGACAATACAAAGACATCGACTTTTAAAACAACCTCAACAGTTGTAGCTAAGCAAAGTGCTAGTGATAAGGCGCAGCACACCAATAAGTTAAATCAAAAGTATATTGATTATGTGAATGGCATTAGCAAAAAACTAACTGACAACATTGGCTACACTTATGGCACTGGTATGAATCTGTTACGTGACGTGAATGGTACCATCAAGCCAGTCCAATTTTCGACAGCTAAGCCAAGCAGTAATCAAACTCAACGTGGCTTGGCAAGCGCTAGTTCATCAGTTTATCCGGTTGATCGCGAAGGCGGCACCAGTTATCTGAAGAAAAATTATGAGGTTGTTGCCGGTAGTTATCCGAAGCATGATGGGGATGTTATTCTGATTGTTGATCGGGACAACTCGACGAACATCAATGCTTTGAAGAACCTCGGTTTTGATGTTAAAGATGGTCAAAAAGTGAAATTTAACCAGATTGTTGGCACTAAGATCAAGGCAATCTCGAATAATGCCTATTACCAGAATGTTGCTGGCAATGTCTATGTCCCAACGAAAGGTTACGCAAATGCTTATAAACAAAACGACAACCGCGAACTGACGGTTGCTGGTGTTCTGCGGACGCGCTCGAAAACAAGTGATGGCTTGCTTAGCCAAGGGTTTGCTTATTCTGATCGGTTAACAAAAGATCTTGTGGCATTGAACAAAGACTCTGATGTCGTCAAGGCACAACGAGCCAGTGACGTGAACATCTTTACCAATCAAAGTGTGGACAAAGCGACTAAGGATCAGTTGATCACGGCATTAGGCGGTTCGGAAACACCCACGCAGATTACGATTTATCCAACCAGTTTCAAGGATAAAGACAAGATTCTGAGTTATCTTGATAAATTCAATCGCGGTAAGAAAAAAGCCGATCAGGTTGTCTATACAGATTTAGCGGGGACAATTTCCAGCATGACCGGTGGCATTATGTCAGCCATTACTATCGTCCTAGTGGCCTTCGCTGGCATCTCACTGGTGACCTCGATGATCATGATTGCAATTCTGACGTATACTTCCGTGCTTGAACGGACGAAGGAAATTGGGGTGCTGAAGGCTTTGGGTGCACGGCGTAAGGATATCACGCGTGTGTTTGATGCTGAAACGATTATCCTTGGCGTTAGTTCCGGTATTCTAGGGATCATTATCGCATGGTTATTGACCTTCCCAATCAATGCCATTCTTTATAGCATGACAGAGTTGCCGAATGTCGCACAACTCAATCCGATTCATGCAGTGATCCTCATTCTTATTAGCACCATCCTGACTGTCCTCGGCGGTCATATTCCCGCCCGCATGGCAGCCAACAAAGACGCTGCGATTGCTTTACGCGCGGATTAACGCATATTTAGGTAAAAGAACTGAGCAACATATCTCGATGATTTGCGCCACACACCGTTTTTTGGCGGACAGGCGGTCATCTGGGAATGTTGACTCAGTTTTTTTGCTTTGGTGCTGGTTTTTTAACTGGACCTGCCTACGCTTCACATAAACGTGTTCGCTGGCCCAGGAACCTACACATAAGGACCGCGGCCACTTTATGCTCCGGTTTCTACCCGGTCCAGCTCACGCTCTTGCCTATTTGTCTTCACCAAAAAATACATCTATAATGATAGTTTATTGATTGACATTTTGAGGGAAGTGCCATGAGAGCAGCTAGGGGATCATTTCCTAGTGAGAGGATGTATTTCAATTGAATAATTCAAAGGATCGCACGTTTATGGGGCATCCCCGGGGGCTATTAACCCTGTCGATGACTGAATTCTGGGAGCGGTTCAGTTACTATGGCATGCGGGCAATTCTGATCTACTACATGTATTACGCGGTGGAGAAGGGCGGCTTGGGTTTTGATCAGCCGACTGCGTTATCGATCATGTCGATTTATGGGTCACTGGTTTATTTAAGTGCTACAATCGGCGGCTTCATTAGTGATCGGTTGTTAGGCTCACGGCGAACCGTTTTTTGGGGCGGCGTGTTGATCATGCTAGGCCACATTGTTTTGTCATTGCCAATTGGGGCGACTGGACTGTTTGGCTCGATTGTTTTAATCGTTCTGGGCACGGGCTTATTAAAACCCAATGTGTCTGAAATGGTCGGTAGTCTCTATCCGGAAGATGACCTGCGACGCGATTCTGGCTTTAGTATCTTTGTCATGGGGATCAACTTTGGATCGCTCATTGCACCTATTTTTGTTCCGTGGATGGCGGATAAAGTCAATTTTCATGCTGGCTTTTCGCTAGCAGCCATTGGTATGTTTGTCGGCCTGATCTTTTACGTGATTGACGGGCGTAAATATATTAACCCAGCTGACAATACTGCTCCTGATCCGTTGAAGCCTGAAGATGTTCGCCCGTTGGTGATCCGTGTGGTGGTAGCGATTGCGGCTGTTGGTGTCATTTTACTGGCGATGGCTGGGTTCAATGCGCTGACGATTGCCAACGTGATCAGCCTGATTACCTTAATCGCGATTGGCTTGCCGATTTGGTACTTTGTGCTCATGATTCGTAGTAAAAAAGTTACGAAGACTGAACGATCACGGGTGATTGCCTATATTCCGCTGTTTTTAGCAGCAATGATTTTTTGGGCCATTGAAGAACAAGGGTCTGTCGTGTTGGCGCTTTTTGCGGCCCAACAGACAAAGCTGGATTTTGGCTTTTTTAAAATTCTCCCTGGTAATTTTCAAACTTTAAATCCATTGTTTATTTTGCTTTATGGGCCGCTTTTTGCATGGTTATGGATGAAACTCGGTAAACGGCAACCGACATCGCCGAAAAAGTTTTATCTTGGTTTGATTTTTGCGGGTGCCTCTTATTTATGGATGGTTATCCCAGTGATGCTGTTTGGCAGCAGCGCCAAAGTTTCACCATTATGGCTGGTCATGAGTTGGGCGATTGTTGAAATCGGGGAAATGTTAATTTCTCCGGTTGGCTTGTCAGTCACAACCAAACTGGCACCGAAAGCTTATTCGTCACAAATGATGAGCATGTGGTTCTTAGCTGATGCCTCGGCACAAGCCGTGAATGCGCAGATTGTCCGGTTTTATACGCCAAATCACGAGGTGGCTTATTTCGCCATTGTGGGTTTGGTGTCCGTTGGCTTTGCGGTTGTCCTGGCCTTCTTCACACCACGGATCGAAAAATTAATGCAAGGTGTTAATTAGGCTTCGAAGCTTCAACGTCATTTGGTCCATGCTGCTGACAAAATTTGGTGGAGGTGCGCTGATGGTGAAAATTGCGTTCAGTGTTGACAACCATTTTGATGTGAATCGCGTCGATGGCTTTGAGATGCTGAAGAAGCAGGCAGCTTATCTGATTGAACATGATTATCAGATCTATGTGAATGCCGGTGATACTTACAATGACTTCACCAAATCTTTGGCTTATTTTCGCGCACTGCAGGCAGAAGTTGGGTCTGCAGTCACCATTCGCTTTTTGGCGGGCAATCACGATATGGTGAATGGCGCAACGTACGATGAAATTCAATCAGCAGTTGATCCGCTGTATCTGCATGAAAAGATTTTGCCGGTGCCTAGCACCAATGCTGTCATTATTGGCAACAATGGCTGGTATGATTATTCGCTAGGACAGCTGGGCAATATGAAAACCGATGCGGAATATGCTCAATGGAAACGCGCCTTTTGGATTGATAGTGCCATTGACGCACCTGTCACTGATGCTGCGCGAATGCAACGGGTTTTGACCACCACGAAGGCGGCGCTGCAGGCCAATCAGACGCACCAGATGATTTATGTGACGCATTTTGTGCCGATTCGTGAGGCAATGGTGTACACAGTTGATCGGCCGCCTTGGCAGATGGCAACGGCGCTAATGGGGTCGGCCAAACTCGGCGATTTGCTGACAGGTAGAGTGTCGGCAGTGGTGTTCGGCCATGAGCATTTTCGCGATGCGCCTAAGCTTTTAAGCGGTACTACGTATTATCATCAGCCGCTTGGATATGGCTTAAAACGATTATTCGAGTGGCAGAGTCAAGATTGGTGGACTGAATGGCGGCAGACGCTTGTGACATTAACCGTGCCAACGTTGTCTTGAACACTATCATCTTTAAGGATACGAAAAATGCGGTCAAAAACCAGGCAAATGCTGTTGATTTTTGAATCGCATTTTTGTATGCTATTTAAGTTGATTCGCAGCAATCACACGGAGGAGTAGCGAAGAGGCTAAACGCGGCGGACTGTAAATCCGCTCCTTCGGGTTCATAGGTTCGAATCCTATCTCCTCCATCCAGTATTAAAGTTGGATAGAAGACGTAAACGCATGGCGGAGGCCATGCGTTTTTTTATTTCAAGCGGTCCAGCTAATTGACATGGTATAGCCCAACCGCTACGCTTAAAGCAATATGTGGAAGGGCGTGATCGTATGGCAATTAAAGCGACAGATCTTTTTAAATTGGTATCATTGTCGTATCCAAGTGCGACAGATGATGGCTACTTTGTTCAGGAAAATCGCATTTCGGAGGCCGATAATACTTATTATCAGCGCATTTGTTTCGTCAATCATCGTGGCGGCACTATCGCGTATGGCTTTGATCAAAAACATGATCGGCATCCGCTGCTTAGTCCAGATCAGCAGTGGTTGGCCCTTTTGAGTCAAGCATCCGATAAAACGACTCAAGTTTTCTTACAGGCGGTCAATGGCGGTACTGCCAAGCAATTTTCTGCTGAAAAAGAAGGCGTGTCCTACTTTGGTTGGCAAGCGGACAGTCAAGCACTGTTTATTCAGACGACAGTTGGCGCAAAGCCGAAAAAGACGGATAAGCAGTGGCCACAACCGGTGACGGTCTCACGTGTGCCCTATAAGTTAAATGGAGTCGGCTTATTACCAGAACATGTCGCTTATGAATTACGGGTCCAACGCCTGCGTCAAAAGACCAGTCGTTTGGTAATGGGCCGGGAGCATGAATTTGAAGTCGGGGCGATTTCTCCAGACGGACAGACCTTGGCATTTACTGCAGAGCGCCTGCCCGATGACCCAAATGATTTTAGCCAAGCAACCTATTTGTTAAATTTAGTTGATCAACAGGTAACCATGGTTAATGATCAGTTACCGCAAGCGGCCTTATCGCCAGAAGCATTTTCAGCAGATGGCAAGCAATTGCTGCTTGTGGGGTCGGACAATCATCTGCCAAATGTGTCGCAAAGTCACTTGTGGCATTATGATTTAGCGACCAAAACGTTGCAAGATGTCGCCGATGATATTGATTTTGATATTCCGGGACACGTTAATGGCGATTTTCAACAGGATTTATCTGAAAAAGTGGCTGATTTTGCCACCGCCGACTATTATCTGACGATTGGTTTTGACCACGGGAAAACGAGCTTGTATGCAGGCGGCCCCGACGAGCAGCTGACACCTTTGATTGGCGGACGTCGGCATGTAACTGATTACGCTTTAACGCCGGATCATCACGGGGTTGTTTTTACGGAAAGCACAATGACGGTTCCAAGCCGATTGAGCTACTTTGATTTGGCGACTGAAGAAGAACACGTGATTTATGATCCTAATCGTCGGGTAACACGCGATATGGGGTTGGTGACGCCACAAACATTTAACTTCCAGCGCGATGGTTTCGAGATCGAAGGTTGGTATTTCCCGCCACAGCAGGCGACAGCTTCTCATCCAGCCATTTTATATGTTCACGGCGGACCGGCAGTTGGTTATGGGTATACCTTCTTCCACGAAATGCAGTTCTTGGCTGCTCAAGGCTACGGCGTCATCTGCCCGAATCCGCGCGGTGGGTTAGGGTATGGCGAGGCCTTTACAGCGGCCGTGATTAAACATTACGGCCAAGGCGATTATGAGGATTGTATGGCATCAGTGGATGAAGCCTTGAAGTTGGATACCACCATTGATCCTGATCGTTTGTATGTGGCTGGCGGATCATACGGCGGCTTTATGACGAACTGGATTGTGACGCATACTCACCGATTTAAGGCTGCGGTTACCCAACGATCCATTGCTAACTGGTTGAGTATGTACGGTACAAGTGATATCGGCTACTTTTTCACACCTTGGGAACTCGAAGGAAAATGGACCGGTGATTTATCTGATGTGAAAAGCCTTTGGGATTTTTCACCGCTAGCCCATATCGACTTTGCCCAAACCCCGACGTTGGTCATGCACAGTGAAAATGATCAACGCTGTCCGATTGGCCAAGGCGAAGAATTTTATATTGGCTTGAAATTGCATGGCGTTGATACTAAGTTCATGCGCTTTCCCAATGCCACGCATGAACTGTCTCGCAGCGGGCTACCGAATCTGCGACTAGCGCGATTAGCAGCCCTCGTCGATTGGTTCAAGACCCATTCAGCAACAGAAGAAAGTCATCAAGCATAAAGGAGGCAGACCATGACAATTGGATTTATTGGTGCCGGCAATATGGCACGGGCGATCATCACTGGTTTGTTAGCTAAAAATGCGGTCACGCCTGAGGAAATTGTTCTGCATGGCGGGCAACCGATTCACTATGAACCGTATGCCGCCAAAATTGGCGCCAAAGCGGTCGCGAGCAATCAGGCAGTTGCAGACACTGCCGATATCGTTTTCCTAGCTGTTGCCCCCAAACTTGGTGTGCCGATTCTAAAGACAATCGGGCCAACGCTCAAACAACGGCAGGTACCGATTGTTTCGATGCTTACCGGTGTTTCACTGGCGACCCTTGAAGATGCCCTTGGCAGTCAAGATCAACCGGTCCTGCGAATTATGCCTAATGTGAATGTGGCTATCAACGCGGGGATGACGGCTTACGCTGCTAATGATAGTGTTGCGGGTCAATTAGATGGCTTACTGGACTTATTGAACGTCTTAGGTAAAACTATGGCGTTACCTGAGGATCAATTTTCGACATTTGTCGCGTTGGCAGGGTCATCACCAGCTTTTGTTTACTTATTCATCGATAGCCTATCGCGAGCTGGCGTTAAGTATGGGTTAACTAAAAAACAGGCAACAGCCATTGCTGCTCAAGCAGTGATGGGGAGTGCCCAAAATGTTTTGGCCAGCGAGCAATCGCCATTTGATCTGATTGATCAAGTCTCAAGCCCAGGTGGTACAACAGTAGCTGGCTTGTTGGCGATGGAGCAAGCAGGGCTCATGTCTGCCGTTATCAAGGGAGTGGACGCAACCATTGCTAAGGATCGTCAAGGATAAGTATGGCGTTGTACGACGAAGGTATAGCTTGTAATCTTGGTCTATACCAGTTATACTGGTATATGTTATCTGTCGAATGAAGCATTAAACAATTAGGAGTGGTATTGTGACGGTTACAGTATTGAAACACGCAACGATCTATACTGGATTAGAACGCATCGATGACGGCTATGTTCGTTTCGATGACAAAATTTTGGCAGTTGGCGACATGTTTGATTATCGCGCCCAATCTGGTGAACAGACTTTCGACCTTCAAGGGAAAACCATGATTCCAGGATTTATTGATGTTCACGCTCACGGCGGTTATGGCTTTGATGCCATGGACGGTGATGCCGATCAGATTGATGAAATGGCAACGAAAATGATGACGCACGAAGGGGTGACGACCCTTTTTGCAACGACCATGACGCAGTCAACTGAGAATATTGACAAAGCCATGCGTGGCGTTAAACAGGCGGCTGAACGCAACCACATTATTCAAGGCGTGCATCTTGAAGGCCCATTCATCAGTAAGGTCTTCAAGGGTGCCCAACCTGAAGAATATATCAAGAATCCTAATGTTGATTTAGTGAAACAGTGGCAGGAATTATCCGGTGGTCTGGTTAAGCTCATCACCTATGCGCCAGAAGACGAAGGGTCACAAGCATTTGAAGACTACTTGTTGGCGCACAACATTGTGCCTTCTGTTGGTCACAGTAACGCTACCCGCGAACAGATGCTGCATAGCAAAGCAACACATGTGACGCATCTCTACAATGCTCAACGTGGCCTGCGCCATCGCGAGCCTGGTGTTACCGGTCATGCGATGCTTGAAGACAACATGTATTGTGAATTAATCTGTGACGGCTTCCACATCGTGCCTGATATGCTCCGCCTCGCTTTTGACCAAAAAGGACCAGAACGAATCGAATTGGTTACCGACTCCATGCGTAGCAAAGGCATGCCAGAAGGTAAGAGTGAATTAGGCGGTCAAACAGTTTATGTCAAAGATAAGCAGGCACGGCTTAAAGACGGCACACTTGCCGGCTCAGTTCTGATGTATAAAGATGCCTTTAAGAATGCGATGAGCTTCATGGATGCTTCCTTGTTTGATGCCGTTGAAATGTCATCGGTTAACCAAGCACGGGAATTCAACCTGACATCAAAAGGCACGCTTGAAGTCGGGAAAGATGCCGATATCAACGTTTTGGATCGCAATAACGATTTGGTTGCAACCTACAGCTATGGCGTTAAACACGACACCGAAGACTGAACCACGATTTGGAGGCGATCATTCATGGATGCACCAGTTTATATTCAAATTCATAACGCGATTCGGGCAGATATTGAAGCAGGCAAATGGCGCGTTGGCGACCGAATTCCTTCTGAGCGTGATTTAGCTGTCACGTTTAAAGTGTCACGGATGACGTTGCGCCAAGCCATTCAAACATTGGTCGATGAAGGCATTCTCGAACGGCGCGTCGGGTCCGGTACCTATGTTGCCAACCAGAAAGTCCAAGAGAAAATGTCTGGCGTCACAAGCTTTACGGATCTGATGCAAGCACAAGGCAAGGTGCCATCCAGTAAGACAGTCTCCTACCACGTGGCCCAGCCAACAAGTTCTGAAGTTGAAAAACTTAAACTTGAGCCTAAAGAACAAGTCTTGCGCATGGAACGGATTCGTTACGCGGATAAGATTCCGATTAGCTTTGAAACGGCGGCGGTTCCATACAACCTCGTCAAAAACTTTACCAAAAAAGAAATGACAGCCAGTTTTTACCATACCTTGGAGAAAAAAGGCGGTTATGTGCTTGGCGGTGCGCAACAAACTGTCAGTGCGATGCTGGCAAGTGAACGAATCTCAGAGTATCTGGACATCAAACGTGGCGAAGCGATCCTACGTTTGCGTCAGGTATCATTCTTGCAAGACGGTACGCCGTTTGAATACGTTCGAACGCAGTATGTTGGCGAAAGATTTGAATTTTATCTAGAACGGTAATGTTTGCTGCTTGGTTATAAACACTAGGCATTGGGAAAGGTCAAAGAGCAAGATGGCATCTTGTTCTTTGGCTTTTTTCGTTGGTTTTGATGCTATTTGAAAGGGAATCTGAGCCTAAGCTATGCTGATTTCGAAATGCGCGAACAGGCGCAGAAACCTGCACATAAGGACCTCAGACAGGAATGGGCAAAGGCCAGCCGTCAGTGTGCTGGTTCCGAAATGCGCGAACAGGCGCAGAAACCTGCACATAAGGACCTCAGACAGGAATGGGCAAAGGCCAGCCGTCAGTGTGCTGGTTCCAAAACGCGCGAACAGGCGCAGAAACCTGCACATAAGGACCTCAGACAGGAATGGGCAAAGGCCAGCCGTCAGTGTGCTGGTTCCAAAACGCGCGAACAGGCGCAGAAACCTGCACATAAGGACCTCAAGCCTAAATGGCCAAAGCCCAGCCATTTAGGCTTGAGGCCACTTATGCTCCGGTTTCTAACCGCGCCTGTTCGCGCTCTGTCCCATTTTCTCTGAATGGTATATAATGTTGAACTATAAATTAAGCATCACTGCGCCTATACGAGCGCTTGTTTGTTGTTGCCACTTATCCGGAAGGGGAGCCATGATGACCACACAGTTGGGTGAAGGACTTACACTCCACACCGATTTTTACGAATTAAATATGATGAATACCTTTTTTGAACAGGGGATTAGCGAACGCAATGCCGTGTTTGAAGTCTTTTTTCGGGATTTACCGTTTGGTTCGGGGTTTGCTGTTTTTGCGGGATTGGAACATGTGATGGACTACCTGAATCATCTTAAGTTTTCTGAAGATGATTTAGCTTATCTGCAGTCGCAAACAGACTATTCGGATGCTTTTATTGATTATTTACGGCATCTTAAGTTCACTTGCACTGTTAAGTCCGCTTTAGAAGGCGACTTGGTATTCAACAACGAGCCGATTTGGCAAATTGAGGGACCATTGGCGCAAGCACAGCTGGTTGAGACAGCGGTTTTGAATATGATCAACTATCAAACATTGGTTGCGACCAAAGCCGCCCGTATTCGCAGCGTTGCTGGTGCGGATCCCCTGATGGAATTCGGCACACGGCGGGCACAGGAAACGGCGGCTGCTTTGTGGGGCACACGGGCCGCTTATATTGGCGGCTTCAATGCGACTAGTAATGTATTGGCGGGTAAGGAATTCGGTATTCCTATCAGTGGGACCCACGCTCATTCGCTGGTTCAGGCCTATGGCAATGATTACGATGCTTTTAAAGCATATGCCCGCAGCAATAAGGATGTTGTTTTCCTCGTTGATACATATGACACCTTGCGTTCTGGTGTGCCTGCAGCAATCAAAGTTGCGAATGAGTTTAAAGGCAAGATCAACTTTCTTGGTGTCCGGATCGATAGTGGTGACATGGCTTTCATCTCCAAGCGGGTTCGGCAACAATTGGACGATGCAGGTTATGAATCTGCTAAAATTTACGCCTCAAACGATCTTGACGAAAATACGATTCAGAACTTGAAGATGCAAGGTGCCAAAATCGATATTTGGGGTGTTGGGACACGTTTAATTACCGCCTATGATCAGCCGGCATTGGGCGCCGTGTTTAAGTTGGTATCAATTGAAGATGCAGCCGGCAAAATGCGCGACACGATCAAATTGTCGAACAATGCTGAGAAAGTGTCAACGCCGGGCAAAAAGCAGGTTTGGCGTATTACGCGTCAAGATGATGGCAAATCTGAAGGCGATTATGTTGCCTTGGCAGATGAAACCATTGATACACAACGAAGTCTTTATATGTTCCATCCGAACTTCCCGTACATCAATAAAACGGTTAAAAATTTTGAAGCCAAGCCACTTCTACAGACGATTTATGACAAAGGCCAGCAGGTTTATCACACACCACCGTTACAAGAAGTCCAAGCATATGCCACTCGGAGTACCAACGCATTATGGGATGAATATCGACGCATTCTGAACCCACAGGACTACCCGGTAGACTTGTCGCAACGGGTTTGGGACAACAAGATGGATCTGATCAAAGCAGTCAAATCAGCGGTGGCTGACCGCGAGGAATAATCTATGAGGGCATCGAAAAGGCGATCGCAGCATCGTTGGCTAATCCTTAGCTTACTAGTCGGTCTTGTAGTTGGAATAGCTGCTTATGCGAGTTACGATCATTTTTATTTGAAGCCACAGATTGAGGCTAAGGAAGAGCGGACTCGGCGTAAGTATGAAATAGAATTGAACCGACATCGGGCGGTTGAGCAACGCCTCCAAAATGAAACGCGAACAGCGACATCCGCGACTGACAAGCTCATGCAGCCAGTTAATCAGGCGGAAGCCAAGCCGTTTATGAAAATATTGGAGGCTAATCATTTTAGTGGTACTGCGTTAATGATCAGACGTGGCAAAATTATTTTGAACACAGGACTTGGCTATGCCGATGCTGAATCTGGACGTTTAAATGGTCCGGAGACACTTTATCAAATTGGTTCGATTCAAAAAGGGTTGACTGCCGTGTTGCTTATGCGACTAGTTGAACAAGGCAAAGTGCATTTGTCTGACCCGATCAGTAAGTACTTGACCGGCATTAGGACAGGCAAGCAAGTTACCTTGCGCATGATGCTCAACATGCGTAGCGGCTTATCATTGACGCGTGCGCAGAGTGCTTCGCTTTCTGACGCTGGCATTGTCCGTTGGTCGATTGCCAACTTAAATTATGGAACGGTTCGTTATGATTACCAACCAGTGAATTATGTTTTGTTGGCTGGTGTGATTGAGAAAGTGACTGGCCGACTGTATGCCGATTTGATTCAACAGGAAATTTTCAAAAAGTTGAAATTGACTCACTCTGGGTTTATGCCAGAGTTGTTTCACGAGTCGAATCAGGCGTTTGGTTATAGTGGTCCCATTAATAATCCTTACGCAAAACGGTACACAGAGCCTTCTGTGAACTATAATCGGGAACTGGGTACTGGCAATATTTATACAAGTGCGGGTGATTTGTATCAGATCATCAAGGCGGTGAATCAGGGGAAAATCATTTCAACTGCTTCATTGAAGGCACTGCGGAATTTGGATAATGGTCAGTACACAGCGGGGGTTTATAATTTTGGAGGCTACACCTTAACGCACGGGGTGGTGGCTTCGCAATCTGCAGGTACCATGATTGATACCAGCGGCCAAAACGCGGTTGTCTTGCTTGCCAACACGGACAAGATAACCCAAGGTCTCATTAAAAATTTGTATCTGAATATGATTAAAGGAGTTTGACTATGCGTCCATTACAAGCAGAAATCATCAAAGCATTGGGTGTTCAAGCAACAATCGATCCGGAAACTGAAGTTCGTCGTAGTGTAGACTTTTTAAAAGCTTATTTGAAAAAGAACACTTTTTTAAAAACTTATGTCCTCGGCATTTCGGGCGGGCAAGATTCGAGTCTTGCTGGCGCTTTGACCGAAAAGGCCATGCAGGAAATGCGAGCAGAAACCGGCGACGATGCTTATCAATTTATTGCCGTTCGTCTGCCTTATGGTGAACAAGCCGATGAAGCCGATGCTATGGCTGGCCTTGGCTTTATTCCCCCCGGAGGGCGGCGCCTT
>OBVP01000358.1_pt1 | contig 14205 bp, 9 predicted proteins | sample 1476191 | NCBI WGS metagenome assembly OBVP01 (sample SAMEA2580022, study PRJEB22360) | human gut metagenome | reverse complement strand
CAATAATTTGATACCAAACGCACCAACCAACGCACCAGTAAAGGCAGAACCTACCACGAAACTTGGAATCACACGTAATGGGTCAGCTGCTGCAAAAGGAATTGCCCCTTCAGTGACAAAAGAAAGTCCCATTACAATATTGGTTAAGCCGGCATCTTGTTGATCTTTTGTAAATTTATTTTTAAATAAACGAGTTGCTACGAAAATTGCTAATGGAGGAACCATTCCGCCAGCCATTACAGAAGCCATGACCACGCTGCCACCTTCTGCAACAGTACTTGCTAGCGTAGCTGTACCGAAAACATAAGCAGCTTTGTTAACTGGTCCACCTAAGTCGATGGCCATCATACCAGCTAATAAGGCACCAAGTAAAGCTGCATTTGTGCCATCTAAGCCAAGTAGGAAATGATTTAACGCATCATTAATTGCTTTCATCGGGATGTTAATGACTAACATTAATAAGCCCGTAATAATCAAACCAAAAACTGGATAGAATAAAATGGTTTTAATTCCATCTAATGATTTTGGCAAGCCTTTGAAGACTTTACGTAAAAGAACCACTACATAACCAGCTAAGAAACCACCGATTAAGGCCCCAAGGAATCCAGCTCCGCCAGCATTTGCTAATGCACCAGCCGCGAAACCAGCAACTAAGCCTGGACGATCCCCGATACTAGAAGCAATAAAACCAGCTAAGACAGGTAACATAAAGCCAAATGCTGCGCCACCAATTTGGTTAAACCAGCTAGCTACGTCATTGTAATTCCCTAAGTTGGCTAATTGATCTTGAGGAACTCCGATAAATTGATCAATCATAAAGGAAAGAGCAATGGCAATTCCGCCACCAATAACGAAAGGTAACATATGAGAAACACCATTCATTAAATCTTTATAGATACGAGAACCGATTGAACCTTCCGCTGAATCCTCTTGGTCGCTTGCAGCCGAGTCACTGCCATGGAAAGTAGGAGCTTCACCACTAATGGCTAAGTTAATTAGTTCTTCGGTTTTACGAATTCCATCACTGACGGGACGATTGACTAATTTTTTACCATCAAATCGATTCATTTCTACTTTTTTATCGGCTGCAACAATCACGCCATCAGCACGAGCAATATCTTCAGCAGTTAAACGATTTTTAATTCCTTCTGAACCGTTTGTTTCTACTTTAATGTCTACGCCCATTTCTTTTGCTTTTTTCTTCAGTGCATCTTCGGCCATGTAAGTATGAGCAATTCCTGTAGGACAAGCAGTCACAGCAATAATATATTTACGATTGCTTTCTGGTGCTGGCGTTGTTTGTTCTTGTTCTGCTTTTTCTTCCGCTTCTTTTTGATCTTCCGCTGCTTGGAAAAGTGCTTGTACAGCTTCTGGAGTTTCCGCTTCTTTCAATTTGCCAACAAAGTCTGGATCAATAAGTAATCGAGAAAGGGCCGCAAGCGCTTGGAGATGTGTATCATTGGCGCCTTCTGGAGCAGCAATCATGAAGAATAGATAAGTAGGTTGTCCATCTAGTGCTTCATAATCAACACCTTTTTTACTTTTAGCGAAAAGAACTGTCGGTTCTTTTACGGCACTGTTTTTTGCGTGAGGCATAGCGATGCCGTCGCCTAAACCAGTCGATGTTTGTGCTTCGCGTTTTAAAATTCCTTCTTTGTAAGTGTCAATGTCAGAGATGCGGCCACCATCGTATAATTTTTGGACCATTTCATCAATCGCGCCTTTTTTATCAGTAGCTTGTAAATCCATAATCATGACATCTTTTATTAATAAATCATTAATGTTCACTCTATTTTCCTCCCTTAGTGGATTTATTCTGAAATTTTTTCAATTGTTACTTCGTGAATAAGTTCTTGGATAAAATCTTCTGAGGCTAAATCATCAGAAAATGCGGTCGCGCTACCGCAAGCGACACCCCATTTGAAAGCCTCTAAAGGATCTTGTGTTTTTGAAAAGTTGCCAATAAAACCAGCAATCATTGAGTCGCCAGCGCCGACAGAATTTTTCAGTGGACGTTTTAAAACGTTGGAACGATAAACACCTTCTGTTGTGAAAAGTAATGCACCATCCCCAGCCATTGAGATAATTACGTGTTGCGCTCCTTCTTCTAGTAACCGATGTCCATAAGGTAAAATGTCTTCAACACTTGTAAAGGTTGTATGATATAATTCTGCCAACTCATGATTATTTGGCTTGACCAATAAAGGCTTTTGTGACAAAGCGTTCATTAAATCTTCACCTGTCGTATCAATAACAAATTCTGCGCCTTTTTCCTTCACAATTTGGATTAATTCTTCGTAAAATCCTTTGCGTAGAGAAGCAGGTGTACTTCCTGAAAGAACAACAATATCACCAGCCTGAACACGACTAACTGCTTGTTTTAGTTCTTGAATTTCTTCGTTTGTTAGAGCAGGTCCTAAGCCGTTAATTTCTGTTTCAGTATCTGATTTCAATTTAATGTTGATTCGTGTATCAGCAGACACGGGAGTGAAATTCGTTTGGATTTCTTCTTTTTTCAACCAATCAGCAATGAATGAGCCTGTAAAACCACCTAAAAAACCTAAGGCAGTGGATTCTGTCTCCATACGTTTTAAAATACGTGAAACGTTGATTCCTTTGCCGCCAGGTAATTTAAAATCATTCGTCATCCGATTTAAATCACCAATTTGTAGATGATCGACATGAACGATAAAGTCGATAGAAGGGTTTAAAGTCACTGTGTAAATCATTTGTTTGCCTCCATTAAAATAGTTTTTTGCTGGAATCCTTGAAGTGATTCAGCAGGGCAGTAGTCAGTTAATAAAGTAACTGACTCTAATTCTTCCACTTTGGTAAACGTTACTTCATTAAATTTTGTATGATCCAGTAAAACATAGGCTGTTTCTGCTTGATGAATAGCCAAGGCTTTTAGCGCTGCTTCTTCGGGATCAGGCGTTGTTAAACCAAATTCTAAATGTGCGCCGTTAGTTCCTAAAAAAGCTTTGTTAAAACGAAAATGTTGTAGCTGTTCCATACTAGTGGCACCAATGATTGCTTTAGTGGAGAGCTTCAAAGTACCACCAAGCATAATAGTGGGAATTTCCATATCGCTAAGTTTTGCAGCGTGATGCACGGAATTCGTCACTACATGGATTTGTTTCCCAACTAAAAAAGGGATCATTTCTAACGTGGTTGAACCAGCATCTAAATAGATCATATCGCCATCTTGTACACAACTAGCGGCTAAAGAAGCAATTTTTTGCTTTTCGTGCGTGTTTTTGATTGATTTTTCCGTCATGTTTTGTTCAAAGCCTAAATTAAGAATACGCTTAGCGCCGCCGTGAATGCGTTCTAACAAATTGGCGTCTTCTAATTCTTGTAAATCGCGGCGGATTGTGGATTCTGAAGCATTGAATAAGCTAGCAAGTTCTTGTGATTTGACGACTGATTTTTGATCTAACAATTGTAAAATTTTTTGATGTCGTTCTTCCGTAAGCATTTTCATCCCTCATTTCATGGATATAATAGCACAAATGAAAACGCTAATCAATCTAAAACGGTCAAAAACATTCAAAAAAAATAAAAAACAGTCATAAGAAAAAAAGAAAGCTGCTGAACTCAGGTTCAGCAGCTTTCTTTAATTCACTAAATCATTCGGTAAAGTTTTTTGATAAATTTCTTTCTTGACTTGGTAAGCGAGTTTTTCATCGGTCAAAATAATAAGCACATCGCCAACATGCATAACAGTATCACCATGTGTTAAAATTTCCGATTCGCCACGGCGAATGGAAGTGAGCAACATTTGTTTAGGCCAGACAAAATCACGTACCATCGTATCATCTAAGGAACTTTCTGCAGTGATAGGTAATTCAATAATCGTTTTGTGGCCACGAATATTACTTACTTTAGAAGGAACCAAACGTTCTAATAAGCTTTCATAAATTGGCTTGCCGCCAAGACTATCGATGGTAATATAACTAACTAAAGCGACAACCCCTAAAGACATTAAATGAGAAAAATTGCCGACCATTTCTGTTACTAAAATAATCGCTGTTAACGGTGCTTTACCAATCGCAGTAAAATAACCAGCCATGGCAAAAATTAAAAAGTTTTTCACAAAAATTGGATCCATCCCTACGTATTGGACAAGTAGACTGCCATACAATGTTCCGATAATGGCACCTAAAGTTAGAATAGGCAAGAAAATACCACCAGGGAGATTCGAACCGTAAGAAACCATTGAAAAAACAAAACGTAAAACTAGTAAGCCGACTAAAGCCCAAATCGTGGCCGGTTGATTGCCTAAAGCTAAAACAATTTGATTCCCACCGCCAAGTAAATGTGGAAAGAAATAACCAATCGGTAAAATCAAAATAAAAGGAATAAAACCATAATAATTAGAAGAAAGGCCTTTGATTTTTCCATATACTTTTGGTAAGGACAACAATGTTTTTTGATATATCCAACCTAATAATCCTAGCAAAACGCCCAGCAGGACTAATGTCCAATAGTACTCTAAAGGCAAAGATTTAACCGGACCAATATAAAGAACTGGTTGCAATCCGAAGAAATGCAAAGAAACAAAGTTAGCGGAAATGGCCGCAGAAAAAGAGGTTAACCAAACTAAAGGTGAAAAGGAATGGTGAACCTCTTCTAGAACAAATAAAAGTCCTGCGATTGGTGCATTAAAAGCGGCGGCTAAACCAGCACTGGCACCACTACTGATTAAAATTTTTTCTTCAGACTTGGTGCTTTGCCGCCATTGACTATAGCCTTGTCCAACCACTGCACCTAGTTGAATTGAAGGACCTTCACGTCCCAAAAATAGCCCAGGACTAATCGCTAAGATCCCACCGATAAATTTTTTCCAAAGCACTGGAAACCAGTGAATTTCTAATTGGCCTTGAAGTTGACCTTCCACTTGGGGAATGCCACTGCCTTTAATTGCTGGTTCGCTTTTGATCAGTCGTCCTAATAAATAAGCAAGCACGAGAGAAAATAAGAACCAAGGAATCATCCAAAAGGTTTTTTCGTGAAACGTTTGATACAGATGCACGACTTGTTCGCCAATTTTTTCAATGCCTAAGCGAAATAAGCTGACAACAAAGCCGACCAGGATTCCGACGACGATGCCTTTAAGGATAAAGCCGATTCGGGTACCATCTAATTGTTTAATTTCATGTACATCATTATTCATTTCATTTTTAGCCTCCATCACTACTTACTAATGTACTGCGGTTTGACTTGATTTACAAGAAAATTTCATATAAAAAGAAAAAGATTTTTTGTTCTTTTCTAAAGAACTTCAAAGGGATTTTTGGTATACTGTATAAGATTGAAAAAAGAGAGAGGACGTTTAATATGACACAAAAACATGCCTTGGTTCAGGGAATGAATCCTCGACAAGAAGAAGCCGTTTTGCATACAGAAGGACCACTGTTAGTCATGGCTGGTGCTGGTAGTGGAAAAACGCGGGTTTTAACACACCGAATTGCCTATCTAATTGAGGAAAAAGAAGTAAATCCATGGAATATTTTGGCGATTACGTTTACCAATAAAGCTGCTAAAGAAATGAAAGAGCGTGTAAATAAACTACTGGAAACGGGTGGCGAAGATGTATGGGTCTCCACTTTTCACTCCATGTGTGTAAGAATTTTACGTCGTGATGTGGATCAGATTGGTTACAACCGTAATTTTACAATTATTGACCCATCGGAACAAAAAACATTAATGAAACGCATCTTAAACGACTTAAATATTGATTCAAAAAAATATGATCCTCGCTCAATTTTAGGTACGATTAGCAATGCCAAAAATGAATTACAAACGCCTGAAAAAGTTGCTGAAATGCAAGGTTCCTTATATGAAGAAATTGTCGCAAAATGCTATGAAGCCTATCAAAAAGAATTACGCAAAAACCAATGTATGGATTTTGATGATTTGATTATGAATACGATTCGTTTATTTAATGAACAACCAGATACGTTGGCTTTCTACCAAAATAAATTTCACTATATTCATGTGGATGAATACCAAGATACCAATCATGCACAATATACCTTAGTCAATTTATTGGCTGCACGTTTCAAAAATCTGTGTGTCGTAGGTGATGCCGACCAAAGTATCTATGGTTGGCGCGGGGCGGATATGCAAAATATCTTGGATTTTGAAAAAGATTATCCAGATGCCAGTGTAATTTTGCTAGAACAAAATTATCGATCCACCAAAAACATTTTGGCGGCTGCGAATGATGTCATCAAAAATAACCGTAACCGCCGTGAGAAAGAACTGTGGACAGAAAATATAGACGGTGAAAAAATTGTCTATTATCGCGGGGACACAGAACGGGATGAAACACAATTTATTGTGAGCCAAATCCAAAAAGAAATGCGGGAAAATGACCGAATTTATGGTGATTTTGCGGTATTATATCGAACCAATGCCCAATCCCGTGTAGTGGAAGAAATGCTCTTGAAATCTAATATTCCGTATACCATGGTGGGCGGACATAAATTCTACGACCGTAAAGAAATTAAAGATATTTTGGCTTATTTAAGTTTGATTGCCAATCCAGATGATTCGATTAGTTTTGAACGAATTGTCAATGAACCAAAACGAGGAATCGGTAAAAGTTCAATTGAAAAATTACGACTATTTGCGGATACGCATGGTTGGGCTTTGCTGGAAGCTGCCCAAAATGTTGATTTGGCAAATATTTCAGGAAAAGCGGGTAAAGAGCTTGGCAATTTTGGCATGATGATTCAAGACTTAACGAAAACAGTGCCCTATTTAACGATTACCGAATTGGTGAAAGAAACTTTACAACGTAGTGGTTATCGGGAAGCTTTGATGGCGCAAAATAATTTAGAGTCTCAAGCTCGCTTAGAAAACTTGGACGAATTTTTATCTGTGACACAAGAATTTGATAAACGTTTTGAAGCGCAAAACAACGACGATCCAAATGGCGAAGAAACAAAATTGGCGGATTTTTTAACAGATTTAGCCTTGGTTTCTGATTTAGATAATTTAGAAGAGAGCTCTTCACAAGTAACCTTAATGACGTTGCATGCGGCCAAAGGGCTGGAATTTCCAGTGGTCTTTTTAATGGGCTTAGAAGAAGGGGTTTTCCCATTATCACGTGCCATGCTAGAAGAAAGTGAACTGGAAGAAGAACGGCGCTTGGCTTATGTTGGTATCACACGAGCGGAAGAAGCCTTGTTCTTAACGAATGCTTATTCGAGAACATTATATGGTCGCACGCAATATAATCGACCAAGTCGCTTTTTAGAAGAAATTGAGGCGGAGCGTTTAGTGAAACAAGGGGCGGCGGCCAATTTACAGAAAGCTCCAGCGCGCACCTTTGATCCTAAAGTATTCAAGCCCAACGCAAGTAGACCAGCTTATACACAGCCAGCTACAAAATCAGTTAGCAACAAAGTGGCAAGTGGTGGCGAAAAAGTTTCTTGGCAAGCAGGTGATAAGGTCCAACATAAAGCATGGGGCGTTGGTACAGTCGTTCGTGTAGGCGGTTCGGCCAAAGACTTAGAGTTGGACATTGCTTTCCCAGAAAAAGGCATTAAACGGTTGTTAGCGGCATTTGCACCAATTGAAAAAATTTAACATGCAAAATAGGTCAGCGATTTAATGAGAAATCATCATTAGATAAATTCTTTTTATTTTCTATCTTAGTGTAAATGTGTTAAAAAGACGATAAGAGCATTACACTTATGAGGAGGAGTTCTACGATGGAACAACAACCATTAACATTAACGGCGGCGACAACTCGTGCGCAAGAATTAAGAAAACAACTCAATCAATATTCCCATGAATATTATGTCAAAGATCAACCATCCGTAGAAGATTATGTTTACGATCGTTTGTATAAAGAGTTAGTCGATATTGAAACGGAGTTTCCTGATTTAATCACGCCAGATTCGCCGACACAACGTGTAGGTGGCAAAGTTTTATCTGGTTTTGAAAAAGCTCCGCATGACATTCCAATGTATAGTTTAAATGATGGGTTTAGCAAGGAAGACATTTTTGCTTTTGATGAACGTGTTCGTAAGGCGATTGGTAAACCCGTTGCTTACTGTTGCGAGTTGAAAATTGATGGGTTAGCAATTTCATTACGTTATGAAAACGGGGTGTTTGTACGCGGAGCAACACGAGGCGATGGAACGGTTGGTGAAAACATTACAGAGAACTTACGAACGGTTCGCTCTGTGCCGATGCGTTTAACGGAGCCCATTTCAGTGGAAGTTCGTGGCGAGTGCTACATGCCTAAACAATCCTTTGTCGCGTTGAATGAAGAACGTGAAGAAAATGGCCAAGATATTTTTGCCAATCCTCGGAATGCAGCGGCGGGAAGTTTGCGCCAATTAGATACAAAAATTGTGGCGAAACGGAACTTAAATACGTTTTTATACACAGTTGCTGACTTTGGACCGATGAAAGCGAAGACGCAGTTTGAGGCATTAGAAGAGCTTTCTGCAATTGGTTTTAGAACCAATCCCGAACGGCAATTATGTCAGTCAATTGATGAAGTTTGGGCCTACATTGAAGAATACCATGAAAAGCGGAGCACTTTGCCATACGAAATCGATGGAATTGTGATTAAAGTGAACGAATTTGCGTTGCAAGATGAATTAGGTTTCACTGTCAAAGCACCTCGCTGGGCGATTGCCTACAAATTTCCACCAGAAGAAGCAGAGACAGTAGTGGAAGATATTGAATGGACAATTGGGCGCACGGGGGTAGTCACTCCTACTGCGGTCATGGCTCCTGTACGAGTCGCGGGAACCACGGTTAGTCGGGCAAGTTTGCATAATGCAGATTTTATTCAAATGAAAGATATCCGTTTAAATGATCATGTTATTATTTACAAAGCCGGCGATATTATCCCAGAGGTAGCGCAAGTCCTAGTTGAAAAACGTGCAGTCGATAGTCAGCCTTATGAAATGCCGACACATTGTCCGATTTGTCATAGTGAGTTGGTGCATTTAGATGAGGAAGTGGCGTTACGTTGTATTAATCCAAAATGCCCTGCGCAAATTAAAGAAGGGCTGAATCACTTTGTCTCACGAAACGCAATGAACATTGATGGCTTGGGGCCAAGAGTGTTAGCACAAATGTATGACAAAGGATTAGTGAAAGACGTAGCGGATCTGTATTTCTTAACAGAAGAACAGTTAATGACTTTGGATAAAATCAAAGAAAAATCAGCAAACAACATTTATACTGCCATTCAAGGGAGTAAAGAAAACTCTGTCGAACGTTTGATTTTTGGCTTAGGGATTCGCCATGTGGGTGCGAAAGCGGCGAAAATTTTAGCGGAGCATTTTGGTGATTTACCAACCTTAAGTCGTGCAACTGCGGAAGAAATTGTGGCTTTGGATTCAATTGGCGAAACAATCGCAGACAGCGTTGTGACGTATTTTGAAAATGAGGAAGTTCATGAATTAATGGCTGAACTGGAAAAAGCCCAAGTGAACTTGACATATAAAGGTCTCCGGACAGAACAATTAGCAGAAGTGGAGTCACCTTTCAAAGACAAAACAGTTGTTTTAACAGGAAAATTAACGCAGTACACTCGCGAAGAAGCCAAAGAAAAAATTGAAAATCTTGGTGGAAAAGTTACAGGGAGTGTTTCGAAAAAAACTGACATTGTGGTTGCTGGCGAAGATGCTGGCAGTAAATTAACCAAAGCTGAAAGCTTAGGCGTGACCGTTTGGAATGAACAAGAAATGGTCGATGCGTTAGATGCAAGTCATTTTTAAGAAGAAAAATTAACGTTGTCAGATTTTATGTAGTAATTTGATGGTATACTTATTTTAGTCATAAAAGTTATATGAACGAGGACTTTCTGAGTTGAGAAAGGAGGTTGATGCTTATGCGCAATTCTTCTTATTTTAACGAAAGGAGCAATGTTTTTGTCCGTTGAAGCAGCGCTAGGACTGATGATTGGTTTTGCAACACTTGTTGTGACCATTATCTTCGGTATCTTAGCGCTTGTCTTAGACAACAAAAATAACCGTTCATAAGCTTTGAGGAGCTGAACGGTTAAGCGTTTGAAATAAAACCAATAACTCAGTAAGCCACCAGTTCTTATAACTGGTAGTGGCTATTAGAGAGGTATGTTCCTGCATATCTCTCTTTTCATTTTCATAATAACATAGTTCCGTCATTTTTGCGAGCGACAAATTATCAATGAAATTCAAGGTTTCATCTAAAATATCCGACCATTTTATGGTAGAATAGGAACAGAGTGAACAGCTGTGCTAAGCTGTTTAAAGAAATACAATCCAATTGATTAATCTGAAAATGAAAATTTCAGTAAATGATAGAAAGAAGGGTATCTATGGCAATTACAGAAGAACAAGTCAAACATGTCGCTAAATTATCAAAATTATCTTTCTCCGAAGAAGAATTAGCGGACTTTACCAATCAACTAGATAAAATTATTGATATGGTGGAATTACTAGAAGAAGTAGATACAACAGGGGTTCCTTTTACTTCAAATGTGAATGAATCAATCAATGTCATGCGTGAAGACGTAGCGACACCAGGAATGGACCGTAAAGAATTAATGCGGAATGTTCCGGAATCAGAGAATGGTTACATTAAAGTGCCTGCAATTATGGATAACGGGGAGGCAGGAGCCTAATGGAAAAATTATACGACAAATCGTTAACAGAGTTACATGATTTATTGGTTTCAAAAGAAATCACAGCAGTTGATTTAACCGAAGAAACATTAAATCGTATTCAAGATACAGAAGAACAACTAGGTTCTTTTATCACAGTTAGTGAAGAAAAAGCAATGGCATTAGCCAAAGCGATTGACTTAAAAGGCATCACTGAAAGTAATCCATTAGCTGGGATCCCAATTGGGATTAAAGACAACATTGTCACAAAAGATATTTTAACAACAGCTGGCTCAAAAATGTTACACAATTTTGACCCAATTTATGATGCGACCGTGATGGATAAAGTCTATCAAGCAGATATGATTCCAGTCGGAAAATTGAACATGGATGAATTTGCCATGGGCGGAAGTACGGAAACGTCTTACTTCAAGAAAACAAAAAATGCTTGGGATCAAACCAAAGTTCCTGGCGGTTCTTCTGGTGGTTCAGCTTCTGCTGTCGCAGCCGGACAAGTCCCAGTTTCTTTAGGGAGCGATACAGGTGGTAGTATCCGCCAACCAGCCGCATTCAACGGTATTGTGGGCCTAAAACCAACTTATGGACGTGTGTCTCGTTTTGGTTTGATTGCTTTTGCTTCAAGTTTAGACCAAATTGGTCCATTGACACGAAATGTTAAAGACAATGCCTTAGCTTTAAACGCAATTAGTGGTTATGACGAAAAAGACGGCACTTCTGCAGGCGTTTCTGTTCCTGATTTTACGGCAGATTTAACTGGCGACATCAAAGGCATGAAAATTGCTTTACCAAAAGAATACTTAGGTGAAGGGGTACAACCTGATGTTCGTGAAGCGGTATTAAAAGCAGCAGAAACATTTAAATCTTTAGGAGCAACGGTGGAAGAAGTTAGTTTGCCACATTCTAAATACGGCGTAGCGGTTTATTATATTATTGCCTCTTCAGAAGCAAGTTCAAACTTACAACGCTTTGATGGCATTCGTTACGGGTACCGTTCAGACAATGTACAAAACTTAGAAGATGTCTATGTTAATTCACGTTCTGAAGGTTTCGGAACAGAAGTTAAACGTCGGATTATGTTAGGAACCTTCTCTTTAAGTGCTGGTTATTATGATGCGCACTTTAAAAAGGCTGGTCAAGTCCGTACACTAATCAAACAAGATTTTGAGAATGTCTTTGCGGATTATGACTTAATCATTGGCCCATCCACACCAACAGTTGCCTTTGGTCTAGGGGAAAACATCAATGATCCAATCACAATGTATATGAATGATATTTTAACCATTCCTGTCAACTTAGCAGGACTACCAGGCATGTCCATTCCAGCAGGCTTCTCAGAAGGACTACCCGTAGGACTACAAATTATTGGGAAACATTTTGACGAGCATACAATGTACAAAGCAGCCTATGCTTTTGAACAAGCGACAGATTTCCATACGAAAAAACCAGTCATTTTAGGGGGGAACGATTAATGAACTTTGAAACTGTCATTGGATTAGAAGTCCACGTAGAATTGAAAACCAACTCTAAAATTTTCTCCTCTGCGCCAGCGCATTTCGGAGCAGAACCAAACAGCAACACAAATGTAGTTGACTGGAGTTACCCAGGTGTTTTGCCTGTCATGAATAAAGGTGCTTTAGAATTTGGCATGAAAGCAGCACTTGCCTTGAACTGTGAAATTTCAAAAGAAACACATTTTGACCGTAAAAACTATTTTTACCCAGATAATCCTAAAGCGTATCAAATTTCTCAATTTGATCAACCAATCGGACATGATGGTTGGATTGAAATTGAAGTCGAAGGCAAAAAGAAAAAAATTCGCATTGAACGGGTGCATTTAGAAGAAGATGCTGGGAAAAATATTCACGGCACAGATGGCTATTCTTATGTAGACTTGAATCGTCAAGGTACGCCTTTAATTGAAATCGTTTCTGAAGCAGACATGCGCTCACCAGAAGAAGCGTATGCTTATTTAGAAGCGTTGCGTTCAATTATCCAATTTACAGAAGTTTCTGATGTGAAAATGGAAGAAGGTTCTATGCGTTGTGATGCCAATATTTCTTTACGTCCGTATGGTCAAGAAGAATTTGGTACTAAAGCGGAATTAAAGAACTTGAACTCTATGAACTTTGTAAAAAAAGGTTTAGCTTATGAAGAAAAACGCCAAGCCAAAGTCCTATTATCTGGTGGCGAAATTCAACAAGAAACACGCCGCTTTGATGAAGCAACTAGTACAACGTTGCTTATGCGTGTTAAAGAAGGCTCAAGTGACTACCGTTACTTCCCAGAGCCAGATGTTCCTCGTTTTTCAATTGATGATGAATGGATTGAAAAAGTTCGCGCTAGTTTGCCAGAAATGCCAGCCTCACGTCGTGCCCGTTATATCAGTGAATTAGGGTTACCTGAATACGACGCAATGGTCTTGACTTTAACGAAAGAAATGTCAGATTTCTTTGAAGCAACTTTAGCAAACGGTGCAGATGCGAAACAAGCATCAAACTGGTTAATGGGCGAAGTTTCTGCTTACTTAAACAGTGAAAAAGTTGAATTAGCCGATACTAAACTAACACCAGAAAATCTAGCGGGTATGATTACTTTGATTAACGATGGCACAATCAGCTCGAAAATTGCGAAGAAAGTGTTCAAAGAGTTAATTGAAAACGGTGGAGACGCTAAAGAAGTTGTCGAAGCAAAAGGTTTGGTTCAATTATCTGATCCAGCGCAATTATTACCAATGATTAACGAAGTTTTAGACAACAACCAACAATCAATTGATGACTTTAAAAACGGAAAAGACCGTGCAGTTGGTTTCCTTGTTGGACAAATTATGAAAGCAACTCGTGGACAAGCAAACCCAGGTGTGGTTAACAAGTTATTGCAAGAAGAGCTTTCAAAACGATAAGAAAGTAGCAGGCAAACCATGAAAAAAGCTAGAGTGATTTATAATCCAACGTCAGGCAAAGAGTTAATCAAAAAGAACTTAGCCGATATTTTATCTATTTTAGAAGAATGTGGTTATGAAGCCAGTGCATTTGCGACCACACCAGAAGAAAATTCAGCACGCAATGAAGCACATCGTGCTGCGCGTGCAGGATTTGATTTACTAGTAGCAGCAGGTGGAGATGGGACCATTAATGAAGTCGTGAATGGGATTGCTCCGTTGAAGCGGCGCCCTAAAATGGCCATTATTCCTGCTGGAACGACGAATGACTATGCACGGGCCTTGAAGATTCCTCGTGATAATATCGTTAAGGCAGCAGAAGTGATTAAAAAAAATCAAACTGTCAAAATGGATATTGGTCAAGCCGGCAAAAATTACTTTATCAATATTGCGGCGGGTGGTCATTTAACGGAACTGACTTATGAAGTTCCGTCAGAGTTGAAAAGTATTTTTGGTTACTTAGCGTACTTAGCCAAAGGAGCCGAAATGTTGCCGCGAGTGAAGCCGATTAAAATGCGCATGACGTATGATGAAGGTGTGTACGAAGGCAACGCATCAATGTTTTTCCTAGGGCTGACTAACTCGGTGGGTGGTTTCGAGCAAATCGTACCAGACGCTAAATTAG
>OBVP01000351.1_pt1 | contig 14457 bp, 18 predicted proteins | sample 1476191 | NCBI WGS metagenome assembly OBVP01 (sample SAMEA2580022, study PRJEB22360) | human gut metagenome | reverse complement strand
TAGGACGGTAAAAAGCCTGAATCATAAAGTCTTTTCTCAGTAGCAATCAACCGACAAACCAATGTTGAGGGTCGTTCCTTAGTAACCTGACAAAGTGCTTTAAGCTGCTGCTTCTCTTCTGGCGTCAAGGTGATTTGGTAGCGTTGATTATTTTTGTTGACGGTCATTTGTCCTCCATTCAAAAAGTGCCATCACTTTTCTTGTGTGAACCAAGAAAGTGATGGCACTTTTTTGCTGTTAATCAGTGCATTTTATAGTCGAGCAAAAGGCTTATCAGTAGCAACAAGCTACAAATAAATGATGCAGCTTGCAGTGAAATTGAATCCTTCATAATCAGCATTCCCACAATGATCAGAATAATTTGGATCACCGCAACAATGATCATAAAAGTTCGATTGTACCGCCCCAATCGCGTGGTGACTTTCTGCTTACGGGTTAACCAAATGATGATCAATACTAAAACAATCGTTAGTAAATTCCAAACTGTTGTAAGCATTGTGCACGCCTCCTTTTGATCATATTAAAGCCATTTGTGCCTTTACAGCAACGAAAAAGTCCCGACTGCATTAGGTAACAGTCAGGACTCTGTGGAGATAGTAAACGTTTGACACAGCGCGTGACCTGTTTTCCGCCAGGTCTCTGGTGTTCGTCTACGGCGCCGGTTTGTTAGGAATGGATCGTAATCGTTAGTCATTTATCATTTAGTTTCCGGCACTTGCGCACCTTCAAAATAGCACAAAAACCGCTCCCTTTCCAAAGCTATTACTAAAAAATAAGATTCGCCTCTTTCCAAAATCAAACGCAATGTTGCCGGTAGGAATTGAACCCACGCAAGCCACCAGGGGCAACAGAACCCCCACCCGAAAGTGGAGGAGAAACCATTATGCTTGACGCTTCTTATAAATCTTGAAACCTGCAAACCCTGAAACAAGTGCTACCAAAGCAACACCCAAAGCAGCGAGTACGTTATCATGCGCATCACCGGTTTGTGGCATCTTTGCCTGATAAGCAACTGGCTTCGGTGCCGGAGTGCTTGGTGTAACAGGCGTTACTGGTGTTTCCGGCGTCTTTGGCGTTGTAACATGGACGGTTTGATCCTTGTCATTCAAATCTGCATGAGAAGCAATCTTCTTGTTACCCAAATACAGATCTTCAAAGACAACCACATCGTGACCACCGAGTTCGGAACCATCAAAAGCAAAATGAACCGTAACGTCTTGGACACTGGCCTTGGCAACAAAAGTTGTTTCGGCTGTGACAGGCTTACCATTAACGATCAGGGCCTTTCCGGTTGCCTTATCGTACAGTTGCCCCTTAACGGTGTAAGTCTTACCTACAATCAAACCTGTCGCGTGAACGACATCATCAATTGTCATTTGCTTATTAGCATCGACTGATTTTTGACCGTTGCTGGTTGCGGTTGTGTGAACCGTGACATCTTCGGCGTTCACAGCCGTGTAAGAAAAGGCCTGACCGTCATTATCTAACGTAATGCCGTCTTTCTGGAAGCTACCAGTATAGCCGGCCAACGTCTTGGTTTCTTTAAGCGAGTACGTCCGGTTAGCGACAATGTTAAATTGTGCATTGCCATCCTTATCCGTAACAGCCGTTTGCTTGTTACCGAGATTGTCCGTTAAAGTGAATTCAACACCAGCTAAGGCTTTGCCATTCTGGTCAACCTTATGAATCTTAACAATCCCTTTTTCAAGCGTGTTCTCGGCGGTGTATTCGAAGGTTTGACCATCCTTCGTCAAGGTAATGCCGGTCTGCTTAAAGCTACCTTGATACCCTGCTGGGGTCTTAGTTTCTTCAAGTGTGTAGGTGCGATTGGCAAGAATCTGGAATTGTGCAATCCCGTTTTTGTCAGTAACAGCGGTCAATTTGCCACCCAGGTTATCTGTCAAAGTAAATTCGGCACCAGCTAAAGCTTTGCCATCCTGATCAACTTTGTGGACTTTAACTGTGCCTTTGTTGATCTGGTTTTTAACCGTATATTCGAAGGTTTGACCATCCTGCTTGAGGGTAATCCCATCTTGCTTGAAGCTACCTTGATACCCCGCTGGGGTCTTGGTTTCTTCAAGGGAATAAGTCCGAGCACCGAAGATTGAGAACTGAGCATTCCCGGTCTGATCAGTTGTCGCCGTCTGCTTATTACCCAAATCATCAGTCAAAGTAAACTCAGCACCAGCAAGTGCTTTACCGTCCTGATCAACTTTATGGACTTTGATCAGGCCAGCGGCACGTGTCCACTTAGCCTTATTACCCGCTAATAGGGGCTTGACCACACCTGTGACCAGTGAAATACTGTCCTGATACTTTTGTGCAGCGTCATTGTAAACGACGGGCACAATGGCCTTGATGTTCCCGTTAATGTCAAACGTCAGATCTCCGGTCGGGGTACTGTCTGGAATCAACAGTGAGAATGCCTGACCAATGGTGACGGTGTTGTTGGCAATCGCATTACCATTGGCATCAACGACTTTCATACCAGCAACCTGATTCTTGAAGTTCAAGGTTGCGGTACCAGCCTGATTGCTTTGGACGGTGTAAGTGAACTTGTGATAGCCTTGCACGTCAGTCGCCCCTTGTGCTGCTAGGGTCATCGTCGTGTTGGCAGTATCGCTATTGTTCATCACATTGTTGTAAACCTTGGTTGCGGCTGCTTTAACCCGGTTAACGGCGGCTTCACCATAGGGTGCATAAATACCACCGGCGAAATCACCTGGCTGTGACGCTTGCCAAACAATCTGATTCCAGTTAAAGTTACCAGCTAAAATCCAAGAAACCGTCTGTGTTGCATACCAGGCTTCTTGATCAGTCAAACCGGAAATCCCCCAGTACCCTTGATCAGATGCCGGGTGATTATTAAAACCATATTTAAACAAACGGTACTGGGCATCTGAACCAATTGACCCTTTGTTTCCGGTTTGGCCAATCGGGGTTGGCCGTTCAGATTCCAAACAATAGGCATAATTACCAAGCGAATCCTTAAAGGAATCAGAAATCATATAGTTCAAGCTACCATTAGCTTGCCGAACCATCATGTAGCCCGCCCCATCAGTATTTGCGGCGAATGCGCCTTGACTGAATGTCATGGACGCAGGCACATCGGTATCCGCCGCCGCAGACACATGGTTGAGTTGACCGCCAACAAGTCCCAGCGCGACTGCACCAGTAAACAAGGCGGCCTTTAGCCATTTGTGTTGCATGTTCTCTCCTTCTTTCTATTAGTTATGATTCAAATCTTTGTTCTGCTTCGATACCAGTTCACATCAGCACCACCTCCCAAAAGGCACAAAAAAACAGCCAATCTAGTCGATTGACTGTCATAGAGCTATTTAATTTTAATGAAGCCTTACCGGACTGCCACTGCCATGTCAGTTACATTAAAGGCATTCTCAAAAGTGCCAGCATTGATCCACCGGGCACCAAAGACGGGATCAACGACATGATAAGCGCCATCTTTGAAGCCATCGACATTGACAACATGACCGTTCCAAACCGCGCGACCCCAGGACATTTGTTTATACTCTGGCGTCTCATAATCGTAGGTAATCCAAGCAACTACCGAATTACCATTGGTAATCTCGCGTTTGATGCCAGCGGTTCCCTGACCACTAATATTAACCGCTTTAGAGCCATATTTAGCCGCCCATTGAACAACTGGTGCTGCCATCATGCCTTGATAAGTACCGTCAACATTGTGGCGCCATTCACCTGAGTAGCCGTCATAAGGATTATTGTCAGCCGATAGTGGCATGGTCTGAACGAATTGACTCAGATTCTGCTTGGTATAGCCCTTGTACAGCAAGCCTTCAAGAAGTGATGAGCCTTCACACAACATCGTATTGCCTTGACTAACAAATGGAACCCCTAGCACCTTCTGGGTCACGACCGGTTCTGACGGTGTTGAAGGTGTCGATGGCTTTGATGAGCTTGAGCTTGATTCCTGACTGCTTGACGACGATGAAGGCGTCACTGCACTAGAGCTCGCGCTGCTTGATGAATTGGCATTCGTTGATCCTGATTCCTTGCTGCTGGAAGAAGTTGAAGAAGTACCCGAGTTCGTAGCTTGTGATGACGATGAAGCAACTGAACTGGCTGGCTCAGACGGTGTGGTCGTTGAACTTTGTTCATTCGTCGCAGAACTAGCCGTCTGACCCGCCGCCTGCGTGACCTTTGAACCAGAAACGGTTGTCCCTACTGACTTGGCAGGATCAACCTTGTCCTGTTGCTGAATGGTTGATTGCCCGGTCACTGTCCCATCAGGTGCCGTCATGGTGGCAGTAGCTGTCCCCGCTTGCGACCAGTCCAAGGTCAATGTTGCGCCCGTCATGATGAAGCTTGGATTAGCAACACCATTTAGCTGGGCTAACTTGGCAACCGTGATGTTGGTTCGTTGTGAGATCGCCCATAACGTATCACCCCACTGGATGGTATAAACTTTCTGACCCTTAGTAATTTGAATCTCGGCCGGTTTTCTAGCCGTCCAGGTCGCAGCTTGCACGGGACTAGCAGCTAGCACTAAACCACTTAAAACAGTTGCTGCAACGGTACTCATACTCACAAGTTTGGTCATTTTCATTTTAAATGTCCCCTTTTGATTTGATTTGAACACTGCCATAGAAAGTATATTTGATGCTTACTGTTAGTGATCACGCCCCCTTACGTACCGCCGCCAGCCATACCAACAAAGTGCAATAACAGCAATTAGAATGACAAAATGAATCGGCATCAGATTCACGATTCGGCCACCTATTCGCCAGGCAAAACCACGATATAGATAATTGACAAACGTATGTAGTAACCCTGTCTCATGAACGGGTCGCCATCGACTGACCAAAGTTGCAACTTGTATCACGCTCTCAGCTCCTTTATGACAACAAAAAAAGCAGTCATCGGTAAACACATGACTGCTTTCATTGATTCGCTATTAAGAAATAGCGACCGCAAATTTCATGTAACTATAGGCCGCATTGAAGGCGCCTTTGCTGATCCAGTAAGTCCCGTTTTCAGGATCAACAATATGCATACCTACCGAATTATAACCATCAACGGTGACAACATGCGCATTATCAATACCACTACCCCAGTCATAATGATGCCATTGTGGGCCCTGATAATTGAGGGTAACCCAAGCAACGACTGGATTACCTGCAGCGATTTGACTGATGATACCGTCGAGACTGCTGCCGCTGATATTTGATGCACTACCAAAGCCCGCAACCCATGGCGTAAAAGCACTTGGGAAGATGGATTGATATACGCCGTCAACAACGGCATACGGGGTGCCACCAAACCCCTGATAAGGATTGCCATTTGATGCGATTGGCATTGTTCTGAGGAAACTAGCTAAGCTCATACCACTGGCATGACCTTTATAATGTAAAGCCTCTAAAGCACTCGCTGCCTCACAACCTTCTGGGGCACCAGCGGCTTCCTGGCTAATAAAGGAAACACCCAGCACTTTGCTGGTACTTGGTTGTGGATTACTACTGCCACTTTGTGTTTCAGTTGTACTGCCTGCCGATGTTTGTTCACCAGTTGCTGGCTCGCTAGGAGCTGTCTCAACACCGGAAGGCTTGTCATTAATTATGTTCCCAAACTGGTCACGAGTTGGGACCTCATTGCCATTTTTATCATAGATCTTAGAGTTTCCTGATAAAGCACGATCCTCAACTAACTTGCGGTTGACCTCATCTATTTTTGACAAGTATTTGTCCCTAAATGCTTCGACATTGATGGCATTGATAGCATCACGAGCGTGATCAATTTTCGTCTGATCGGGATCGCCAGTCGAGGCTGCTTTAACAAGTGCCACTGCTTTGATTTCACGATCAAGCAATGTTGCCTTATCTTTGATTGTAGCCGCAAATTTAGCTTTATGTGCTTGTAGATAAGTAAAATCATTGTTGAATGCTTGAATCTTGAAACTCTCGTCTTTCAACACCTGATCCTTATCAAGCTCAACATTCAAGGTGTCTTGGACTGAGAAGATTTTCTTGGCTGCTTGCAGCTGTTGTTGATCGATTTTGAAAGTCTTCTGTTGTGCTTTCGATAAGTCGCCCCGAAACTTATACACTTTATTCTTTTGCATATTAGCTTTAGTCAATGCCGCTTCGCTGAGCTGCTTAGCTGGCATCTCATACTTGCTGTCTGCGTAAAGGCTTTTAACCTGCTTGGTCAAGTACGTCAATTGCGGTTGTTTCACTGTTTTGGGCGTTGATGCTTTAGCCTGATTGCCACATCCGGCTAAAAGTAACCCTGACACTAAAATGATTCCACCCGTTTTTACCATCATTTTCATTTGGTAAATCCTCCTGATTGATCAGATTCTTATGCGCGCCGCTTATAGCAAATTGCTATCAATGACAAGGACTCTTGGCGCTACTTCCTGTTGTAAGGTTTGCTTTTCTTTTTCAATTAAAGCATCACGAAAGTCTGCTAAGTCATGCGCTTCAAGCGTTATATCGGCTGCACGCGTCAGAGAAACTTCATGAGGATTTAATTCATCAAAAGCGTTGTCAATTTCCCCTTTGTAAATTACAATGGCTTCTTCTGGGCTATTAGCTGAAATCAATGCATAATAATCATGATCTTCAGTTCTAAACTCATAGAATCGCATGATGATTGCCTCCTATTCGCCATTCCTTAACTGGATGTTGTTGGCGATACGCCCATTCCTGCTCTGGTAATTCCGGTTTAAGCTCCTCAGTTTCTCCTGGTCTTAAAACCGTCATGTAATACCCATGATCAACAAAAGTATAACGCACCCCTTTTTCTAAATGTGGTAGAACTTCACCCAAACCAGTCACAAAAGGCACTTTCGCCTGTTTAAGCACTCAAACTCACCGCTTCCACACTTGTCCCAAACACCCCACGCCGCACAACGATTCGCTGATCGGTCTTACTTTCCGCCAAAACTTCAATCCACTCACGTTGTCGCACCGGATTGTGGTCATATAACCGTCGAGCCCGATCATACGTTGCGTAATCGACACTCGTCAGCCGATGCTGTTGCATAAACACAAGTAACTGGTCGATTGCTTTCATCTCTAGATTACCTCATTTCAATTTCTGAATGAACAGCGTTTTGGTGACGTTTCCCCTTTAACCTGACGGTCTTACTGCGATTGAGCCAGGCCATTAACAAGTGGCGTTCTTGCAGACTCAAGTCATGCATGTGAGCGCGGCGATATTTAAAATAGTCTTCAACCGTCTTGATCTGGCCAAGTTTAGTCATGTTGACAAACTCAGTCACAACTTCATGTTGATGTGTTCCTTTTTGATGTTTCATAACAACTGCTCCTCTTAGCTCAACTAACAATATGATGCCTACGCATGAAGCATAGGTGAGGTCTGACCTCATGGTTTCTTAAAAAGCTAATAAACGTTTTTATTGCGTGAAATTCTCGAGTTTTCTAGGCATGAAACTCGCTAAACCTCAGCGTCTATGACGCTCGATTGACAGCTCTAGGCATATGCTGACGACCTTTCCAGCCATTCACTACCACCCAAGCAAAAACTTGCTGACACTCACCGTCGAGTGATTCACGGTCTGGTTCTAAGCCGCAGCAAAGAACGGTCAAACGCATTATGTCTCGCCCGCTTTGATGGTGACACGGACTACTGGTGGCGGCACGGAATACCGAGGCGTTCCTCACCCACTTGATTTCGCGGGCAACCATCTCCCCTTCACATACCGGCTGTGAGGAACACCGTCGAAAAAGGCCGGAGGGAGTTTAAGGCTATTCAGATTTCAAAGAGCTAAAAGTGTGCGTTCACACGCACGCATCATATTGTGAGTTGAGTTTGTGAGATTATGACAGCTTGTATAAAGCCGCCTGTGGATGTTTGCGCTTGGCAATCATTGTATGGTCACTGTTGTAAACACTACGAATCTTGGGATAAAGCTGTTCAATCGCCTCAAGCGAAGCAAGATCGCGATCGTAAAAAGTACCGTCAGCGTGATTAATGAGCACCCGTCGATCAAACGTCCGCACACAAAACGCGTGTCTAACGACCCCTAAACGTGCTAGAATAGCCATTGTGTCAACTCCTTTCATGGATCAGCAGCACCAAGAGAAACACAAAAATAAGGGGCGCGCTGCCTGCTGGCAACGCGCCCCTCACTTCGTCTTGTTTGGCTGCTATTTTGACGTCTCTTACTGTCGCCCTAAGACTTCTCTAAGAGAAGTTCCACAGCGGTCACAAGGTCTGTTAAAATAAACTTGCCGCGCTTAACGCGGTGAAGACGGCAGTTGCTAGGCTAGCTATTCTCTAGTTCTAGTAACAGTCACAGTGCGCTTATCCTGGACTACCAATCCAGATCAGTGCTGTGATGCTGTCTTATTTTTTTGTCTTCCCCTTGCTACTGTTGATGCTAAATTCAAGATAACACTTGAATTTTTTGAATGCAAGCATTAGTGTATAGAGGAACAAATTAAGTAAGGCAAACATGTGTTGAATTGATCAGATAGACAAACAAATGTTCGCCTATCATTATTATAGAACCTGGTTCCTTTTTAGACAAGAATTTTTCTAATTCTTGTCTTTCTTTTTGCCTTTTTCTAGGTTGGCTAATTCTTCGCGAACCCTATGATGGCGGCGAATCACTTTGCGAACTCGGTTATGTTTTTGTTGTGCAGAATCAAATGGCCCTCGATAATTTTTCTGCCGTTGTCGCTCGGTTCTTTGTCCTTGTTTAACTTGCACAGAGGAAGCATATTGGTTTGTGAATTCAATCATAAACTGATTCGGCACAACCCGACCGTCTTGTAATTGTCGCTGCTTCTGTTTGGTAACATAAAGCACCATGACATCTTGTAATTGGCCATCTTTGCCACGAACGTGCGCAACTCGCCCTAATGGCCGATCCGGAATGACTAAATCATCAGGGACTAGCCAATAGTATTTTGTCGGTCGAATGCGCTTGGGCGTCATGAAATAGCCTGCCATCATGGTGACTTTCCCCAGCACCTTGACGTGACGATTGCGATGCTGTGTAAAGGCTTTTAACTCAGTATCAGTCTCTGTTTGTTCCTGGGTCAAGCGTTCTTTGATGGCGGCATAGCTGTGCTTTTTAGCTTCTTCGGCTCGTTGATTAGCGGTTTTTTGTGCCTCTGCCAGAATATCCTCTCGTTCATCAGGATCACTCGTCTGAATCATGAGTAAATGCAGACCGGCACGTTCTGCCTCAGTTAGTTCTTTGAGGTTTTTGAGCGCCACCTCTTCTGGAAATGCTTCCCGTTTCCGTTGATCAAACTCTTTAGAGCTCATTAGGATCACCTCCGTTAGCAGTTGTCAGTGTCTTATTCCAGTATGCCACCAATGTTTCTTTCATAGCACCAAACAAGTAATTTTCAACGTTGTTAATTTTTTTACTGTCAGAGCGAAGAACATTGAAAAAACGGCGCATGGTCTTGTTTATCATTTCTTGGCATAGCGGATCGTCAAGTACAATCGCCGTTCCTTCATGTTCCCTTTCTACAGCCTTTTTGGCATTTAGGATAATGCCGAGGAACCGATGCAATTGTTTAGGTGAGCGGCACCAAAGACCTAGCAGTTCAACGCCTTCTTTGTTGAGAAAGAGGCCGCCGTTTGCTGATTCTGGTAAATAGTCTTTGGCTCTTCGTACTAGGTCTTGATTCTGTTTTTGAATGATTTCGGGTGAGTATTGGGTTGTAGAAAAGTCCAGCTTTTCTGTCTCTTTATTGTCTCTAGGATTTGTATCTAAGTCTTTATATAGATTGTGTGTGAATTTCACATTTCCGTTATTATCAAGGGATTGGGTTACTTGATTAACCTGTTTCTGCGGAAGTGTGAATTTCACATTTCCGCTATTATCAAGAGTTTCATACTGTTTCTGCGGAAGTGTGAATTTCACATTTCCGCTATTACTAAGAGGTCTGATATGTTTATTTGACAATGAGGCTTTAGATCTTACCATATCTGTCTCTTCGTTTAACTGGATTCCTGTTGTACTGCCACGTAAATAAACATCACTGGCCGTTACTTTCAAATTGGCCAAGTAAAGTCGATTCGGCACGTTCTTGTGAGATTTTGGGTCAAATCCCATTTGTTTTTGTTCTAATAACCCTGCATTGGTGAGCTCCTTTTTGATCTTAACTACTTTTTGATTGTGACAGTTGAATAGTGCCTCTAATTCTGCATTTGTAAATATAAAATAAACATGGTTATCCTCATCTACCCAATTGTTTCGTATAGAATATTCAAGCCGGTCTTTGAGCACAATGTAGGCAATTTTTGCCGAATCACTTAATTTTCTATATTTTTCTGAATACAAAAGAACTTTTGGAAATTTAAAAAAGAGATCACCGTACACACTTTTTGAGGAAATGTAATTGAATTGATTCATAATTAAGAATTCCTTTCTGACGAGAAGGCAGTATGAAGCCTTAGCTTGTGTTAGTCTAACACTAGTTTTTAAAGTTATCAAATTGTATACCGTGTACAATACACGGTATATTGTACACAAAATACGGTACACAGTATTCAGAGTACTGTGTACCGTATTTAACAAGAATGGCCTATATATGGGCGATTATGTGAAATATATTTTGACACAGTAAACCGTGTACGGTACACTGTTTACTGTAGAATGTGTACTGTATACTGTGTTAAAAGGAGGAAAAAGATGATTATTAGCTTTTGTAACGAAAAAGGTGGAACAGGAAAGACGAGTACTACCGCTCTAGTTGCTTGGGAACTTGCAAAACGTGGTAAAAAGATTCTTGCAGTTGATTGTGATCCACAGGGGAATCTGACGAATTTAATGGTAAAAACGGCGAATCAACAAGGAAGCCTTGTCACAATAGATCCATCGCTTTTTAGCTTACTAATAAACCGCGAAGAACTTCAAAAAGGAATTATCAACGTGACTACCAATTTAGATTTGATCCCATGCGGAGCCGATATGAACATGTTCAGCCGCTGGTTGGATAAACAGTCTAATTTAAATGAGGAACAAAAAGTGAGTTATCTGAAGGAGAGGTTAAAAACTGTTGACTCTCATTACGACTTTATCTTTTTAGACGTTAGTCCAACGATGAGTCTTACTAATGATAATGTTTTTGTAGCCTGTGAATGGCTTGTCATTATGTTGCAGACACAACAACGAGCATTACTTGGAGCCCACAGCTTTCTGAATTATTTGCAAACGAATCTTATTGATGAGTTCGGAACAAATGTTGATGTTCTAGGAATTTTACCAGTGCTGACAAAAGCGAGATCAAATGTTGACATGGAAGTCTTGCAAACAGCTACGTCTGAGTTTGGGTCAGAAAATATGTTTGACTCAAAAGTAACGGCAATGGAGCGTGTGAAAAGGTATGATTTAACAGGTATAACGGATCAGCGCTCATCCGTGTGGGATAAAACAACACATGAAGCATATGATAAAGTTGCAACTGAGTTCTTGAAGAGACTAGAGGCGAAAATGAATGGCTGATTTACTTAATCACGGCAAAAAGAAAAATAAAGATGTGTCTGTAAAGGTAAATACTGTTACAAGACAACAAGCAGGTTTTGGTGATAGCACAAATAGTGAAGAAGAGATTGCAAACTTTGATGTGAATATGAGAGTTAGCAACCATGTTAGAAATTCAGTACTGTCGCTATCCAAAGTTATTGAAGGGAAGAAAACAGCAAGTGATGTTATTTCAATATTAGTTGATTCTTACGTTGGAAAAATGGACCAACGAACTAGAAAAGCATATGAACAGGTAGTTAATGTAATGGAGGCCAAAGATTACATTGACCATTCACTAAAGCAGTGATCAACAGCTATTTATGGTTATGCCCGTGAAATAAATCCACTTTAATAACTTTGTCTGGATGAATAAGGCAATGAGTATCACGAAAATAAACACTGAGATGTGTGTGTTGTTGCAAAGCGGTCATATAATTTCGGTAATCTTCTTTGCTGCGGTTGAAGCAAGCAATTTCATAGCTCTTCACTAGTTTGGCCTTGAGGCGCTGCATATAGATGAAGAATGAGTAGCAGTCTTCAAAGTGGTTATCGACCACACCAACCAATAACGAGTGTGCGGCGCACGGGTGAAGTAATGATCGTACTGTGACAGCATTGATTTAATACCAAGCCTTAGTTCGGTTTCCTTATCCATGATGCCCACCAACCAATCCGGCGCGATCAATTGCGGTCGCGCCTTTTTCTTTGGAGTAGCCCCGCACAATTGCTTTGTAGCCATATAGCTGACGAATCTTGTCAATTGTTTGATCTAACAAAACGTTTGCTTCCTCCTTCTCTGCTGATTCAAATAGACTAAGCTGCATCAAGCTTGCGTGACTGATGCGATTAATACGAACTGAAACATTCCTGACGGCATGCCCGTTCCATTTACTATGGAAGAGATAGCGAGCGGCGCGAATCAAATCGTCAGTGCGATTTGTGGGATCAATCTTCATTTGCGCACCGAAACCGGAGGTGCCCGCTTCTTCTGCATCAGCATAACCAATCCCAACGCTAATCACTTCACCTTGTACTTGATGGTGACGAAGTCGGCCCGCCACTTGATCGGCGATCTCACTGAGCACGACTTCAATCTCCCTTGCCTGCGTGTAATCACGCATGAGTACCTGACTATTGCCATAGCCTTTGTTCTCGGCGCGTGGCAAATAGCGACGAGTCAAATCCGAGTAATCAATACCCCATGAATGGAAATACAAGGCATCGCCGAGAACGCCGAAGCGTTGATGTAATAAAAGCCGATCGGTGTGTGCAAGATCATAGAGGTTGTGAATGCCTATTGCGTTAATCTTTTTTGCGGTACGGCTGCCAATTGACCAGAAATCGGCTAAGTCATGTAGTTGCCATATGGTTTCGGGAACCCGGTCGTAAGTCCAAGTGGCTTGCCACGGAGCGGCCTTCTTGGCTTCGTTATCGAGAGCCAGTTTTGCCAGTAGAGGATTCTGACCAATCCCAACGGTCGTGATAATGCCAAACTGATCAAACACCTTTCTTTGAATTTGCGTTGCAATTTCTTGATTGGTACCGAAGAGATTGTGTGAGTGGGTGATGTCAATAAAGGATTCATCAATGGAATAGGGGTACCAATAAGCATCGTCAGTAAACTGGCGATAAATACGATTAATCCCGTAATTCTTGCGAATGTAATCCGCCATCCGTGGTTCGGCCAGTTCAATCTGCATGTCGTCCCGTAATTGAAAGCGGCGCGTGCTCAAGCCAACATGGTAACGTTTCTTGCAGTTGGGACTAGCAGCTAACACCAGGCCGCCAGGGGAATCGCCTTTGCTAAGCACGGCAATATCAGCTGCCAACGGGTGAATGCCGCGTCGAATGGCCTCAACTGATGCGTAAAAGGACTTGCAGTCAATACACATGATGTCGTGTACTGGTAGTCTCGTTGGATCATCTAGTGGTGTGGTCATGCTAACGCCCACCACCGGTCAGGATTGAGCAAAGCTACGTTACGAATATCAGCTGCATTGACTGATTGGGTGTCGCCGTTCTTGAGTTGTAAATAAACCTGATCGTCCCAATGACCAATAACGGCGCCCTCAATATCTGGTAGCAACCGATCATCGTAGGGTGTGCCAATTTGAACGGCTACAATTTTTGCATTTTGCCAGGCATCTTCAAGGATGTCGCTAATGGTTTCTTGAGACTGTTCTGGCTTTGGTTCGACAGGACGTTCAGAAATGGAAGCTTTCTCCATATAGGCAGAATGATCACTGAGAATCCAACCGAGCCATTTCTTCATACATCGATCGGGATAAAGCCACTTCTCACGTGGGACATTGTTTTCCATAATATTAGCCTTCCTTTATTGTTTTATAGTCATTATACAAACGTACGTTCTTGATGGCAAACATGTGTTTGCCTAAAAACACAGGACGTTTTATACTGAAATTGAAAGACAACAGTAAAAAAGACATGTAGGATGACATGTCTTTTGCTGAAGCCTTGCTATGAATTGAATCTTGTTTTGAGGAGGAAGCACAATGGATTGTGAAGAATTTGAAACGTATTTGAATGCTAATAGTCGTGTGGTTGCTATTTTCCGCAGCCAGGCTTTGACTTACCAACATAGTAGAAATCGTCAGCGTTCTGCATCAAAGCGATGGAGTGAAACAGCTGTAACAAGTGCTGTCGATAAAATGGTCAGTCAGTTTATTGACAACGTATACGATAAGCTCAAAACTAACATTAAAGAAAATAAGTTTCAGCCTTATGACAGTTGGGTTAACTTTATTGAAGGTAACGAAGTGTTAGATAATTTAGAAGAAACGGTGTCGGAAATTGAATTTGACGAAGAGTAAAGCCAGCCATTCTTCGACTTAATCCATTTGTTTTTCCTTCTATGTTTGATAATTCAGACTTGGTTATGTTGTTGAATCTTAGAACCTGTCTAGTATCTGCTGAATCTGGTAGAATTGTGGAAAACCGACTGAGGA
>OBVP01000341.1_pt1 | contig 14818 bp, 10 predicted proteins | sample 1476191 | NCBI WGS metagenome assembly OBVP01 (sample SAMEA2580022, study PRJEB22360) | human gut metagenome | reverse complement strand
ACCAAGACAACAACACCAAAAACACCAGGTGTTGCAACCACCACTAGAATCCGCCAAGCGCGAACGAACACGCGATTATGCCGCGTCCACCGAAGCCGGCCGGCACCGTCGCCTCCGGAGAACAGGGAACCTCTCCGGAAACCGGGGGGTGTCCGGCCCCGGCGGCAAGAACGAAGCAACCGGGGACAATATCCGTAAGGACGGCACCGATGCCGACAATGCCGACGGCAAATCCGCACAGCTCGATTCCACTGCACAGCCCGACAGAAGCGGCCCGAACGGCGGCCCCTCCGGGCGCTGGGAGACCCGGCCGGTCTATGAGACGCAACGGGTGCAGGTGCCGACCGGACGCGCCATCTTTGAACACGACGGGTTCACTGCGAACGCGAACGACCCCGCGTTCGAGGAGCACGGTGACTACCTGCTCAAGTCCGGCCTCCCCGACAACTACCGGTACGAAAAGGTCTGGCAGGACAAGCAGATCCAGGCCGGGACCCGGCAGGAGGATCACGGCTCGTATCAGGTGCAGAGCATCAAGTCCGGCACGAAAAAGGTGCGGACGGGAACCAAGCGCGTCCAGACCGGCACCAAGCGCGTATGGGTGACCGACTGATGACCGACTTGCTTTTTCGAGCAGCCGGGATATAATGAAATGTCCGGCCATGAACCGGAATGCGAATTGATAATTCAATATCGGGGCTGATCGGTTTCGACGGTGACCTGTTCGTCGCAGGGAAGCGTGCCGAGAACGCAGGGTCCGCTCGTGGATGTCCCCTGCAAAAGAATAAGTGCTAAATCTAACCGCACTGAGTTCGCTCTCGCTGCCTGAGCTTCGCGCCAGGGTTAAACAGTGAGCAGCCGCTCCGTTCACTCCCTCTCGTCTTCGGGGGGATGCTGAGCGTCGTTTAGAAGACTCGCCTGAATCATTGAGCCACAGGGTGATTCGGGGACTTTAACTGCGGATATGCCCGCCATCAGTTGTCTGCGACATCGATGGGGGCAGAAAAACCGCCATATGGCCAGCAGACTACGCACGTAGAAGACTGAGGGTTCGGTCATCGGACCGGGGTTCAATTCCCCGCAGCTCCACTCGCCAAGGGCCGCATGATTCCAACGATCATGCGGCTCTTTTCGTATTCTCATGATTCCAACGATCACGCGGCCCTTTTCGTATTTTTTCGTATTTTCACCCGCGTTTCGCGTCCTGCCCATGGCGAAACGCGCGCTATTTGATGATGGGTCGGCTCGGGGCCGACACGTCGATCTGATGCTTGTCTCCTATCAGCGATGGGTCGCTGAGCAGCTTGTCGACGATCGCCGACTTGAGTTTCAACTCGGACGAATCACCCCAGACGACGACATATTTGCCGGAACTCAGCTCGGTGGTGATGGAATCCTGCGTTTTCGCGCTCACCTTGGTGATGACGGTGCGCATCGTGTCGGGCAGACCGCCGAGGATGGTCAGTGCCTCCTTGACGGCTCGGCTGTTCAGACCGTTGTCCACCGAGCTCACCTCGATGACCGGAATACCTTTCATGGACGCCTTGCCCACCGCGTTGAGCACGCGGGCCTTGCGGTCGACCGCCACCAGGGTTCCATCTGGTTCCTTGAGCATGGCGGCGGGCTGCTGCGCCTTGATGTCAATCTCCAGCGAGCGCGGATACCGTTTGACGACATTCGCCTGGGTTACGCCGGGGATGTTCTTCAGCTGCAAGCTGACCTTGTCTGCGGAGACCAGGAACAGCGATTTGCCGGATTGCTGGTTCGCGATATCCAGCACATCCTTCTCGCTCACCCATTCGTTGCCGCCGCTGACGCTGATCTGCGAGGTTTCCAAACGGAACACGGATGAGAACAACAGAAGCCAGATCAGCGCGGACACCAGCGCCGCGGCCAATATCACAATCAGCACGCGGATGGCGGCGACCCGGGTGCCCGCCTTCTTCCGCTCCTTCAGGCGCGCGTCGAAATCCAGCACTTTGGGACGGGTCGCCACGCCGAGCACGCCGACGTTCTCATCGAGCGTCTTCTTGACCACATCCTCGCTGTGCAGGCGACGCGCGTCGACGAAACCTTCGGCGCGTGATACCGACCGGGACGAGGACGACGAAACGCTCCGGGACGCCGTCTTTCCGAACCTCGATTTTCGGGAGACTGTTTTCCCGCCCTTTACCTGTCGGGAAGTCTCCTTTCCTAAGGCCTTTTCCGACTTCCTGCCGGACGTCATCTGCCGGCCCGTCGCCTTCCCGACCGTGGTTCTCCCCGACGACGTCTTTCCGGATGCAGCCTTCCGGGACACGTCATTCGACGCGGTGCGAGGCTTTTTCCTGGTCTGGCGTTCCCGTGTCACGGTGACGCGATTGGCTTCGGCACCCGACGATGAGGCCCTGTCTGCCGTCGTGCGCGGCTTGCGCGAGCCGGACCCTTGCCCGGCCTCACGACCGGCATCGCCATGTGAGGAAACGACCCGCCGTGCCATCAGCGGTCACCGAGATTGTGCCGGGCCCCCAGTGCGTGCAGGATCACCGCGCCCATGGCGGTAATGTCCCCCGCGCCGACGGTGAACACCACGTCCGTGGGACGGCAGCGCATCGCCAGCATCTGAGCCGCCACCTGCATGTCGTCGACCGCGCTGATCCACGTCCCGTCGCCCTGCGCCGAAGCGTGCGGCACGTCCTGCGCGGCATCGACGATGGTCATGGCGGAAACGTCCGGGAAGTCCCGCTGCAGTTCGCGTGCGGGGAAGATGCCGGTGACGATGACGTCATCGGCCTTGGACAGCGCCTCGGCGAACTCGTGGGCGAACGTACGCGTGCGCGAAAACAGGTGCGGCTGGAACAGCACCCGGATGACGGAACGCGGGTACCGGCGCCGGGCGGCATCGAGCAGCGCGCTGATCTCCGTGGGATGATGCGCGTAATCGTCGACCACCGTCACGCCGTTCTCCTCGCCGCGCACCTGGAACCGGCGCGAGGCTCCGAGGAACGTCGAGGCGGCCTGGGCTGCGGCCTCGGGTGTCACGCCCAACAGCATCGCGGCCAGGATGGCCGCGGTCGCGTTGCGCGCGTTGTGCATGCCGGGGATGGCGAGGCTGACCGGCAAAGCCAGATCGGCGTCGCCACAGCCGCAGACCGACGCGAGTGACGCCGGCACACGGACGGTGAAGGTCTCCCGGCCGCTGTCGGCGCTCTCATGCTCGGCATCGATGCGCACCAGCGTGGCGCCGCGCAGGTCCCCGATCTGATCGGCATCCTTGGTGGCGTACACGATCGTTCGACGGGCCACGGACGGGTCGAGGTCGCGCAGCACGGCCACGGCACCCTCGTCATCGCCCGTCATGACGACATGTCCGCTTGCATGCCCCGCATGGTCGACGAACGCGGCGCAGTAATGCGCCTCGTCGCCATAATGGTCGAGATGGTCTGCGAGCGCGTTCGTGATCACCGCGATCGAGGGGCGGTACTTGCAGAAGCTGCCGTCGGATTCGTCCGCCTCCGCGACCAACACGTCGCCGCGTCCGGCATGCCCGCCGTCCAGTACCGCTCCCCCGGGTGCCTGGATGGTGCCGCCGATGGCGTAGCTGGGATCGGCCAGCTTCCCGGTTCCGGCATGGATGAGGATGTGGGATAGCAGCGAACTTGTCGTGGTCTTGCCATGCGCTCCGGCGACGGTGACCGCCCGGCGGCCGTTCATCAGCAACGCCAGGATGTCGCTGCGATGCACGATGCGGATGCCCCGCTCGTGCGCCGCGACGATTTCGGGGTTGTCGGGCTTGATGGCGCTGGAGTACACCACGGTGTCGGCACCACGCACGTTGTCGGCCTGCTGGCCGATTTCGACGGTGATGCCGAGGGATCGCAGCCGTTCGGTCTTCGAGCCTTCCTCACGGTCGGAACCGTCGACGTCGACGCCACGCTCATGGAGCATTTCGGCGAGCACGCTCATACCGGCGCCACCGATGCCGATGAAATGGGTCCTTCCCAGTTGCAACACCGTCGCGTCGGACGCGAACGCGACCCTCATCGGGTCGAGGACGATAGGGGTGGCATTGGTTTGCGCTTCAGACACTGCAGATTCTCCTTGATGATTCATGCTGGTCACCATTATGGTCATACCCGACGCCAATCAGAGCGCCGCATTACGCCAGTTCAAGCACGCGACGGGCCATGGTGTCGGCGGCGTCGCGAATGCCGTACTCCCATGCCTTGTCGCCCAGCTCGCGCAGCCGGTCCGGTTCGGCGAGCAGCGACGGCACATGGGATTGCACCCACTGCGCGGTGAAATCCTTGTCGGCCACCATCAGCCCGCCGCCGGCCTTGACCACGGGAAGCGCGTTGAACCGCTGCTCCCCGTTGCCGATCGGCAACGGGACATACACCGCAGGCAGGCCCAGGGCGGCGAGCTCGGACACCGATCCCGCCCCGGACCGGCAAATCACCAGGTCGGCGCATGCGAACGCCAGATCGATGCGTTCCAGATATTCGGCCGCATGATAGTCGCCCTTGCCGTATGAATCAGGGCCCACACCGGTGAAGACCCCGGCATCGGCGCGCTCTCCCACCAACGAGCGCACTTCGTCGATCTTGCCCTTGCCGGTCAGATGGACGACCTGCGCGTGTTCGAGCAGCACCGCGGCACTGGATGCCACCGCCCTGTTCAGGCTGACCGCGCCCAGCGACCCTCCGGTGACCAGCACCATGGGACGCGCTGGGTCGATGCCCATCGCCTCGGCCCCCGACTGGCGCACGGACGCGCGATCGGACGCGAACTGCGCCGCGAGCGTGCTGATCGCCGGCCGCAACGGCAGCCCGACGCGCTCCATACGGCACCCGGATCCCGGCTTGAGGCCGGTGTTCTCGTACGCCGTACCGATGAACGCAGCGTAACGCGCGCCGAGCTTGTTGGCCATGCCGGCTCGGGCGTTCTGCTCATGGATGACGACGGGTATGCCCATCCTGTGCGCCGCGGAATACACCGGAGCCGAGGCATAGCCGCCGAATCCGACCACAACGTCCGCGTGACGCGAACGCAGGATATCGCGGACCTTGCGGGTCTCGCGCATCCACTTGGCCGGAAACTGGAGCGCGGCCTTGTTGGGGCGCCGCGGGAACGGGACCTTTTCGATGGTGTCCAGCTCATAGCCAGCGCGGGGAACAAGGTCGTGCTCCAGTCCTACGGCCGTGCCGATGATGCTGATGGAAGCCTCGGGCCGGATACGGCGAATCGCATCCGCCACGGCCAGCAACGGGTTGACATGACCGGCGGTGCCGCCGCCTGCCAGAACGATATGCACAGGTGATGAACTCATAATCTCCGAGCTTAGCGTGAGTGATGAAAAAACGCGGCTTCGTCAAGCCGACTTTGACATATTTCGCCCTGTTGGCAGGGCCTTATGGCCACCCCAGCTGGCTTCGCCGACAGCCCCGCCTCCGGTCAGGCGCGGGACGAATCGGCCTTGATCTGAGGTTGGGCGCGCATGAGCGAGGCGGCCACGCCGGCCGCCGCCAGACACATGATCAGGGACGACCCGCCCGCCGAGACGAACGGCATCGGCACGCCCATGACGGGAAAAACCCCGACCACGACGCCGATGTTGATCAGCGCCTGCCCGACAAGCCATACGGTGATGCACAGCAGGCTGACCGACGCGTAACGGTCCGCGGTCTGCAGGGCCACGCTGATCATGCATCCTCCCAGCACCACGAACAGTATGATGACGATGGCCGCTCCGATGAAACCGGTCTCCTCGCCGATGATGGCGAAGATGAAATCATTGTGCGCCTCCGGCAGATAGTTCCATTTCTCGCGGGAGTTGCCCAAGCCTACCCCGAACAGACCGCCTTCGGCCAAGGCGTATTTCGCGTGTATCGACTGGTAGCAGACCTTTTGGGCATCGGTGCCGCTGCACTCCTGGTACGCGGCCAGAACGCGGTTCAGCCTGTTCGGACTGTATGCGATCAATCCCACGATGCCGATGATGCCCAGGGCGGCAAAGGCCGCAAGGACCTTGCCTGGATATCCTCCCAGAAGAAACGCGACGAATCCGATGAACAGGACGATCATGGCCGTGCCCAGATCCTTGCCCAGCATCACGAATCCCAGGCACAGGAGATACAGAACCGTCAGGGGGGCGTATGCCCGCAACTTGCCGATCTTACCGCTGTGTTTCTTCGCCCAGTGCAGGGCCGCCGGAAGCCATATGCACAAGGCGAGCTTCATCACCTCGGCCGGCTGCATCGTGAACACGCCGCGCTTGCCGATCCAGCCGGCATTGCCGTTGACCTCGACGCCGAGCGGCGTGAATGTCAGCAGCTGCAGCAGCATCGCGAATAACACCACGGCGAAGCTGAAACGCCTGTACATACGAGCCGGAAGGCACATGAAAACCACACCCACGACCAGACCCATCACGCAGTACATGCCCTGGCTGATGGCCTGCGAGAACGGCGATCGGCCGGCGGAGACCATCGACACGGTGGAACTGGAGAACACCATGATCACGCCGAAGCCGGTGAGCACCACAACGGCGGCCCGGAAGCCGTGGTAGCACCACAGCGGGTTGAGCAGACTGCGCAGTCCGGTGAACCTGCCGAGCCGTTGGGCGTCACGCTCTTCGACCCGCCGAGCCTCGGCCAGTCGGGAGGCGGACGAATCCTGCCCCGTGCGTCTGCCCGTGCCAGTGCCCGCGCCCGCGGAACCAGCATCCGACCGCGAAGGCTGGCCGGATCTTACGGAGCGGGCGCGTCGCCGCGGATCGTCACTTGCCATGCTGCGTCACCCATCGTGAGGACTCCCGCGCGAACTGGGTGCCGCGGTCCGCGTAGGAGACGAACTGGTCCATGGAGGCGCAGGCGGGTGCCATCAGCACCACGTCACCTGTGCCGGCGTATGCGCCTGCGGCATCGACCGCGCGCGCCATCACCGTGTCCGAGGGCTCGGGCTCGATCACGGTAAGAGGAATGTCGGGTGCGCTGGCGGCGAACGCCTCAAGCATCGGCTTCTGGTCCTTGCCGATGATGACGGCCGCCTTAATCGTATGCGCCTGATCCGCCACGAGCTGTTCGAAACGGCTTCCCTTGGCGAGTCCTCCGGCGATCCACACCACGCTCTTGGGGGCGAAGCTGCTCAGCGACGCCCGCGCCGCGTGGGCGTTCGTCGCCTTCGAATCGTCGATGAAGCGTATCGAGCCGCCGTCGCCCGTCGCCGCCGTCGCCACGGTCTGGATGCGATGGCCGCCGGGGGCGAACGCCTTCAGCGCGGCCAACACCTTATCGAGGTCCACGCCCATTCCCAGCGCCAACGCCAGCGCGGTCATCGCGTCGGCGAGCAGGTGCGGGTACACGGTGCCGTCCGGCTCACACAGGTGGGGGAACTCCTGGACCGGCGCCAGGCGGGTCTCATCGCCGAATGCGCCGCCGGCCACGCCACTGCGGTCGACGATCCAGCCGTCGTCCACGCCGATCTGGCCGGGCTGGGGAACGCCGAGTGTGAATCCGATGCGCCGGCATCCCTCGGCGGTATGCGCCGCCGAGGCGAGCGCGCTGACGCGCCGGTCGTCGGCGTTGAACACCAGGGCGCGCCTGACGTTGCGAAACACCTTCGACTTGTCGGCGGCGTACGCTTCGATGCCGCCATGCCAGTCGAGATGGTCGTCGGCGATGTTCGTGATCGCCGCGCAATCCAGCGCCAGCGAATCGGTGAAATGCAGCTGGAACGAGCTGAGCTCCACGCACAGCGCGTCGTTGTCCGGATCGACCGCGGCGTGGGACACCGCCTTGCCGATGTTGCCGACCGCCGGTGCAACGAGGCCATTGGCGCACAGCATGGCCGAGGTCATCTCGGTCGTGGACGTCTTGCCGTTCGTGCCGGTGATGCCCACCCACGGGGCGGGGCGGCCGGTGCGGGCGCTGTCCACGCGCAGCCGCCACGCGAGCTCGACCTCGCTGTACACGGGGATGCCTCGGCGTTGGGCTTCGAGGATGAACGGCGTGCGCGGGTTGAACACCGGCGACGTCATGACGATGTCGGCCGAATCCCAGTCGATGCCGTCGAACGAATGCAGGTCGGCCTCCGGCTTATGCTCGTCCACGCCGATTACCCGCGCTGCGCGGGAGCGCAGCACTTCCATCATGCTGCGGCCGGATATACCCAGACCGGCCACCAGAACGGTCTTGTCACTGAGATCCATATCGTCTCCCTTGTCATTGCGCCGCCGGACCGGCGGACGCTCTCATGCGAACCTGCCTATACCGCGGCGGTCACGCCACGCTGTGCGGCGCGGAGCCGTCACGGTACCGTTCAGACAAACAGCAACCCGGATCGGGACACCCAATCGACGTAGAACATCATCAGGCCCACGATCATGAACAGGAACTCGATCATCCAGAAGCGCACGACGACCTTTGATTCGCTCCACCCGAGAAGCTCGAAATGATGGTGGATCGGCGCCATCTTGAACACGCGCTTGTGCGTGAGCTTGAACGAGGTGACCTGGATGATGTCGCTCATTACCTCGATTACGTACAGGCCGCCGATGATGATGGCGAGGAATTCGGTGTGTGTGGCGATGGACAGCGCGGCGAACAGGCCGCCGAGCGCCAGCGAACCGGTGTCGCCCATGAAGATCGTCGCCGGGTTCGAGTTGTACCACAGGAATCCGAAGCAGGCGACGGCCGCACAGCAGGCGATGATGGTCAGGTCGAGCGGATCGGACACCGCATACGAGAACCCTTCGTGCGTGCCGCCCTTGATATGGTAGCTTTCCCAGAACGCGATGATGGCGTATCCGGCGAACGCGATCATCGACGAACCGGATGCCAGGCCGTCAAGGCCGTCGGTCAGGTTGACCGCGTTCGTCCACGCGGTCATGAGGAAATTCACCCAGATGACGAATATGATCGCGGCGACCACGCCGCCGGCGAACCGGAAGTCGAAGAACGGCTTCTCAATGAAGCTCATGCCTGCCTGAGCGCTGGGGAACCCCGATTTGGTGGGGATGATCAGCGCGAGAACCGCGTAGATCGTGGCGAAGATGAACTGGCCGATGAACTTGGCATGCACCGACAGGCCCAGATTCTGTTTTTTGCGCACCTTGGCGAAGTCGTCGATGAAGCCGAGCAGGCCCATCGACAGCATCGCGAACAGCACAAGCATCGCGGACAGGGAGGGAACCGCTCCCGAGCGGACGTAACGGTACAGTGCCGACGCCCCCCATCCGAGCACGATCGCCAGCACGATTGCTACGCCGCCCATGGTCGGGGTGCCGCGCTTGACCAGATGCGACTTCGGCCCGTCCTGACGGATGTACTGCCCGTAGTGCAGCCGATGCACCAGATGGATCAGCATCGGCGTGCCCGCGATGGTCACCAGAAGCGAGACCAGAATGCCAATGATTAACGCGATCAACTCAGATTCCCCGCTTCCTATTCGTGGTCGGACGACTGTCCGTCCGCTGTCGTCCATCGTTGCGCCAGGGCGCTCAGGCCCGAGGCGTGCGACCCCTTCAGCAACACAACCGTGTCGTCATGGTCTCCGGCAAGAGCTCGGACCAAGGTGTCGGCCTGATCGATGTCGTGAACCCAATGCACCTCCGGCGTGTTGCCGTCACTGTCGTCACGCCGCTTCCGCGCGCCCTTCGCAAGGGCGGAAGCCAGCGCGTCGAAATGCTCGTCATCGTTGCCCACCGCGATGACGGCGTCGATGGGCAGGCCGGCCGCGTACTCGCCGATGCCCTCATGCAGCGCGGACTCGTCACCGCCCAGCTCCAGCATCGCTCCCAGCACCGCGATACGGTACGGGTCTTCATCGGAACGCCACCGGGCGAGCCCGTCGAGACCGGCTCGCATGGAGTCGGGGTTGGCGTTGAATGAATCATCGATCAGCGTGAAAGACATCCCGCCGCGCCGGACCGTGGACACCGCCATGCGGTGCGGGCTGATGCGGGACTGACGCGACAGCGTCTCGGCGATCGACTGCAGCGGCACGCCCAGCAGGTGGGCGACGCTCGCCGCGGCGAGGGCGTTCATCACGTTGTGCGTGCCGCGAATCGCCAGTTGCACATGGGCGGTTCCGCCATCGGCCCGTTCCAAGGTGAACGAGGGGCGGTCGCCGTCGTCGGTCCGCACGTCGCTGGCGAACAGTGCGTCCGACTTCCCGGATGCGGCGTTGCCGGCGCTGGCTTCGGCGTCGTCGCCGGCCATGCCGAACCAGAATACGTGTCCTTGCGGCGCCAGGGGGGCCATCGTCGCCACATGGGCGTCGTCGGCGTTGAGCACCGCCAGCCCATCGGGAACCAGCCCCTGGACGATCTCGCTTTTCGCCTGCGCGATGCGCTCGACGGAGCCGAATTCGCCGAGATGGGCGCATCCGACCTTGAGCACGACGGCGATGTCCGGAGGGGCGATCGTGGTCAGGCGCGTAATCTCTCCGACATGGCTCGCTCCCATCTCGGCGACGAAGAAGCGCGTGTCCCGTCCGACCTTCAACGCGGTCAGAGGAAGGCCGATCTCGTTGTTGAACGAGCCGACGGGCGCCACGGTGGGGCCGAGCGTGGACAGCAGGGCGGCCATGAGGTCCTTGGTGGTGGTCTTGCCCACCGAGCCGGTGATGCCGATCAGGGTGAACGGCGTTCCGACCGTACGCCGCGCGGCGATGTTCGCCTTCGCGAGCAGGCCCAGCGCGTCGACCGTATCGGGAACGACTATCTGCGCCACCGGCGCGTCCACTTCATGTTGTACGAGCGCCACGACCGCGCCGGATTCGCCGGCGCGAGCGACGAAATCATGACCGTCCACACGCTCGCCGGCGATCGCCACGAACACGGAGCCCTCACGGACCTGGCGCGAATCGCTGACCGCCGACGTGGCCAGTGCATCGGCTCCGTCTTCGACGCCGTCGCCCGTCTGCGGGACGATCAGCCTGCCCTGAACCGCCTCGGCCCCCTGCCGAACGGTCATAGGCATCATCGTTGCCTCTGCGTTCATGCCTTGTTTTCCTCTCCATGAGCCAATTCGTGAGATACGCGCAGCGCACTGCGAATGTTGTTTCTGCGAATCCCCGCCGCCATAACCATGGCAATGGCGAGCGACAATTCACGGATACTGTCGCGGTCCGAGGCGAACGGGGCCTGCGCCGCGAGCAGGTCGGATTGCGCGTCGGCACGGGCGACGTGGGTCTGCTCGTCGACCTCGAAGCCGAAGCCCGCCCCCAGCTGCCGCGCCTGTGCGAGATCGTCCCGGGCGTCGCCAGCCGACCCGGCGGGCTCCTCCCCGCTCGCCCACTGCCCGGACGGAGATGCCGCTTCGCCGCCTTCGCCAGCACGCGAATCCTCGCCGGTGCCGCTCGGCGTCGGCTGGCGCAGGTCTCGCGCCGAGTCCAGGCCGATGACGTCGACGTTCACGCTGGTCAGCGCATCGGATTTGAGTGTACGGTCGTTGAGCGCGAACACCATCGCCGCCGCGCCGTCCTCCGCGCAGACCGACAGCGTCTGCTGCACGTCGAGTATCGACAGCGGGTAGGTCAGGTCGAGCTCGCGCTCCAGCGACGTCGAGCCGGATGATTTCACGACGCCGACAGGATTGCCCAGCATGTGCAGGAAATCCGCTACGCATGACGCGTACCGTTCACTGCGTTTCGGGTCATCCGAGCCAACCACGAAAATGGCGAGTGCGTTGGACGGGGTGCCCGCGATGTCGCTGGCGATGTCGCCCAGCTGCCGGGACGTCAGGCGCGCGCGCAGCAGTGGCATCTGCGCGGGGCCGTCCTCGTGCTTCATCGACGGGGGGACCAGCGCAGCGTACGCGCCGCGGGCCCGGGCCTCCTCCAGCCGCTTGACGTCCACGCTCTGCGCGGGAACATACAGGGATCCGGGAGCCACGGAATCGACGTCGTCCGCGATGGATGTGACGGTGACGCCCGAAGCGAAGTCCGGGTCGAGTTCCAGCCCGTACGTGTCGGCCAGATATCCCAACGTCATCCGCCGCGCGACGGCTTCACTGACTGCGCTCATCGCTTCCGCCTTTCTTCCGTATGTTCCTTGTCGACGCCCCGCCGGATTTCCGGCGCGGCCCCTTACCAGTCCACTGCAATAGCATCGTTGCGCGGGCTGGAGGTCGGCACGTTGTACTTCTGCATAAGGAATTCACCAATCTTGGCGAACACCGGGCCAGCCGTCATGCCGCCGTAGGTGCCCTGCGGGTCCTTCATGATCACGGTGATGGCGAAGCGCGGGTTGTCCGCCGGGATCATTCCGGCGAAATCGGCGACGATCGAGGTCAGCCGGCCGTCGCTTCCCGCGACCTCGGCGGTACCGGTCTTCGCCGCAATGCGGTATCCCTTGACGTTCACCACCTTGCTGTATCCCTCGGCCACGGATTCCATGGCGTTCTTGACCTGGTCGGCGACCGACTCGTCGATGACGCGCGTGGAAGAGCCCTCCTGCGGCGTCTCCACCGTGCCGTCGGCGTGGGTGACCGACTTGATCAGCGACTGCTGCTTGCGCACGCCCTTGTTGCCGATGGTCGCGACGACGTTGGTCAGCTGGAGCGCGTTCACGGAGTATCCCTGGCCGAACAGGATCGTGTTGCTGGTTCGCCCGTCCCACGATTCCGGCGTGCCGAGCTGCCCGCGCGACTCGCCCGGGATGGACATGCCGCTGGACTGGCCGATGCCGAACTTCGTGAGGTACTCGTACCGCTGCTTCTTCGTGTACTGCGACGAAGCCATGACCACGCCCACGTTCGAGGAGTTCTTGATGATGCCGGCCAGAGTCCAGTGCTCGTCGCCGTGCACGGACGAGTCATGGTATTCCTGCCCGTCCTTGGTGTACGAATAGGGAACAGTGAACTTGTCGGTCGCCTTGTGCAGCCCGGTCTGCAGCAGTCCGGACATCGTGATGACCTTGCCCACCGAGCCCGGTTCGAAGCTTTCGCTGACGGCGCGAGACGCGTTCAGCTTGGCCTGGTCGCTGCCCGCCTGATATTCGTCGGTGTCCTCCAGGGCCAGTATCTCGCCGGTCTGGATGTCCTGGACCACCGCCATGGCCCACGTCGCCTTGGTCTTCTTCTGGCCTTCCAGCAGCGCCTGCTTGACGTACCAGTCGACGTCATGGTCCAGCGTCAGCGCCACGTCGGAGCCGTTCACGGCCTCTTGGGAACCGGTCAGCGTGCCGGGGATCTCCTCGCCGCCGTTACCTTGCTGGTAGATGACGTAACCGTCCGTGCCGGTCAGCGCGGAGTTCTCCATGCTTTCCACTCCGGCGACGCCCTTGCCGGAATCGTCCACGCCGCCGAGCAGCGCGCCGAGCTGGGTGCCGTTGGCGTAGATGCGCTGGCTGCTCAACTCGCCATAGACCACGCCACCCAGATTCAGGTCGTCGATGGCCCGCTTGACCGTCGGCGTCACGTCCTTCTTCAGGATCATGTACCGGCTGGTGCCGGTTAGTTTGGCGCCGAGCGTCTTCGCGTCCATCTTCAGCACGGGTGCCAGCAGACGGGCCACGCCCGCGGATCCCTTGACCCCGACCGGCTTGCCGTTGACCTTGTGGCAGAATCCGGCCTGCTTCGCCTTCTGCGTGTCGCAGTCGATCGGCTCGAACTGCGAGGCCGCCCACGGGTCGGCGATGATCGTGTATCGCTCGACGCTCTGCGCCAGCACGGTGCCGTTCGTGTCGGTGATCTTGCCGCGCATCGAGTGGACGATCACCTTCTTGGTCCGGGCCTGGGTCGCCGCCTGTGCGGCCATCTGGCCGTCTATCAGCTGGATGGAGGCCAGCTTGAACAGGCATGCGGAGGCGACCATCGCGAGTATGACGCCGATGGAGATGCACTGGAAGAGGAACTTGCGGCATCTGGCGAACCGTATCATTGCGGTTATTCGGCCGATCATTGAGCGGACCCCTTACTGGGTTTGTACCCGTTGAGATCGATGGTGACGGAATCCTGCTGGGGCACCATGCCCATCTTCTGCGCCTTGTCGGGCAGCGACGAGATCAGCTCGTCAAGTTTCGCCTGATCGTCCTGCACGTCCTGGGTGAGCATGTTGATGTTTTTTTGCACCGTGTTGGATTCGAAGGAGTTCTGAACCATCTGCGTGCGCAGCATCAGGGTTATCAGCAGCGTGGCGACCAGGAAGACGATGGCGACCGTGACGTGGATCAGTGATGCGCCGCGCGCCTGGGTCCAGGCGATGATACGGGCCAGGCTGCCGGTGGACCGGGAGCCGTTGCGCTGGGAGGAGCCGTCGATGACGTGCAGCTGCGGGCGGGCGGCGGGGCGTGCGGCGCCATCCGAGCCGCGCCCCGCCGGTGCCACGGGCGCCGCGTTGGAGCGGGCGGTTCGCAATGTCGAGGCCATCATCCCCTCCTTCTCGATGTCGTGTTTCGTGCCGTCATGTCGTCATGTCTGCCGCGGCCGCCGTGTCTGCCGCGGTTTTCACCCGCGTCCCGGGCCGACTCATGGTCCCGGGCGACTTGCGCGTCCTGCCGGAAGCGCTGGCGCCAGCGCGCAGGCAGGGGCCTGACCAGCTCGACGCCGCGCAGGCGCACCGACGCCGACCTGGGATTGGCTGCGATCTCATCCGGCCCGGACTGGACGGCGCCGCGCGTCAGCGGCGCGAAGAACGGCTGCGCGTCGTCGGGGATGACCGGCATGTCGGCCGGCGCGTCCACGCGCAGTCCTTCGTTCATGAACGACTTCACCGTCTTGTCTTCCAATGAGTGGTACGACTCGACCACCAGGCGGCCGTTCGGGGCGAGCCGGCAGGCTATCTGCGGCAGGGGGGCGGCGGGCGTGTCCCGCTCGCCGGTCCCCTCGCATGGACG
>OBVP01000340.1_pt1 | contig 14828 bp, 14 predicted proteins | sample 1476191 | NCBI WGS metagenome assembly OBVP01 (sample SAMEA2580022, study PRJEB22360) | human gut metagenome | reverse complement strand
AAGTACATGAATATGAAGCACCTGGAGGCCGCCATTGAGGATGCCTCCATTGCCGACTGACTCCATTCATGCCAGAGCTTGCAAACTAAAGTGCGAAAAAATCTTGACACGACCCAGCAGTTTGTTCATGTGCTCGCCTCCTTGCAGCACAAACATATATCACAAGTCCGCAGGAATAGCTACTGAAAGATTTGGAAAAATAGGGGCTGAAACGCATAGTTTCAGCCCCTATTGAGGATGCGGGGTACCCGTGGTGACTTGCGAATGATGATAAGCAGTATTATGGCGCAACCACTTTCCGCAAGATAGAATTAAGTCAATGCGTTGTTGCACTCCACCTTTTCCACTTCGGACAGTTCTTCCCAATCTCCAAGGTTTCCGCACCTACGAAGATAATCAAGGCCACCGTCCACGGCGCACGAACCGCAGCTGCAAAACTTGAAATCATGGACAGTCTTGCTTTCAATAACGTCTCCACATTTCTTGCATCTGATCGCGTTCCTGATAATTTTCGGCATAATCAGTCCCTCTTTAGTGCATTTTTGATTTTCTCTTTTTCCCCGCTGCCATCTGTGCGGAGGCGCAGCAGCGGGACGGCGCACTTCTCCAGAATGGAGTTTTTCTTTATATCTCGTTCTGCCTGCTTGCTCCCCGCTTCGTGAAAGCCAGTCCCGTCTACTTCAATCGCCAGCATAGGCTGCTTATCCATCTGATTGAACAGCAGAAAATCCACATGGGTCAGCGGATTCCGAGCATATTTGCGTTCTTCCTCTGTCAGTGGCTCATAGTTCTTCACCAGCGTTGCAAGAGAAACATGCACTGCACAACCGATAGAGGAAAACGCCTCCTCAGACAACACCTCTTGAATCACAGAGTACATGAGATTCTCGGAATCGTACTCCGATACCCGCTTATGTTTTTGCAGATATGCTCTGCGTTGCTCGGCATAGCCATGATAGAGCATATCGAATACGGAGTAGACCTGGCTCTGGATAACCTCAAAATTGTTATATTCGATGTACCGCGTTAGGTCGCCGTAGTTGGTCTGGTCATTGCGTGGGTCCTGCGATGTGACCACCGCCAGCGAATGAACCGCGCGGGAAACCGCCACATTCAGCATATGGGGATCATCCACGAAATCCGTGATGACATTGTCGACTGATGTCAGAATGATAGCATCTTGTTCTCGCCCCTGAAACTTGTGGACGGTGTCCACCTCATAAGTATCTCCCAGCTGCTTGCGGATGGCTGTCACCTGATCCCGATACGGCGTAATAATGCCGATGCTCTGGAAATTCTGCTGATGCAGCCGTGGAAGTACCTCCTGCTGGATGACATCGATCTGGCGCTGGTTGAGATGCCCACGGGCGTGATTACCGGCAATCGTCCGGTACATGGTCAATACATCCGGCTCATCATGGTCTTTTGTCATAACGATCAGCTGTCCGTGGTAGAACTTCTGATTGCAGAAATTGATGATCTTCGGGTGACAGCGGTAGTGTTCCCGCAGCAGCGTAACAGGTGCATCCTGCCATATTTCCAATGCAGAGGACAGCAAACTGTGGGTAGAAAAGCGATAACGCTCATCCAAGGAATACTTCTGCCAAATGGCATCGCTGGTGCGAATGTCATCCTCTGTCAGCACATTGGGGAGCTGCTTCAAGTCCCCGACAATTACGATATTCCGCGCGCAGGAAAATGCCAGCACCCCTGTGGCTAAATCGACCTGTGAGGCTTCATCCACGATCAAGTAATCGTAGATATGATCGATGTTCAGCGTTCCTTTGATGGAATAGGTCGTGCTAAGCACCACCGGATACTCGCGGGTAAACTCTTCGGAATTCCGGCGGAAATCATTCTTTTCAAAGCACTGTCTATTATTCCGCCAATGATACCGTGTTGCCAGCTCCGCCCGAAACAGCCGCAGGGACTTCTGTGTGAGCTCATCCATCTTCGCGTCGAAAGCGTAGCGCTCCAGCTTTCGGTTCAATTCCTGCTTTTCAGCCTCCAGTTCCCGCCTCTTTACGAAATAGAATTGGCTTTGCAAATAGGGAATGACCAGTTCCGGGGAGCGGAGAAACAGTTTGAGCGCGTTGCGATTGAAGCGGAACATGATGGAGAGCTTTTGCAAAAGACCCAGTCGGGTTTCGTGTTCCGCGTGCTGTTCAAACTCCATCCAAAGCGCAAGAAGCTTCTGTGAGGACAGCTTGTCCAGGCTCTCCATTGGCACATCACTGTAACTTGCGTAATATTCCTCAAAATAATGCTGCTCCGGGTTTAGCTGCAAGAACTCCTGCTCGATTTCCGCAATGCGGTTTTTGGCATTAAGCATTTCGTTCAGTTCTTTGGAGAGTGCAGTCGTTTCCTGATCTAATTGCTGTCGTTCCTCCGGGGGCATTTCCCAATCGCTCATATTCGGATAGGCGCCGGTCTGTGCATCCAGAAACTTCTCTTTGTTGGCAAGACTGCCGAGAAACGCAGTCAGAAAAGCAGCATTTTTCTTCTCCAGCTTTTCCACAACATTATGCGTTGCGGAATTGTTGTTGGAGACAACCGCCACGGTTTTTCCGCTGCGAACAACATTGGCGATGATATTCAGGATCGTTTGTGTCTTTCCAGTACCCGGTGGCCCCTGAATGATACTGATTTTGGAGGAAAGCGCCCGTTCTACCGCCAGCTTTTGACTCTGGTTCAGGCCAAACGGATAGATCACTGCCTCCGGCATCTGGGGCATTTTGACGTCTTTCTGCGGTGCAAGATAGCTTGCCAACACGGTATCCTCGCTGACCTGCTGGATCTTGTCATACTGCATGCTTAGAATGTTGATACCGTTTTCCGCCACCAGACTGATTGCAGCGGCAGTCTCCTTGAAATATTGGAATGCTTCTTGATTTTTATCGTCCGCCAGACAATTCTGCTGGAACTGCACTTCGCTCCTGTAGAACGATAAATCTCTCTTTCCGTTGCGGACAATACGATAATACCCGCCGAAATCGAGAATCTCATCAATTCCGCTGATGGCTTGCCCATTTGCGATGACAATCACCTGCGCAGGGTCAATTTTCTTTTTCAGAGGCAGGATCTCCACATTGCTACTCTGAAAGCTGTATGTCTTATTGGGCGCACTGGTATAGACGACCTCGCACTTTCCGTTGCGGAACTGAAAGTTCGCAACCGAGTCCGTCTGGTCTTTTCCTTTTATGATGATTAAGTGCTTTCGTGCGTCCATAGGCAATCCTTTCACTTGAGAATGCGAGCTGTTGACTTACGGGTTATCCACCCACATCTCACACTGGCTCATGACCGTCTGAACGGCGTCATCCATACCCTCTGGCGGGTACTTATGCTTTTTAAGTAGGCGTTTAACCAATCGACGCATTCCAGCTCGTGCGCTCTCTTTCTTTTGCCAGTCGATTGTCCGGTTCTTTCGGAGCATATCAGTTAGTTCCTTTGTAATTGCTATTAGCTCATCATGTTGATAAAAGTCCTTGATTGCTTGCGGTTTCGTGAGAGCATCGTAGAAGGCAAGCTCGTCCGCTGTCAATCCGAGTTTTTCACCCTCGGCGGCGGCAGCGGCAATGTCTTTCGCCAGCTTGAGTAATTCTTGAATGACTTCCTCATTGGTCAGCATTCCGTTCAAATAGCGGTTCATCGCGCTCTGAATGATTTCGGAGAACTTCTCAGACTTGACGATATTTGTTCGGCGGTAAACAGAGACCTGTTCGGAAATCAGTTTTTTCAGGAGTTCGACTGCAAGATTCTTCTCCTTCATGTTTGCCACTTCTTCAAGGAACTTCGGATCGAACAACGAAAACTCAGTCTGGACATCAGAGAAGAGGTTGATAACGCCTTCGCTCTTGATACTGTGCTTCAAAAGCTCGTTAATGCGCTCATTCACTTCTGGAAGTGTAAACTTCTTTCCAGTACCGCCCGAAACCAAGCGCACGGTCATTGTTCTTACAGACTCGAAGAAAGCCGCTTCCATGCGAGTTTGCTCGTCTACCAAACTGCTGCACAGCGAGAGTGCCTGCTTGAGAAGCAGAGCTTCCTTGATAAACACATTCTGTGTCTTTTCATTGTCGGGAAGCTCATACTCTGCAACACTCTTGCCGAGTACAAAGTTCACACCGCCGCTGATGAGCTTTGCATGGTCAAGGTCGCTTCCGGTCATGAATTTCTCATAACTGAATCCGTGGAACAAATCTCTGCAAATAGAGAGCTTTTCAAGGAACTTCGGATATGCAGCCTTGCTTACATCTGTATCACCATAGTTCTTCTTGTCTCTGGCAGTATAGTCGTTCATTGCCTGTTTCAGTGCAGCCGCAATACCGACGTAATCAACAACCAAACCACCTTCTTTATCTTTGAAGACACGATTGACACGGGCGATAGCTTGCATCAGGTTGTGTCCAGCCATCGGCTTATAGACATACATCGTAGCAAGGGAGGGAACATCAAAGCCGGTCAGCCACATATCCACGACGATAGCGATTTTCAGCGGAGAGTTATTGTCTTTGAATTTCCGCGCCATATCGTCCTTATACGCTTTATTGCCGATAATCTCACGCCATTCTTCTGGATCATTATTGCCTTGCGTCATGACCACTGCAACCTTTTCTGTCCACGCTGGGCGTAGTTCAAGAATGCGCTTATAAATCTTCATTGCTATGGGACGCGAATAAGCAACTATCATCGCCTTGCCGGTCAAGATATTCTCGCGGTAATTCTCGTAATGGTCAAGAATGTCATTTACCAAGGAATTGATCGTCTGGTCGGCACCGAGGATTGCTTCCATCTGACCGAGTTCCTTTTTGCTCTTTTCGATGACATACGGATCGGCGTTATCAGCCATAATGTCATACTCATTATCAATCAGATGGAGGGTGTTCTCGTCGAGTTTCAGGTGAATCACACGACTCTCGTAGTAGACGGGTCTGGTCGCACCGTCTTCAACTGCCTGTGTCATATCATAGATGTCGATGTAATCACCGAAGACCTCTCGTGTACTGCGGTCTTTCGTGGAGATTGGTGTTCCAGTGAATCCAATGTAGGTCGCATTAGGAAGCGTGTCTCTTATAATGCGGGCAGTGCCTATAACGGTTTTCGCCTCAACTTCGCCGTTGTCCTTCTGCTTGACCACAACCTTCTCATTGAGACCATATTGCCCGCGATGTGCTTCATCTGCCATCACGATAATGTTCCGGCGTTCTGAAAGCGCTTCGTTGCTTTCTTCAAACTTCTGCATGGTCGTGAAGATTATGCCGTTTGCTTGTCTGTTTGCAAGCAATTCTTTCAGATTCTTGCGGCTCTCTGCGTGTTGCGGCGTTTGCCGGAGAAAGTCTTTGCAACGAGCGAACTGCCCGTAAAGCTGGTCATCCAGATCGTTACGGTCAGTGATGACAACGATAGTAGGGCTTTCCAACGCTTCTTGCAGATAATGAGCATAGAAGACCATAGACAGCGATTTTCCGCTGCCCTGTGTATGCCAGAAGACGCCGCCCTTGCCGTCCGTCACGGTTGCGTGTTTTGTAGACTCAACCGCCTTTTTGACCGCAAAATACTGATGATACCCAGCGAGTATTTTGAAGGTATTCTGTCCATCCACATTAAAGCAGATGAAGTTTTTCACAATATCAAGGAAGCGGCTCTTCTCAAACAGTCCGACAAAGAATGTGTCAAATGATGCGTGCTGCGTATTCTCATAGCTGCCGTCTGTTGTCTTCCACTCCATAAAGCGGTCTTCGCCGGAAGTGATTGTGCCAGCCTTTGAAGTGGTCAAGTCGCTCATGACACATACCGCATTATAAATGAACATAGAGGGGATCTCATGCATATAGTTCCGGAGTTGGCGGTATGCTGCGGAAGCGTCGGTTTCCTCGCGGGACGGAGACTTCAACTCCACAATGACGAGCGGGAGACCATTGACAAAGAGAATCACATCTGGTCTTTTTTCAGAGTTCTCAATGAAAGTCCACTGATTTGCAACTGTGAACTCGTTACTGGCAGGATTTTTGAAGTCTACAAGGTAAACAAGGGTAGAGCGTTCTTCACCCTTGTCATAGTATTTTACCGGGACTCCGTTTTGGAGGTAATCCATAAAGACCATGTTCTTCTGCAAGAGCGTTCCGGTTTCAAAGTTCTTGAGCTTATAGATTGCCTCCGTCAGAGCATCCATTGGCAAGTTTTTGTTGATTCGCCGCAAAGAGGGCAGCAGGACATCCTCATAAAGCGGAGAGTGATAATCGCGCTCCACGTCCGGTCCATAGACATAGTTATATCCCAGTTCTTCATTGAGAAGCTGCAAGACAGCATTCTCATAATTTGATTCGGTAAAATAGCCCGACATTTGCACTCAACTCCCTCTATATGATATCCGCATAGATGCGGTTTTCAGCTTTTGTGAAGATTACCTCAGCAGGAAACAAATCTTCTCCTGTATTTGCCATTGAAACCAGCGTCATTGCCCATTCGTCCAACTGTACAGGCAGCCTATAACATAGATTTTCAGGTAATGCCTCAATAGTCACCAATGGGATGCCACCCTTTGCAATACCGACAGATAGAACTACAAAGGCGTTTTTCCCTTTGGTGAGTGTCAGAGTGGGTTGCCTGTCTACATCGTAATAAACTTTTGCGCCGCGTCGATTCCTGAAAAAATCCTTTTCTTGATCTTTCACCGGCTCAACAGGCAGCTTGTTTTTCATCTGCTCAAAACGGGTTTCAAGTCTTTGGCAGATGCAGCTATTACAATCCTCCGGTTGCATATCAAAGTCTTGTTCGATGTCCTTAGCTGAATTGAAATGATTCATGAATTCCAGCAGTCCCAAAAAGCTAACAAGGTCATCTGAATAATTACCGGCATAGACCTTATACCAATCATTGTTGATCTCGAACACGATATGATAAAGCTGCTTGTATAGCTGTAACTGCTCATCGGTTAGTCTGAACCATTCTTTGCTAAGAAGGGTCTTCGCAATGCGGGGGCTGTCCTGCGTCGGTGTCAAGGAATGGTATAGCGATTTCATCAGTTTGCCGATAATTCCTACCAGCATATCAGCCATTCTAATTCCAAAGTGGTCTATCGAGTCTGCCTCGTCGCAATTATTCAAACCGGATTCTTTCGCAGAGACAAGAGTTTTGCTTTCGACTCCTGCTTCACCTTCCTTGTCGATCAGAACTGAATAATCAAGAATGCCTTTGCTACTCAGGAAATTTTCAAACTCGACAAACTGCGAATGGTAGTCCCAAGCGAGGGATTGTGGAACATCCACGTTATTCAGGATCCAAAGGACGGCTTCAAATGCCGTGTTTTCCTGCGCCTTCAATTCGAGGTTTTCTTTATTGCACCTAATCCGGTTCGTCAGAAATGTCTTTAATGCGGCTACAAACTCCGCTGGACTTTTATACAGGCTTTCAATTACCTCTGTGGGTCGGTATGTAACTATCGCCTTGACTATCGAGTAGCGTACAGCGTCCATATCAAAGGAGACGCTATTGCGATAGCCTTTGAAAATCTGGGTGATAACGTATTCGATTTTGCTTGCACAGAACAGATAGATATAGCTGTTCTCATCAAAGATGGAGAAGAAATCTCCAAGCAGCTTTACATTTGCTTCGTTGAGAGAGGCAAATCCATGAACTAACTGCTTCGGCTTTATCGTTCCGCTTTTCAGCTCTCCTTTTTTCTTCCTATCAGCGTATTTTTCTTCAAAAGCATGATAACGCTGTTCAAAAGCTGTTTCGTGATCGTTGCGCCACCCGATAATAGCTGCCAGAAAACCATCATAATATGTCTCACCAGTAACGGTTGAGAGATTGATGACCCTGCTATGCTCAGACTCATCGTAGTAAAAGCAGTATTCCATCTTATCCCTCCTAACATAAACGAAAATTTAGCGGCTTAGAGTTGGACGGCGGAGACATCAATCTCTCCGGACATCAACTTTGGCAGAAGGGTATCTCTCAGTATAGATAGCCGTTTATTCTCCGCTCTATTGGAATAAATTTGCTTAAGAAGTGGTGAAGCAATGGTATTAAAGCCGGCTAACTCTTCTTCTGATGGTAGAACAACAGGGTATGTCATAATCTGCTGCTTATCTCCACGAGGCATTTTCGTTCCTTTCGATCCAGCAACCATAAATGCGAATTTAGAGCAGCAAGCTCAGGCATATTTTCAAGAATTATTCGTTGATAATGCCGATCCAGAATGGACTACCGGAACAATTAGTGATCTTGGTACCGTTGTTGGAGGTAGTACACCTTCAAAGGCTAAACCTGAGTATTACACTGAGACCGGTATAGCGTGGATAACACCGAAAGATTTATCCATCAACAAGTCGAAGTTCGTTTCTCATGGCGAGAATGACATAACCGAACTCGGTTTGAAGAATAGCAGTGCAGTAATCATGCCAGAAGGAACAGTGCTGTTCTCATCTCGTGCGCCAATAGGTTATATTGCTATCGCTACTGATGAAGTAACAACAAATCAAGGTTTCAAATCAGTTGTGCCTAAGCAGGAAATTGGAACACCATTTGTTTACTTCTTTTTGAAAAACACTCTCTCGGTTATTGAGGGTATGGCATCCGGGTCAACATTCAAAGAAGTATCTGGCAGCACTATGAAAAAAGTCCCGGCGGTTATTCCTGACGCTGAAACTCTTGCCAAATTCAGCAACTTTTGCGCCCCTATCTTTGCACAGCAACGCATTTTGGAAGAGCAGAATCAATCGCTTGCGATATTGAGAGATAATTTGCTGCCGAAGCTCATGTCCGGCGAGATCGACGTCTCCGACGTTCAGCTCTAAGCCGCTAAATTTTCGTTTAGCTGTTCGTTTACAATCAACTTCCTATCAATAGATTCAAGCGTGCCTACTATGGCGTTCTGCTCATCAAATGACACGGGGTAGTTGATCATAATTTCATCTAACAGGCGTTCACGGTTTAGTTCGGTTTGCCCCGTAGAGCCTTCATCCAACTGCAAGACTTCCCATTGGTGCGCTTTAAGAGCGTAACCAAGGAACTTCTGCGTTACCTTTCCGTTTGAACGGATAAGGATCATGTGTCCATCTATTGTAGTTGCGGACGGAACATCTTCAATTTGCGCAATTCTCCCAGCGGTTCCCGCTCCTGTCGAATTGATCAGGATATCATCAGGTTTGACATATCGTTCAGGAGGGACTTTCTTTTTCAGGGTATCATGCAGCCTTGAATCTCCATAGCTTATTTGGAAATTCCGATTGCACTTTTGATTGAGAACTCTAATGGTTGTCTCGGATTCTTCTTCTGCATACGATGGAGCAATTCCTTTGGAAATATACCCAACCAGCTCTCGTAACGGTACTTCATGCCACTCAGATGTCATATCCAATCGCCCCCAGTCGTTCTTTGATCTGAGCTTCAAGTTCATGAGACTTAGTGAAAAGCTCAGACAGTTCAAAAGTCAGGCGTCCCATTTTCTCTTCAAACGGCTCACCGTCATCTTCCTGTTCCTCAATGCCAACATAGCGTCCTGGAGTGAGGATGTAATCCTGCTTTGCAATGTCCTGAGTAGTAACAACTGCACAGAAGCCTTTTTCGTCTTCAAGTGTTCCTTCAACAAAGGCATTGTAAGTGTCAGCGATTTTCTTGATGTCTTCATCCGTCAGCTCACGCAGCTTCCGCGTGACCATAGTGCCGAGCTTCCGTGCGTCGATGAATAGCGTCTTGCCTTTCTGCTTCTTGTTCTTGGCAAGAAACCAGAGCGACACAGGAATCTGCGTTGTGTAGAAGAGCTGCGTCGGCATTGCGACGATACAGTCCACAAGGTCAGCGTTGATAATGTTCTTGCGGATTTCACCTTCACCGCCGGTCTGCGAGGAAAGCGAACCATTTGCAAGCACCATACCGATACGCCCATTCGGGGCGAGATGCCAGATCATGTGCTGCAGCCATGCAAAGTTGGCGTTGCCAGCAGGAGGCGTACCATACTGCCAACGGACATCATCAACGAGTTTATCTGCGCCCCAGCCAGAGAGATTGAAGGGCGGATTTGCCATAATGAAGTCCGCCTTGAGCTGCGGGTGGCAATCGTTAAAGAAAGTGTCCGCGTTAAACTTGCCGAGGTCAGCTTCAATACCACGAATGGCAAGATTCATCTGCGCCATCTTCCATGTGGTCGGGTTGGAGTCCTGACCAAAGACGGAAATCTTGTTGATGTTGCCGCCGTGATTTTCGATGAACTTTGCGGACTGAACGAACATACCGCCAGAGCCGCAGCACGGGTCATAAACACGTCCATTAAACGGCTGCAGCACTTCAACAAGGGTACGCACAACGCAAGAGGGCGTATAGAACTCACCAGCAAGTTTGCCTTCCTGTTCGGCAAACTTGGAGAGACAGTATTCGTATGTCCGACCAAGAATGTCCTTACTGTTTCCATGCTCGATCATCTGAATGTTGGTGAAGAGATCAACCACTTCGCCAAGACGCCGCTTGTCCAGCTCCGGACGGGCAAAGTTTTTAGGAAGAATATCTTTGAGGCGCTTGTTTTCTTTCTCAATACTGCGCATTGCATCATCAATCACCGTGCCAATTTCCGGCGTGTGAGCGGCAGCAGCAATCGCGCTCCATCGTGCATTCTCAGGGACAAAGAAGATGTTTTCGGCTGTGTATTCATCCTGGTCTTCTTCAAATCCATCGCCTTCTTCAACCAGTTCCTTGTACTTTGCCTCGAAGCGATCAGAAATGTATTTCAGAAAAATCAGTCCGAGAACGACCGACTTATATTCGGATGCGTCGATGTTCCCGCGCAAGACGCAAGCCGCGTCCCAGATTTGTTTTTCAAAGCCGATATTGCTTGTATTTCCAGCCATAGTGCTTTCCTCCCATATATTTCATGCCTGTACAAAGTCTATAATCATTCGAAAATCGTTCAAAACATCGAGGATGAATCTAATTAGTCATTTTTGTCAGGCACAATCTCCACAATATCCTCAATTCTACAATCCAGCGCCGCACAAATCTTCACGAGTATCTCTGTGGTGACATGCCCATTTCGGCCCATTTTGGTGACGGAAGCTGGGCTGATACCCGCCTTTTCACACAAGTCTTTCTTTTTCATGTCTTTATCGATAAGCAGCTTCCAGAGTTTTTTATAACTCACAGACATAAAATATCTCCTCCGTACCGATATACAAAAAATGCTCTGCCACTTGGCAGAGCACTCGGTCTATTGCAGCCATACTGCCAAGGCCTATTCCAACACTTGACAGCGTTGTTTATAATGATAGCACATTCGGGCGGGAAAAGCAAGAAAATGATAAATCCGCACGAATTTTGACCCTATTGGATTTTTTTCGAGCTGCAAAAGAAACAGTTGAACCTCCGGGCAGTCAGAGCTACAATGCCAACACCTCATCGCGAGGACAAACTGATTGGAGGTCAAATGATGAATTATGAAGCAAGCCCGTTTCAGGACTACGAATCGATCACCATTGATGAGCTGAAGGATCAAGCCAACAGCCTATTGAATCTGGTAACGGATGAGCAGCGACCACTGCGCGTATGCATGAATAATGGCAAGGAGTTTCTGTTGTGCCCTCAGGACCTGCTCGCCCCTATCTGTGACGCTGACTTTCGTTTGATCCTGCTGTCAGCAATGCGGTATGCGATGGGCAGAAACACATATATGCCCGCGGTAGTTTCCGATTATATTAAGCGCCACATTCGGTTTCTGGACGATAAGTTTCTTGCGTTGGCTGCCGATGATATTCGGCGGCACCTCGAAGACTACGCAGAGCATGAGCCGAACCCGAATCTTTGGCAAGGCCTTTTTGATGCACTCGAAGCAAAGCAGAGAGCGCGTGCCACTCGTCAGGCAAGGAAGATTCGGTCTTGTCCGCCCTGCGGAAAGTCCTCGCTTTGAGTGCCAATCGAAAAATATTCATGATAAAATTACGACGAAAGTCAACAGTGTTTTCCTCGCAGGGCGCAGATGCTTTCCCTTATTTCGGTGCGCATTCCCTTAAAATATCGCCCGAATTACGGGAATGCAATGGCTGTTACTGGTGTTCCTTGTCTGTGACATCACACATTTCGCGTTGCTATCCTCCCAGAAAACCACTTGCACACCCCTACCATTAGAGTTACAATTTAGGTAATCCAAAACGATTCCCGCTGGGGTATGCGAAAGTTCACCGAAAGGAGCAACCGGCATGGATAAAGAGCGTATGGCAGAGTTAGAGAAAATTGAATCTCATGGTGCTGAGAACGGCTGGGTTGCCCCGATGACAGAGGAGGACAGAGCGTTCTTCGCATATTTTCGTTCGGTGTTTAAGCGCTATAATATTTCGCCCTCAAAGGCAACACGGCTGGAATATGATTTTGTGACACGAGTTGCGGAGAGTGAGTTCTATCTCCAGAAGGCAAATGCGTGAGGTTATTCTTTGTCTATAGCGCCGCAGCTTCTGAGCCGCCACCCCCGCAGAAACCACTTGCATAACACCCTCCGCAGAGTTACAATACACACCACACAGAAACGCCAAACGCTTCCCGCTCGGTACCGGTGAACCTTCACCGGAAACCGGGCGGGAAGCGTTTTTGACCACATAGATTACCACATACGGCTCCGGAACACCCGGAAACAGCGGGGATAAGAGCGTCAAAGAGTAAGTGAAACAAATTAAAAAGCGCCGAAAACCGCTATAAACGAGCGGAAAAAGTATTCCCGATAGGTTTGGGACTAAGGTGGCCATTTTCTATGTGGTGGTAGGGCTGGTGCTTGCCGTGGCGGGCGGTACACTCCTGGAGCGGCTGCACATGGAGAAGCATGTTGAGCAATTCGTCTTTTCGGCCGGCAGTATGGACATTGAGTCGCCCGAGCTGACAAGGCGAGAGCGGGTGCGGTACGCAAGGGAGCAGGCTGTGTCCACCTTCAAGAAAGTAGCCCCCTACATCCTGGTGGGCGTGGGGCTCGGCGCGGTGATCCACAACTGGATACCCGAGTCATGGATTGAGACCGTTCTGGGCGGCAGCAATCCCTTCGGCGTTGTCCTGGCCGTGCTGGTGGGCGTCCCGATGTATGCGGACATTTTCGGTACGATCCCGGTGGCGGAGGCCCTGCTCGCCAAGGGCGCGCAGCTCGGTACGGTCCTGGCCTTCATGATGGCGGTCACCACGCTGAGCCTGCCCTCGATGATCATGCTCCGCAAGGCGGTGAAGCCCAGACTGCTGGGGCTGTTTATCGCCATCTGCACAGGCGGTATTATCCTCATTGGCTATCTGTTCAACGTGTTCCAATTCTATCTGATTTCCATTTAGGAGGTAACGAAACATGGGACTGTTCGGAAAAAAGAAAAAGGGTACGCCCCCGCCCTGCTGTGGCCGTACCCCTGAAACGGCGGTGCGGGTGGGAGCGGACAAGACCGCCGCCAGCGTCAAGGTGCTGGGCTCCGGGTGCGCCAGGTGCAGCGCCCTGGAAGCGGCCGTCCGTGCGGCTTTGGCGGAGCTTGGGGTGGACGCCGCCATTGAACATGTGACGGACTTCATGCAGATCGCCGCCTATGGGGTGATGACCACCCCGGCCCTGGTGGTGGGAGGCCGGGTGGTGTCCTGCGGCTGCGTACCGGGCCAGGCGGAGCTCCGGGAGATGCTCCGGGAGGCCCTGGAAAAAGAAACGCTGGAACAGGGCCCTGCGGTGTGATATACTGGCCCCAGTATCACAATGGGAAAGAGGCTGGGACGAATGGACCTATCACCGAACCAAATGCTCAGACTGGCCCCCAACAAGGTGGATTACCTGATCCCCGGGGGCGAGATGATCAACGAATTTCTGGGGGAGGGGCCGGGGGCGCGGGTGTGTTCCCAGATGTGGATCGCCTCCCTGGTGACCTCCGCCCTCCAGCCCGGCACTGCCACGGGGCTGTCCCGGGTGGCGGGGACGGACGTTTTACTGCGGGACTGCCTGGCGGAAAACCCTGCGGCCTGGCTGGGGGAGGCTCACGCCGCGCGCTGGGGGGCCAGCCTGGGCTTTCTGCTCAAGCTGCTCCACTCCAGGGACCGCCTGCTGCTCCAGACCCATCCGGACGGGGCGCGGGCGCGGAAGTATTTCGGCCTGCCCTCCGGGAAGGATGAGGCGTGGTACGTGCTGGACACCCGTCCGGGGGCGTGCATCTGGCTGGGGTTCCGGCCCGGCGTCACGCCGGCGTATTTCCGGGGGCTGATCGAGCGGCAGGACACGGCGGCCCTGCTGGACTGCCTGCACCAGATCCCCATCCGTCCGGGGGAGGTGTACTTCATCCCGGCGGGCACGGCCCACGCCATGGGGAGCGATTCCCTGGTGGCCGAGCTGCAGGAGCCGGTGGACATCACCCTGCGGGCGGAGTACATCCGCCCGGACGGTTCCCGCCTGCCGGTGGAGAGCATGTATGGCCCCGCCGGCATGGACGGCCTGCTGGACTGCTTCCATTTTGACTGCCTGCCCCGGGAGGAGCTGCTGGCCCGGCACCGGTTCCGCCCCGCCCCCGGGGCGGAAGAGCCCTGGCGGAAGCGGCTGATCACGCCGGAGCAGACCCCCCGCTTCTATATGGATGAGGTGGAGCTGCGCCGGGAGGCCCATGGGAGCGCCCTCTGTGTCAACCGCGGGTTCCAGGTGCTCCTGGTGCTGGAGGGGGAGGCGGAGTTCCAATGGGAGGGCGGTTCCCTGCGGGCCCGCAGGGGCGAGGAGCTCTTTGTCCCCCACGGCGTGGCCTCCTACCAGTGTACGGCGGAGGGGACGTGCCGCCTGCTGGAGTGCGGGCTTCCGGGCGTGTGAAGCGGCTGCGAAACAGAGGGGCGGAGCGCCGGCCGGCGCT
>OBVP01000339.1_pt1 | contig 14849 bp, 7 predicted proteins | sample 1476191 | NCBI WGS metagenome assembly OBVP01 (sample SAMEA2580022, study PRJEB22360) | human gut metagenome | reverse complement strand
GATCACGGGGGGGGGTGGTGCCCGTGTAGGCCACGTCCCCGCCGGCATTGGCCACCTGCGCCACCACGTGGGTCTCGTGCCGGGTGCCTTGTGCGGCGAAGGTGGCGTAAGCCGTGGCGATGTCAATGGTGTGCGGGGAGGCCGAGCCCAGGACGTTCTGGAGCGTGGTGTCCAGACCCATCGTGTCCTTCGGGTAACCGGCACGCACCGCGACGTCGCTGGTCACCTGCGGGCCCAGGTCCCGGTTGAGCTGGACGTAGGGCGTGTTGATCGAGTAGGCCGTGGCCGTGATGAGGTTGGACCAGCCGTAGGAGATATTGCCGTAGTTCTGGAAGGTCGTGCCCTCAATCGACATGGGCGAGGAGCCGGAGTACCCGTTGGACAGGGTCGCCCCCTTCTCCAGGGCTCCGACCAGCGCGAAGGGCTTGAAGGTCGAGCCGGCCTGGGCCACGGCGTCGGTGGCCGAGTTGACCTGGCTGGTGAGGTAGTCCGCCCCTCCGTACAGGGCCAGAACGCCGCCGTTGGTGGCGTCGATGGACACCAGCGCGGCGCGCAGGTTCTCCGAGTGCCCCTCCGGCAGCGCCTGGACGGCGGCCACGGCCACGTCCTGGTCGGTCTTGTTGATCGTCGTCGTGATGCGGTAGCCGCCGGTGTCGATCTGCTCGGTGGTCATGCCGGCCTTGGCCACGAGCTCAGAGCGCACCAGCTGCAGGATGTAGCCGCCCGGCCCGGCGTAGACCTCGTCAGTCTGCTGCGTCGTGGTCTCGGGCATGGCCGCCGAGTCGTACTCGGACTGGGTGATGTAGCCGTCAGCGAGCATGAAGTCCAGCACGCGCTGGAAACGCACCTGAGCCTGCTCCGGGTCCACCGCGGGGTCCCAGGCGCTAGGCGCAGGCATGATGCCGGCCAGCAGCACCGACTCCGAGACCGTCAGCTCACTGGCACTGTGCCCGAAGAAGGCCTGTGCAGCGGCCTCGATGCCGTAGGCGCCGCGCCCGAAGTAGACCGTGTTGAGGTAGGAGTCGAGGATGTCCTGCTTGGACATCTCACGGTCGATCTTGATGGCCATGATGGCCTGCTTGAACTTACCCACGTAGGAGCTGGTGGTGTCCACGTAGTAGTTCTTGATGTACTGCTGAGTCAGCGTCGAGGCGCCCTGGGTCGCGCCGCCGCGCAGGTTGTTCCAGAAGGCGCGTGCGATGCCCTTGGGGTCCACACCGTTGTTGGTGTAGAAGCTGCGGTCCTCCGAGGCGATGACGGCGTTGCCCACGTAGTCCGGCAGCGTCGAGGCGTCGATGATGGTGCGGTTGACCTCAGCGAAGGTGCCCATCTTGGTCTGACCGTCGGCGTAGTAGACGGTGGTGGACTGCGCCTGGGCGAACTCGCTGGGCGCGGGGATCTTGATGATGTTGTAGGCGATGATGAAGGTGGTCGCCATCGCCGCGATCATAAGCAGGAAGGCCCCGAGAACGAACCTCCAGCTGGGCAGCCACCGGTGGATCGGCCCCTTGCCGGCTCGTGGGTAGTTCAGCAGCCGTTTCCTGCTCGCCGATGACGCCCCCGCGCCCCGGGCACTCTTCGCCTTGCTGCGGGCCGGGCTGCTGGCCGATCGTGAGGACGGCCGTGACGAGCCTGGACGGCGGCCACGACCGCCGCCGTCCTGCCTGCCGCTCCTGGCCGCCTCAGCGAGCTTCCCGCCTCGGCGGCTGGAACCGTTGGGCTTCGCGCTGTCTGCCACGCGCTCCTCGTTTCTGTCCGCGGACACTGGCTGAGACGGCATGAGGCCGCCTCAGGCTGTTGTCCAGTATGACCACACCAGAGCGAGGAGAACAGCATGCAGCGCCTGTGACATGGTCCGAAGACGCGTCCAGGAAACTGTCAGGCCTCGGCGCGAGGCAGCCACACACGCATGGTGGCCGGGCCACGGTTAGCCCAGGAGTAGTAAGGAATGAGCGGCAGGTCGAAGACCTCGGCCGGCTGGTCGCCGCCTTCCTCGCACCCCTGGTGCGAGCCGGCCTCGCTGTAGGGCCACCGGCGCGCAGCCTCGGGCACCCGGCGGGCAGGGACGACCACTGCGCCGTCGTCAGCGATGGCCGGGGCGGCACCTGGCACGAGCGCGATCTCGTCCAGGCTCATGCCCTCAGGCAAGTCCACGGACTCCGCGCACAGCACCAGCGGTCCACGCTCCACGGCTACGCAGCCGCGCACCGCATCGATCCGCGGGTCCGGCACAGTCAGACGCGGACTCATGTCCAGCTCCAGCACGTGGGTCTCGCCGGCGCTCAGGACCCCGGAGACGACGGCGTAGCCGCCGCTGACCTCAGCTCCGTCCAGCCTGGCGCCCGACCACGTCCAGGCGGGCACGCGCACGGACACGCTGACCGGGCACAACGGCGCCTGCTCGACTCTCAGGGTCAGCCGGCCGCTGACGGGATAGTCCGTCTCCAGGCTCACCACGAGCTCCTGCTCGCCGTCGTCAGTGGGAACCTGCGTGCGGATCTGCATGGCTGACAGCAGGTGGATGAACAGGCTCGCAGGGTCCTGGGTGCTGCGCGTGACGCTGGCACCACCGAGGGAGGCCAGCGTGCGGGCGATGTTGGTCGGGCAGCAGGAGACCTCGAACCACGCGGCACGCAGGCTGGATCCCGATCGCATCGACAGCTCGTTGGGGGTGGACTCCTGCCCGGGGACCCTGACCTGGAGGGGGTTGGCGTAGAAGAAGGAGCAGCCCTCGGCGCTGGGAGAGGTGGCCACGACGTTGTAGAGCGTGCGCTCGATGACGTCGGCGTACGAGGTCTCGCCCGTGGCCAGCAGCAGGCGCCAGGCCACCATGACCGAGGCGATGCCCGCACAGGTCTCGCAGTAGGAGCGGTCCGCCGGCAGCTCGAAGTCCTCGCCGAAGGCCTCGCCCTCGTGACGTGAGCCCATGCCGCCGGTGATGTAGGTGCGCCTGGCCAGGGTGCGGTCGTACTGGGCGCGCACGATCTCCAGCAGCTCAGTGTCCCCGCGCTCCATGGCGGCGTCGATCGCGCCGGCCATGAGGTAGAGCGCTCGCACAGCGTGACCGCGGGCCACGGTCTCCTCGCGGATCGGGGTGGCGTCCTGGAAGTACTCGCGGCCGAACTCCCAGTCGCCCAGCAGGCCGTGGCCGCGCCGGTCGAGGAAGAGCTGGGCCTGGTCAAGGTAACGGCGCTCGCCGGTGGCGCGGTAGAGCTCGACGAGCGCCACCTCAACCTCAGGGTGACCGCCGACGGCGACCTGGCCGTCCGGCCCGAAGGTCTGGCAGACGTGGTCGGCGTTGCGCAGGGCGATGCGCACGATGACGTCGTCGCTGCCGAAGCCGGGACGCGGGGGGGGGGCCCCGGCCGGTACGCAGGCGGGCGACGGCTGCCTGAATGAGGTGGCCCGTGCAGTACAGCTCGTGCCCCATGGCGAAGTCGGTGTAGCGGTCCTCGACCCCCGGCTTGTCATAGCGGGTGTTGAGGTACCCGTCCTCGTCCTGGACGGTCTCGATCAGGGCGCCCAGGCGCTGGATCTGTGCCTCCAGAGCAGCGTCCCCGGTGCGGCCGACCTCCCAGGCCATGGCCTCGATGAGCTTGTAGACGTCTGAGTCCGCGAACCACAGGCCGGCGTGGTGTCCGGCGATATCGCCTGCGGCGGCACGCACGAAGTTGTCGATCCAGCCGATCCTCTCCTCCCACGCCAGGGAGTGGGGCAGGGTGCCCGAGGCATTGACCTCCTGGCGCTCCCGCCAGAATCCGGAGGTGAGGGTGACCTCGTCCATGCTCAGGGGATTGAGCACGTGCACCGAGCCGGGGCTCGGCAGGACCTGGGCCTTGGCAGCAGGGGCGATCTGGGTGTGCATGAGGGTTTCCTTTGATGACGTCGGTGTCAGTATCGGGCAGAAGTGGCAGCCGTGGAGCGAAAAGCCAATGGGTTGGTCAAGAACAGTGTGTGGCGGCTAGGAGCAAGGCTCAGCCCTTGACCGCTCCTGAGGTCATGCCCTTGATGTAGTAGCGCTGGAGAGCGAGGAAGAGGATGAAGGCGGGCACGGTCAGGACGACGACGCCCGCCGTCGTCAGCCCGTAGTCAATGACGCCGATGGTCTGCTGACGCATATTGACCAGGGCCAGAGGCAGGGGCGAGTTGTCCATACCGAGCAGGTAGAGCGAGACCATGAAGTCGTTCCAGGCAGCGAGGTAGGAGAACAGGCCGATCGTCACCAGGCTGGGAAGCACCGAGGGCAACAGGATCCGGGTGAAGGCCGTGAAGGAGCCACAGCCGTCAATGAGGGCAGCATCCTCCAGGTCGCGCGGCAGGGCCGCAAAGGCATTGCGCATCATGAACACGCTGAAGGGCAGCTGGAACAGCGCCAGCACCAGACCGACCCCAACCAGGGAGTTGGCCATCCCCAGGTCCTTCATCCACACGATGAGCGGGATCAGCAGCGCGGCGTAGGGCACCATCATGATGGACAGGACGAGCACAAACAGCGCGTTCTTGAAGGGAAAGCTGAAGCGCGCAAAGGCATAGCCACCGGTCGTGGCCACCACCAACGTCACCAGCACGCACACGGCGGAGATCACGAGGGAGTTCTTCAGGTAGAGCGGCAGCCCAGCTCCGTAGGTGAACAGCTTGACGTAGTTGCCCAACCCGTAGCCCTCAGCCTGGGCCGTTCCAGCAGCAGGCGAGACAGAGGAGACCAGCGCCCACACCAGGGGGATCACAAAGGACAGTGCCAGCAGGCCGGTGCCAAGGTAGTAGATGCTCTTGGAGAGCTTGTAAGAGCTCATCGGTCACTTCTCCTCAGAGTCGGTCACGCCCATGGCACGCAGCTGGATCGCGTTGACGACCACCAGAGCGATCAGCACAAGCACGGACAGGGCCGCAGCCATGCCAAGGTCACGCTTGGTCTCGAAGGCGTACTTGTAGATGAGCTGGACCACCGTCATCGTTGAGTTGTTCGGCCCGCCCTTGGTCAGGATGAAGAACTGGTCAAAGGCCAGCAGCGAGCCCGTGACGGACATGATCGTCGTCATGGCAATCGTTGGCTTGAGCAGGGGGAAGGTGACGTCAGTAAACGTGCGCCAGCGCCCGGCGCCGTCAATCTTGGCGGCCTCGTAGACCTCGGTCGGGATCGCCTGGACGCCCACCATCGTGAGGATCATGTAGTAGCCGGCGAATCGCCACACCACCAGGACCACCGTGGCGATCAGCGCGCCTGTGGGAGTACCCAGCACCGAGCTACCGGCCTCCGCCAGGCCCAGAGCGGCCAGAATATCGGTCACCGGGCCAACCTGCGGGGAGTAGATCGCGTAGAACAGCAGTGAGGCCGAGGCGATTCCCAGTGCAGCCGGCAGGAGGATCGCCGTACGGACGACGGCGTTCCACCGTCGTGCCTCCTGAATCAGCAGGGCCAGCCCCAGGGCGATCGGCATGAGAATGATCGTGGTGACCACGGTGTACTTCAAGGTGAAGACCGTGGACTGCACGAGCATCGGGTCACTGAGGACCTTGACGAAGTTGTCCGGGAAGGCCGTCCCCATGTTGCCGCCAAGCAGGGTCCACCGAGACACCGACATGATGACGACCAGGACGATCGGCACGATGAAGAACAGGACGAGCATGACCACGGTGGGTGCTACATAGGCACCCGCACGCAGGTTCTCGCGCCGCTTGACGCGTCGCATCCGGCGCTCCTGGGCGGCCGTGAGTGTGTGGGGCATGGTTTCTCCGTCTGGAAGGTCAGGAACAGGGGCCGGCATCGTCCCGGATGACGGCAACGAGGTCACCGTCATCCGGGACGATGCAGCGGGCAGGCCTACTGGGCGAGGACGGCGTCAATCTGCTCGTTGTAGGTGTCCACCTTGGAGCCATCGCCCCACACTCCGTCCTGGATCAGCAGCTGCCAGGGACTTCCGGCAGCGTTGAAGGCCTCGTTGAAGTTGACGGCGACCGGCGTGCGCCCGTTGGCGATCGCCGCGTTGGCGGTCCGAGTGCGCTCGTCAGCCTCGCTGTACCCGTCAGCCAGGACCGTGAGCGAGGATGCGGTGTCGTTGTTGTCAGCGAAGACGGCCTGCTGAGCCCCATCGCTCATGAGCCATGCCATGAAGTTCCAGGCCTGGGCGGGCTTGGCGCAGTTGCGCGAGATGCCGATCGCGTCACCTCCCAGGAAGGTGGAGCCACCGCCGTTGACGCCCGGGATCGCCGCGACGCCGACCTCGAAGGGAGACTCCTCGAACAGCGAGGTCACCGCGGTGTAGGCGTACGGCATGACACCGACGCGCCCCTCAGAGAAGGCCGCCGTCCAGGTGGCGCCGGTCTCCTCCTTCGAGCCGGCACCGATGCCGCCGTCCAGAGCGGCCAAGCGGTTGAGGGAGGAGTAGATCTTCTTCGCGTCCTCGGAGGCCATGAAGGACTGGGTGCCATCGTCACTGAGGACCTCCTTCCCGCTGGCCCACAGCATGGGGAAGAGGGTGAAGACCAGGGCACCACCGGAGGAGCCGGCGATGAAGGTCCCCGAGACGTCGCTCTTACCGAGCTTGGCAATAGCCGTAGCGTGAGCCTCGTACTCCTCCAGGGTGGTCGGGCCGGCCTCAGGGTCAAGCCCGGCTTCACGATAGAGGTCCTTGTTCCACACCATGACAGAGATGTCTGTGACAAAGGGGAGGGTGTGTGACTTGCCCTCGAAGGTGCCAGCGTCGATGTGCCCCTGCTGGAGGTCGTCCTTGTTGGCCAGCGCGTCGATCTGGGCAGTCAGGTCGCGGAAGACACCCTGCTGAACCCAGTAGGGGATACGAACCACGTCACCGGCCAGGATGTCCGGCAGGCCGTCAGTCTGGATAGCGGCGCCAACCTTGCCCTCGACGTCGTCATTAGGCAGGAGCTCGACCTTGATCTGGTTCTTGTGGCTGGCGTTGTAGGCGTCAACCGCGTTGTTGACCTGACGCTCCAGCGGGGCGCGCGACCACATCGTCAGTTCCGTGCCGTCGTCGGTTCCGGCAGCCGGGATCTCGACGTCGTCGCTGGCACCGGAGCTGCTGCTGCCCCCACACGCGGACAGTCCAGCGGCCATCGCCAAGGCGCTGACCACCGCGGTGGTCTGAAGGAGGCTGCGCCGACTCATCATCGTTGTGCTCATGGGTTCTCCGTCTCGTCATTGAGGGTGGGCCAGGCCCGGGACGCTCCTCGCCAGGACTTTGTCCACACGATGGAAAGCGCTTGCGAAACTGAGCGTACAGCCGCCAGTTCTATGGAGGCAAGCGCGAGAACCTCTTCCCCGAGCAGGGAGATACAGCCTCTCGACAACACTGGGAGAAGAATGTCAATCCCTGGTAATTCAACGAAAACAGTGACGGGTTGCCCGATCCGGGCAAGCCCGGTAGCGTGCCACTATGGCATCCGCGGAGATTTTCGAAAGTGACGCAGAAGCATCGTCCTCGACCATGCGCACGCCCGTCACTCTGGCACAGGTTGCCGCCAGAGCCTCGGTCTCCCTGTCCACTGCCTCCAAGGCCCTCAACGGCCGCGACGGCGTCAGTCCCCGCACTCGTCAACGCGTCCGCCAGGCCGCTGACGAGCTTGGCTTCGCGCCCTCAACCATCGCCCGGAGCCTGGCCACCGGCCGCACGAACACCGTCGGGCTCATCACCCACGACCTCGTCGGCCACTTCTCCATCCCCCTGCTCATGGGGGTGGAGAACGCCTTCGGAGTCAACGAGGTCTCCGTCATGCTCTGCGACGCCCGCGGAGACGTCATCCGCGAGCGCTACCACCTGTCCTCCATGCTGGAGCGGCGGGTGGACGGACTCGTCGTCGTCGGCGCCCGCCCGGACCCACGCCCCTCGATCGGCAAGGACCTGCCCGTCCCCGTCGTCTACGCCTACGCCCCCTCCCTCGACCCGCAGGACTGCTCGATCGTCTCGGACAACAGGCTGGCCGGGCGCCTGGCCGTGGAGCACCTGGTCGCTCAAGGACGACGCCGTATCGCCCTCATCCAGGGAGACTCCAACTACGGTGCAGCCACGGCTCGCCCCGCCGGCGCCGTCGACGCCCTGCACGAGGCCGGCCTGGCACCATGTGGCGGCGGGGCGCTGTACGGAGACTGGAGCGAGATGTGGGGACGCAGTGGCGCCCGGACGGCGCTGAGCCAGTGGCCCGACGTCGACGCCCTCGTGTGCGGCAACGACCAGATTGCCCGCGGCGCCCTCGACACCCTGCGAGACCTCGGGGCCAACGTGCCCCAGGACGTCGCCGTCGTCGGCCACGACAACTGGCACCCCATCATCGACGGCTGCCGCCCGAGCCTGACCACGATCGACATGCGTCTGGAGAAGATCGGCAGGGCCGCCCCCCCCCCCCCCCCCGCGGGCCAGAAGCAGTCCCCACATCCCCACGGCGTCGAGGCCATCGCCGGGCGCCTGGTGGTGGCAGGCTCCAGCGTGCTGTGACAGCCGCCCCCTCGCCAAGATAGGCCTGTACGCCCCACCCGCGATGACGCGGCTCACGGCGCGCTCACAGCCCGTACCCGGGCGACGGGCCGACCGTCCCTGCGCGGGCAGGCAGGTGAACCGCTAGGGTCGAAGCATGGACACGATCCGCACGACGCAGCGCGCCGACGCTGCGACTGCTTCTGCCAATCAGGACGCCGCTTTCAACTCCGCCATCGCGCTGCGACTGGACCTGCTGGGTCTTCCTGCTCCTGAGGGAGCCGGAGATCCGGTCACCGATCGCCTCATGTCCCCGATCCTCGCGCGTCAGCGTGAGATGAGCCGGCGCCTGTCCGGCCGCCTGTGCGCTGCCGACCGCCGCATCCAGGCCTTCCTCGACTCCTACCTTGAGGACGCTCCGCTCCACCCGCACCTGCCGGCCGACACCTTCGTCCTCGACCAGCCGGGCCTGGCACGCGCGCTGTCGCTTCCGCTGGACTCCACGAGCTTCACCTCCCCCTACGTCGAGAGCTACCGCACCCTGCAGGGCGTGCTGCACAACCCGCGCAACGACCGCCGCACCACCGCCGGCGTCTTCCACGTGGCCGAGGGAGGCCTGCCCATCCCGGATGACAAGAAGGCCGTCCCACGTGACGTCTTCGCCCGGATCCTGGCGGCCGCCGTCGACGCCCCGCAGGACCTGCTCACCCTGCCGTGGTCCTCCACCCAGGACGAGCCCGCCCGCTGTTTCGTCTCGTTGCTGCTGCGGCCCGTCGTCGTGCCTGAGGTCACCGGCTTCTCCGCCGAGCGTCGGATGGAGATCCGGTTCATCGCCCCTGGTGGCCTGGTGTCCAACCTCGACTTCGTCGAGGGCATCTTCGGCAACGCCGGCGATCCCTTCCTGCCGGAGAACGACGCCTCTCTGGCGCCGGAGGGCTGGACCGGGCACACCGGCTGCGTCATCCTCGCTCCCAACCTGACCACCCTGACCAAGAAGGAGCTTGGCCTGCCGTCCTGGGACGAGGCCACCGAGCGCCAGCGCCGTGACGGCATGTGCTGGAAGGACGCCAACGAGCGCTACAACGACGGCAAGGCCTTCAAGCTGGTCGCCCGCGACGAGCGCGGCGTCATCGTCACCGTCATCGCGGACAACTACTTCGGCTACTGCAAGAAGGAGGTCAAGACCCAGATCGGGTACTCGGCCAACCTCTTCGGCTGCGTCGAGGAGGAGCACGCCGGCGGCGCCGTCGCCTTCCCTCGCTACGACCTGGGCCGCGAGTTCCGCGACGTCCACACCCCCGCCTCCCGCACGCTCGCCCACGTGCTCAAGATCAACCCTGGCCGCTTCGAGCTCCAGGCCGAGGGCCACGCACTGGACCTGACCGACGACTCGGTCATCCTCGTGCCGGGTGGCGCCTTCTACTCCATGCTCACCCAGACCATCACCTGGCAGGCCGACGGCGAAGAGCGGTCAATCCCGATGCGTGCGGGCAAGACCTACATCACGCCGTCGGGCTACCAGGTCCACTGCAAGGCCGCCGTCGGCAGCCCCAAGCAGTGGCACATGATCGGCACCGCGCCCTGGCACACCCAGCTGCACAAGCCGGCCACGGTCTCCGGCGGCGGCAAGTCCGAGATCTCCAAGTCGATCCTGGACGCCTTCGTCTTCGGTGAGGCCTATGTGGGAGACCTGGAGGCGGACCTGGACGCCGTGCAGCGGATCTTCGACGGCGACTACACCCACCGCTTCGTGGACAAGGCCAACGAGTCCGCTCACCACCGCCACATCCTGTCCGAGCGCCGCTCGCTGGGCAGCGTCATCAAGCTGCTGACTCCCTCGGCGATGTACACCGAGGAGTACAACGCCTTCCTGGAGTCGATCCCGGCGCACATCAAGGAGCTCATCTTCACCGTCAAGCGCTACTACCGCCCGGAGTGGGGCGAGGACTGGCGCTCGCACTTCTCGGTGAGCATCATGAACGGCCGCCCGGGCAACGCCGTGCGCATGGACGGGGACACCGTCAAGATCAACATGCTGCGCGTGGGATTTGAGGAGGACGGGTCCTGGCGGCTGTTCTCCCTGCGCCCGGACTTCGCTGCCGCGGCCAAGGTCCAGACCGAGGATGACATCACCGCCTCCACCGTGGCCCCGGCCAGTGCCGATGAGCCCGCCTTCACCCAGCGACTGTCCCGCAAGTACGTCACCAACGCCGAGTCCCTGCTCTTCCAGCGGCCCGACGACGCGATCGTGCGCGGTTACGACAAGCAGACCGAGCTCGACATGTCCGGCACCGGGCTGTTCATCTCCAACTACGCCCCGCTCACGCCGGCTGACGCGCGGGCGATGGTTGACGACGCCCCCGGGCTGTCCCAGTTCACTGAGCCGATGCAGAAGCTGGTGCGTCGGGCGGCGCAGATCAAGGACGGTGACGACCCCAAGCAGCAGACCTACTGGGTCTCCACCGCCAACCCGCGCATCGTGGGCGGCGTGCCCACTAAGAACCCGCGCTACCTGCAGGTCCGCCCGGACATCGCCCGCCCGCAGGAGGCCCACCTGGCGGACCTGGCCACGCACCTGTTCTCCGATATCCCGCTGGACGAGCCGATTCGGCACAGCGTGGACATCGTGGCGGCCGGGCGCCGCAACAACCCGCCGGAGGAGGGCGTGCCGGCCCTGTGCGCCTACAACCCCCTGCACTTCATGGAGCTGCCCGAGCTGTTCATGGAGTTCATCTCCTCGATGACGGGCAAGTCGCCGTCGACCACGGGGGCCGGTAGCGAAGGGGCCCTGACGAAGTCTCCGTTCAACGCCCTGCCCCCGGTCTACGACCTCAACGCGGCCCTGCTGTCCTACGCCCTGAGCGGCTACGACGGCTGGCTGTCCTCGGCCGGGTACATCGGGCCGAAGGTGAAGGTTGCGCACGACATCTCCATGCTCATCCCCGAGGTCTTCTCCCGTATGGAGCCTGAGGAGCGCGATGCCCACCACCTCCTGGAGGCCGGGTACCTGGAGAAGCTGGAGGACTACGAGCTCGGCGGCCGCACGGTCCAGGCCTCGCGGCTTGGCTACCGCATGAACAAGGCCTTCGCCTCGAACTTCTTCGGCCGGATCTTCCTCCACCCCGACGTCGTCTTCACCGAGGCCATGCTCAAGCCCGAGCTGCAGGACCCAGAGGTCTTCGCTGACTCCGTCGACGTCATCGTCACCACCCACCAGGTCGTGGCCAAGCACTACGTCGACGACGGCTCGATCGCCCAGGCGGTGCCGCCCATCCGGGCGCTGCTGGAGATCATGTACTCCGGCACCTCGGCCGAGGGCTGGACGCTGGCGAGCCCGGAGTTCCGTGCTCTGTTCGAGCGGGAGAACATCCTGGCCTCCCAGTGGTACGCCGAGCGTCTGGACGCCAAAGTGGAGCGTGACCGCAAGCAGGCCGAGGCCTCGATCCGTGCGCTGACGCGCTTCATCGAGACCGAGGGCAACCAGGGCGTGTCTGACCGTCTGGACATTGACGGACGGCTGGAGGCCGCACGCGCGTGGCTGGAGGAGGTCACCTCACCGGCCTACCGTGCGGGCCTCGTGGGCGAGCTTGGCCTGCAGCCCGAGCTCGCTGAGGGTGAGCCGGTAGACGGAAAGTAACGGCCACCGGGCCATAGGACCGTGCTGTGACGATTGGGGCGTGCCTCCCGAGGGCTGGGAGGCACGCGCCAATCACCACAAGCCGGTCTCATCGGCGAGAGCACGTTCTATCGGCGTCCGTTCTGCCCACACGGCTCCAGCGCCCATGACCAAACCGCCCGGAAGATGCAGACCCGCACCGTATGCTTCGCATCGTGGCCCCTGCAATAAAGACCCCCCCCCAGCGGCTGAGGACAGGCCTCACCTCAACGATCAGCGCTTAGCCGCGAGAGCCTTTTCGCAACGCTGGAGCGGTCACGGATACGAGAAGGGCGAGACCCAGGCCTTCTGGATCGATCTGCTTGGCAGCGTCGTCGGGATCGAGGGAGCAGCCACCGCAGCGATCTTCGAGCAGAAGACCTCTGCCGGCGGGTTTATTGACGTCCTCATTCCTGAGGCCCGCACGCTCGTGGAGCAGAAGGCCTCCCACATCGACCTCGACAAACCTGAGCCTCGGCAGGGCACCATGGTCACGCCCTACCAGCAGGCCAAGCGCTACGCGGACAGCCTGCCCAACCCACAGCGCCCCGACTTCATCGTCGTCTGCAATTTCGAGTGCTTCCGTATCCACGACCTGCGCCGCGAGGACCCAGAGCACAACTACATCTCCTTCACCCTGGCGGAGCTGGCCGAGCAGTATCACCTCCTCGGCTTTCTTGTTGATCCCTCACGATCCCGATCAGAACGCGAACGTCAGGTCTCGATCCAGGCCGGCGAGGTCATCGGAGAGTTGCGCGACGCACTCCATGAGCAGTACCGCGCTGCCGGAGACGACCACTGGCGCGACCTCAATGTCCTGTGCGTGCGACTCGTCTTCTGTCTCTATGCAGAAGATGCCGGCCTGTTCCCCAAGGACGCCTTTGGTGCCTATCTGCGCAGCTTCGCCCCCGCCCAGATGAGGCAAGCGCTGCTGGACCTGTTCTCCGTCCTCGACACCCCGCACGAGGCACGCAGCGCCTACTTATCCTCCGACCTGTCCCATTTTCCGTACGTCAACGGCGGGCTCTTTGCGGACCCCATCGAGATCCCTCAGCTCACGCAGGAGATCTGCAGCCTGCTGGTCCATGAGGTCTCCACCGGCGTGGACTGGTCTGGGATCTCTCCGACCGTCTTCGGCGGCGTCTTCGAGTCCACGCTGAACCCGGAGACCCGGCGTGCAGGCGGGATGCACTACACGAGCCCGCAGAACATCCATCGCGTTATCGACCCGCTGTTTCTCGACGCACTGACCACGGAGCTTGAGGACATCCTGGCGGATACTGCCGTCACCGAGCGCACACGTAAGACTCGTCTACGCCGCTACCAGGACAAGCTGGCGTCCCTGACCTTCCTGGACCCGGCTGCCGGCAGCGGCAACTTCCTCACCGAGACCTTCATCTGCCTACGACGCCTGGAGAACAAGGTGCTCTCCGTCCTCCAGGGCCCACAGACAGCACTGGAGTTTGAGGGCGTGGGTGAGTCCGCGATCAAGGTCCAGCTCACTCAGTTCCACGGCATCGAGATCAACGACTTCGCTGCCTCCGTCGCACGCACCGCGCTGTGGATCGCTGAGCTCCAGGCCAACGCCGAGACGGCAGAGATCATTCAGCGCGAAGTTGAGGACCTGCCCCTGCGCGACGCCGCCACGATCGTTGAGGGCAACGCCCTCGATATGGATTGGAACGACGTCCTTCCGTCCGATCGCTGCTCCTACGTCATGGGCAATCCACCGTTCATCGGCTACTCGAATCTCACGCCGGAGCAGAATGCCGACCGTGCCCGGCTCTTTGGCAAGGTCAAGACGGTGGACTACGTCGCCTGCTGGTACGTCAAGGCGGCGCAGTACATGCGCGGGACGGCAATCCATACCGCCTTCGTCTCCACGAACTCGATCTGTCAGGGACAGCAGGTCACCCCGATCTGGAGGCCGCTGTTTAACGACGGCGTCGACATCACCTTCGCGCACCGCAGCTTTGTCTGGGGTAACGAGGCCTCCGACCAGGCGCATGTGCACGTCGTCATCGTGGGCTTCAGCTACCACCCCTCCGGCACACGGCTTCTCTTTGAGCACGACGGCGAGGGCACATCCGTGCGCGAGGTCGCGCATATCAATGCTTACCTCGTGGACGCGCCGGATTCCTTCATAGAGCGTCGGAGTCATCCTCTGGGTGACGTTCCGGCGATGGCTCAAGGTTTCAAGCCAGCAGATCATGGCTATCTCATTCTTTCCGACACCGAACGCTCGGATCTCCTAGCCGAGGACCCTAACGCCGCGCAGTGGGTGAGGGAGTTCTCCATGGGGGCAGAGTTCATCGCCGGCGAAGATCGTTACTGTCTGTGGCTGAGTGACTTCGATCTCCCTGCACTCACAAAACATCCAGAGGTTCGAGCACGCGTCGATGCATGTCACTCATGGCGGCTAGAGCAAACTCCAACCGGAGACGCCTTCAAACTTGCTAACCGCCCCCATCAGTTTCGACCCAACGGACTGTTTAGGGACGGCACCTACATCGCCGTCCCCGCCGTCTCATCGGAGCGCCGTCACTATATCCCCATGGGATTCGTGCATAACGGCATGATTCCAGGGAACAAGCTCTACTTCATCCCCACGGATCGCCTCGATATATTCGGGATTCTCATGTCCCGGGTCCACAACGCCTGGATGCGTGTGGTCGCAGGACGGCTGAAGTCCGACTACAACTACGCCAACACCATCGTCTACAACACCTTGGTCTGGCCAGATGCCACCGATACGCAGCGCGCTG
>OBVP01000333.1_pt1 | contig 15044 bp, 19 predicted proteins | sample 1476191 | NCBI WGS metagenome assembly OBVP01 (sample SAMEA2580022, study PRJEB22360) | human gut metagenome | reverse complement strand
TGCCTCCTACAAAATTCAGAGAGGCATCCATGTGCACCTAATTCAATTTTTTATGTGTCCAGAATTCTGGGTACATATCACAATGTGGCCCTTCGCTTTCTCCGCTTTGTATTTCTGCCACTCTTCGTATTCCTTGTTTGTGATTTGCTTCATGGCGGTTACCTCGCATTTTGGTCCATAGATTGAAGGCGGCAGTTCAGTTCATACAGAGCTGTTTTATTTGAATCCCATGTCAGCCGTTGCATCGCATCATCATAGCTCAACCATTCAATTCCTGAATGCTCATCTGAAAGCACAACATCCTTTTTGCACTCAAAAGCGAATGTATATTCCGGGATCACAAAAGTGTCTTCTGGCCAGAGTTTTCGATGTCTTTGGGCTATCACATTTGCGGGAACATAAGCCATCGACGTGAGTTGTATTACACTATCTGTGTTGATTGACGTCTCTTCACAAATCTCACGAATTGCTGCATCAACAGGCTTTTCATCATTTTCGCCACCACCAGCGACAAACTGGTACTGGTCTATATCCGCACGGTGAAACACACAAAACTGCAATTCCGGCGTCACTCTATACGGAATGGCTAATATTTGAAAAGGTGCTCGCATACATATGTCCTCCGAAAAACTCAACTTTTTCGCCGTCTATTATACCGGCGATGTATGAACATTTCTACCGATAAAACAGCCGGGACACCCCGACTTCCACAACTTACCCCTCAAGCGGCAAAATCGGCGGAGAAATAATTAAATTGTATCAATCTCGGTGTTTTTATATCGATATAGATGCACCTGACGCGCCCCTCATACCGGGGCAGCAAGGCTTTCAGGGCTTCCAGATTATCGCCCCGGATAATCATGTTTTCGCTGCCGTTGTCCTCGTCGTGCTGTCCGTTTTCATCAAAGCTATACTTGCGCTCCAACACCCGAAACGGCACGTCCTGATGGTGATTGATCACCTTGCTTTTTCCAATCCATTCAAGTGTCGGCATTACTGATTCTTCCTTTCGAAATCCAAAATATTGTCGGCGCTTTCGCCTGTTTCACTATAAATTTTTGAAAAAATGCTTCCTTTCAATTGAAGTAAAGGACGATACATTTCTTGGTACGCATTTACGAGTTGCTGATTTTGTTCCGCAATTCTCTTACTTAAATCATCCAGATGCAACCCGTTGGTTCTTTTGAGAACATCATAGTCAAAAGCAATTGTTTCTGCTGGAAAAGTGCCGGGATGTTCTTTTTCAATTTTAAGTGTCTCTTTTACAACAGCAAGACTGGAATAGTCACGCAGAGACGAATATGCTTGGATCTCTCCGTCTGAAATTTTGTCGAATATTTCTGTAGCATTGCAGATACTATCAATCAACTTCTTGACTTTTTGATAGTCATTTACACATAAGTGTGCATTTAATTGATCCAAAGCGATTTTGCACATCATTCTATATTTTTGAAATGTAGTTATTGCTGCAACAGGGTCTTTCATTCCGGTATCCATTGTTTCGATTAGCGGATGCATCGGATTAATTTTATCGATAGCATTTGCAAAGATTGCCTCTATTTTCGTCCACTTTTCATTTTCCTGCTTTAGGAAATTCTCCATTTGAATTTGCTTGCGTGTGAATCCGATTGTAACGACTACTGTAATAATAGCTACTAATGCGCCAAGCACTACGCCGTAGTAAGCAAGCATATCTGCAGGCGACCATAATGTAATATATCCGCTATTTGACTTATAACACTCATTAATAATGAGAGGTCCGACAATGGCAAAGGCGCACACTACTATGATAGCCAATATCAAATATTTTTTTCGTTTATTCACCGTTTGTCCCTCCCGGCTATCTCATATGATTTACAGTTCCTCCGCCTTGAACGTGGTATATCCCTCGTAGTAGTAGCTGTGGTCGATGCCCTTCATAAAAACTTCACGGCTGTTCACGTCATCGGTCAAAGCCGCCTTCAGCAGCACCTTGATCTCCACGTCCTTGATGGGGCTGCGCTCCATGGCCAGCAGATAGTCCTCTTTATCGACCTTGCTCCAGTCTACCACCTGTCCGATACCGGCTTTCAGCATCTGGTCAAGCCACAGGCGGGTGCTGCGGCCGTTGCCCTCTCGGAATGGATGGGCGATATTCATCTCCACATACTTTTCGATGATCTTGTCAAAGGTGGACTGGGGCATCTTGTCGATGTTGGCCAGCGCCGCCTCCAGATACATCAGCGGCGCAAAGCGGAAATTGCCCTTTGCCAGATTCACCGTGCGGAGCTTTCCGGCGAAGTCATAAATATCCTCGAACAGCGCCTTATGAATGGCTTGCAGCGACGCAAATCTACCGGGTGCCAGCTTGTCCAGAGCGCCGCTTTCAAACAGTTCTACGGCTTTCTTCTTGCTGATCCGTTCCTCCTCGCGGGCAAGCTCGGCGGAGTTGGTGATGCCAAGTTTATTTTCAAGTGCCATCGTGGGCCTCCCCATCATTTATAATTGCTTTCTAAACAGCTCGTCCAAGGTTCTCCCATCCCTGTCTTTCCACTCTATCCAACCGTTTGTCGAGCCTCCAAGTACAAAGTTGCTTGCACCGCTCGGTGTGTTGAAATCTAATGTAACATTCAAGATGTACTTTTTTCCAGCTTTGACAATAGATTGCCTGAACAGCAGCTCATCTCTAAGCCTATTATAGCTCTGCAAATGCGCCGGCTTATCCATGTTGATCTCGGAACCGTCCAACACTTCAAATTTCTCACCGTCATACATGCCGCGGGCAGCAATACCGTTCCGCGAGGTATGAAGAATGCGTTCCTCATTGATCGTCCTTTTCGCATCATCCATCTTATAGCCTTGTGTGGCCATGATAAACTGGATTTCATCGTAAATTTCTTCCACTGCTACAAGGTCATATTCATCAATCTCATACTTCGGAACAACGCTGTTTTCAACCTTGTATCGTTTGGATTCCTGTGCCTTCATAATTGCAAATTTTTCAAGGCCACTGATCATATCCAGCGTAAATGTCTTACTCTCAGCAAGAAACATAATTGCTTTGTTCCAGAAATCTTTTGAACGGTTGTGATCGTCTAAACGATTGATGCCATTCCGCGTCTGTCCAATATAGATCTGCGCAATTCTGTTGTCATCACTCTCGTTGATCAAATAGTAAATACCCGGACGAGTAATTCCGGAAATATTTTTCGCCTCTGATAGGAGTGGGCGGGGAATTACATAGGTGGTCATCGTTGAGAGATTCCGGCGAATCGAGCGAATGCCGTCCGGCTGTCCATTATGATAGATCGTTTCCAGCTTCTTACTGATTGCCATAGGTCGCTCTCCTCCGCCTGTACTTATAATTTTACAAAATAATTATACCACAAAACACCATATCCACAAGCAATATTTCGATGCTTGCGTCCCAGAAGCGGGAATTGATCGATATAACAAAAACGGGCGCGCAGCCTTGAGAAAGGAGGCTGCGCGCTCTGCTTTTTGTCGTTGGCCTTGTTCAGACGGCATATATCTTGGAATAAGCTATCTCAAAGCCGCTTTGCGATCTGCCAGATCACCCGCTGTGCTGTCGTGACTGCGGCAATGTCTTCCTTCGTGGCAAAGCCGCAGGTGTTGACAACATGAGCGATTTGATTGATGTTATTTCCAATGCCGGCGAGTTGACGCCGGATTTCGGCGTATTCAGCGAGTGGTCGGGATCGGAGGTTCATGCCAGAGATCAGCGCACGGAGGAATACTTCCATTGGGAAGCCAGAGAGCATAGCCTGCTGTTTCAAATGTTCATGCTCCTGCTCATTCAAACGGAGCGATATTTTGATTGGTCGTTTTCTCATGATCGTTTTTCCTTTCAATTCATAAGGGGTTATAGGGGAATTGCTTCCCCCAACAAGCGCATTTGGACGGCCAAATGCTATGCTTGCGAAAGCAGCTTCCGTATAGCGGTTTCATTTTCGTGACAACGCTGTTGTAAAATTAACTTCTTGATTTATTGGTGTCCAATTGGTATAATAATTGCAAGAAACTTTTGAGGTGAATGACCGTGCTGCACGAGGAACGAACTGCAAATATTCTTATCAACAAGGCGGGGGGAAACGCTGGTCCGGATGCCAATGGCTACCGCGTGGCGCTGCCATCTGCTTGGATGAAGGCCCTGGGCATCTCTGAGGGCAGCCGCACCGTAACGCTGCAATTCGATGGGGAAAGCATCACCATCCGCCGCCCTGCCGTGTCTGATTACGATGACTTTCTGGCCAATGCCCGAAGCAGCGCTCACGCCCTCCTGATCCTGTACTACTACGATGGGAACAAGCTTTGTACGAAGATCTGCGCTGACCAAACCACTCATCAACTTGCCATCGAAAACGAGGCCAGTTCTCCCCTTTCCACCGCTTTCGGCGTGAACCGCAAGCCCACGTGGGACGATCTGCAAACCTTCTTGAAAGACCGCTGTGTGCCGCAGGAGCGGGACGGTTTGAAATATTACCTGTCTGACTTGGGACTGGACTGCTATGACCCGCTGGCGATCATCCGCAAGACCGAAGGGCGCATGGCAGAGGATTCGTGCTGGATCAAAATTGTGGAGGGCTGAATATGTCGATCAGACTGACAACGGGAAGCCGCATCGCGGAAACTTCGTCTAAGGGCAATCAGGAAAAATGGCTGGCAGATGGCCGCTGGTACAAGCTGGATCTGTTCGGCTACGAGGGACTGGCTGAAGCCGTGACCTCTGCGCTGCTGGCACAGACCAATACAGATGCGCTGGGCTTTCACTATGTGACCTACCGCATGGAGCGGATGGAAGTCCATGGACACATCCGAAACGGCTGTTCCAGTGCCAATTTTCTACGTCAGGGCGAGGCCATCCTGACCCTTGCGGAACTGCTGCGAAAAGGCGTTGGCCCGGACTGGCAGACCGCGGTAAACCGCCTGCCCAATCTTCAGAGCCGCCTTGCGTGGTTGGTGGAGCAGGTTGAGCGGCTGACGGGACTTGACCGCTTCGGCACCTATCTGACGCTGCTGTTCGAGGTGGATATGCTGTTCGGCAACGAGGACCGGCATCTGAACAACATCGCTGTGCTGCGCTGCGGTGATGGCTTTGACTACTGCCCCATCTTTGACTTCGGCGCGGGTTTGCTGTCCAACACACGGGACTATCCCATGGAAATCGAACCGGCCGCATTGGTGCGTCAGCTCAAGACTCAGCCCATGAAAACGGGCTTTGTCCGACAGGTCCACGCGGCGCAAAATCTATACGGGCCGCAGCTTCGCTGCGACTTTGCCGAAAAAGAGATCATGGCGGCCCTTTCAGAGCCGCTGGAGTTTTACGCCAAGCGGGATGCTCCCTATATCCGTGACCGTGTGACGTCCTGCATCAAATTCCAGCGGAAAAAGTTATTCTGATTTTCTGCCGTCCTCCCGCAGCCACGCGCCCCGCAGCACCATGCGGAGATACGCCGCCCGCCCGATGCCGTGGTCCTGCGCGGTGCGGGTGAGCCGCTCATATTCTGCCTGCGTCAAGCGGAGATTTACCTGCTTTTCCCGTAAGTTCTCTTTGTTCTTCATCTGATGATCCTCCCTATTATTCTTTTTTCGGCTTGGTATATATTTATCTCAGTATCGCTCTACTCAGTCTTATTAGACGCTGAAAATCAGCGTTCAGGTGCGCTGATTTTCAGCGTTCTTGAAGTTCGAAAATGATATGTACCCCCTTTACTGGACACCCAGTAAAGGGGGTACATATCACATTTGACCTGTCTCCGCTTGCATTTACTATTGGCTTTTGTTTCCTTCTTGGGGCATCATTTTGACTCTCGCAGGATCTCGAGCGCGGCGCTTTTGATGTTGTTCATCGCACCTACCCACGCCATTTGATCCCGCGCCTTCAAGTCCTCGTCGATGCCCTGTGCTTCCGCCATTTGGCGTATGATGGTTTCCAGAAGCTTGTCCTCTGTGGTGTCCGGCTCTGGCGGCAAAAGGCAGGGATAATACTGCTCGCCCCGCAGCTCGTAGTAAAGGCCGTTCTCAAAAATGACCGGCGGCAATGGCGGTAAATTCTGCTCCATAATCCTCGCTCCTTTCTGCCGCTATTGTACGGAAGAAATTTGTATAGCGCCAGTATGCGAAAATCATCGCTCTCCCCTGTCCTTCGCGCGGTAACGGGCCTCCAGCAGCTTGATGATCTCCCGCTCCATCTGCTGCGCGGAATAATTGCGCGGGAAATACTTCCGCAGCGACTCGGTTTTGATGCGGATTTGCTCTTTCTGATTGGGCTTTTCCTCGGTGAGAATGGCGTACAGTACCTCCGGCGTCAGCTTTGCCTCGCGGGAGAGTTGCTTCATGCGGAGTGCCTGTGACAGCGACGGTGTGGCGTCCTCCTGCCCGATCAAGTCCCACAGCTCCGCCTGCTCGTCGTGGGTGAGATAGGACAGCTCCACGGCGGGAGAAAAGGCGATGCGTCCATCGTCCACCATCTGAAGCAGCGGCGGAACAAGGTTGGTCAGGCGAATGTAACGTTTTACCTGGGTCTGACTGTCATTACAATCTTTACCAATCTCACGAGTTGCTAACTTTGGACCAACTCGGTCTGAAGTTAAATCATTCCGCTGTCCTTGCCGCTTCATGGCCTCCAGTTTCATCCTGTACGCGAATGCTTTTTCGCTGGGCAGCAGGTTTTCCCGTTGGAGGTTGCTGTCCACCATCAGGATCACCGCTTCGTCGTCGCTCATCTCCCGCACCAGCACCGGCACGGTGGGCAGGCCCAATTTCTGCGCCGCCAAGCGCCGCCGATGCCCGCTGACCAGCTCGTAGCACTCCCCTTTTGGCCGGGCCAACAAGGGCGACAGAACGCCGTGGACACGGATGCTCTCGGTAAGCTCGTCCATGGCAGCGTCCTCCCGCACCTGATAGGGGTGCTTTGCAAAGGGCGACAGCTTGTCCGGTGGAAGCTGCGAGATAAATTCCTTCACCATGCCGCCCCTCCCTCCGAAAGCGCGGCGGACACATTCACATGGTAGTGAAGGTCGGAGCCGCGATAGTGGTAGTCCGCGTCAAAGGAATGGAGCCAACCGGCATTTTGCACATTCGCATTTTCCCTCTCTTTTTCAGCCTGTAACCCTTGCGGCGCAAAGCTTTTTCGTACTTGTGGCCCTTGGGCTTCCACGGTCGGCACTGAGGAGCTGGGGCATCTGGAGATGATCGGCGCCATCGTCCATCAACTGACCCGCAATCTGAACGATGAGCAGGTGCGGGAGGGCGGCTTTGCGCCCTATTTCGTCGACCACACCACTGGCGTCTACCCCACCGCCGCCTCTGGCTTCCCCTGGAACGCCGCCTCCATGGCGGTCAAGGGCGATGTGATCTGCGACCTGTCCGAGGACATGGCCGCCGAGCAGAAGGCCCGGGTTACCTATGACAACATCCTGCGCATGTCCGACGATCCAGATGTCAACAACGTCATCCGGTTCCTGCGTGAGCGGGAGGTGGTTCATTTCCAGCGCTTCGGCGAGGCGGTGCGTCTGGCCAAGGAGAAGATGGACCAGAAAAACATCTACTTTACCAACCCGGCGTTTGACAAATAAAACCATTAGAGCCCCCGCACAGCTTTCGTGCGGGGGCTTTTCCTGTCGCCACTGGGCTTGCGTTTTTTGCCGCTTGGCGCTATGATCTAATATAGAAGAAAAAAATAAAGAGAAGCGGAAGAATTTCGTCAAATTCACTATAGCGAAAATGGAGTGGGCGCGTATGGCAGGGGTCCAATTGGAACATGTGGTGCGGGAGTACACCATGGGAAGGACAACCATTCGGGCGGTAGACGACATTAGCTTTACCATACCGGAGGGGAAATACACCATCATTTTGGGGGCCAGCGGCGCGGGCAAATCTACGGTACTCAACATCTTGGGCGGCATGGACTCCCCTACCTCCGGCCGGGTGACAGTCAATGGCAGGGAGATCTCCGGCTTCAACAAGCGTCAGCTTACGGAGTACCGCCGGGAGAGCATCGGCTTTGTCTTTCAGTTCTACAACCTGATGCCCAATCTGACGGTGCTGGAGAACGTGGAGCTGGCCAGCCAGATCTGTAAGAATCCTCTGGACGCCCGGCAGGTGCTGGCCATGGTGGGGCTGGGAGACCGGCTAAACAACTTCCCAGCCCAGTGCTCCGGCGGAGAGCAGCAGCGCGGCGCCATCGCCCGTGCGCTGGCCAAGAATCCCGATGTCCTGCTCTGCGACGAACCCACTGGGGCGCTGGACTACCAAACCGGAAAGGCTATTCTGGCCCTGCTGTACGACCTGTGCAAAAAGAGCCGGAAGACGGTGGTGGTGGTCACCCACAACGGGGCGCTGGCGCCGACGGCGGACGTGCTCATTCGGATGAAAAGCGGAAAAATCGAATCCTTTGAGGAGAATCCGAGCCCGGTGCCTGTGCAGGAGCTGGAGTGGTAGGATGATCTGGAAAAACTTTGTGCGGGATCTGCGCCGCACGGCCTCCCGCCTGATCTCGGTCAGCATCATCACCATGATCGCGGTGATGGTCTATACCGCCCTGAGCGGCATCCTCACCAATATAGAGCGCATCTCCGCCTCCTATCTGGAGGGGCAGAATGTGGCGGACTACTGGCTCACGGGCGTCAATCTGGACCAGGGGGACTGCCGGACGCTGGAGGGTATCGCCGGGGTGACCGGGGTGCAGCCCCGGGTAGTTCTGGACGCGGAGGAGCGCCACGACAGCAGTGTGACCCTCCAGCTCTATGCCGTCCCCGGGGACTACGCCATCAACACGCCCTGTGTGGTGGAGGGCCGCCTGCCGGAGAGCAGCCGGGAGATCGTGCTCAGCGATACGCTGGCAAGGGCCCGGGGGCTCCATCCCGGGGACTGGTACGAGCTGACACTGACGGGAACCGGCCGGTACCTGCGGGTACGGATCAGCGGACTGGTCAAAGACCCGGAGTGCCTTTACTATGTGAATACCACAACGCCGGCCCCGGATTTGACCCACTATGCCTTTGCCTATGGAAATGAGACGCTTTTGCAGGAGCTGATGGGGGCAAACCGCTACAATCAGATCTGCATCACCACCGACGGGAGCCTCTCTGCGGCGCGGCTCCGGCTGGCGGTGGACGCGGCCCTGGGGGACCGGGTCGTGAACATCCTGTCACTGGAGGACAATACCCAGGCCTACTATCTGCTGGAGATGCGGGACAACCTGGCGCCCATACTCAACATTTTCCCGGTGCTCTTTTTCCTGTGCGCGGTGCTGATGATGGTGAGCACCATGAACCGGCTGATCGAGAACGCCCGCTCGGATATCGGAACCTTCAAGGCGCTGGGGTACTCTGATGTCAAAATCATGTGCTATTATCTGCTCCATGCCCTCCTGGTGGTCGTGGTAGGGTTCCCGGTGGGCGCATGGCTGGGACGGTATGTGTCCGCCCTGATCGTTTCCACCATCGCCATCGGGTGTGATCTGCCGCCCTATACGGTGGTACACGACTTTGCCGCCTGGGGGCGGGCTCTGGGGCTGACCGCCCTGTGCTGCATCGGGAGCGCCTGGCTGGTGGCCCGCTCGCTGCTGAAGGAGACCCCGGCCCAGTGTATGCGGCCCAAGCCGCCCAGGAGCACGAAGCCCGTGGCTCTGGAGCGGCTCGGCCCGGTCTGGCATCGGCTGGGCTTTAATCAGAAGTACATCATCCGCAATACCCTCCGCAACAAAGTGCGTATGGCCACCTGTATCTTCGGTATCGCCTTCTGTATGGCGCTGGTCTTTCTGGCCTTTGCTCTGCGGGACTCCATTCAGGCCTACTCGGACGCGCTGGCCGAGCGGCAGAACCGCTACGACCTCATGGTGGATCTGAGCACGTCGGTGACTGAGGGGCAGTACCGGCGGCTCGCCAATGACGTGGGTGTAACGGAGGCGGAGCTGGAGATGAGCACCGCCTGCTGGCTCTACACGGACTCGCAGCGGGCCACGGCGGCGCTCACAGTGACGGAGGATCAGGTCTCGCTGAAGCGGTATGACCCCTATGCCGAGGGCGCGCTCACCCTTCCGGGGAACGGGCTGGTGCTGGAGGAGTCCCTGGCGAATGAGCTGGGACTGCGGGCCGGCGACCGGGTGACGCTCCGGTTTGCCGGGGACAGCCGGTATTACTCCGTGTCCGTGGCGGAGGTCAACCGCTGTGTCAGCGGGGCCTGCCTGAGCCGCAGCCTGTGGCGGAGCCTGGGCCTGGCTTACACGCCCACGGCCGCCTACCTCACCAGCGATGGGCCGGAGGCGCTGGCCGCGCGGTTGGGAGACTATGACTTCGTGGACGCATGGCAGACCCGTCAGGCCGCCACAGCCGCCGCGGTGGAGCGGCTGAGCAGCATGTCCATGGTAGTCTATATCCTGATCCTGTTCGGCGGCGGGCTGGCCTGCATCGTCATTTACAATCTCGGTATCATGAGCTTCTTTGAGCAGCTCCGCAGTCTGGCGACTTTGATGGTGCTGGGCTTTTATGAGAAGGAGATCAAGACCCTTCAGTTAAGCGAAAACATCATTTTCGCCGTGTGTGGGATTCTCCTGGGCATCCCGTTGGGGGTTTCCCTGAACCGCATGATCCTGGTCTCCATCACCACCATGCCTCTGATGGAGGCTACCAGGCCGGCCTCTCTGGCCCTGTCCTGTGCGGTGACGCTCCTGTTCGCATTGGCAGTCAACGTGGTGATCGGGCGTAAAATGCGGGAGATCGATATGCTGGGCGCGCTCAAGAGCGTGGAATAACAAAGAGGTGGATGGAATGAAACGATTGAAACAGGGTGCGGCTGCGCTGACCGGTGTGCTGCTTCTGCTGAGCGGCTGCTCCGGCGGCGTGGATGAATACCAATGTGTGCATCCGGAGACCGGGACTCTGGTGCAGCAGCTTGTGGAGGGCACAGGGACGGTGAGCTATCGGGAGGAGTATTCCGTCATCCCTACCGTCAGCGCCAAGATCCTCTCCTGTTCCATCGAGGAGGGGGACACGGTTACGGCCGGACAGGTGCTCTATGTGCTGGACTCCGGCGCTCTGGAGGATCAGATCACCCAAGCCCGCCTGTCCCTGAACAGCGCGCAGGCATCCTATGCCCAGGCGGTGGACGCCTGTACGGATCTGACCGTTCCCGCCCATGCCTCGGGGACGGTGACGGAGGTCTATGTCCACGTGGGAGACTATGTGAATACGGGAACCGCCATCGCATCACTGGTGGACAGCGCCAACCTCACCCTGACGGTGCCCTTTGCGGCGGAGGACGCGGCGGCTATGGCCCCGGGCAATACCGCGGCGATCACCTTTCCAGGACAGGCAGGTACCGTCACTGGGACGGTAGAACGGGTGTACGACACGTCTACGGCACTCTCCGGCGGCCGGGAGGGCGTCTATGTGGAGTTTGCCTTCCGCAATCCGGGCGCGGTGCTGAGCGGGACGGCGGCTCTGGCCTCGGTGGGCGGCGCCGCCTGTATGGAGGCCGGAACAGTGGCCAACGCCACGGAGCAGTCCATCTACGCCACCCAGTCCGGCCAGGTGGCCTCTCTGCCCATCCAGGCGGGAACCGCCGTCACTGCCGGTCAGACGGTGATGACCTTGGAGAACGCCAGCCTGACCAACGCCGTAACCAACGCCTCTCTCTCGGTAGAATCGGCGCAGGTCAACCTGGCCCAACTGGAGGCCAAGCGGGCGGACTACACCGTGACGGCGCCCGTGGACGGCACGGTGCTGGAGCGCCCGTTCAAGACCGGCGACTACGCGGCGGCGGCCACCTCCCTGGCCACCCTAGCCCAGCCGGATTCCCTGTGTGTCTCTGTGGAGATTGATGAGCTGTATATCAATCAGGTGGGGGTTGGCCAACTGGCGCGGATCACCTTTGCGGACGGCCAGACCCATGAGGCGCGGGATTACGACGGGGTTGTAAGCCGTATGGATGACACCGGCGTGTCCTCCGGCGGGGTGACGGACTACAGCGTAGAGATCAGCCTGACCCGTACCGAAGAGCTGAAGGCCGGGATGAACGTCACGGTGGAGATCCTGGTGGCCCAGAGCGAGGACTGCATGAGCGTTCCCTCTGAGGCGGTGACAGGCGGTGTGGTCCGCGTGCTGCGGGACGGCGCGCGGGAGCCGGTGGAGGTGCCGGTGGAGACCGGACTGTCCGGGGACGGCGTGACCGAGATCCGCTCCGGCCTGTCGCCGGAGGATTGGGTCGTCGTGGATGCTTATTAAGATGGGGTGTCGATAGGATGGGAAACGAAATCAAGACGGTATTGCTGAAATCAGTACAACTGTACGATCCAGATCCCAAAGGGATCTGCGACCTCTTTCTGTGCGGCGGGCGGGTCGCTGCCGTCGGCCGGGGGCTAGCCCCCAACCTGCCCGGCGTGGCCGTGCTGGACGGAAGCGGCCTGACGGCCTTTCCGGGCCTGGTGGATCAGCACGTCCACTTTACCGGCGGCGGCGGAGAGTGCGGCTTCCGCAGCCGTGTGCCAGAGCTGTCCCTCACGGATTTTACTACCGCGGGTGTCACCACGGCGGTGGGACTGCTGGGCACTGACAGCGCCACCCGCAGCCCAAAGGCCCTGCTGGCCAAGACCAAGGCGCTGAATGAGGAGGGGCTCACGGCCTATTGCCTGACAGGGGCGTATGACATCCCCTCCCCTACTGTTACCGGCTCCCTGAAGGATGATGTGACCTACCTCTCAGAGGTTCTGGGCGTCAAGGTGGCACTGTCGGACCACCGGGGCGGCCACCCCACGCTTGAGCAGTTCATCCATATGGCCTGTCAGGTGCGGCTAGGGGCCCTGACCGCCGGAAAGCCCGGTGTGGTACACATCCATATGGGCAGCGGAAAACGGGGACTCGGCCTGGTCTATGACTTGCTGGAGGCCACGGATCTGCCCATCTGGCACTTCCGTCCCACCCACATGAGCCGTTGGCAGAGCGAGGCCGCGGCGTTTGCCCGGAAGGGCGGGATGGTGGACTTTACTGCCAATGCCGACCCAGAAAAGTGCGCCCTGCCTGTGCTGCGCACCATGGAGGAGGCGCCGCTGGAACGCATTACCATCAGCTCCGACGCCGGAGGGAGCATGCCGCGATGGTCGGAGGATCACTGTACCATGCTAGGCATGGGGGTGGGCAAGATGGACAACCTCCTCCCCACCATCCGCTGTCTGGTGCGGGAGCACCGAGTCCCGCCCGAACGGGCCATCCGTCTTCTGACGCAGAATGTGGCCGATGGGCTCTGCCTCTCACGCAAGGGCCGCCTAACAGTGGGAGCGGATGCGGATGTGCTGCTGGTGGACCGGGACTGGAACATCCACACGGTACTGGCCGGCGGAGAGATCATGGTGTCGGACGGGCAGGTGGTTAAACAACCCTATATTTCTTAAGAAAGCAAGTGGACGGCATTTGTGGCGGACTACCCCTTTAAGGCGGACTCCATGGAGCGTGAGTGGCGCTTTACCCTGACCGATCCGATTCTGGAGTGTAACCAGGGCGCGTTTCGGCTGTGCATCTCCCAAAACGGACAGGGGCGGGCGGAGCGGATTTCGGAACCGTGTGCCGACCAGATCAGTATTCAGACGATGACCACCATGCTGATGGGATATAAGCGCCCGGACTACCTGGCCAGGATAGGACGTCTGAACGCTGACGAAGCCACCATCGATATGCTGGAGGATGCCATTGAGCAGCAAGCACCCTATATCTCCGACTACTTTTAAGAGGGCGTGTCGCTTGGTGCCCTCTGCCTAAAAAAAGCATTTGCGTGCGCAATTGACCGCGCACGCAAATGCTTTTTTAGCCTGTCCTACGGCGGAACCGGGCGATTAAACCAGAAGAAAAGAGCGGGGAGAGAATTTCACCTCTCCCCGCTTCCGGGCAGATGTTACGCCTTGCCGTCGCAGCCCAGCACATGGATGAGCTTGTGCTTGACCATCTCCTTGATGTTGGCCCGGGCGGGCTTCAGATACTCGCGGGGGTCGAACTTGTCGGGGTGCTCGGCAAAGAACTGGCGGATGGTGCCGGTCATGGCCAGGCGCAGATCAGAGTCGATGTTGATCTTGCACACGGCCAGACGGGCAGCCTGGCGGAGCTGCTCCTCAGGAATACCCACGGCATCGGGCATCTTGCCGCCGTTTTCATTGATCATCTTTACGTACTCCTGGGGGACAGAGGAGGAGCCATGGAGCACGATGGGGAATCCAGGCAGGCGCTTGGAGACCTCGTCCAGAATGTCGAAGCGCAGAGGCGGGGGTACCAATTCGCCCTTCTCGTTGCGGGTGCACTGGTCGGCGGTGAACTTGTAGGCGCCATGGCTGGTGCCGATAGCAATGGCCAGGGAGTCGCAGCCGGTCTTGGAGACGAACTCCTCCACCTCTTCGGGATGGGTGTAGTGGGACTCCTCGGCGGAGACCTGCACGTCGTCCTCAATGCCGGCCAGCGCGCCCAGCTCGGCCTCCACCACCACGCCGTGGTCGTGGGCGTACTCGACCACCTTGCGGGTGATCTCGATGTTCTCGGCAAAAGGCTTGGAGGAGGCGTCGATCATCACGGAGGTGAAGCCGCCGTCAATGCAGGACTTGCAGGTTTCAAAATCCGGGCCGTGATCCAGGTGCAGGGCAATGGGGATCTCGGGGCACTCAATGACCGCCGCCTCCACCAGCTTGACTAAATAGGTGTGGTTGGCATAGGCGCGGGCGCCCTTCGACACCTGGAGAATCATGGGGGCGCAAACCTCTCTGGCCGCCTCCGTGATGCCCTGAACAATCTCCATATTGTTTACATTGAACGCACCGATGGCGTAACCGCCGTCATAGGCCTTTCGGAACATTTCCTTCGTGGTAACCAGTGGCATAGAGGGCTCATCTCCTTCGTTTATTTGCCACATGATTCTATCAGTTTTCATTGCCAATTGCAAGAGGACGTGCTATGATATTTACGCAAAAACCGCTAGGTTCACCAAACTAAACTACGGTCAGGGAGGTACGATTCATGAGTGAATTGAGAGGAGCCTGCATCATCGGGCAGTCGGGAGGCCCCACT
>OBVP01000332.1_pt1 | contig 15062 bp, 13 predicted proteins | sample 1476191 | NCBI WGS metagenome assembly OBVP01 (sample SAMEA2580022, study PRJEB22360) | human gut metagenome | reverse complement strand
CGTGCCTCGTCACGCTCGTGGACCGCAGAAGCGGTCTGCTCTCCGGAGGACGCTGCGCCGCGCATGCTGTCTTTCGTCAAATAAATCTGCGTGTCGTCACCAGTTAATCTGAACACCATCGGCGTTCAAAATGGACACCGTCACCGGCGGTCCGGCTGGTTCCCCTCTTTTCGTTTATCTCATCAGGGAGTGGCTGTTGCGGTACGACTCGCCACGGAACCTGACGATCCTTCCGTGGTGCACGATGCGGTCGATGACCGCGGCGGCCATGTCGCCGTCGCCGAACACCTCGCCCCACCGTCCGAACTCCAGGTTCGTGGTGAACACCACGCTCCGCTTCTCGTAGGAATCCGCGACGACCTGGAACAGGAGCCTGGCCCCGTCGATGTCGATCGGCAGGTAGCCCAGCTCGTCGATGACCAGCAGCCTGGCGCGGCCTATCGCGCGCAGTTCCGCGTCGAGCCGGTTCTCGTCCCTCGCCCGCCGCAAACGCATCACCAGCGACGACGCGGTGAAGAACCTCACCGGCATGCCCCTCTCGCACGCCAGCATGCCCGTGGCGATCGCCATGTGCGTCTTGCCGCATCCAACGTCGCCGTAGAGCACGAGGTCCTCGGCCCGGTCCACGAACCGAGGTCCATGAGCTGCTCGCGCCCCCAGTCGGCGGGGAACGACGCCATGCCCCAGCCGTATCCGTCGAAGCCCTTGACGCACGGGAATCCCGCGTTCCTGATCAGCCTGGCGCGCCTGGATTCCGTCCGGCTGGCGTTCTCGGCCCTGAACAGGTCGGCCAGCACGCCGAGCTGGCCGGGCGTGGCGTCCGCGACCACGGAACGCAACACGCTCCTGGTCAACGGCAGCCCGCATGCGAGCTCCATGACCTCGTCCGGGGTGGACTTGCTCACGGTCCGCCCGCCCCTGCGTCCGCCCGCCGCGGCGTCCGTCGACTCACTCATCGCCGTCCTCCCTCATGAACCTGCTGTACGTGTCGAGCCTGGCCCTCGATTCGGGACCGTCGCCCTGCGCGATCCGCCTGGCCGTCTGGTCGATCGCGGCCCTGTCGGGCCTCCTGCCCGCGGCGACGATCTCGACGACGGCCATGGCGGCCGCACGGAAGCCACTCGCCACGGCCGCGCGGCGGATGCCGTCGACCAGCAGGCCACGTTCGCGCGGCTCCATCCGGTCGAGCAGCACGCGCGTCTCCTCCGGGAAATCGGAGCGTATGGGACTCTCGCCCCACGAACGCGGCTTGCGCGCGATGATGGCGAGCAGCGACAGCGGGTCCATCGCGGTGTCGGGGCTGCGGCCCCACCTGCGCTCCAGCGTGACGATCGGTTCGCCGTCCATGGAACGCAGCTCGACCCGCAGGGCCCGCACACCGGCCATGAGACGCATGGAATGCCATTTCGGGCCCGCGAGGTAGCGGTTCGAGTCGATCGTGACCGTTCCGGTCCTGTCGGCCTTCACCCCGCGCCAGTCGCACGCGTCGAACATGGACGGCGGCAGCGGGAGCATGTGGTCGAGGTCCGTCTCGAACAGGTCCCGGATCGGCACGTCCTCGCGGTAGTGGACGCCGCGCGCGATCTCGTCGCAGCGTTCCAGCCACGCGTCCGTGAGCCGGTCCCATCCCTCCGCGGACGGCGTCGGCACCATCAGGTTGCGGCGCAGGAAACCGACCGCGTTCTCGGTACTGCCCTTCTCGTGCCCGGAATACGGGTCGCGGAACCTCGTCTCGAAGCCGTAGTGCGCGCAGAACAGCGAGAACAGCCTCGTCTGGGTGACGGTCCCGTCGGCCCTGCGGTGGCCGACCCCGGTGGCGTTGTCGAACACCAGCACGCGGGGGACCATGCCGGCATGGGAGAGCACCTTGTTCAGGCCATGGCACACGCATTCCGCGGTCTCGCCGGGCAGCGCGGCCACGTATCTCATGTTCGAGTACGGGAACGAGACCACCAGGAAATGCACGGTCCGTTCCACGCCGGCGACCACGGCCAGGGCCTGGCCGAAATCGACCTGCGCGCTGCCCGGCGCCCATTCCAGCCCGCCGGACCCCTCGGCCTCGCCGCGGTGGCGTTGGCTCCAGCGCTTGACCCATCGCTGCACCGACGAATAACTGCCCTCGAAGCCGCATTCCTCCACGAGCCGCTCGTGCACGCGCCGGGCGGTGTGCCGCTGTTTGCGCGGCATGCGCCGGTCGGCCTCGAGCCATTCGTCGGCCTTGCGCGCGTACTCGCCCGCGACCAGGGAACGGCTCGCAGTTCCCCCGGTCGGCGGAACGGGCGAATAATCGCGGGTCGCGTACTTGACCACGGTCGTCCGCGAAACGCCCAGTTCCCTGGCTATCTGCGTATGCGTCAGGCCTTTCGTCTCGAGCTGCCTGATACTCTGTTGAATACGCACCGGTGTCGTCATTCCTTTCCTCCCGAGGACCATGTGTGGTTGCTGGCACTCGGGAATCTATCAGGAACCGTACGGCACCGGCGCTTTTCTTCCGCCGATGCCATTTCCGGCCGCCGTCCGTGTCCAATATGAACGCTTATACCGTTCAGATTTGGTGGTGACGCCGTACACGTTTATTTGACCATAAACACATGCCAGACGCGACGTTGCCGATGCGGGGATCGGCGCGCTCCGAAGGCATCCGGAGAGCCGGACCGTGACCCTGGACCGGGGTATGGAGTTCGCTGACTTCGAGAAGGTCGTACAGGCCACCGGCGCGGTGTTCTGCTTCGCCCTGCCCCTCCATCCATGGCGGCGCGGCGGCAACGGGAACACCGACGGGCTGATTCGTGAGTGTTTCCCCAAGGGCGCCGGCTTCACCGCTGTCGGCGAGCAGGAGGGCCGGGCCGTGTACGATGCCATCGATCACAGACCACGCAAACGCCATGGATACCGGACACCCTGGGAAGTCCACCATTCAACGGTGTCGCACTTGCTCTGACGATTCAAGTTTGCTTGGTTTTGATGTCGGTATTTCCCTTGTCCAATTGGTAATTTGATTGATTAAGTTAAAAGCAGTAAACTTAAAGCGCTAATTCTCAGTAAGGGTGGACTTGATAGCCACCTTGAATGCTAAGCAGTTTTCTGCAGGGGCGGTTCTCCGCCCCGTTTTTATTTTCCTGCAGATGATGCTCTATTGCTTCAATGAGAGATACAATGCCCCTCAAGTAGACGTTGCTGTTGAACAAAGGGGTGCTGGTGCTGTACAGAATCCGAAAGCGTTACCTGATCGGGATTGACGTGGGCCTTATGTCCGTGGGATTGGCCGCAATCGAGGTAGATGAATCCGGCTTCCCAATCAGGATTCTAAACTTACAGAGCGTGATTCACGATGGTGGAATCGACCCACAAGCCGGCAAGAAGAAATCGATTTCTCGCAAGGCTGTTTCCGGTATCGCCAGGAGAACGCGACGCATGCGCAACAAGAAGGTTGCACGCCTCCGGCAGCTAGATCTTTTGCTTGAGGAGCTTGGCTTTCCGATTGTGGAGCCGGATTCCTTGGATGCTCGTGACGCGTGGCGTGTGCGTGCCAAATTGGTTGATTCTTATATCCTGGACGATGAAATCCGGAAAGAGGACGTATCTATTGCGTTGAGGCATATTGCACGGCATCGTGGATGGAGAAACCCGTATTCGAGTGTCGAATCGTTGCTTATAGATACTGTGCCTTCGAAACAATACGAAGAGCTCAGAAGCAAGGCTGAGCAGAAGCTCGGTAGAAAGTTCCTCGGTAATCCAACTCCCGCGGAAATCGTCTGCCGCGTTTGGGAAGAGCAGGGTGAGACGGCTCGACTGCGCACCAGCAGACATAAGGACAAGAACGGCAAGGTAGTGGCAAGGGAAGGTCTGCTGCCTGTAAAACTGATGCAGAGCGACAATGCTAAGGAGATTCGCAGGATATTCGAAACCCAACGGATAGATGATGCAACGGGAAGGAGGCTGCTCAAAGCGGTTTTCAAGGCGTCGTCGCCGAAAGGTTCGGCAGCACAGAGAACCGGCAGAGACGCTCTGGCTCCGGAGCTTCCCCGTGCGCTTAAGGCATCAATGGCTTTCCAAGAGTATAGGATTGCAAATGTTCTGACGAATTTGGTCATTTCGGTAAAAGGCGTGGAACGGAAACTGACGGTCGAGGAAAAGCGGCGCGTTTTCGCCCTGCTGTCGTCCGATAAGCGGAATGATGTCACATGGATTGACGTGGCCGAGGAATTGGGTGTGGAAAGAAACCAGATCCAAGGTGTCGGTCGTCTGACCGCCGACGGCGAAGAACGGATTTCCTCGATGCCGCCGCGGAACGTCACCGTGTCCCGTATCCGTTCGGTAAAGTTGGTCAGGAAGAAGTTGGCTGCATGGTGGAAGTCCGCGTCAGTCGCGGAACGGGAAACCATGGTGGAGATTCTTTCGAGTGCCGTTGATATCGATCGTGTCCGTGAGCATATGGATTATGCGTCGGCATCCACATTCATCGATTCCTTAGACGACGAGGAACTAGTTGCATTGGACTCGATGAATCTTCCGTCGGGGCGTGCCGCATACTCGATTCAGACATTGAAGTGTCTGACAGAAAGGATGCTGAATACCGATGATGATTTGCATGAGGCCCGCAAATCGGTTTTCGGCGTTGGGGACGATTGGAAACCGCCGGTTGATGCGATTGGCGTACCTGTGGGCAATCCCTCTGTCGATCGCGTCCTGAAAATCGTGAATAGGTATCTTCTGGCTTGCCAGAGGCGGTGGGGAAATCCCCAAAGTGTTCAGATCGAGCACGTGCGGGAGGGTTTCTCTTCCGTCGCCAAGGCAAAGAAAACGGAAAAGGCCCAGGCTGAGAGGGCACAATACCGCAATGATTTGAAAGAACAGATACGCAGGGAAAAACTCGCCAAGATACGCGAATCAGACATCAGACGCTGGGAGGCGGTGCAAAGACAGAACGGGGAGTGTCTGTATTGTGGCAGACCGATAGACTTTAATACCTGCGAAATGGACCACATCATTCCGAGAAAAGGTGCGGGGTCGACCAATACGCGTGTCAATCTCGCAGCCGTCTGTGCGGTGTGCAACAAATTGAAAGATAATACGGCTTTCTCCGTATGGGCGAGGACGCAGGAGGCAATTGCACAAGACACATCAGGTTACAAGGTCAGCCTGCGCGATGCGATTGAACGTGTCAAGGTCTTTAATTTCGACCAATCTGTGCCGTCGCCACGAGACCAGCGTGTATTCAGACAGGCCATGATTTCGCGTCTGAAACAAACCGAATCAGATCCGGCGATAGACAATCGATCGATTGAATCGGTGGCATGGATGGCCGACGAGCTGCATCGTCGTATTGAGGCTTATTTTAATCGGGACGCGGATACGTCGAAGAATACCATCAAAACCAAGGTATGGGTGTTCCGAGGGCGGTTGACCGCTCTGGCCCGTAAGGCGTGCGGAATCGAAGGGCGCATACATTTCGCTGGAAAGCAGAGGAAAACTCGTCTTGATAGGCGGCATCACGCAGTGGATGCTGCCGTCATCGCGATGTTGAACCATTCCGTAGCCCAGACTCTGGTTGAACGCGACTCGCTTTGTCTTTCGCAATGGATAACGAGAAGACCCGAGACATGGACGGAATACCCCTTCGTGGAAGGACAGAAGAAGACTCGTTTTGAGGAATGGCTTTGTCGCATGGATGGGCTCCTGGATCTTCTGAACAATGCACTCGATGCCGACTGTGTCCACGTCATACGCAACCAGAGGTTAGCGCTTGGCAATTCCCAGGCGCATGACGCAATCATCAGGAAGATGGAACACGTGGAACTTCTTTCGTCCATGGACTCTGATCTGATACGACGGGCTTCCACTCCCGCGTTATATTGCGCTTTGACGAGACTGCCTGATTATTCTCCGGAAAATGGTTTGCCGGAGAATCACAATCGTGAAATTGTGCTCAATGGTAGGCGTATCCGTTCAACAGAGATGGTTGATTTCTTCGCGAGCGGCGCGGCCCAGATAGCAGTGCGTAATGGTTCCACCGAAATTGGGAACGCAATCCATCATATGCGGATATACCGTTATCGAAAAAATGGGAAGAGCACGCAGGAATATACGTATGGGATGATTCGGGTATTCCAAGTCGACCTCATTCACGCGTCATCGAAAGATCTTTTCACGGTGCAGCTTCCACCTCAGTCGGTTTCCATGAGGTACGGGGACAGGAATACGGTCCAGGCTATCCAGGAAAAACGTGCAGAGTACCTTGGCTACGTCGTTCCCAACGATGAAATTGTGATCGACTTCGAAGGCGTTCAGATGAAGGACAGTGAGAAGATAGGCGCATATGCGAGAGATTTCAGCGGAACTGCCTCTGAACTTGCGCAGAGACGGCACTGGGTGGTTGTCGGCTCCGATGTAAGTAAGTTGGCTTTACGCCCTGCCTACCTTGCTGAGGAGGGACTGGAAAACTTAGAATCTGATCGTTTCTCAGAACAGACACGAAAGGTCATCGGAAAGGGATGGGTCGTCGCGATTAATGTTTTGGCCAAATATCGTCCTGTCGTGATAAGGCGGAATGCGCTGGGGGAGCCGAGATTCCGGTCCAATTCTGGGATGCCGATTTCGTGGCGTTGGAATGGGTAGGTTTTGATGCAGAGCCAGTGGCGTGTGATTGATTGCGTTGATCTCGATGGGATGATTTCATACGAACGTGGTCATATGAAAGTGAAAAGACGCGGCGATGACGAGCCTGTCTCCATTCCTCTCGCTCAAACCGCGGTCGTACTGATCGGACTTCACGTTTGTTGTTCCTCTGCCGTGCTCTATGAAATGGCAAGGGCCGGCGTGTCGGTGATGCTCTGCGATTGGAGAGGTGTTCCCGATGCGGCGTTGCATTCATGGGCCAATGTTCCGTCAGAGGTCGCGGCTCGTCAAATTGCGCAGAGTGGTATGACCCTGCCACGGAAGAAAAACGCTTGGATGAAAATCGTCAAAGCGAAGATACGCGGGCAGGCGGCCTGTCTCGATGCGCTTGGAATAGAGGGAGGAGGAATCCTTCGTGGCATTGCTTCCTCAGTCAAATCTGGCGATATTTCGAACTATGAGGGATACGCGGCAAGAGAATATTGGAGAAGGATATTCGCTGGTGATGGGAAACGGTTTAGGAGAGTTCCGGGAACTGGAACAGGTAGAAACGCCCAACTAGATTACGCGTATATGATTCTCCGCGGTTTTACTATTAAAGCGATTCTTAGTGCGGGCTTGATACCTACATTGGGAGTGAACCATCATGGTCGTGGTAACTATTTCTGTCTCGCGGACGATTTGTTGGAAGTCTATCGGCCCGCTATCGATTACTGTGTTGCCCAACTGGGGGTGTCGGATTGTTTATCCGACAGGGACGTGAAGAAATATCTCGCTGATTCCGTCAACCAGCAGTTTAATTCATCCGGTTTGACGATACCAAGTTCGGTAAGCGATTTCGCGCAACAGTTTGGTCTGTACTGTGAGAAGAGGATCGATTCATTGGTGGTACCGGAATATCAGGGTCCTTATGAAAAAAGATGAGGACAGTGGTGGCATGTGGTGCTTGGTGATGTTCGATTTACCGGTGAAAACGAAATCGCAACGCCGTGAGGCAACGAAGTTTAGGAACATGCTTTTGGATATGGGCTATAGCATGGTGCAGTATTCCGTATACGTAAGATACACACCGACTCAGGCAGGCAACAGATCGACAGTAATCGCGATAAAGGAGAATCTTCCAGCTGAAGGCATCATACGGGTCCTCCATATCGGTGACCATCAATGGTCGACCTCATTGCGTTTTTCCAGCTCGAAACGGGTCACAGTCGATGAGACGCCGGATTATTTTACGCTTTTTTGAATAGAAGAAATCTAATAAAAGGCGGAAAATAGCCCTTCTTGATAAGAATACAAGTTTATCAAGAAGGGTAGAAGCTAATTCCCAGTAGTGCAGTGTGCGGTCTGGTTCGATTGGCAAGTTTATCAAGAAGGGTAGAAGCTAATTCCCAGTATGAGCGCGTTCACTCCTCGCTCCTTTCCAAGTTTATCAAGAAGGGTAGAAGCTAATTCCCAGTGTATGGTCTGTCGTCTGATTTCGTTCAACAAGTTTATCAAGAAGGGTAGAAGCTAATTCCCAGTTCCGGCTTGCGGGAGCCAAGCACGAGCACAAGTTTATCAAGAAGGGTAGAAGCTAATTCCCAGTTGATGCTTGATCGTCTCGATGATGACGACAAGTTTATCAAGAAGGGTAGAAGCTAATTCCCAGTTTGTGACGGCGTGATAATCGGGTACGGCAAGTTTATCAAGAAGGGTAGAAGCTAATTCCCAGTGGTGGTTTCAGCGGGAATATGGCGTATACAAGTTTATCAAGAAGGGTAGAAGCTAATTCCCAGTAGATACATTGTGTTAGTCAGCGTCTGCGCAAGTTTATCAAGAAGGGTAGAAGCTAATTCCCAGTATTTCGGATTGAATCGTTTCATGGCTCACAAGTTTATCAAGAAGGGTAGAAGCTAATTCCCAGTTACAAGCACGGTTCATCGCACATGATTACAAGTTTATCAAGAAGGGTAGAAGCTAATTCCCAGTATTTCGGGCTGAATCGTTTCATAGCTCACAAGTTTATCAAGAAGGGTAGAAGCTAATTCCCAGTGTATTCGCGCTGCCACATCGAGTTGGAACAAGTTTATCAAGAAGGGTAGAAGCTAATTCCCAGTATTCGCGGCAGGTGTTACAATCTGGAATCAAGTTTATCAAGAAGGGTAGAAGCTAATTCCCAGTAGGATTATATTAAAAACAATATCTGTTTCAGAGTTTATCAAGAAGGGTAGAAGCTAATTCCCAGTATCTTATTAATCTTAGCGACACGCGGCCCAAGTTTATCAAGAAGGGTAGAAGCTAATTCCCAGTTAATCGTACATGTTGTTCGAACAGACATCAAGTTTATCAAGAAGGGTAGAAGCTAATTCCCAGTGGTGCAGACACAACACGCCATATCGGACCAAGTTTATCAAGAAGGGTAGAAGCTAATTCCCAGTGGTCAATCGGTATCCAGTTGTATACGACCAAGTTTATCAAGAAGGGTAGAAGCTAATTCCCAGTCGTACAGGAATACCGTAACGCCATCATCAAGTTTATCAAGAAGGGTAGAAGCTAATTCCCAGTTGACCAAGTGTCATGTCACGTACAACAACAAGTTTATCAAGAAGGGTAGAAGCTAATTCCCAGTTTCCTGCGACGGCGCTGGCGCGTCGTCTCAAGTTTATCAAGAAGGGTAGAAGCTAATTCCCAGTTATGACTTCGACGGCGACTCGACCGGCTCAAGTTTATCAAGAAGGGTAGAAGCTAATTCCCAGTCTTGCGTGTCGCTAATCCGCGTAAGTTGCAAGTTTATCAAGAAGGGTAGAAGCTAATTCCCAGTTTATTTATCGTGGTTGGCAGCATCTCTCGGTAGTGTCCGAAAGGTTGCGCACTTTGGATCATGCCCGCCCATGGCGCGATGACCGGTTCGCTTCCTGCAGATTGTCACCGAGCCGGGACATGTCGAGGTAACGCCGGTTGGACCATTCGTTCGCGGTGACGTACCTGATGCGCGCACAGACGAGCATGAGCGCGCCGTTCCCGTCCGGGAAGCTTCCCACGACGCGAGTGCGCCGCCTGATCTCGCGTTTGAGCCGTTCGATCATGTTGTTCTATTCTTCCCGCCTATCTTTTTCTTGTGGGGGCGTTGGAAAACCGCCGTTTTCGCGGGCCGGTCGCGCTGGTGGTCTGACTTGTGGTGCAACTATGGCGCGACTCGGGCCGCGATATGGTTCGGGAAGGCTTTCGCTTCGCGCAACCTCGTCGCGGGTGGAGGGTGATGGGCTGGCGGGGACGGGCGCAGCGCCCATGGTGTCGTTCCCCGTGTGTGCTCCGCGCAGTTTTTTTCGTTTTGGTTCGCAACAATCCCAGCCTCCGTATCGCAAGCGCATCGCAGCGAATACCGGTCGGCCCAGCGCGAAGGTCCCCCCGGACCCCCTCCGACAAACGCCACACGAACGCATACGGGTGCCATGAAAGTCCATTCGAACCGTCAATCAACTCCTTGATACATAGACAGGAAGTCAAGGAACGTTCGTCGGTCGGATGGGTTCGAGGAGAAACCGGCAGACCCTGCCGCCGGCACCCTCCCCCGGGTGTTCGCCAGCGAACGGCACCGGCTCCGCCATGATCGGCCAAGGAGAAGACATGTGCCCAGAACCCATCCACCGCAAAGGCAGGAAAACACTCGCCAAGGTATACGATTCCCTATCCGGCCCGGAAAAGGCCCCGGACAGGTCGCGCATCATCGGACTGCCCACCAAGAAGGAGGCGCACGACATTCGGAACGAATTGACGGCGGCGGCGTGGGTGGGCGGCAGATCGGTGTCGCGCATACGGACGGCCAAGGAATACATAAGCGTCGTCGAATCATTCTTCCGCAAGCTGCGGGCCATCAAAAACGCGGAGCCGCGAACCCCGCAGACGGGTATTCCGTCCCTGCGGGAGCTGCTGAGGGATACCCGCGTGACCAGCCTTGACGAGTATGAAAGAATGCTTGAGATCACAAGCGCGGATACGGTAATCCTGCTTGTCGGCAGGAAAGACCGCCGAGGCAGAGGAGCCCGGATGCTGCTGGCCTTGAACGAGATGCGACTGAAAATGGGGAAGGCGACGATCCTCCTGGCCCACGGGGCGGAAAAAGACCACAAAGCCGTCCTGCCCGCGTACAAGCCCAGGTTCTACCGGCGATAGGCAAAGGCGTGAGGCGGCGTTCCGGCGGCTCCCCTTCGCCCCGGTCGCGCACGCGCCCGGCTGGCCGCCGTTCCCTCTTCCGCCTTACCCTTGAATCGTTTTTGTCGCCATCGCGCACCCACGGGCCGGATTCGGCTCGATTCAGCCCGATTCAGCTCGTACCACACTCCTTTTCCGCCGCCCCATGAGTGTTTTACTGCCCGTATCGCCATTCACGGCATTCCACCTAAAATAGCCTTCACCAGAGCTGCAACAGCGCAAGAACGCAACTCATTCGGCACCAGTTGGCTTTATGGCCTCTTAAGTAGGAATCCACCAATTCCGCTACATTAACTCAGATCTTTACGAATAGAACCTTCATCCTGTACTTTTGAACGCCTCAATACAAAGCAGCAGTCCCTGATCACCACGGGTATTAATCGTACAAAGCTGTTCTAATAGCAGCCTCATAAACATTAGGCTCCGGCAAACCAACATTTGAGAAAGCGGCAGACACTTTTTCAACAGTTGTGCAACCCTCTCCAGCAACTTTAAGCGGAACAGGCCTGCCCTCCACAGCTTTATCGAAATCGTAGTCATAGCGCAGGAAGTGGATGGCTCCGGGCTGTGAGGGAAAACCGAAAGAAAGATTGTGCTCTCCTCCAAGTCGCCTCATAATGCGGTCATAAACGGGAACGGGAGTGACAAACCAAAGACCCGTCTTATTAAGACGTTCACGTTGCAACACTTGCCCTTTGTAGACAATCTGAGGAATAATTCGTTTATTAACGTTCTCCCAGTTCAAGCCCACTGTGGATTTAACGATTCGACGTTCTGGCTCAAATAACGCAAGACGAGACAAACGATAATTCCCCGTGGTATCGATAGTCTGCACCTCAATAGCAGTGAACTCCACCAAATTGCCTTCTCCGTCGAGACGGGCGAGAATCCAATCAACAAAGTAATTCCCAACCCCATCACGTTTTGGAAGCTTTAATTCACCGCCCCAGTCGTGTCCATATACGGCGACTGCACCACCTTCTTCTTTCGCTTTGTAGAGAGCGAGCTTATTCTTACCAGAATAAAGGTTGAGATCAACCCCGAAAGACTTATATGCAATAATCTTAAGCATTTTGTAATCGTCTGCATATAGACGAATAGGACAACAAATAGTAGGTGTTGCGTCCTTAATCTGCGCTACAGCGCAGGCTCCGCTGATACCACCAGCATCATCTTCCGCTACAGGCTTAGTACATTGTTTGCCTAGAAAAGGACACTGTCTACGTGCAGATGCCAATTTTGCCGCATCCGTTTTATCTGTTGAGAGGTATCCGAAGAAGTCAACTATTGTTCCGGCCATGTTCATGCCTCCTTTAGCACTGCTGATAACGACGTACCTACAGCAAGAGCAAGTAGTGGCGGCACTGCATTGCCTACCTGCGCATATTGTTCAGCCTGAGAACCTGTAAATACATAGTGGTCAGGAAAGGATTGAATACGCGCTGCTTCTCTAACTGTAAATGCCCTGTTCTGGTCAGGGTGGAAAAAAGCACCCCAGTGGGGGTCGCACTTGGTGAGGATCGTGGAAGATAACCCATCCCACATAGGACGTCCATAACGCTTTGTGTGATCAGATTTCCTAGCTTTACGCATGCCTTTTGGCAATAATTCATCCGGAATGTCTGTCCAATTTCCCCCCTGCTGAATGTAGTTTAGGCGCTGCATGTTAATTGCAGAGAGTCTAGGAGCTTCATGGTTCAGAACACCTATGGAGCCGCGCCTAAGCGCACGCTGATAATCACACTGCGGCCTTACCGGGTATTCTTTGACCGCTTCGCCGCGTTCACCGTTCTGTAATGAAGGCAAATCTCCAATGGCTTCACGAAGCGTAGTGAATGGCGCATCTGTTTCGGGGCTAGGCTGCTTAACAATTTGTCGCCCATCAAAAGTGGTAGTGAAGTTCGCTCGCACAGGAGCATGACGAGTGGGTTCAGGCCAAGCGGATTGCGGTATAACCGCGCCACGAAGGCCAAGAATGATAGTACGCCAACGCATCTGTGGCACACCGTAGTAAGGGGCACCCAGAATATGCACATCAGCACCGTAACCGAGATCTGCCAATGCATCGAGAATCGCATGCAAAGTTCCGCCGTGCTCAAAAGAGACGAGTCCCGGCACGTTCTCGATTAGAATTGCACGCGGCTGAAAGGCATCCACATAGCGTAGATATTCACGGAACAAATGGTTGCGGGGATCCTCATTGGAACGAACAGGCGCATTAATGGAGAACCCTTGGCAGGGCGGGCCACCAGCCACTAAATCAAGTTGACCTTTCTCTAGGCCCAATTCCCGGCGAACGCGCTCCGGGTCAGTTTTACGGATATCTTCAACACATACCTTAGCGCTGGGATGATTCCTAGCGTAGGTCTCTGCATATTGGGGAACAATCTCCGAGGCGAAAAGGGTGTGAAACCCAGCCTCCTCAAGGCCTTCCGAAAGACCTCCAGCGCCAGCAAACAAGTCAATGGAAATCAGGTCGGATGATGGCGTAAGAGTCAACGCATTTCACCTGCCTTCACGCACTTCATGACTGCTCCTCACATGTAGGTCCGCTATAGGCACAGGCGTCATAAGCTCACACAAGTAGCAGATGTTCCAATAAGCGGCACATGCCTACAGACCAGCGTATGAAGTTTACCAGTGGGCACGTACCGACATGCCGACCATCGGTCTTCCGACTAATCGTCTTGGGACATCTACCTCTGTCTCATTTTTGTACTTTCCAAGAGTTTCCGCGGAGGAACGACTTCAATCTACATCAGCAGATTCCACCGTTGCTTCGAAACAATTCATCCAACCGCTTTCACATCTTGCGTCGCTATTCATGGGTATATTCCCGAACGGTCACCTCAGTGTCATCGGCATGTTGTTCGTCGTTTGAAACTGGCAGCCTTCGCGGAAGCGAGCTGCCACGCCAGCCACTCGCCCGGCTGTTCCTCGGGGACGCCCTTGAGCGCCTTCGCCTTCCCGATGGCGGCGTCGAGCTTGTCCAGCAGCTTCGGCTCCTTGAGCTGATCCGCCTTGTATTCGGTGGCGGTGGCCTCGTCCACGGCCTTCATGAGCGCCTTGTCGGCCTTCCCGGCCTGTTCGACCGCCGCGTGGTATCCAGTCGATTCTTGGTGCGTCCAGTAGGCGCATCCGCCGCCGATGCCCGCCAGCGCCACGACCACCGCCGCGACGATGACGGCGGTGAGTTTGGCGGGCTTAATACCCTTGGGCTTGCCTTCCTCTGGGGTGGCGTCATCCATGGTTTCCACTTCCTCTGATGGCTTCGTCATTGCTCTTCCCTATGCCCTTATGCGCTGACACGTCGATTCGCCCATCGACATGGATGTAACGGCGCGGAGGCCGTCAGGCCGAAGCTCCTTATCCCGTGGAGACGTCAGAGACAACCGCGCTTCCATATCATGCGAATTCAATACTACATTCGACCAAGAAATACAACCGAAGAAAGCGCCTTAGTTGAAGAGCTAATTCAAACGATTGCTGAACGTCAAAGGCATGGTCGTCGAGAACGTGTCAGTGGACGATTCCCCGTTGCGTCCCGCTCCCGCGCTGGCGGTCCGGGTGCGGTGCCGGAAGGCGGCACTCAGGTGTTCGCGCTGCGGGCGCAAGTGCCCTTTCTGCCTACGAATAGAATCTGGTCAAATCAAGCAACGATGCTGTCCTCACTTTGCAAAAGCGCCGACCATAAGGCGCGAATTGATGCATCGTGTTCAATGGCGGACAGCCGATACCGCACCTCGCCATCAGCCGCCCGCCATCGTTCGCCACCGCCGCAGCCACTCACCGCTCACCCGAGCAGGCCAAGCTCCTTGAGCTTGTTCTGGATGTCCACGACGGACGGCTCGACCTGGAACGACCCGTCGCCATAGAGCACGACTGGGATGTGCTTTTGGCCGCTGATCTCAACGGCACGGTCGGCCGCGCCCTCCTCCTGCTCGATGTCGTGCCACGTGTAGGCGGCGCCGAACCGGTCGAGCGCGTTCTTGGCACGGTGGCAGTCGCCGCACCATGTTGCACCATATACATCAATCGCCATGGGAACTCCCCTCTCGTCATATGCTCTACGGCACATCTCATGAAAGACATGCACCTTGCGACCTGCGATGAAGCTCGCAGCCGTCTCATACGATATCGTATCCGGCAATGCTTGGTGCCAGTTACCCTGTCAGCTGACAGCGGCTGTAGCTAGCTCCGGCTCCCCCCCCCCCCCCCCCCCCCCCCCCCCCCCCCCCCCCCCCCCCCCCCCC
>OBVP01000331.1_pt1 | contig 15090 bp, 12 predicted proteins | sample 1476191 | NCBI WGS metagenome assembly OBVP01 (sample SAMEA2580022, study PRJEB22360) | human gut metagenome | reverse complement strand
TTGCCGCGATCGGGGGGGGGGGTTGGGGGGGGGGGGGGCCCTGCCGATACAGTCACTTCGGCAGTAGAAGTCGAAGCCCCTGTGTTTGAATCAGATGAATCAGAAGTAGCAACAGCTTGTTGACTAGCCGGTGCGCTTGAAGCAACGGATGTACTTGCCGCCGTCTGTGATGATGATGCAGCAGACGTTGGTTTAGTCACTGAAACAGTGCGAACGCTCCATTGCGGATGTGCTGCAGCCTGTGATGCAGGTGCCTTGGCAGCAGTGGCATCAAGCAAATCGTTAGAACTACTTACAGTATTAACTTTCTCCCTCGTGCTTGTGCGCGATCCGGCCAAGTCTTGACGCTGAATGGTGGTGCCTGCTGCAGTGGTGATAAGCAGCCCACTCACGACAAGAGCGAAAGTGATGAGACTTCTGCGTAACATATAGACTCCCCCAGTCCATATCGGCAAAATGACTTACCACATATTCTTTTCGAGATGGCCATCTCATGCTTTTCATTATGGCGCATTAGTTTTGTAGGTAAACATATATGCTTACCGATTGTAAGTGCTTAACGTTATTTTTAAGTTAAATAATCCTTATTTCATGCATTTATCAGTGTTTAACGCCATATTTGCTAAACATTCTTTTCAAAAGTTGGTTAAAACCGTTAGCATTCAAACCGACTTTTGAGATTTAACCGTCTGATTTCTAACCAAGCGACTCACGCTTATCAAAAAACTGCGACAACGTCCGAATTTTTTCGGGAACGCTGTCGCAGTTTAATACCATGATGAAGCTTAAATACTGCCGCCATGAACCTCAGTTGCTGCCATGGTCAAGATGAAAGCATTGGGATCAATTGCGTGGACTAAGTCAATCAGATGGCGGAAGTTGGCTTGTTCGACCACGACCATCAACATCTCCTTTGACTCATCCGAGAAACCGCCAACGACGCGTTGCACCGTTAAGCCATGCGGCGTTTCGTCGCGGACTTGCTGTTTAATCGTCGCCAATTGCGGACTCATGATGTAAACTGCCTTTTTCCGGTCAAAACCGGTTTCGACATAATTCATGACCAGTCCGGTAATCGCCAAAGCGAACACGGCCAAGATGAAGGCCTCGACGCCGGATACGGGGATGTTAAAAAGTGACACGATCACATCAGTGGCTAGTAGCATGACTGATGGTTTCAAGCCAAAGTATTTTTTGAAAATGAGCGGCGGAACCGTGGTCCCACCGCTTGAGGCATCCATTTGGTACAGGAATCCAACACCAAAGGCAAACACAACACTGCCGACGATGATCGCCAGCAACCGATCTGTGACCAGGTTGATTTCTGGCGTCAGCCATAGCAGCAATGGCAACATGAAGCTGCCGAATAAAATGCGTTTTAAGGTGCTGCGATCCAAGAAGAACCAAGCTAAAAGCAGCATAAGCAAGTTGACGCCCATGGTGGTGATACCGACTTGAATGCCGGCAACTTCTTGAACCAAAATGGCAATTCCGGTTGCGCCGCCAGCTGCGACAGCGTGAGGTGCATAGAACATGTTAATACTGATCGCGATCAGCTCCAGCGCTGCCACGATCCAAAACCATTTGAATATCGGATGACGCATCGTTTTCTGCATCAAGCCACCCTTTCTGTTAATCATGTTTAAACCGACTCTTATCGTAGTAATAACTATACTGGAAAAGTGGTGGTGTGACAAACAGGCGTTATTTGGCGTGTGGTTTGGTTTTTTATGTTCTATTTCTGTTAGGAAATTTTCGAAAGCCCGGGCTGGCTACGCGGCGATTCGGGGTGGCGACCGCGAAGCTAGCGCACTGGGCACGACTTCAAGCCCGCAAAGCCCCCGCGGTCTTGAAGCTCGGCCTTGGTCTAGGCGGAGAAAACCACGCCACCAAGACCAATTTCAGTGCTGAGCCCATCGCCGCTCCGCCAGCCCTCATCATTCTATTCTAGAATTCGAGAGAAGTTGACGCTCGCACTGTTAATGAAATGATGCGAAATAACACCTGCTTAAGACAGCCAACCCAAGATATAACCGCCAATTTAAAAATTAGGGAACCACACCTAGACAATACCCACGCTTTCTAGTCCTCTTCCCGCAATTCACCCAAGCGCCGCTTCAATACCTCAACCTCATCCTGTAGCTCAGTGCCGATGTCGGTTTCCGCCACTGTTCGGCGGCGGGCTTCGGTTTCGACGACGCGGCGGGTTGAAATGATATCGGTGAGGTTGGCGATAGCATCGGCTTTTGTGGTGAATGGTTGGTGCGTCACTAGTTGCATACCATAGGAATTATCCAAAAGCGTGTAGCCGCCGATCCCGGTGGTTTTTTGATACGGTTTAGAAAAGCCGCCGTCGATGACGATCATTTTGTTGTTTGCCATAATGGGGTCGGTGCCTTTTTTGACTGGCGTATGCCCATTAATGACATGGCCGACTTCAGGATCGAGGACAAATTCCGCCAAGATCTTTTTGATAAATTCCGGGTCCTTACGCAAGTGATAATACGGATTACGACCTTCGACATGGGCTTTCGGATCGCTAATGAAATAGCGTTCAAAGGTCGTCATGTCGTGCTTGCCAAAAAGCGGTGAATTTGGACCGGTCCAGAGATACCACATCAGATCAGTTGCTAAGTCCGCATTCTCCGTTGGTTGACTGTATGCCAACCGAAGATTTGCTTCCAGCATGTCAAATAGTTGACGGCCAGTATAAGTCGTCCCTTTAATGGTCAAGCCAATAAAATTGCCATCCTCGTCCACCGGCACACACCCGTGCAGCAACAAATTCCGGTTGTACCGTAAATACATACTGCCGTGATCAAGTAAAAAATCCATGTGGCGATGCAACTTTTCAGAGTGCGTAAAGGACTCAACCAGCGAGTCAATGACCTCTTGCTCCTCTGGCAACAACTTGTAAGGATCAGCCGGATCAACCGTCGCAAAACAGCCGTTTTCAATCGTATAAGTATCACCATTCAACTTGATGGTTGAGAAATCAGGCGCCAGTTTCTCCAGCACTAGCCGATGATCCATGTCAAATTCAGGCCGACGTTTAATCACTGGTCCTTCCAACTTAAATTGAATCATCGCAATCGCCTGATGAATCTGGGTAATTTGAAGTCGCTCCGCCTCAGTAATTGGTCGATCTGATCGCTCCATTTTTGGTGAAAAGGCGGGATTATCTTGATAGTATTGTTCCGCTAATCGGGCCAAATGCCGCAAATTAATCCCATAAACATCTTCGAGAATACTTAAATTGTTATACCGCGCGGAAATCCGCACCAAATTGGCAATGCACAAAGCCGAGCCCGCGGCGCCGCCGATCCAAAGAATATCATGGTTGCCCCATTGAATATCCACTGAATGACGCCGATCACGTCTAATCAAGCTTTCAACCACCTGATCCGGCGCCGGTCCTCGATCATAGATATCGCCTACAACGTGAAAGTGATCTACCGTTAAACGTTGAATCGTTTGACACGTTGCCGCAATCCACTGATCGGCCTGTTCAAGAACGATTAAATTACGAATAATTTGCCAATAATAAGCCAGCTTGTCAGGCGTATCGGCATCATTGTACAGCAACTCTTCGGTGATGTAGACAAACTCCGGTGCCATCGCCTTGCGAACTTTCGAACGCGTGTATTTGGTCGCGGTGAACGCCAGCAAGCGAATCAACCGGCGAAAAGTCGTCAAATACCACTGTTGCAAGTCATCCCCCGCCATCTCCCGATGAATCGCCGCCATTCGCTCAGACGGATAGTACACCAAAAAAGCGAAGCGCTGCAGGGTCGCCTCCGTCATTTCATCGCGAAAACAGGAACGAATTTTGCTTTTCACATTCCCGCTGCCGTTCCGCAAAACATGCTGAAAGGCGTTATACTCCCCGTGGATATCGCTCATAAACGCTTCCGTCGGCTTAGGTAAATTCAAAATGGCTTCCAGATTAATGATTTCAGTCGCAATCGCTGGCACCGTTTGATACTTCGCCGTCAGTTCACTGTACAAGTCCATGAAACAGCTTCCTTTCACATATACCAATTTTGGCTCATGGCAATATCATAGCATAATCCTCTAAAATGTATACGGTTTCAGCTGATTTCACCATTCCCGCTTGAAAAATAACCTCTGATTCAGCTCTGTCGTCACTATCATGTCCTAACATTCATACAAAAAACGTCCAAATACTCCCTAGCTAATAGTCAATGATGAATGTCCAACAGTAAACAGCGACCAGTTCTCGCTCCACCATCATCCTGCGATTGTCAATTGCTCATCAAAACCAACTCGGTAACACCCAAAGCATACGCACCAAGGACTCCTCACCCATGACGCTGGGGCCACCATACGCTAATGACCAATCGCATCAAAAAGCACAAAAAAACCGTCTAACTATAGACGGCTTTCATTGAAACAACTAGTAAAACTAACCTAACTGTGCGCGTTTTTAAACACTTGAGGTACTGAGTAACGCCGCCCACAACTTCTGGCGCCGAACTTCGCGTGGTAAAAATACCCGCACCGAGTCCTGATTGAACCCAAATAACAGACGACGATCGTCCACAATGATCGGCCGGCGCAAAATCGCTGGATGCTCGGACAAAAGGGCGACCGCTTCCTTCAACGACAACGCATCAAAGTCAATATCAAGGGCCTGAAACGCCTTTGAACGACGGGAAACTAAACTATCAATGCCATCTTCCGAACGAGCGAGCAATTCCAAAATCTGCGGCTTGCTAATACCCTGCTTTGAAAGCGAAATCTCTTGAAACGGTAATCCATTTGCTTCAAGCCAAGCTCTAGCTTCACGACTCGATTTTGACGAGCCCGATGTATACAACTTGATCATCCAATCACCTCTCAACGAAACAACAATTATTTATTATTGTTTCTTTGCCAATATCACCCACACATTAGATGCCAATCACAATCACAAGTCAAAAAGATTTACTCACGACACGTTTTTATTCTCTTTATAATAACTTACCATAGTCAGATGATTTTTACAATAATGGTACTCATAATTTCGCTCATAGCCATCAGTGCCAGCTAATCATTGAAAAGCCATCTAAATCATCTTTCAAAATGAGAAGTCCCTCCTGAATAAAAGTAGTAAAGCCCATAAATAACAATTGCACGAACATAAAAATCGTCATGATTTCTTGTGAATTACTAGCACAATCCTTGATACATTATTTTTGCATCAGCGGTTAGTACACAACAAACTTAGCACAAGCTTATATCGCTTTCAATAACATTTTTTCGAAAATTTAATTTCAAATACTAACAATTAAATAAAATCGATGACAGGAAAGCAGCAAATTCCTTAGAGGCTCATGGCATTTCGAATTGATTGAAAATCATCGACTGCCAAAATTCACAAAAAAAGCTGTGCACAATTTATTTTAAATTTTATTATACGGCTTATTGTAGACCAAAAAAAAACCGCCAAGTGCATGTGCACTTGGCGGCAGACGCGAACATTACTTCGCACCATCGGTTACTTTCTTTGATTTAACAGCTGTCGGTTGCTTCTCGCTAATCACAATTGCATCATCAACCAGATCAGCTTGCAACTTCTTAGCCTTTAAATGATCCAAATAGAAGTCAGTCACCTTATCACGAATGTTGCGTTCGATCACACGCCGTAATGGCCGTGCGCCCATTGCTTCATCATAACCTTGTTCAATCAGCCAATCTTTAGCTGCTGCGGTGACAGTTAACGTAATCCCCTTCTTGGTCAAGGTGGCGTTAACGTCATCAAGCATCAAGTCAACAATCTTACCTAAATCTTTCTTGGTCAGATGACTGAACTCAACGATCCCGTTAAACCGGTTCAGGAATTCAGGACGGAAGTAAGGTGCCAACCGCTTCATCAGATCTTCGTCTTGCTCCTTCTTGCCAGTCAGCGTCTCGTTGCCAAAGCCAGCATTGGAAGTCGCGATGATCACTGTGTTCTTAAAGTCAACCACGTTACCTTGACCATCCGTCAACCGACCATCGTCCAGCACCTGAAGTAACAGAGTCAAAACTTGCGGATCAGCCTTTTCGATTTCATCAAGTAAAACAATCGAATATGGATTGCGACGTACTTGTTCGGTCAAGGTGTTGTTGTTGTCGTTATAGCCAACATACCCAGCACTGGTACCGATCAACTTGGACACTGCCGTACGATCACTGTATTCAGACATATCCAAGCGAATGATCGCATCCTTGCTGCCAAAAAGATCTAACGCTAATTGCTTAGCCAACTCAGTCTTGCCGACACCGGTAGGCCCGACAAATAGGAAACTGCCAATTGGCCGATTGCCTTCATCAAAACCGGCTCGGTTGCGGCGAATGGCGCGAGCGACCATCTCAACAGCTTCATCCTGACCAATGACCTTGCCCTTAAGACGCTTACCAATACCCTTCAGACGTTCAATATCGGAAGCGCCAAGTTTGGAAACTGGCACACCAGTCAAGCGTTCAACCGCAGCCGCTACATCATTAGGCGTTGCAACGACAGGCTTCTCGTCTTTCGTACCATCAAGCTGATGTTGCTTGTCGGCAATCGTCTTCTTAAGGTTAGCGGCTTTTTCGAAGTCCTCCGCCTTGGCCGCAGCATCCTTTTGAGCGTTCAGATCCTTAATCTGTTTCTCGAGTTCAACCTTATCTACAATCGGATGCTTGCTTGCCAAATGCGCCGCCGTCATGTCAATCAAATCGATGGCTTTATCCGGCAATGACCGCTGTGGTATATATTGGATACTGTAATCAACCGCAGCCTTCAAAACATTTTCTGGCAATTGAACGTGATGATGCTGTTCATAAAGCTTCTTGATGCCTTCCAAAATCTTAACGGTATCAGCCGCGGTCGGTTCATTAATGGTGACATCGTTGAACCGCCGTGCCAACGCGCTGTCCTTCATGATCGTGTTACGATACTCATCTTGCGTTGTTGCGCCAATCACAGTAATCTCACCGCGAGATAGCGCCGGCTTGATGATATCGGCCAACCCTTTGCCGCCAGACTCTTCGCCGCCAGTCGCACCGGCACCAAGAATTTGATGGATTTCATCAAAGAACAGAATCACGTTGCCTGCCGCTTTGACTTCTTTGATCAGATTCTGAATCTTCTCTTCAAAACTGCCACGATACTGCGTGCCAGCTTCAAGGTTCGACAAATCAATTGACCAAATCTGCTTGTCCTTGATCGACTCGGGCACATTGCCTTTGACAATCGCCTGCGCCAAACCTTCAACAACCGCCGTCTTGCCGACACCGGCATCCCCGACCAAAATCGGGTTATTCTTCGTCCGACGACTCAAAATTTCTGCTGTTTCTTGAATTTCATGCTCACGACCGATCACAGGATCAAGCAAACCATCCTTAGCTTCCTGCGTTAAATTACGCCCAAGCTTTTCAAGAATGCCACCTTTTTTAACCGCTTGTTCACCAGTCGTTTCAACTGGAATTTCGTCACCTTGCTTCGGCAACTGCCCAGTTGCCCGATACTGTGCGAATTCATCTGGCGTCATTTCGTGACCATTTACCACATAACGGGCAGATTCACCTTTGCCCATACCTTGTAACATTTGATTAAAAACATCATCCATATCATGATTGAAAAACGGATCGTTAAAGTTTGCCATAACTTCATTCCTCCTTGTTGGGAAAGTGCTCGGAAAAGGCGTGGATGCTGAGAAAGTGCGGTGCAACTTTCTAAAACGCGCTCACATGTTGCAGGAACCTCCACGTAAGGGCCCTGAACCCAAATGACCAAACCCGGGTCAATGGGTTCAGAGCCACTTACACTCCGGTTTCTAACCGCTCATGTTCGCACTCTTCCATAGCAAAAAGTACTCCCAGGCGCACTGGCAGTACTTTTGTGTCGAACTTATTCACTTGTTGGCACGTTTGCCGTTGCACCTTTTCCTTGTTTACATAAAGTAGTATAGCATGATTTTAGCACTCATGCAATGAGAGTGCTAAAATTTTCCAAAACTATTTTCATAGGCAAACAAACAGGCCGTCTAATACCGTGACAAAAGCCGCTTTTCAACTTTATGCTCATTAAAACGATCACGGTTAACAAACGGTTGCGCATTTCCTTCAAAAATGTGTGCCTTTTTCTCACCACTGCAGAGATTACGAGTGTGCATAAATACATTTGACATAAAGTAACCAAAACTAAGAGCTGCTCAGCAATGTTGACTTTCAACATTGCTAAGCAGCTCTTTTCGTTTCTATACATAGAAGCTATAGAAATCTACTTTTCAATCACCTGCAAAAACTCTTTCAAAGCATCCTGCCAAGTCTCAATCTTGAAGCCTGTCGCTTTGGTCTTGCTTAGATCCAAGATTGAATGCCGCGGGCGCCATGCCTTTTGCGGATATTCTGCAGAGGAGACGGGCTTCACCGTCACGTCTTTGTTTGCCAAAATGGCACTCGCAAATTCATACCAGTTACAGCTGTTATCATTGGATAAATGATAAATCCCATAGGCCAACTTTTGATCCACTGCGAAGGTCATGAATTCGGCTAGATTTTTGGTCCATGATGGTCGACCATATTGATCATCGACCACCGTCAGCTCCTTATGCGTCTTAGCGAGATCCAGCATGGTATAAACAAAGTTGTGACCATATTCGCCAAACACCCATGAAGTGCGGATAATATAATACTTCTTGAGGTATTTCTGAACCTGCTGTTCGCCTTCATACTTAGCGCGGCCGTATTCGTTGCGCGGTGCCGGTTGATCATCAACGGTGTAAATATCTTTTTTGTCGCCATCAAAAACATAATCCGTGCTGATATAAACTAAAGTGGCGTCAATGGCCGCTGCCGCCTTGGCCAAAATACGGGTGCCGTCAACGTTGACCTTCTGATTCAACGCCTTGCCTTCATCTTCAGCCTTGTCCACAGCTGTATAGGCAGCACAGTGGTAAATCAGATCAGGCTGATAATCCTTGAAATACTGATCAACCGCCTTTTCATCAGTGATATCCAAGTCATGGGCATCTGTCCCGCGATAGGCAATATCGCGTGAATCAAGCAAATGCCGTAATTCGGTGCCGAGTTGACCCTGTGCACCGGTAATCAAAATCTTCATGTCTCTTCCCCTCTACATCTACAAACTAACGAAACAACGATTGAAAATAATCATCAGTCTTGATCTAGCAGGGATCATTGACCGTGTTCCTGATACTTTTCTTCAACAGCAGCTTTTTCATCTTGCCACCAGTCACGGTGTTCGGTGTACCACTTGATGGTATCGGCCAAGCCTTCTTCAAAATCGGTGTACTGCGGCTTCCAGCCGAGTTCTTCACGAGTTTTTGAGGCATCAATAGCATACCGCATATCATGACCCGGACGATCTTTCACCTGATCGTAATAGTCGGTTGGCTTGCCCATTAACTTCAAGATAAGTTCAAGAACCGTCTTATTGTCTTTTTCGCCGTTGGCACCAATGAGGTAGGTTTCGCCAATCTTACCTTTGGTCAAAATGTCCCAAATGGCAGATGAATGATCATTAGTGTGAATCCAATCACGGACATTCTTGCCGGTGCCGTAAAGCTTGGGTTTGATCCCGCTCAGGATATTCGTAATTTGCCGAGGAATGAACTTTTCAATGTGCTGGTATGGACCATAGTTGTTTGAGCAATTTGAGATCGTGGCCCGCACCCCAAATGAGCGTGCCCATGCATGTACCAACATGTCACTAGCAGCCTTCGTTGAGGAATATGGGCTAGAAGGATTGTAACGGCTGTTAACTGTGAATTTCTCGCCAGGACCTTCGCCATGGCCAGGCAAATCCTCACGCAACGGCAAGTCACCATAAACTTCATCCGTTGAGATGTGATGGAATCGCACATCGTATTTTCTGGCCGCTTCAAGCAACGTATAAGTACCGATCACATTACTATGCAGGAATGGATCTGGATTAATCAAGGAATTGTCATTGTGGCTTTCGGCCGCAAAGTTGACAACCGTATCAACTTTTGCCATCCACTTGTCAACAACGGCTTTATCGGCAATATCGCCAACCACCAATTGCACCCGGTCGCCAAGAAGATCTGCAATGTTGGCCTTGTTGCCAGCATAAGTCAGCTTATCAAGAACAATCATCTGAACCTCTGGATGATGACGATAGACAAAATGAACAAAGTTGGAGCCGATGAAGCCGGCACCGCCAGTAATCATAAGTTTCATTATTAAATCTCCCCGTAAACAAAATTATTTTCAGCATCTTTGAGTTGCGGATGCTTCTTGTCTTTATCAGACATAATTAAGTGATCTGTCGACATTGGCCATTGAATCCCGATATCCGGATCATCAAACGCGATCCCGCGATCAGATTGCGGGGCATAAAAGCCTTCAACTTTGTAGCAGAAATTGACATTAGGCGTCAACGTAATAAACCCATGGGCAAAACCCTTTGGCACGAAGAGTTGCCGATGATTGAACTCGCTTAAAATGTACCCTTCCCACTGGCCATAGGTCGGTGAGCCTTTACGAATATCAACCAACACATCTTCAACCACACCAGTCACAACCCGAACCAGCTTGGTCTGGGCATCAGGCGCCATTTGATAATGCATGCCGCGTAAAACGCCAGCTTCGGCTGAAAGTGACTGGTTGTCCTGATTAAAATCATTCGTGATGCCAGCGGCAAGAAACTTATCACGCGTGTAGGTCTCGGTGAAGAAGCCGCGATTGTCGCCAAAAACATCGGTTTCGACTAATTTAACATCTTGTAACTTGGTTGGAATCACTTTTAAACTCAAGGTTCTGCCTCCTAGGCTTTTTCATCTGCTAAGCGCAGGATATATTGACCATAATCATTCTTTTTCAGTGGCTGTGCAAGTTCACGCAATTGATCGCGATCAATATAACCCATCCGATAAGCAACTTCTTCAAGACAGGCAATTTTTAGATTTTGACGTTTTTGAACCGTTTCAATAAAACCGGCTGCTTCGTGAAGCGACTCGTGTGTGCCGGTATCAAGCCAAGCATAGCCGCGACCAAGCAATTCAACATCTAGCTGGCCACGTTCCAGATAGGCTTTATTCACATCGGTGATCTCCAACTCGCCTCGCGGTGACGGCTTCATATTTTTGGCAATGTCGACAACCTGATTGTCATAAAAATACATGCCAGTCACGGCAAAATTGCTGGCTGGATGTTCCGGCTTTTCAACAATCGACTTAACGTGATGTTCGTCGTCAAACGAAACGACCCCAAATCGTTCCGGATCGTTGACTTGATAGCCGAAGACGGTTGCGCCCGAGGTCTTCGCCGCTGAGCGCTGAACCAACTTGGACAACCCACTACCGTAAAAGATATTGTCGCCAAGAATCAGACAAACAGAATCTTCCCCAATAAAGTCCGCCCCGACTATAAAGGCTTCCGCAAGGCCGTTTGGTTTGTCCTGTACCTTATAAGTAATGTTAAGCCCTAGTTGCGACCCGTCTTTCAGCAGATCCTGAAAACGATCAATATCTCTTGGCGTCGAAATGACCAAGATATCCCGGATGCCCGCTAGCATCATGGTTGATAGGGGATAATAGATCATTGGCTTGTCATAAACTGGGACCAACTGCTTCGAGATGGCTTCTGTAATCGGATACAAGCGTGTACCTGATCCTCCGGCTAGAATAATACCCTTCATTAACTACTCCTCCTATACGTTCTTAATGTTTTCTAAAAAGTTCACAACAAAACTTTGACTTAATGCAAACCTAAGCCATAAAATTTATTTTATCAGTTTATACACAATTTGTTACCCTTACTTTGAGTACTATAACAAATTTCAAATTAAGCCGGATTTAAAATTAATCCAGCTATTTCATCGCAAACACAGTGGAAACTTAATACCGTGATAACAATCTTTTTTCAACTTTATGTTCATTAAACCGCACCAACGGATCCCCGTTAACAAGTGCCCGGGCATTCTCTTCAAAAATGTGTGCCTTCTTCTCACCACGTTTGCGAGTTAACCGCTTGAAGGCATCACTCATTTCGTAGCTCCGACCTGGCAAATGATGGGCGTCGGACGCAAAAACATGCGCCAAACCAGCATCGATGATATCTTCAGAAAATTGCTGCACCTTTTTGCCAAACGTGCCTACATAACTGCTGGCCGTCACTTGGGCAAACGCACCGCGTTCAATCATCTGGTAAAGCAACCCCGGATGCTTCATCAAACGAGTATTGCGCTCAGGATGGACAATCACAGGAATCATCCCACGCTGCATCACCTCAAACAACATGTTTTGGGTATACAGCGGCACATCATCAGACGGAAATTCGATCAACACATAATGACCCGACGCGTCGCAAGTCAAAATATCCCCATGATCAATCGCGTCCAACAACTGGCCATTAATCCGAACCTCTTGGCATGGATAAATCGTCAACGGAATGTTGTTGCGATCCAACTCTCCTTGAAACTCGTCTGTCATAAGAATCACATCCGCAGCGTGATTCGTATACCGTCCATTCATGTGGTGCGGGGTCATCAACGCATGCGTGATCCCGTCCGCAACCGCCGCTTGTGCTAAATCTAATGAAGTCATCAAGTCTTTCGACCCATCGTCAATGCCCGGTAGCATATGACAGTGTACATCAATCATCTTTCAGTTCCCCTTCCAATATGTACTAGTATCTAATGAAGCGCTGACAAGGTCAAATCGTTTTTTGTAACAGTTTGTTAACGATTTGCAATAAAACCCCATCAGCCGCGCGAGATTTCAAACTTTGCGGTATAATATTGGAATATTCGGACACTATGGAGGAAATGAGGTTTAGAAATGAAAAAGATTCTAGTACGCGTTTTACTCGTGCTACTCGTTGCCGCTCTTGGGTTTGGCGGTTTCGTGTATTATATGGTACATAATTCTACGTCCCAGATTTATTCTTATAACAAAAAGACGAATAAATCGTCGGACGATAAAACTACAAGTAAAAAGCCTGTGTCCTACTTATTGCTTGGAACAGACACTGGTGCGCTCGGCCGGTCATATAAAGGTCGAACCGATACCATGATCGTCGTCGTCATCAACCCCAAGTCTAAAACAACGACGATGGTCTCTGTCCCCCGCGATACAAAAGTTGATTTTGACGATGTAACCATCAAGATTAATGCAGCATATTCCTATGGCTCCTCAGATACGGCTATGTCAGCCGTTGAGAAGCTTTTGAACATCAAATTGGATGGTTATCTGCTCGTTAACATGAAAGGCCTTGAGCAGCTCGTTGACGCTGTCGGCGGTGTTACGGTGACATCTCCTCTCAGCTTCAACTATGAAGGCAAGTCATTTGTTAAAGGACAATCGTATGATCTTTCGGGAAGTGATGCATTGAAGTTCTCTCGGATGCGTTATGATGATCCGCAAGGTGATTACGGTCGACAAATGCGTCAACAGCAAATCATTACGGCGGTAATTGGCAAACTTAAATCGAATCCAACAACCGTTATTAGTCAAAAGTTCTTAGATGCCGTTGGCAAGAATGTTCGAACCGATGTCTCGCTTGGTTCAGTTAAAAATCTAGCGACTGATTATAGAGATGCCGGCAACACGATCAAGAGTGATCAATTGCATGGTACTGGTCAGAATATTGATGGTCAGGCTTTTGAAGTAATGTCTGATTCGGAAATTACGCGAGTTCATAACGTTATTCAGAATGCGCTTGATTCTAACAAATAGTCTGTGCAGTATTTGACGAGATTCAGGAATCCCTTTAGTGAGCTAAGGGGATTCTTTTTAAGCTTTAAAAAATTGCCTCCAAGTATAAATTTATGAAATCATCTAGTCACATTCGCATAACAAGTCAGGGAGAAATCATGTACCGAATCACATTATTATCACCTTTTTTTGGTGAAAAATTTCCGCCAACATTTCCAATACTCCTTAATTCTCTAAAGGATAATCCAACAATTAAATTTGTTATTCCGACGGATATTGATTTTTCAACGATTGACAATATTTCAAATGTTCAATTCGTTAAAACCAGTTTGCCAGCACTCAAACACAAAATTGATTTAATGCTTGGATACCATGCCCATATAATAAGCCCTTACAAATTGGTCGATTTCAAGCCTACCTACGGGATCTTGTTCAATGAATATATAAAAGACTCAGAGTGGTGGGGATATTTTGATATGGATCTTGTTTTTGGAAACATTTCACGCTTTTTAACAGAGGATCTTCTTGACTCGTACGACCGTATATTCACTCATGGTCATCTCACTTTATATAGGAATAATGAACTCGTCAATAATTTATGGAATTATAAATATCACCTCCATGAGGTTCCAAATTTTCAAACGGTTGCAACACATAAGGCTATCTTCGCCTTTGATGAATGGGGTTGGGGTAAAAATAAAGGCCGCGGGATATCTTACGCTCTGCATCAAGTTCCATTAGTTCGTCAATTTGATGATATCTCATTCTTTGCAGACTTAACTCCGAATCTTTTTAGCTTTAGAACAACGAATGGAACAAACATTACAAAATTTGAATACTATCAAGGTAGTTTGGCCGGAATCGATCAGTTACAAAATAAACATCCCTACTTGTACGTTCATTTCCAAAAGAGAACCATGACTAACGACGTAACGGATTACACTAAGCCAATTTATATTGTTCCTAATATGTTTTTAAACAAAATACCAGTATCAATTGATCTAATGAAAGAACGATCAGTGTGGACAGTCCAACAAAAAATGCGCAGATCAAAACAGATTAAATCGAATCTTTCTCTGTCATATTTCTGGCGTCGAATCCGATTTGCTTTTAGTGAAGGCAGGAATCACAAATAAGGTAAGCACCCTTCCAAATGACGTATTGACCAAAAAAACAAGGAGTGATCTCTAGGGACAGTCAGATGTCTCCCGGAATCATTCCTTGTTTTTGTTTGTTTCTTCAATCCTTGTCCCGGAATTCATCAATTTGGGATAATTCCATGGTAAATAGTCTCCCAGGTCTGACGATTTTCGGGGTCTACACTTTCTGGTGTTGAGAAATAATCAACACTGAACGTGTAGGCCCTTTTTGGATAACGCAAAAAGACACCTACTCAGTGTCCATGCTATGCTTGTTAGCG
>OBVP01000326.1_pt1 | contig 15422 bp, 12 predicted proteins | sample 1476191 | NCBI WGS metagenome assembly OBVP01 (sample SAMEA2580022, study PRJEB22360) | human gut metagenome | reverse complement strand
GTAGTCGGGGGCGCGTCCGATCTCCTGGATGAGCTCCTTCATGGCCGCTGCCATGGCGTCGATGTCGGCGTGGTTGTTGAAGTACTGGCAGGAGATGCGGAAGCCGCCCACGTAGTCGGTGAAGCGCTGGGCAATAAAAATCTTGCGGGCGTGGAGCTGCTTGAGTACCCAGCGGTCCACATCCAGATCGTCATAGAGGCGGGCAATGACGATGCCGCCCCGCCGGCCCGGGGCGCGGGGGGGGCAATGCCGAGCCCGCCCCGCCGGCCCGGGTCGCGGTGGGTGATGATGGTGGCGCCGATGGCCTCCAATTGATCCATGCAGTAGGCGCTGAGCGCCCAGATGTGTTCCTGGATGTTCTCAATGCCGATCTCGTTGACCAGGCCCAGGCTCTCCCCCAGGGCAATGGCGCCGGTGTAGTTGGAGGTGCCGCCGATTTCGTACTTGCGGGCGGTCTCCGGGAAGGTCCAGTCGTGGACGGAGGGAGCGGCGGGATTCTCCCAGTAGGCGCCCCAGCCGCCTTCGGGAACGGTGGTGTTCAGGTAGCCGGCATAGCTCTGCTTGATCTTGGACAGGGAGTTCTTGTTGACATAGAGCACGCCGGTGCCGTAGGGGCTGTTCAGCCACTTGTGGCCGCCGGCCACCAGTAGATCAAAGTGGCACTGCTTGGTGTCAATCTTGGTGACGCCCAACTGCTGCACCGCGTCCACCACCAGGAAGATCCCCTTTTCCTGGCAGAAATCACCGATGGCCTTCATGTCGCTGGCCCAGCCGTTGCACCACTCCAGGGTGGACATGACGATGATGCGGGTCCTCTCATCGGCCAGGGCGGCGAAGTCGTCCACCGTGAAGCGGTTGTCCTTGGTCTTGCATACCCGGATCTCGATCTTCTTCTCCCGGCGCATCACACACCAGGGCAGGGCCACCTGAATGAACTCCAGATTGGTGGTGATGATGTTGTCGCCGTCGGCCAGCTCAATGCCGCGGGCGGCGATGTTCAGGCCATGGGAGGTGCTCTCCACCAGGGCGATCTCCTCCGGGTCGGCGTTGAGCAGCTTGGCGGCTTCGTCGTATGCCTTGCCGCGCAGGGAGTCCATGGCGATGTGGTGGGCGCTGGAGTTCTCTTCCTCCTGGGTGGCGGTCATGTCGGCGAAGGCCTTCACCGCCCGCACCGTGCGCTGGGGGGCGAAGCTGACGCAGGCCGCGTCGAGAAAGACCATCTGCTCCAGAACGGGCCACTCCTGCTTGCGGATCGCTTCAAAATCGACGGACATAAGTACTACCTCCTATATTTTTGTGGGTGATGGCTGGGTTGTATTCCTCTGGTTTTCCTTCACTGGTGAAGCAACATCCCTCCAATCGACTGACTTTTTGAGATCAAACGCTATAATGGTAAAAAATTACCAATCATGGAGTTGGGAAAACAGATTATGACAGAGACCGGTATTCTGACGGATGCCTCACCCTGGATCAGCGTCGAGCCGGCGGCATGGCGCCCGCTGACCGAGGGGAGAACGCCGCGCCTGTTCCGAAAAAAGACCTTTCTCTACACTCAGGGGCAGCCGGCGGAGCATTTTTACATCATTCAGCGGGGGCGGGCCTGCATCTCTACCTCACGGGCGGACGGCCACGAGAAACAGCTCTACATCGCGGAGCGGGGCGCCCTGTGCGGGGAGAGCGCCTGTCTGCAGCGGCAGCCCCACGCGTCGGCGGCCCTGGCGATTGTGGACACCTGGGCCTATGCCGTCCCCCGGCTGGCCATGCTGGAGGCGCTGCGGGAGGACTGGGCGCTGAATCAGCGGTTCCTGGAGCTCTGCTTTCGGAAAAACACGGTGCTGCTCGGTCAGGTGCGGGAGCTCTCCTTTGATCAGGCGGAGCGGCGCATTGCCCGGACCCTCCTCAATCTGGCGGCCCAGTATGGGCGGCCCTGCCCGGAGGGGGTGCGCATCTCCATCCGCTTTACCCACCAGGATGTGGCCGGTATCATCAATACAAGCCGCATCACCACCAACAAGGTGATGAAGCGCATGGAGGAGGAGGGGATACTCCTCAAACGGGAGGGCCGCTACATCCTGCGGGCCCTTCCTGCCTTGGAGCGGCTGGCGCGGGGAGAGGGTCAGTAGCGCACAGCCCTTTCGCTCTCCCGGAAGGCGCGGCTGTCTGGCAGGAGGGTGCGCCCGTAGCCGGAGACGATGGCGAAGATAGTCATAACCAGCAAAAGAATGGGATAGAACTGGTGGGTGACGATCTCCAGTGTGGAGACGGGAACCGCGCCGGGCAGGTCGACGGCTGTCATCATGGCGGCGCACACCACCGGCACCATATAGGGCATCAGGTAGTTGAGGGTGCCGCCGGAGCAGATGAGGAGGTTGGCGGTGCGGTAGCCGTGGAGCTGATACTCCTCCCCCAGCCGCTTGGCCAGGGGACCGGTGCCCACGATGGCCGCGGTGTTCAGGCCGGTGGCCACGTTGAGCAGGATACAGATGGCGACGATGGCGCCCTCGGCGGAGCGGGGACCGACAATGAAGCGGTCCATGGACTGGATCATCATATCAATGCAGCCGCCCTTTTCCAGCAGGTGGATCTGGGCGAACAGCAGCATAACCAGCAGAATGGTGGGGACCGCGCCCTCGATGCCCTCCATGATGAGGCCGCCTGCGCTCAGGGGTTCCGGGACGGAAATGATGTCGCTGAAGGTGATGGTGCCGGTGACCAGTCCCAGGAGTACGCCGGTGACGATGCCATAGCTCAGCGCCTCCAGCAGGTGGCGCTGGAGCAGGCAGAAGACCACCACCACCACAGGCACCAGCAGGAACAGCAGGGCCGTAGGCCGGACCGCGGCACTCTGGACGGCGGAGAGATCCGCGGCCTCACCGCGGGAGCCAAGCGCCAGATAGAGGATCAGCGTCAACGCCGCGGCCGGCAGGACATATTTCAGGCGGCTGCGGAAAACGCCGCCCAGGTCCACCTTCTGAGAGGAGGAGGCCGCAATCAGAGTGTCCGACACCGGGGAGACGTTGTCGCCGAAGGCCGCTCCCGATACGATGGCGCCGATCATCAGCGCCGGCGTGGCCCCGACCAGATAGCCGATGGGGTAAAGAATGGGGCCGACCACGAAGATGGTGCCCACCGAGGTCCCGGTGGAGAAGGCGATCAGGCAGGTGAGCAGAAAAGAGGCGGCCACGAACTTGTTGCCCAGGAAGTTGAGCTCAATGAGATAGTGGGCCAGGGTGTCCACCAGGCCGCTGGTCTCAATGAGCTGCCCGCAGATTCCGGCCAGTAGAACCGCCATGATCAGGATGCCCCCCACCTTGTTGGTGGCACCCTCGATAATGGCCTCGCAGTAGGCCGTCTTGTCCTTGGCCAGGAACAGGCAGACGATCATGGGGAGGAGAAAGACCACCCAGTATTCCGGTACGTCCGCCTGCTTGACCGCGATGTAAATTAGCCCCACGATGGCCAGCAGGATGGGCGCGAAGGCCACCCACTTTCCGCCGTAGTAGGTGATGTGCGCTTCCGGTGCGGCTTGTGTTTGATCCATAGGTACCCCCTTTTCAGCACGGATGTGTTCAATTTTGTGGAACAGATATCTGTTGTGGTTAAAAGTATACCTGCATTTTCCATAAATACTATTAAATGCTTTACAAAAGAGGTGGTGTTTTTGGGAGAATATACCCGAATCCCGAACCGCGTGCGCGGCGGGACTGCACCGTTTTTTTTGTTTACGTAATACCGCAAAATATAGGACTTTTTTGCCGCCAAACCGCAAGGGATGGCGGTTTTTTGATACCATTTGTAACGAAATGCAATCGAACATATGTTTTTAGTGCCGAAAAGCAGGGGTTTCAGTGGAAAAATCGGCATTTTTCCCGTTAAAAAAGAAGAAAAAACTGTTGCAATTCTGTAACAGAACATTTATACTAGAGAAGAAAGTGGGGCGAAGTGGAGCAAATCACCGCTCTTAAGCAGTAAAATGGGGGGGAAGTGAGCAGCATGACCGGCACCTATGAGCACAGCATTGATGCCAAGGGCCGTCTGTTCATTCCCGCAAAGCTCCGGGAGGAGCTGGGCGTCACCTTCTATCTGGCGATGGGTGTAGACGCCTGCTTGGCCATCTATCCCCAGTCTACCTGGGATCGGTTTACAGAAAAATTTTCCTCCCTGCCTATGAGTCAATCCAAGGCCATGCGCCCCCTATTCGCCAACGCGGCCAAGTGTGAACTGGACAGCCAGGGCCGTATCGTCATTCCCCAGAAGCTGCGCAGGTATGCCGGTCTGGACAAGGACGTGGTGATCCTGGGTGTCAACGACCGGGCGGAGATCTGGAGCGCGGACGCATGGCAGGCCCAGGAGGAGGAAGAGATGACGCCGGAGAAGATGTCGGCCTGTATGGAGGCGCTTGGATTCTGATATGAGTGAGCAGGTATTTTCCCACAAGCCGGTGCTGCTGGACGAGTGCATTGAGACCCTGGCCATCCGGCCGGAGGGCGTGTATCTGGACGGCACTCTGGGCCGGGCGGGCCACAGCCGGGAGATTGTCCGGCGGCTGACCACCGGGCGGCTCATCTGCGTGGACCGGGATCAGGCGGCTCTGGACGCGGCGGAGGAGCGGCTGGCGCCGTGGCGGGAGCGGGTCACCCTGGTACACAGCAATTTCTGTGCGCTGGACGCCATCCTGGACGGGCTGGGCCTGGACGGGGTGGACGGCATGCTCTTTGATCTGGGGGTGTCCTCCCCCCAGTTGGACGACGCATCCCGGGGCTTTTCCTACAGGAGGGACGCCCCCCTGGACATGCGCATGGATCAGACCGACACCCTGACGGCCCGGGCGGTGGTCAACGAGTGGCCCCAGGAGGAGCTGCGGCGCATCCTCTGGCAATATGGGGAGGAGCGGTACGCCCCCGCCGTCGCGGGAGCCATCGTCCGGGCCAGGGACAAGCGCCCCATTGAGACCACGCTGGAGCTGGTGGAGGTCGTCAAGGGGGCCATGCCCCCTGCGGCCCTGCGGGAGAAACAGCACCCGGCCAAGCGGACCTTCCAGGCCATCCGCATCGCCGTCAACGACGAGCTGGGCTCGGTGGACCGGATGGTGCGGGAGGCGGTGCCCCGGCTGAACCCCGGTGGGCGGCTGGCGGTGATCTCCTTCCACTCGCTGGAGGACCGTATCGTGAAAAATGCCCTGGCGGCCTTCGCCAAGGGGTGCACCTGTCCGCCGGATTTTCCCGTCTGCGTGTGCGGGAAGAAGCCCCAGGTGAAGCTGGTCAACAAAAAGCCCATTGTCTCCGGAGCGGCAGAGCTGGAGGAGAACCCCCGGGCCCGCAGCGCCAAGCTCCGGGTAGCGGAAAAACGGTAGAAGCACGGAATTTACCAAAGAGATTGGAGTGGACGGACTCATGGCAACTGCCGTCAAGCGCAGAAGCAGATACACGAATTACAGCCGCGTACCCTATGACGCGTATGATGGCTCCGCGGCGCGGCAGCTCCAGCGGGAGGAGGTTCTTCGGCCCAGGCCCATGGTGCGGCCGCGGGAGCGGGCGGTGGTCCGGCCCCGGGTGCGGGTACGGGAGGCGGGACTGGTTTCCCCCTTCGCTGTGGTGGGATTTCTGGCGGTGGGCGTGTTTGCCGTGCTGCTGCTGTTCAGCTATGTGCAGTTGACCACCATCTCCCAGCAGGTGGTGGAGCTGCGCAGTGAGATGACTGCTCTCCAGTCGGAGGAGGCCAAGCTGCGCACCGCATATGAGCTGTCTTATGATCTGAGCAGCATTGAGGAGACCATGACAGCCAGTGGTGCCATGGTTCGGCCGCAGAACGGGCAGGTGGTGTATGTGGACCTGTCCGAGCCGGACACCGTGACCTTTTTCAACCAGGACGAGGTGGCCTCAGGGCTGGACGGCATGTTTGAGAGCGTAAAGTCCATTGCCTCCGAGATTGTGGCATATTTCCAGTGAGTACGGCCATATAGTGATCTGCAGACCCCAGAGAAACAGACGGGCTGCCCCGGGCGGCCCTTGAAGAGAACGAGCAGAGAGGGCGTAAGAAAAGCAATTTTCTTACGCCCTCCTGCGATATATCACCCAATCCCGCGGGGGAGTGGCAGACGAGATTTCTTGAGTGAGGTGAGCCAGCCATGGCAGACAGAAAGAGAAAGCGTATGGTCCAGCAGCAGCCGGACCGGCGGGCGAACCGCACCATTTTGGTGCGCACCCTGTTCCTGCTGACACTGTTCGGCGTGGCGGCGTTCGTGCCGCTGCTGGTCCGGCTCTGGCAGATCCAGATCCGCGACTACGACAAATACCAGGGAATGGCGGTGGAGCAGCAGACCGCCGACAGCACGGTGGAGGCCAACCGGGGCACCATCTACGACCGAAGCGGGGAGACTCTGGCCATGAGCGCCACGGTCTACAACATCCAGCTCTCCCCCAAAGAGATCCTGGCCTGCCAGGAGGCGTATCGAGAGAAGGCGGCGAACGCGGCAGAGAATGGGAAGACACTGGACTACCCGGAGCCCACCAACGAGTTCATTGCCTCCAACCTGGCCCAGCTCCTGGATCTGGACGAGGCGGACATCCTCAATCGCCTGACCAAGACCAGCTCCATGTATGAGATCATAAAGTGGCGGGTGGAGGACGACGAGCGGGACGCGGTGATCTCCTTCATCAACGAAAACCATATCACCGGCATTTACACCCCGCCCACCACCAAGCGTTACTATCCCAAGAACAGCCTGGCGGCCCAGGTGATCGGCTTTGTGAACCCCAACGTGGATAATCACGGTGCCTATGGCATTGAGGCTCAGTACGACGACGCTCTCTCGGGCGAAACGGGGCGGATCGTCACCGCCAAAAACGGCGACGGCACACAGATGCTCTACCGCTATGAGGACTACTACGACGCCACTGACGGCGACAATCTGACCCTGACCCTAGACAGTGCCATCCAGTCCTACTGTGAGAGCATCCTGAAGAAGGGCATCGAGCAGTTCGAGGTGCAGGACGGCGGCTTCTGCATCGCCATGGACCCCAATACGGGAGAAATCCTGGCTTGGGCAAACTCCCCAACTTTTGACCTGAACAACCCGTGGACGGTAAGCGACCCGGTGCTCAACCAGTACCTGGAAGACATCAAGAGTGGCGGTTACACTAAGGAGGAGGCCTACCAGAAGGCACTGGCAGAGGGGGCTTCCAGCGAGGAGGCCCGGGACAAAGCCATTTCGGCGGCGGAGACCGAGGTGCTGTATACACAGTGGGCCAACCGCTCCATCAGCAGCACCTACGAGCCGGGCTCCACTTTCAAGTCCATCGTCCTGGCCGCCGCCCTGGAGGAGGGCGTGGTCACCGAGAACAGCCACTTCTACTGCTCCGGTGTGGCTCAGGTGGACGGCTGGAACGGCCCCCCCATCAAATGCTCCGACCGGGATGGTCATGGCGACCAGAACTTGGCCAAAGCGGTGGCCAACTCCTGCAACCCGGCCTTCATCAAGATCGGCCAGGCCCTGGGTGCGGAAAAGTTCTACGACTATCTGGAGGACTTCGGATTCCTGGAGAAAACCGGCATCGATATGCTGGGCGAGCAGGACTATAGCAGCTTGATCTGGCCCAGGGATAAATTCACCGGAGTGGATTTGGCGGTGGCCTCCTTCGGCCAACGCTTCCAGGTGACCCCCATTCAGCTTATCACAGCGGCCTCCGCCGTCATCAACGGCGGCCACCTGATGCAGCCCTATGTGGTCAGCCAGGTGACCGACGGCGAGGGCAACGTGCTTCAGCGCAACGAGCCCACCGAGGTGCGCCAGGTGGTGAGCGAGCAGACCAGCGAGCGCTGCCGGACCATCCTGGAGGGCGTTGTGAACGGCGGCACCGGCCACAACGCCGCCGTGGAGGGCTACCGCATCGGCGGCAAGACCGGCTCCTCCCAGACGGTATACAGCGACGACTACACCATTGTCTCCTTCCTGGGCTTCGCCCCGGCGGATGATCCGCAGGTGATTATCCTGCTGGCCTATAACAGCCCCAAGCCCGCCTTCCCCGGCTCCAATACCACCGCCGGCGGCTGGTACATCAGCGGCGGCAACATGGCCGCCATCATGGCCGGCGAGCTGCTGGAGGACATTCTGGGCCACCTGGGCGTGGAGAAGACCTACACCGCCAACGCCGACGTGCTGGTGCCCAACCTGTCCGGGCTGAACCTGGCGGACGCCACCTCCGCCCTCCAGAAGAACAACCTGACCCTGCGCACCGTGGGCGACGGCGGTACCGTCACCGGGCAGATCCCGGCGGCGGGGGCGTCCATCCCCGGCGGCAGCCAAGTGGTGCTCTACATGGGCGAGGCGGTGCCCACCGACCAGGTGCAGGTGCCCAGCGTCATCGGCCTTACCGCCGAGCAGGCCAGGCAGAAGCTGGCCGACGCGGGTCTCTATATGCGGGCCAGCGGCGCAGCCGAGTACGGCTCCGGCGTGACGGCCTACGAGCAGTCCACCGCCGCGGGCGCCTCGGTCAACCGGGGTACCACCATTGAGGTGCGATTTACCGACAGCACGGCCAGCGGCGCGGGCCTGTAAAAACGGGCCGACAACACGGGAAACGGGGTGAGGGCATGAAGCTGAATGAGCTGTTGGACGGCGTGGCGCTGGCCGCGCGGCATGTCCAGGATGTGGAATGTTCAGGAATCTGCTGTGACACCCGAGAAATGACCCCCGGCTGCCTCTTTGTGGCGCTTCCGGGGTACAAGACCGATGGACACCGGTACATCCGGCAGGCCCTGGAACGGGGAGCGGCGGCGGTGCTCTGCCAGCGCCCCCCGGAGGGGGAGGGCCCCTGGCTGGTGACGGAGGACACCCGGGCCGCCCTGGCCATCGCCTCAGCCAACTGGTTCGGCCATCCGGCCCGGGAACTGACCCTGCTGGCGGTCACCGGGACCAACGGAAAGACCACCACCACCTATCTGCTCAAGGCCATGCTGGAGGGGTGCCTCCACACAAAGGTGGGGCTGATCGGCACCAACCAGAACCTGATCGGGGAGGAGAGCCTGCCCGCCCACCGCACCACGCCGGAGTCCTACGAGGTGCAGGAGCTGCTGCGGGAGATGGCGGATGCGGGGTGTACCCACGTGGTGATGGAGGCATCCTCCCACGCCCTGGTGCTCCATCGCCTGGACGGCATCCCCTTCCGGGCGGGTATCTTCACCAATCTGACCCAGGACCACCTGGACTTCCACGGTACCATGGAGGCCTACCGGGACGCCAAGGGGCTGCTGTTCCGCCAGTGCGCCGCTGCGGTGCTCAACCTGGACGACGAGGCGGGCCGGTACTATGCCGAAACGGTGCCGGTTCCGACCTTTACTTACTCGGAGTGCCGGGACGAGGCGGATCTCACGGCCAAGAACCTCCGCCTGTTCCCTCAGCGGGTAGAGTTTGAGGCGGTGACCAGGGACGCCATTTCCCGGGTAAGGCTGCCTATACCCGGAGGCTTTACCATCTACAACGCTCTGGGTGTGCTGGCCTGCGGGCTGGTGCTGGGCCTGCCGCTGGACGGCTGCGCCGCCGCACTGGGGGCGGCCCGGGGGGTGAAGGGCCGCATCGAGGTGGTGCCTACCCCCACGGACTACACGGTGCTCATCGACTACGCCCACACCCCTGACGCCCTGGAAAACATCCTCACTACCGTGCGGGACTTCACGCCGGGGCGGGTGATCTGCCTGTTCGGCTGCGGGGGCGACCGGGACCGCACCAAGCGGCCCCGTATGGGGGCTGTCGCCGGGGCTCTGGCCGACGTGGCGGTAGTCACCTCAGACAATCCCCGTACTGAGGTGCCCATGGACATTATCAACGACATTCTGCCCGGCCTGGAGGGGGCTCCGGCGGAGGTCGTGGTGGAGCCCGACCGTCGCGCCGCCATCCGGCGGGCCCTCTCGCTGGCCCGGGCGGGGGACACGGTGGTGCTGGCCGGTAAGGGCCACGAGACCTATCAGGAGGTGGACGGCGTGGAGTACCACCTGGACGAGCGGGAGGAAATCGCCGCCTATTTCGCCTGAGAGGCGAGGAAGTTTGTTGCTTTTTCGAGTGGAAACCATGCCGGGATTGTGATAAAATATCGAACCGGCTCACATGGGCCGCAATTTGGAATGTTGAGAGGCTTTGGAGGTTGCAAAAGAGATGTTAAGGATTGTAATCAGCTTTGTGGTGGCCTTTGCGGCGGCCGCCCTGGGCGGGAAGGGGCTCATCCCCCTGCTGCGGCGCATGAAGGCCGGGCAGTCCATCAAGGAGATCGGCCCCACCTGGCACATGTCGAAGCAGGGGACGCCCACCATGGGAGGGCTGATGTTCATCATCGGCTCCGCTGCGGCGGTTCTGCTGCTGGGGTGGCCGGACTTTGCCGCAGGGCGCTTCGGCGGCGGCTTTGTGCTCCTGTTCGCCCTGGTGTTCGGCGTGATCGGCTATATTGACGACTATGTGAAGGTGAAAAAGCACCAGAACACCGGCCTGACCGCACCGCAGAAGTTTCTGCTCCAGTTGGCGGCGGCCATCGTGTTCACGGTGCTGATGCGCAACCACCACTATCTGACCCCCGACCTTTACATCCCCTTTGTGAACGTGACCCTGTCCCTCCCCTGGCCCGTTTATATGGTGTTCGCCGCCTTCGTCATGGTGGGAACCGTGAACGCCGTCAATATCACCGACGGCATCGACGGACTGGCCACCGGCGTCACCATGCCCGTGATGCTCTTTTTTACCGCCGTGGCCTGCTTCTGGGGGCAACTGGAGCTGGGGATCTTCTCCGCCGGGCTGTTCGGCGGGCTGTGCGGATTCCTGATCTATAACTTCCACCCCGCCAAGGTCTTTATGGGCGACACTGGCTCTCTCTTTCTGGGGGGAGCGGTGTGCGGACTGGCCTTCGCCCTGGATATTCCCCTGGTGCTCATCTTGGTGGGCATCATCTACATCCTGGAGACCCTGTCCGACATTCTCCAGGTGGGCTACTTCAAGCTGACCCACGGCAAGCGGATCTTTCGCATGGCGCCCCTGCACCACCACCTGGAGCTGGGCGGCTGGAGCGAGGTGAAGCTGTTCTGTGTGTTCTCCGGCGTGACCCTGCTGGCCTGTGTGCTGGCCTTTCTTGGAGTCATGGGCCGGTAATCCACCCTGAGTTGAGAGAAAGGAGGGGAGCCCCCTGGCAAAACGCAAGCGCGATCTGACCATTGAGGAGCAACTAGCCCGGGGACCCATGGACCTGCCCTTCCTGATGCTGGTGCTCCTGCTCACCGGCATCGGCGTGATCATGGTGTTTTCCGCCTCCTACGCCACGGCGTACTTGCAGGAGGACAAAAGCCCCACCTTCTACTTCTTCCGCCAGGCCCTCTTTGCCGCGGCTGGCCTGACCGTGATGTATATCACCTCGAAGATCAACTACCAGACCTTCCGCTGGCTGTCGGTCTTCGCCCTTGGGCTGGCTGTCCTGCTGCTCATCGCGGTGCTCATCCCCGGCATCCACACCAGCCGTTCCGACGGCGTGAAGCGGTGGATCGCCGTACCGGGCATCGGAACCTTCCAGCCGTCGGAGATCGCCAAGGTGGCCGTCATCATGTACTTTTCCGCCCGGCTGTCCAAGCGGAACACGGAGAAGCCGCGCCGCCTCTCCCCCCGCAGCCCGCTCAGCGGTGTGGTGGGCTTCCTGGACCGCATCGGCTTTCTGGAACTGGTGCCCTATGGACTCATCCTGCTGCTGATTGTGGGCCTGATGATGCTGGAGCCCCACATGTCGGGCACAATCCTGATTCTGGCCGGCGCGGCGGCGGTGCTTTTTGCCGCCGGCATCAAGCTCTACTGGTTTGCCGGCGGCGGTGCGGCCCTGATGGGGCTGGTGGTGCTCATGATGAGCGGCTATCAGTCCACCCGCATCCTGGTGTGGCAGGATCCCTGGGCTTATCCCCGGGACGGCGGCTATCAGATTATCCAGTCCCTCTACGCCATCGGCTCCGGCGGACTGCTGGGCCTGGGCCTGGGCAAGAGCCGGCAGAAGTTCCTCTACCTGCCCGAGCCGGAGAACGACTTCATCTTCGCCATCGTGTGCGAGGAGCTGGGCCTGATCGGGGCCGGAATCGTCCTCATTCTCTTTGCCCTGCTGGTCATGCGTGGCTACTGGATTGCCATCCACGCCAGAGACCGCTTCGGCGCCCTTCTGGTGGTGGGTATCACCACTCTGACCGCAGTACAGGTGTTCCTGAACATCTCCGTGGTCACCAACCTGATCCCTACCACCGGCATCTCCCTGCCGTTTTTCAGTTACGGGGGTACGGCGCTGATGATCCAACTGGCGGAGATGGGCATCATCCTTTCCGTTTCCCGGCAGATCCCGGCGCCGAGACAGGAGTAAAAAAGTCCAGGGAGGACGCTGTTCCCCTGCGCGGCCAGGGACAGTGGTGTGCTCCGCAGGCGCATGTCCTGCTGCGCACATCCTCTGAATTTCTTTCACCCTATGGCGGGTGAAGCTTTTTGAGGCCGCAGGGGCGACCAGCGGCCGCCCTACATTACGAGGAGGAGAAAAAAGGAATGAGAGTCCTCTTTACCTGCGGGGGAACGGCGGGCCATGTCAATCCCGCCGTGGCCCTGGCCCAGATGTTCCAGACCCGCAACTCCGGCTGTGAGGTGCTGTTCGTGGGCGCCGACGGCGGCATGGAGACCCGGCTGGTGCCCAAGGAGGGGTACCCCATTGAGACGGTGACCATCACCAACTTCCGGCGGTCCCTCTCTCCGGCCTCCATCGGCCACAACGTCAGAACCCTGCTGAACATGAACAAGTCCAGGAAGCAGGCCAACACCATCCTGGACCGCTTTCAGCCTGACCTGGTGGTGGGCACCGGCGGCTATGCCTCCTTCCCGGTGGTGAAGGCCGCCGCGAAGCGGGGGATTCCAACCGCCGTTCACGAGTCCAACGCCGTCCCCGGCCTGACCACCAAGACCCTGTCCAAGGTGGTGGACGTGGTGATGGTGGGCTTTGAGGAGAGCCGAGGCCACTACGACGACCCCGGAAAGGTGGTGGTCACCGGCACGCCGGTGCGTACCGACTTCTTCCGCTATACCCGGAAGGAGGCGCGGGCAGAGCTGGGCCTCACCGATGACCGGCCCCTGGTGCTCTCTGTGTGGGGCAGCCTGGGGGCGGAGGTGATGAACCGCCAGATGGCGGAGTGCATCGCCCTGGAGTGCCGGGACGGCGCCCCCTTCCACCACATCCACGGCGCGGGCCGGGACTACCGGGCGGTGCTGGACGCCCTCCAGGGCAGCGGCCTGGCGGACCACCCGGAGGTGGATGTGCGGGAGTATATCTACGACATGCCCCTGGTGATGGCAGCCGCTGATCTGGTGCTGTGCCGGGCGGGGGCGTCCACCATCGCGGAGATTGCCGCCATCGCCAAGCCGGCGGTGCTGGTGCCCTCCCCCAACGTGGTGGCCGACCACCAGACCAAGAATGCCAGGGTGCTGGCCAACGCCGGCGGCGCGGTACTGCTGCCGGAGGGGGAGTCCTCTGGAGAGAAGCTGTACGCGCTTATGACCGGGCTGCTCTCCGACGCCCCCCGGCGGGAGGCCATGAGCCGTGCCCTGCGGGACATGGCGGTGCCAGACGCGGCGGAACAAATCTACCAGACTCTGGTCCGTTTGATGGAAAAACGGGCCAACTGAACCAGCCGTCCTCCCTCCGCATAGGATAGCGTACCAAACGACTTGCGGAGGCTGGATCTATGAGTGCTTACATCATCGAGGGGGGACACCCCCTGGACGGCTCTGTGCGGATACACGGGGCAAAAAACAGCGTACTGCCCATTCTGGCGGCCTGCCTTCTGGCCCCGGGCGAGTGCGTCATCCACAACTGCCCGGAGCTGTCCGACGTGGCGGCCTCCCTGGACATCCTCCGGCACCTGGGCTGCCGGGCGGAGCGGCAGGGGGACGCCGTGGTGGTGGACGCCTCCGCCCCCACGGGCTGGGACGTGCCCGACGCGCTGATGCGGGAGATGCGCTCCTCCGTCATCTTCCTGGGGGCCATCCTGGGCCGCATGGGACGGGCCGAGCTGTGCGCCCCCGGCGGGTGTGAGCTGGGGCCCCGGCCAATCGACCTCCACCTGGGGGCCATCCGGGGCCTGGGCGGCCGCATCACCGAGGACGGCGGCGGCCTGCGGGCTGAGGGAGCCCTGCGGGGGGCGGACCTCGTGCTCTCCCTGCCCAGCGTGGGGGCCACGGAGAACGCCATGCTGGCGGCGGTGTGCGCCGCCGGCACCACCACCATCACCAACGCCGCCCGGGAGCCGGAGATCGTGGATCTCCAGGGCTTTCTGCAGGCTATAGGGGCGAAGGTGCACGGGGCGGGCAGCTCGGTGATCACGGTGGAGGGCGGCGTCCCCCTCCACGGCGGCAGCTATGCCGTCAGGGGCGACCGCATCGTAGCGGCTACCTACCTGGCTGCGGCGGCCTCCGCCGGCGGCACGGTGGAAGTGACGGGGGTGGACTACCGCCACCTGTCCACAGTGAGCGCCGTGCTGCGGGAGGCGGGGTGCGACGTGCAGAGCGGGGCGGAGTCCATCCGCCTGCGCCGGGACGGCCCCCTCCAGGGGGTGCGGCCGGTGCGCACGGCCCCCTACCCCGGCTTCCCTACCGACGCCCAGGCGCCGCTCATGGCCGCCCTGACCCGGGGGAAGGGCTGCACCGTCTTTGTGGAGAACATTTTCGAGAGCCGCTACCGCCACGTGGATGAGCTCTCCCGCATGGGGGCGGACATCCGGGTGGAGGGCCGTGTGGCGGTGGTGTACGGCGTGCCGCGGCTCCACGGGGCCCAGGTGCGGGCCACGGATCTCCGGGGCGGAGCGGCGCTGGCGGTGGCCGCCCTGGGAGCGGAGGGACGCAGCGAGCTTACCGGTGTGCACCACATCGACCGGGGCTACCAGTCCCTGGAGGGAGATCTCCGCCGCCTGGGCGCAGAGATCCGGCGGATTTAAGGGTTTTCTTAGGATACGTTCACAAATCCGCAACCTTTCTGTGGGATACTGACAGAAACCAGAACAGACAGGAGAGCAGTTGGAATGGCGGCGAGAAGGAACAGACGGGGACGGCGGCGGAATCGGGGGCGCTTCAGCGCGCTCTATAAGCTGCTGTCCGTTCTGATCATCTTCGCCGCCATTTTGATGGGCTGTGTGGTATTCTTCCGGGTGAGCACCGTGGAGATCACGGGGGACTCCCCCTATACGGAGGAGGAGATCCGCCGGGTATCCGGCGTGGAGCAGGGGGACAACCTGTTTACCCTCAACAAATACCAGATCAGCAGCCGTATTTACACCCAGCTCCCCTATATCGGTACCGTGAATTTTGAGCGGAAATACCCCGACACCTTTGTCATCCACGTGACGGCAAGCGTTCCGGTGGCGTGGATTGAGAGCGGCGG